>WBZY01000611.1_pt1 | contig 25663 bp, 27 predicted proteins | sample 5204191 | NCBI WGS metagenome assembly WBZY01 (sample SAMN12344363, study PRJNA552823) | activated sludge metagenome | biome: Activated sludge suspended growth; feature: Anammox Sidestream; material: Wastewater; isolation source: activated sludge from anammox sidestream of wastewater treatment...
GTAGGGTGGATTAAGCGAGAGCGAATCCACCTTTCCAGGAAATAGTTGTGGTGGATTCGGCGTAAAAACCAACGCCTTAATCCACCCTACTCGTAACTTGAAATATGGTAACACTTTAGTTTTTTGAAAAATTACCATAATAACGATGTTGCCGCACGGTGTAAGGGCGAAGCATTTGCCATAAATTGGTATAAATGTATTCACACCCCAAGATGGCAAATGCTTCGCCCCTACTTTTTCAAAAAACTAAAGTGTTACGAAATATGTAACCCGTTGGAGGCGCCAAAAGTGACTTTCAAACGGGCACGTAAGGTTTTAACTGATGGAGAAGTATGAACTACCGAGGAGTTATTGATGGGAAAATGGGCCCACAAGGATTCGAACCTTGGACACGCGGATTATGAGTCCGCTGCTCTAACCAGCTGAGCTATGGGCCCCTTCAGATGACGGCACATTATAGCAGAATACTGTTTCTTTTCAATTTCATTTTATCATTTCCCGCTTACGGGAAAACTGCTGTGCAGTAAAGATCCGCTGGCCCTGCGAAATGGCCCGTACGATCGGGTATTGCCAATCCTATAGAATGCCTAACTTGCATTTCAGGGATTTTAGGGTATTTTTCATCAGCATAGTAATGGTCATTGGCCCAACACCACCAGGAACAGGGGTGATGTATCCGGCAATCTCTCTGGCTGCTTCAAAATCAACGTCACCTTTCAAAAGAGGAACCATCTTTTTTGGGTCGTCTTTGCTGGGTTTTTCACCGACCCGGTTAACGCCTACATCTATGACACATGCGCCAGGCTTAATCCACTCCGGTTTTACCAGGCCTGGAACACCCGCTGCAACGATTAAGATGTCTGCGCGCTTGCAATGTTCCGCCAGATGCTTTGTGCGCGTATGAACAACGGTAACCGTTGCGTCAGCCCCTCTTCCCTTCTGTACCAGCATGTTGGCGATGGGCTTTCCCACGATATTTGAGCGCCCGACCACGACTACCTCAGCGCCGCTCGTTTCAATGCCGGAACGGATAATCAATTCCTGAATACCTGCCGGCGTGCACGGCGGGAATTTTACTTCATCGCCTCCGATCATAAGGCGTCCGACATTGACGGGGTGAAAACCGTCGACGTCCTTGTCAGGATCAATGGCATTGATCACCTTCTTTTCATCAATCTGTTTTGGAAGGGGAAGTTGAACAAGGATGCCATGAATGGAATTATCTTTGTTGTACTTGTCAATAAGTGCAAGCAGGTCCTTTTCTGAAATAGTCGCTGGCTGATTATCCTGCACTTCTTTAAACCCCAACCGATGAGCGGTTTTAATCTTCAGGGTAACATACGATAAAGAAGCGGGATTACTGCCTACCAGTATCGTTACCAGACCTGGCACAACACCATATTTCTCCTTAATTTGCGCTACTTCAGAAGTGATTTCCTTGAGAATTTGCTCTCCGATTTCAGTTCCTTTAATCAATTTTGCAACCATAAATGCAACAAGTCCCTTCCTAAAAGATGTTGAGACAAAACACAATGAATGGAATACTTGTGCCAAATTATCCCGAAATTATATGATTTGTCAAGTCAGATTCAATACTGTTAAATAGGGCATCCTTTACCCATCAGAATAGGCGTAAAGGAGCATAGATGAAATTGCAATGGCAGCCGTCTCAACCCTGAGGGTTGAATTCCCGATAACGACGGGCATACAACCCGCTTCCTCTGCTGCTCTAATCTCGTTCTCGGCAAAACCACCTTCCGGTCCTATGATACAAATGATCTTTTTGGCCGCCGGATATTCACGGACAAGGTGTTTCAATGTCTTTGCGTGCGGCTCGGTGCATGCAATGAGAGGAAGGTCGTAATGGCAAGCATTCTTTACAAGATCAGCAAAGGGCATTAGGTTTTCAATCTGGGTAACACAATTTCGCTTGCATTGTTTCGATGCCTCAATTGCAATCTTGCTCCATCTTTCACTTTTTTCACCCGCCGTATCGCGAATATCGACAACGCTTCGTCTGCAAAAGATGGGAATTAGCGTCTTGATGCCTAACTCAGAACATTTTTGAATTAAAAAGGCAGCGTGCTTTCCTTTCGGGATAGAAAATGCGATGGTAATATCTACCGGAGATTCTCTGTCAACTGCCCTGGATTGTTCAATAAATACCTTTACTTTGTCGCGTAAGATTTCAGTAACATGAGCCAGGTATTCAAACCCTCTTCCATCAAACAGGGTTATTTTTGTCCCTGGTTTTGCTCGTTTTACATGCAGAACATGATGCGCCTCACCATTATCAAGCCAAATTTCCTGTGTCTCTGGGGTGTACGATAGATAAAAGCGATCTTGATGCATTTAGACGGTTAGGGTGCGTTTTGCGAGACTGCGTTTTCTGGCAAGATTAATAATGGTATGATTTGGACAAACCTCAACACATTTGCCACAGGAAGTGCACTTATGGTAATCAATTACGGCAAGATTGTTTTGTACATGGATGGCATCGTATGGGCATATCTTCTCGCACCGTTTGCAGGCGATACAAGAGTCCTGGCAAATCTTTTTCGCGACAGCGCCTTTATCAAGGGATTTGCAACGCACGTGCACCATCTTTGATACTGGCACAATGCTGATAAGTTTTCTGGGACATACTGCTGCGCATTTTCCGCATGCCGTGCACCGTTCTTCAATTACCTTGGGGAGGCCCTCTTCTCCCATGTACATAGCTTCAAATTTACATGCCTCCACACAGGTGCCTAAGCCCAGACATCCATAATCACATCCAAGAAAACCACCGCCAACAACGTGCGCCGCACGGCAGTCTCTGACTCCCTGGTAGACGAATTTATTTTTAACACCCTTCGCATGGCACATTACGACGGCAACCGTCCGCTCCTTTTTTTCAAACGTGACGCCCATAATATTTGCCACCAGCTCAGCAACGGCAGCCTGTCCCACCGTACAACCAGTTACCGGCGCCTTGCCTTCAACAACGGCCTGGGCAAAACCGCTGCAACCGGGTTGACCACATGCACCACAATTTACCCCCGGAAGTACTTCATTAATACTTTCAATCCGGGAATCGACTTTAACGGCAAATTTATCCGAGGCAATGGCAAGGCCCATCCCAAAAACTGCACCCAAAATGACGAGCGTAATAGCAGCGCCTAAAAGTACTTCCATGTGATTTTTCCAAAAATTTATTCGTTAAAAAATTTTAATCAAATACATCCTGGGAATTTATTTCCAATCCTTCAACGATTTTAGATTTTACAAGACCTTCCTTTTTGGATTTGCAAAACTCCAGGTATTCATCACTTTCTAAGGTTAAAATCCCGATAACTCTTTCATCGGGGAGTATGAGCCAGCATTCCTTTACACCATATTTTCTATAAATTTCTTTCTTTTCTACCGTGTCATAATAAGTGGACGCTGGAGATACTATCCCAATGATAAGGTCGGGTATACCGTGGATTGCAGTCTTGTGTATTATGTCTTGATTTTCACTTTTAATAAAAACGATATCGGGCTGGAATACTTCATCTTCATCGAAAACAACGTCAATGGGGGGCATCAAAAACCTTTCCAAGCCCTTTTTCTTTCATAAAATTCCAGAGGAAAAACTCTAAATTCCTTGATATGCCCTGATGGTCTGTTGATGGCGCGGGAACCATACGTAATTCTCCGTTTAAAATTTCGTAGCGATTATTATCATCAAGCTTTAAATAATCCGCATACGTCATTCTTTTCTTGCCCGTTATAACGGTCATCGCTCACTCCTTACTGCCTTACCATTGAGTATTGACTATTCGGTTGCATTGTAAATTTCTATGTTCCTTGCTCATTGAGTTACTTCACCAGTGATTTCATGGATGTGCCTTTTCTTGAACGAGCACATTTAATATTTTTAACACGAAAAACAGGAAATTCGTTCCGTTACGCCATGGTTCCTATCATCATTTTATGAATCGCCTGCCCGGCAGGAACCATCGGAAAGACATTTTCGTTTGGGTCAATCCTGAAATCCATAATAACGGGACCTTGAACAGAAAAGGCCCTTTCTATCGTTGGGCGCACGTCCTCCTTCCTTTCTACTAAAAAGCCGTTCGCGCCATATGCCTCTGCCAGCTTGACAAAATCCGGATTGCCGTTTAAATGAACACTCGAATACCGTTTGCTGTAAAACAGCTCCTGCCACTGCCGTACCATACCCAGATAACCGTTATTTAATATGGCTATTTTCACGGGAATATTCAAACGAACGGCGGTGCTCAGCTCCTGGATGTTCATCTGGATACTACCATCACCGGCAATATCCACGACAATTTTATCCGGACACCCTAATTGCGCGCCAATTGCCGCAGGAAAACCGTAACCCATGGTGCCCAGTCCACCCGAGGACAGGAAAGTACGCGGTTTTGTATAGGTGAAAAATTGTGCTGCCCACATCTGGTTTTGCCCCACCTCGGTCGTGATAATTGCGTTTCCCTTTGCTATATCACAAATTTGCTCAATTACATACTGAGGCTTGATAACACTTCCGCTATTATTGTAGGATAAGGGATTTTTTTCTTTCCAGGAATTAATTTTTTGAAACCATTCCTTTCTCTCAACAAAACGGATGTGTTTGATGAGTTCCTGTAAGATGTTGCTTGCGTCACCCACAATGGGGATATCGACCTGAATACTTTTGCTGATGGATGCCGGATCAATGTCGATATGGATAATTTTCGCATGGGGGGCAAACTCATCAATCTTCCCCGTAATACGGTCGTCAAATCGCGCTCCGATTGCCAGCAATACATCAGATTCCGTTACGGCAAAATTTGCATACGCAGTGCCATGCATCCCCAGCATCCCCAAAGATAAAGGATGGTCTTCAGGGAATCCACCAAGGCCCATCAGGGTTGTCGTTACGGGAAGATTTCCCTTTTCTGCAAGGTCAAGCAATTCTCTCGAGCACTCAGAGGCAATAATTCCGCCGCCGGTATACACAACAGGCTGCCGGGCGCTGTTAATGACTTCAGCGGCAACATTGATTTGACGAATATTGCCCTCATATCGGGGTTTATATCCTGGCAAATCCACTTCGGCGGGTATTACTTCTTCACACTTTTCCATGGTAATATCAACCGGCAGGTCGATCAACACGGGACCCCGTCTTCCCGTATTTGCTATATAAAAAGCCTCTTTTACCGTTTTTGCAAGGTCTTTAATATCCTTTACGAGATAGCTGTGTTTTGTTACAGGACGGGTAATCCCTACCGTATCCGCCTCCTGAAAAGCATCATTTCCGATGAGAAATGTTTTGACTTGACCGGTTATCGCTACCATAGGGATGGAATCCATGTAGGCTGTCGCAATTGCGGTAACCAGGTTCGTTGCGCCAGGACCAGACGTGGCAAGACAAACGCCAACCTTGCCCGTAGCCCGCGCATATCCGTCCGCTGCATGGCCTGCTCCCTGTTCGTGCCTGGTTAAAACAAACCGTATGGGAGACTCGAATAATACATCAAACAAGGGTAAAACCGCACCACCAGGAATTCCAAAGACGTATTCAACCCCTTCCCTTATTAATGCATCGACTAAAATTTGTGAACCTGTTTTAATCATGGATTTGCTCTACGGTAAACCGATTTTATGAAATAGAAAATATGGACTTACAGAGAAACAGCACACTTGCGTGAACAGCACCTTCTAAAAGGTATGTTGACGGGGAAGGAGCGCAAACTTTTACAAACAATCAATAATCCTTATTTCAACAAAGATCTGATGTAAAAACCGCGGGAACCAAATTTACCAGGAAGCATTTCCTTTAGGTATCGCTTTTTTCCGATTCCAGGTCATCAATGAGATCGTCATAATCAACGTCTTCGATATCTTCATATTTTGGAGGCTTATATCCTGGTTGTTTCGACTTATCCACCTCTTCTCGAAAAGCGGTGAGCACCTTTTCCTGAATCAGCTCTCTGCAGTTTGAATTTATTGGATGAGCGGTATCTGCGTGTAATTTCAATCTGCCCGCGCCTCGGGAAGCGCGCTTTTCATTCAATTTAGTGCCACAATCATTACAGTACTGTGCCATTAAATGATTTTTACCGCCACAATTGGGGCACCGGTCAGTAAGCTTTCTGCTGGGCATCGCTACAAATGTCCCTTTGTGTCCTTCGATAACCTTAAGATCCCTTACGACAAAATCATCATCGATTGTAATGCTACAAAATGCCTGCAGTCTGTTTTTTTTGCCTTCCGTTAACTTCACCCTGACTTCAGTAATATTCACTGCTCTCCCCCTTCCTCTTCACTTAGCATTGTCATTGAAATCGCTGGTTACCACAAACACGTCGCCAATTCCAAGCATCTTTATCTGTTGTTCAATTTTTTTTGAATCTCTTTCCTCCCTGCATAAACCATATAAAGCAGAACCACTTCCTGACAAAAGTATGCCACAAAAATCAAACTTTGCCAATGTTTTTTTTATTTTCTCAAGCTCCGGATAAAGCCGAAAGACAACCTCTTCCAACCGATTGTGTAAATAAGCCCCCAATTTTTCCGGGTTTCCTGAACCTAGCGATTGCAGGAAAACCGTAACATCTTTCAAATTTTTTGTCAAGACAATTCTAAAATTTTTATACACGGTTGCAGTGCTCACTTCGAACCCCGGATAAACAACAATATACGTGTAAGGCGTCTTCAGCTTCCAGGGAGTCACCACCTCACCCCTTCCCCTGCATACTGCGGTATTTCCGAAGACAAAAAAGGGGGTATCAGAACCTAAGATTTCAGCCAGGGACGATAATTTTGCATCATCGTATCCAACCTGCCACAGCTTATTTAATCCAAATAAGGTTGCAACGGCATCACTGCTTCCACCGCCAAGCCCTGCACCAACGGGAATTCTCTTGTCCAGGTGGATCTTCACTCCCTGGGAAATCCCGGATTCTTTCTGGAAGAGACGGACCGCTTTTACAACAAGGTTGTCTTCGCCGGCGGTAAGCTTGGGACTCGAGCAGGTAAATTCAACGTCTTTGCCACGATTTTCCATATGGATGTAATCGTAGAGACTAATCCCCTGCATAACCGTTTCAATCTCATGGTAACCGTCCGGCCGCTTACCCAGTATTTCAAGAAAAAGATTAATCTTTGCAGGCGCTGCAATTTTTATTTTTCCTCGTTCTTCCCAGTATTGCATTAGCATTGCTCCTGCTGCATGATATTTTTAAAAAAAGAGATTTGTGTGTCACCATACGTCCTGGTATCGAACAACTCCGGCGTAGACGCTTTTGGCGCCATCCCGCGAGACGTTTTCCTGTGCTGCAGCATAATCAAACCATCCGATATAAGTATCTGTTTCTGGCAGAAAGAAGAGAATACAGCCAGGAGATCGTCTCTGTATGAAGTTTTTCCAAGGAGTGGATAGGGAGGACTGGCAAATATTACATCAACGACGACGTGCTGCTTCTCAAGATGTGGCGTAATTTCAAATACATCGTAAGGTAAAACCGATGCATTCGATTGAAGTCTCGTCAGCTCAAGGTTTTTTTTTATAACCTGAAGAGCCGACCTGTCATTCTCTACAAAAATGCAGGATTTTGCCCCCCGGCTTAATGCTTCTATTCCAATCGCACCGGTACCTGCATACATATCAATAATCCGGCTGTCCGGAATGACTCCGACAAGGATATTAAACAACGATTCTTTTACCCTGTCCGGTATAGGCCTTGTTGTGCTTCCTTTAACGGAACCAAGATGAACACCCCTGGCACTGCCTGCAATCACCCGCACCGCTGTCTATGAGTTTATTTTCCTGACGCACATCTTTTATCACTCGCTGACGTATCAAGGAATCAGAACGATTGAGATTCAGGCGCCAAAGAGTACTTTTAAGAAAAGGACGAAGGGCCAATATCCCTGCAATTTATAAAAGTACATAATAAGAATATTTTCCATTCAAGTCAATTCTAAATTCTATGTTGACACAGACATATTTTATAATTTATAATTTTGCTCTTGTCCGTGATCTTTCGTTTTATCCAATAATGTTGCACACCACACTGCTTTTGATAAATAAGAGCACACGGAGCAACAGAAGAAAGACATTAAAAGATTTTCGGTAGGCATAAACTTACGGTAAGGCATTATGATTGGTAGAGAAAAAGAATTAACCCCCCTTCGAGAACGGTTACTCCACCTGAGGGACTCTCTTTGACCTGGAAAACAAGGAAAGGGAACGATCAACTCTGGAGGAACAATTCTCTTCGCCGACCTTTTGGGAAAATAAGGAAAAGGCGCAGCACATTATCAGAAAATTAAAGTCGCTTAAAGGAATTATCTTACCCCTTCAGGAATTACAAAAGACGCTTGATGATATCGAGTGTTTATCCCTGCTTGCTGAAGAAGAGCAGGATGAAGAGACAGAGGCTGAAGTTGTCAAAGATATAACGTCTTTTAGACAGAAACTTGAAAAATTTGAGTTGCGAACCCTGCTGGGTGAATCCCATGACCATTGCAGCGCTTACTTAAGCATTTATGCAGGAGCCGGTGGGACAGAGTCCTGTGATTGGGTTTCTATGCTATTCCGCATGTATGGCCGCTGGGTTGAAAAGAGCGGGTATACACAATCCCTCATTGACGTATTACCCGGCGAAGAGGCCGGAATCAAAAGAATCACTGTCCTCGTAAAGGGCGACTATGTGTATGGGTATTTGAAATCTGAAATCGGGGTGCACCGTTTGGTGCGAATCTCTCCTTTTGATGCGAATGCAAGAAGGCATACGTCGTTTGCAGCGGTGGATGTGCTCCCGGAGATTGAGGAAGAGGAAGAGATTGAAATCAATGAAAATGAGTTGCGGGTTGATACCTACCGTGCGTCCGGGGCCGGCGGTCAACACGTAAACAAAACCTCATCAGCCGTCCGGATTACGCATATCCCCACGGGGATTGTTGTTCAATGTCAGAGTGAGCGTTCACAGCACCAGAATCGGCGGGTAGCCTTAAGCATGTTAAAGGCAAAGATGTATCAGATAAAGGAAAAGGAGAGAGAGAAGGAACTCGCCGCGGCGTATGATGAAAAGGGAGAAATCGCCTGGGGGCATCAAATTCGCTCCTATGTGTTACAACCTTATTCTCTCGTGAAAGATTTGCGCACCGACAAGGAAACAGGCAATACCCAGGCCGTACTGGATGGTGAAATTGACGAGTTTATGGAAGCCTATCTGAAATGGAGAATGGCAAAAGCTCGCTAATGCTTCTGACGATTTCAGGAGAGTGTTTATAACGCGGATATTTATTCCCTGCTCAATACCAGCAACGAATCGGTATGATAGAAAATCACTTTTAAAGGATAAGGCAAAATTATGATTAGATTAGAAAACGATGACCCGGAAGTTTGGCAAGCCATACAAAAAGAAACGGAAAGACAGCAAAATACCATAGACCTGATCGCGTCGGAAAACATCTGCAGTCCCGCAGTGCAGGAAGCTCAGGGGTCTTCCATGACCAATAAGTATGCAGAGGGGTATGCAGGAAGACGATGGTATGCTGGCTGTGGATACGTTGATACCGTGGAAAATCTGGCAGTTGAGCGCGCGAAAAAGATCTTCGGGGCTGAACATGCAAATGTACAACCAAACGCAGGTTCGCAGGCAAACATGGCCGTTTGCTTTTCAGTGCTAAAGCCTGGAGACCGTATTTTAGGCATGGATTTGTCGCATGGTGGACACCTTACGCACGGGTTTAAAAAGAATTTTTCGGGAATGATGTATGACATTACCCATTATGGTGTAAAAAAAGAAACGGGGTATATTGATTATGATGAAGTGCATGCCATTGCCCTGAAAACGAAACCTCATATGATTATTGCCGGCGCAAGCGCTTACCCGCGGATACTCGACTTTCCCCGGTTCAGAAAAATTGCCGATGAGGTCGGAGCATACCTCATGGCCGATATTGCTCATATCGCCGGCCTTGTCGCCGGTGGTGTACACCCCAGCCCTGTCCCCTATGCGGATTTTGTCACCACGACAACCCACAAAACACTTCGGGGGCCAAGAGGGGGCATGATCCTATGCAAACAAAAGTATGCAAAACAGATAGACTCCATGGTCTTCCCGGGAATTCAGGGCGGCCCATTTATGCATATCATCGCAGCCAAGGCAGTCGCCTTTAAAGAAGCAATGACGGAAGAATTCAAGCAATGCCAGCGGCAAACGGTACAGAATGCAAAGGCCATGGCGCAGGAATTCGTGAAACGGGGATATTCCATTGTATCCGGCGGAACGGACAATCATCTCTTCCTCATTGATTTGCGCAATAAGAATATTACGGGAAAAGAGGCTCAGATGTTGCTGGAAACCACAGACATTATCCTGAACAGGAATACCATCCCCTTTGACGAAAAAGGCGCAAGCGCAAACGAACCAAATGGCATCCGCATCGGAACGCCTACGGTTACTTCACGGGGCATGAAAGAAGCGGCGGTTATTCGCATAGCGGATTGTATTGACAAAGCCCTTTCGCAGCCAAACGATAGTCAGACCAAGGAGGCCGTTCGCAAAGCGGTCAGGGAACTCTGTGCCGCGCATCCCTTATATGAGATCGAGGCGTGTCAGAAGGCAAAATAACACGGGATCCGTTTCTTCCTGGTTTTTGCAGGTCAGTTCAAGGGCTGGAGCAATCCAGCCCTGTTTTTTCTCTCCCCGGATACGGATGGATTTGAAATACTTTATTAAAAAAATAGCAGTTCTGGGCAATGGCGGATGGGGCACGACGCTTGCCATCCTTCTGCATAAAAAAGGTTATGGGGTTACGCTATGGGGCGCCAATGCGTCATACGTGGATTGTTTGAAGGAAAAAAGAGAAAATGTCAAATTTTTAAAAGGCATTACTATCCCTTCCGGGATATCCCTGACCTCCGATATTTCACCTGAGCTAAAAGACAATCATCTTGTGGTGTCTGCAACACCTACCCCTTACCTGCGCTCCGTGCTTACCAAATTTCTCGACGTCTTTTCCCCTGAGATACCGATGGTCAGCGTCACCAAGGGGATTGAAAATGACACGCTCATGACGCCCAGCGAGATCATCACCAACGTGCTGGGCAAACGACCCGTCTCTTTGCTCCTCGGACCAAGCCATGCCGAGGAGGTTGCGCATGGCGTGCCCACTACCGTTGTTGTGTCATCAAAAGATGACACCCTGGCGCGGATCGTTCAAGGGGTTTTTACCACCGATCGGTTTCGGGTCTATACCAACCCTGATGTCACCGGTGTTGAGCTGGGTGCAGCCATGAAAAACGTGATCGCTATCGCCGCAGGCATATGTGACGGCCTGAAATTTGGTGATAATTCAAAGGCCGCCCTGATTTCACGGGGGTTGGCAGAGATTAGCCGCCTTGGCATTGCCATGGGGGCGGAGAAAAGCACGTTTTCAGGACTTACGGGTTTGGGCGATCTGATAACGACATGCATCAGTCCTTACGGGAGGAATCGCCGGGTGGGTGAACAGATTGGAAAAGGGAAAAAACTGCAGGAAATTCTGGAGACGATGGAACAGATTGCTGAAGGGGTATGGACCACAAAATCCGTTATGGCGCTTTCCCGGAAATTTTCCGTGGAAATGCCCATTACAAAAGAAATCTACGCGGTGCTCTTCCTGAACAAAAACCCCTTAGAGGCCGTGAGTAATCTCATGATGCGCGCCCCCAGGTCTGAAATGGAGGAACTCGTCTGAAAATAGCCTATTTCACAAAAAGAGAGACATCTTTTTTAACAGCACACATCTCCACGGGATGTATCCACCGAAAGAAAAACAGGAGGGCGCACGATGAATATCTATGACTTTGCCATGCAGATGGAAAAAGACGGTGAGCAGTATTATCGTAACCTGATTCAAAAGACGCGCAATGCCGGTCTGAAAAAGATTCTGGACATGCTGGCAGATGCCGAAGTCAGGCATTACGATACTTTACAGAAGATGAAAAAGAATGAAAAGACTCAATTGCCCGATAGTGAGATATTATCAAAAGTCAAAAATATTTTCGTGGAGATGAAGGCGGGGAAGGATACCCTTGATGTGAATGTCTCGCAGAAAGAATTCTATAAAAAGGCGCAGGAAATTGAGAGAAAAAGCCGGCAATTTTATACTGAAAAGGCTGCTGAAGTAGACAATCAATCACAAAGAGAAACCTTTTTAACGATTGCAGACGAAGAGGAAAGGCACTATGTTATCTTAGAAAACATCATCAATTTCATTTCACAGCCCTCTACGTGGCTTGAAAATGCGGAGTGGTATCACCTGGATGAATATTAGTCAGGTTTATTTAGAAAAACGGTTTGCCTACTCTGTGGTTGCCTATCATTACTCTGCCCGGTATGACTTGAGATTCTTCAGGGACGATCTCAGGAACAAGCCCTTCAGTACCATGTTCGTTTTCTGAAAAAGTACGGCTCGTCTCCTTTGTATCAATATTCAAAAATATGACAACATCATATTAAACTCTCCTGTGCTTAATAAACGTGCCATTATGGTACTCATCAAAAGCGATCCGTAGTTCATCTTCCGTATTCATCACAATAGGGCCGTACCAGGCGACCGGCTCACCAAGGGGCTTGCCAGATATAAGCAGGAACCTGACTGCATCGTCTTCCGTCGAGACCATCATCTGATCGCCATCATCAAACAAGACAAGAGTCTCGTTACTTACAAAGGGATCTCTTTGCAGATCGAAATAGTTGACACCTTCGATCTCATAGGAAAACGGCAGCTTTTCCTTGCAAAAGTATCCCTTGCCTTCAATGACGTACGCAAAAACAGTGTGTCCGCGCTTTGTCGGGTGTACGAATTCTGACCGGGCTGTGACGGTTATATCAAGGTATTCCGGGTCGGTAATAATATCCCGAACAGGTCCTTGTTGGCCACCAGCTTTACCACATATGACCCTGACCTTTGAGCCATTATCAAGCATTACCTCCGGGATTTGTCCGCTTTTCACGTCCCGATAACGCGGCTCCATCATCTTATAGACTTTGGGGAGGTTTGCCCAAAGTTGAAATCCCAGCATCACACCCTTTGGATCGCCTTTAGGCATTTCCTGGTGTATGATCCCGCTCCCAGCGGTCATCCATTGTATATCGCCAGACGATATAACGCCCTTATTTCCCATGCTGTCACCATGCTCAACATCTCCCTGAAGAACATAGGTGATTGTTTCTATTCCACGATGCGGGTGCCAAGGAAAACCCTTTATATAGTCCTCTGGATTATCTGAGCGGAAATCGTCCAGAAGCAAAAAAGGGTCAAACATCGGAACCTGGCTACGCCCGAATGCCCGTTTAAGGTGGACACCGGCTCCTTCGATCGCAGGCTTACTTTTCAATACCTGGCGGATCTTTCGTGTTTCGGTCATAGTGCCCTCCCCGATACCCATAATTTTATGTATAGGAAATTTCAATTACATATCCCTTCCCCCCAGAATCTTTCCGTAAACGGGGGAGATCCTGGGGGGGGAAGTCTTCGAAGGTTTGATAAATTCTTTGGGAACAAACGTAATTGTTTGTGATTTTTCTGTTCTGTGAGATCTATTACAAAAGCCGATAGGGATATGCCCGCTTTGTCCACTCGCTCTCAGGATATCTGGCCTGAAGTTGTTCGTAAGCTTCCTTAAGTCCCCTTGGATTTTTTGTATCCTTGTACGAACATACACCTTTTAGGTAAATTGCCTCCGGCGCCGAACTACTTTTGGGGAAATCAAACAAAATCTTTTCCAGGTTTGAAAGCGCCTCTTTGAACGCATTCAAGTCAAAATGAAGCTTTGCAATACCCAGTAATAATGAAGGGATTAATTCTTCAGGGGACAGAAAACCGACAGTCCTGTGGTGTTCTTTGCCATCTGAATCAAGGATGACAAGTGTGGGGGTCCACTTTATGCTAAAATCCGTGGCGAGAGGCTGTGCATCATGACGCACACGCAGTGGAATTACAAAATTGTTGAGGAATTTGATAACTTTTTCATCAGGATACGAAACTGTATCCATCTGTTGACATCCGATTCAGCCTGGGTTAAAGAAATCGAGCAACACCGGCTTGTTTTCAGATCGCGCCCTTGATATGGCCATGTCCATCTTCTCTTCCCATTTTATTTTGTTTTCCATAATCCTACCTCCTTATAATAAAGTTCATGATCGGCATCCGTAATGACCAAGATGCGCTCCGCTTTACCCAACCTCCTATGTTATTCGTTATCACGATTCGATAAGATAGCCCGCCTCTTCCCACGCACAAACGTCTCCATCGTGGGTCTTTGTATTCATTTGAGGACGATTTTCTGAATTTTATCACCGATCGGACGTGTGCGCAATGAATATTTTGTCCCATGGACATCAGCTATCCCCTTGTTCTTTTATAGCCGTAAAGGGGGTTACAGGAGAACACAATATACGCGACTCATCTCGTTAGGATGTATCCGTACCTGAAGCAGACGGGGATTAAAGCGATTGAAAAATGAATGGAAATATGTTACGTTTAAAAAAGATAAAATGTCTATGATCACCTTGGAGTGACCCCTGGAAATAGATTATTGCCAAAACAAGGAGGCTTTCTGATGTCAACATGCATATGGAAAAAACGCAGGAAGACGGTGCTGAAGATTGCAGAATTTTCTGCAGGGAATATTGTCATTGGTGGTGCGCCAAAACCAGGCGCTGAAATTCCGGCACATATTGCCCTGATCGCAACCGACGTCGTGATGTGCGCAATGATTTACGAAGAATACTTTAGCGAAAAGATTTCTGAGCATAGTATCCTGGAAATTCTTGGCAAATCGGGAATACTCCTCATCGTGGCGGGGGGAGGCGGGTATATGATTGCAAAAAGTGCGACGGGGCTGATTGCGGAGATCACCAATTTTTTAGGCCCGATAGGCTGGATCACCTCAGGGTTTCTGGCAGCGGGAGGAACTGCTTTGCTGGGATTTGTCTGGATGACTATCGTCGACTGGGCCTATCGCAAACAAGTGACATTAAAAGACGCCGTTCTTGCAATATCGCAAAGGGCATCAGTTTGATATGAAGGTTTTGCGTTCGACAAACGGACTTTAGCGTAGAATGGACCATCGGTGTTTATTTGCCGGCGCTCCCTTCTTTTTCTTTCTCCTCTTGACTTTGATGTTACCCTGGGCTTCCGCCATTTCATCTTTGTTTTTTACGCACGATCTCCGTGTCTTTGCCACTTTAACGCATTTGTGTGTACACTACGACTGAAAAGAAGGAAAAAGCTTGCAATCTGCCTTGTTTTTGCTAAGCTATCAACACAAGGGAAAAAGCGATTTCCTGACATCTCGCCTCTCATCGTTTACTGAGGATTCATTATGAGGAAAATCTATCGACCTGCATCGATTTTTATCGCGTTAATTACCTTTTTTACAGGTTGCGCGCAGCTCGCGTCTTTAAAGAAACCCATCGGACCGATGGAAAGTTTTGTTCCTCAGAATTTGGAGGCAGAATCGCAGGATGTGCAGTATGTATCAAAGATTGAAAGTTTTGTGATTATTTTAGACGCATCCGCATCGATGAAGGAAGAATATAATGGTATTGTGAATAAAGGACATTCTAAATTTGCTGTAGCAAAAGATATTTTGATGAGAATGAATAATACCCTGCCTGAAGTCGAGGTAAATAGCGCCATGGTTACCTTTGGACACGAATTTCTTAAGCCACTGGACAAGACATTTATTGTCTATGAGCTTACGAAGCACTCGCGGGGGCTTCTGGAAGGCATGCTCAATGGGATAACGATTCCTGATGGATGCAGCCCTGCTGGCAATGCCATCAAAGACGCAAAAAATCTGTTGCTGACGTCGGGCGGCCAAAATGCAGTGATACTTATCAGTGACGGGGAACAATTGATCGGGAGCCCCTTGAAGAGGGTTCATGATTTAAAAGAAATGTATGGAGAGCGGGTGTGTCTCTACACCATATTTGTAGGAAACACCGTTGAAGGAGAAAAAGAGCTCCAGGAGCTTGTAAGGGGAGTGCCATGTGGTTTTTCAGTAACTGCCGATGAGATTGCATCCAGCGAAAATATGGCGGAATTTGTAAAAAAGGTTTTTTTGACCGCTATACCGAAACAAGTCAGCGCTATTGATATTGATACTGATGGTGATGGCGTTTACGATAAGGACGATGAATGTCCGGATACACCGAAAGGGGCCATTGTCGATTCCCGTGGATGCTGGGTAGTCAAAGGAGTTACATTTGATTATAAGAAATGGGATATTAAAGAAGAGTTTAACTCAAATTTAGGCAACATAGTCGATATTTTGCAAAAAAATCCGGATATGAGTATACGGATAGAAGGACACACGGACAATATTGGGTCAATGGCTTATAACATAGATCTTTCCGAAAAAAGGGCCAGGGCGGTAAAGGATTATCTGGTCGGGAAAGGTATTCAAGCATCGCGAATCTCTACCGTGGGTTTTGGATATAAAAATCCGATCGCTCCTAACGACACAGAAGCAGGGCGCGCACTGAACCGAAGGGCTGAAATTGTTCCCATAAAATAGAAGGGACGCGGGAAGGTGGATTCGGTAGGAAGACTAATCCGTGAATTTAAGCCTGCATCGCATTGCAGTATTTCGATAGTACCCACAAACGTATTGCTAAAAAGTTTTTTGATTGTGGCGCTGTCGCACGACAAACTCATTTCGTCTTAATGAGTTTCTTTCTTCCGCTTCCAATGGTTATGACATCCCCTCTGTCAATCTTAAAGTATTGCCGGGCATTTCCCTGATTGACAGATACCTCTAAAAAGCCTGCGCTTCCAAAAAGGACGAGCGGCTTCCCTGCCGGTACACTCGCATAGGTATTACTCAATCCGATAATTCTCTTTCTTCCAAGGGTTGTTTCCATCGTGGTACAGAGTAATACCATCCTGTTTTTAGAAGTTTTTCTTAATGTATCTGTCGTCATTCGTCTGTCGTCTGTCTTCAGCCTCCCAATCCCTGTTCTCCCGCCACCATTTTGCGTTTGGTTGCTGAAGTGCCTTGTAATATGCGCTTGTGTAAAATTGGTGATAAGGTTTCCAAACCGGTCAATGGAAATGATGCGCCCTTCTAATTGTCCCTGATTTTTTTGCACTGGCTGGGGGATATCAAGGGTTTCCAGGGAATGGGATGTGTCGCCCAGTTGCTGCGGTTTTACCCCAAGCGACAAATGCGCTGCAACAGGCGCAAAGATGTCGCGTCCGTGAAAGGTATTGCCGGGGGACGCCAAAAAATATCTGCTGTTTGTTACCCGAAAAATCCTTTTCGGTCTTTCTTCCTGAATAACAAAACTGAGAATGCCGTTATTGGGCGCGAGAAAGGTATGATCCCGGATTTCAACACAGACAATGTCTCTCTCGCTTCCGACTCCTGGGTCAACAACAGCTACGTGAATAGCGCCTTTGGGGAAATATCTATAGGCTGTGGAGAGAAGATAAGCGCCGTTGAATACGTCCTGTGGCGGAATGCTGTGGCAAATGTCGATAATATTTGCCACAGGATTAATACCTGAGATTACCCCTTTCATAATGCCCACGTATGCGTCCTGATTGCCAAAATCCGTCAGCAGGGTAATTATCCGTGGTTGGCGCATTGACAGGCGGTCTCCTGTAAGATTTATTTTTTATTCTTTCCCGGGTTGACGGAGGTTTGCTCACCCAAAAAGAACGGGCAGTAAGCCCAGCAATTGATCTCTATGATTCGATGTTGGCCACAACACTCGGGACACAGCCAGTCTCCCAATTCGATACACAGGCGTTCACCTTTATGAAGACCACATATCTTGCAGGATACCATGTTTCAGAACGATCTATTATATTTGGCGGCCTAATACGGGAAATCAGATAGTATAGTAATGACAAAATATTGCCAATTCAAGGATTTTTTCGGCTCCGCTATTCAAGATAAAATTATTTTATTTTTCTTTTGCTTTAGCATCAACTCTTTGTTATCATACCCCTTAGTATGTGGTTGTATTGCAAAGTCATATTACATAGAGTAATGTTATATAAGGCTACGAGGGGTACAACCGAGTAGCCTTTTTTATTTTTAGTAAAATTTTCTGTACGTGAAGGGGGGTGATTGTAAATGGCAACAGGAACGGTAAAGTGGTTCAATGACAAGAAGGGATTTGGTTTTATTTCCCAGGACAATGGCCAGGATGTGTTTGTTCATCAGACGTCAATCAAGTCTGAGGGTTTTAGAACCTTAGCTGAGGGTGACAAGGTCGAGTTCGAGGTCATAAAGGATCAGAAAGGCTATAAAGCTACCAACGTCGTTAAATTATAAAATTATAAAAAGCACACTCTTATATTTTAAATGGCAATCAGTTGCAATAGGTCAGGGGTATAAAAATATGGAGTAGTCACTTAACGTATAATTATAATTGCGACATAAAAGCCCCAATATTCGGTAAAAGGATATTGGGGCTTTTTGTTTTTGGTGAAAGTTTACTCTCTGTTTCTGGTGAACGAACTTTTACGTGGTACGATGGTCTGGTTTTCATTGGTAAAATTAGCTGACGTACCGATTAAGTGCCCGCTTTGGCAATCATGCTACGGCATGTAAAATGAGTCTGGTTTTTCCAAAAAAGTTATTCAATACGGTATGTCAGCCGAAGCTTTATCCAAGTACCATGAGGTATAAATATCTATGTTGTATTTCAAACTGGAAATGCATGCCATTGAGACAATCCATCTCAAAATGGTGACATCAAGGCAATACATTTCCTCGACAAAATGAGAAAAATAGTGTATGCTAATTGCATATTATTTATACTTACCGCAGGGGCACAGAGGCATAGGGAAAAATAAGGAATGAATCTATAAATTACAATTTGAGATGAGGAAAATCATGGATCTGAAATTGTAAATCCCTGAATTGAAAGAACCTCGTGTCTTCCGTAGTTATCGTATTACCGTGTAAAAGCTTCTGTTTTGGCAAGTATTTTACCCCTGGAATCCCCCTTTTTCTGGGAATTTGGTTGTAGTTTTTCTGCATTATATTTTTTCCCAAAACCAAGACCAACAAGGAGAATGTATGAGTCGGACGATGGTAACCGTTGATGGCTGTACGGCGTGTGCACACGTGGTGCACGCAACCAATGAAATTATCACAATTTATCCCATAACGCCTTCCTCGCCTATCGCAGAGATATGTGATGTCAAGACGGCTGCCGGACAGGTGAATATCTGGGGATCGGTGCCGAAGGTAAGCCAGATGCAGTCGGAGGCGGGCGTTGCAGGGGCGGTGCACGGGTCGCTGACAACGGGCGCACTGGCAACTACTATTTCATGCTCTCAGGGGCTTTTGTTGCTTCTTCCGAACATGTACAAGATCGCCGGAGAACTGGTACCAACGGTCTTCCATATAACCGCACGTTCCCTTGCATGCCAGGGATTATCCATCTTTGGCGACCATTCTGACGTCATGGCCGCGCGTTCTACGGGGTTTGCCATGCTGTGTTCGAAAAACGTGCAGGAGGCCATGGATTTTGCCTTGATTGCCCAGGCGGCTACCCTTGAGTCCAGGATACCCTTTATGCATTTCTTTGATGGGTTCAGGACGTCCCATGAGGTGCAAAAGATTGAAGAGGTGTCTTTTGATCAGATGCGCGCAATGATCGATAATGACCTGGTGATAGCACACCGCAAGCGGGGCCTTACCCCTGACAATCCTTATATCCGCGGCACCTCGCAGAACCCGGATGTATACTTTCAGGGAAGGGAAACCGTGAATAAATATTATGCTGCAACCCCTGCTCTCGTGCAGAAGGCGATGGATAAATTTGCGAAGATTGCCGGCCGCCAATACAAACTCTTTGAGTACTCTGGCGCGCCCAATGCTGAACGCGTTATTATTGTCATGGGCTCAGCCGGAGAAACAGTGTTCAATACCATTCAGGCACTCAATGCAAAGGGCGAAAAACTGGGGTTGCTCCAGGTAAGGCTTTTTCGGCCATTTGATGTTGCCGCCTTTGCTGATAGTTTACCTGCAAGTGTAAAGGCAATTGCCGTCCTTGATCGCACCAAGGAGCCCGGCGCTATTGGTGAGCCTTTGTATCTCGATGTGAGGACCGCCATTGGTGAGGCCATGGATAAGGGCACGACAAAATTCAAGAATTATCCGGTCGTGGTTGGCGGCCGTTACGGGCTTGGCTCAAAGGATTTTACCCCCGCGATGGTGAAGGCTGTGTTTGATAATATTGCACAGGGGAAACCAAAGAACCACTTTACGATCGGTATCAACGACGATGTCACAGCCACCAGCCTTGCGTACGACGAATCCTTTACGATAGAGGGGAAAGAGGCGTACCGGGCGTTGTTTTACGGGTTGGGGGCGGATGGCACGGTTGGCGCAAATAAGAACACGATCAAGATTATCGGCTCTGAAACGGATAACTATGCGCAGGGTTACTTTGTGTATGACTCAAAAAAGTCTGGGTCAACAACGGTATCCCACCTGCGCTTTGGGAAAGACAAGATACTCAACCCCTACCTGGTCTCGAAGGCAAATTTCATCGCCTGCCATAATCCTTCGTTTCTTGAAAAATTCGACATGCTGTCCAATGCGGAGGAAGGCGCAACGTTTCTCCTGACGACTTCAAAAAATAAGGACGAGATCTGGGATAGCCTGCCGGTAGAAGTGCAGGAGCATCTCATTGCCAAAAAGATGAATTTCTATATCATTGACGCCATTTCCCTGGCCGAAGAGATCGGGCTGGGGACAAGGATAAACACCATCATGCAGACCGCCTTCTTTGTTATTTCTGGCATTATTCCCAAGGAAGAAGCCATTGAGGCAATCAAGGCGGAACTGAAAAAGACGTATATCAAAAAGGGCGAGGACGTGGTGAAGATGAACTACGCCTCAGTGGACAAGGCGCTCCAGAATATTGTCGAGGTAAAGGTGCCGGGCAAGGTCACCAGCAATGTCCGGATGAGGCCGCCGGTGCCCGAAGATGCGCCGGAATTTGTAAAAAAGGTGACGGCAAAGATGATTGCCAACAGGGGTGATTATCTGCCCGTTTCCGCGATCCCCGCAGATGGCACCTGGCCTACCGGGACGACCCAGTATGAAAAGAGGAACATTGGGGTACATATCCCCGAATGGGAGCCTGATGCCTGCATTCAGTGCGGCCAGTGCTCATTTGTCTGTCCTCACGCAACGATCCGGATAAAGGCGTATGATCCTGCATTGTTAAAGGATGCGCCCCAAAATTTCAAATCGGTTGACGCAACGGGAAAAGAACTGACGGGGCTGAGGTTTACCGTCCAGGTAGCGCCGGAAGATTGCACCGGATGCGGTTCGTGTGTATTCAACTGTCCTGGTCAGAAGAAGGATGCGCAGGGGAACAAGATACCTGGTGTCAAGGCCATTAATATGAAGCTTCAGGAGCCGCTTCGTCAGGCGGAAGCGGAGAATTACGCATTTTTCCTCGATCTTCCCGAGACGGATTCTTCGCGGTTTAACGTGAATTCCGTGAAAGGAAGCCAGTTTGTAAAGCCGCTCATTGAGTATCACAGCGCCTGTGCGGGGTGCGGAGAGACTCCGTATATTAAATTGCTTACTCAGTTGTTTGGCGACCGTTTGATTATTGCCAATGCCACCGGGTGTTCTTCTATCTACGGTGGAAATTTGCCAACCACTCCCTATACCAAACGGGCTGATGGGCGCGGTCCTGCATGGTCGAACTCCCTCTTTGAGGATACGGCAGAATTTGGTCTTGGCATGCGGCTGACCGTGGATAAATTTTATTTACAGGCAGGAGAGTTACTGGATAAGCTGGCAAAGACGCCTGCATATGCGGATGCAAAAGAACTTTTTGAGTCATTGAAAAATGCCGACCAGTCTGCCCAGGAAGGGATTGACAAACAGCGGGTGCGTGTAGAAGAACTGAAAAAGAGGTTGTTAAAGGACGCCTCGTCCGATGCAAAGAGTCTCCTCTCCCTTGCAGATTATCTGGTGAAGAAATCGGTATGGTCAATTGGCGGTGACGGATGGGGTTATGACATCGGGTATGGCGGGGTTGACCACGTCCTGGCGTCGGGTGAAAACATAAAGCTCCTCATTATGGACACCGAGGTTTATTCGAATACCGGCGGGCAGATGTCCAAGGCGACCCCTCTGGGGGCGATTGCACAGTTTGCTGCGGGTGGGAAGAGGACGCCCAAGAAAAATATCGCCTTGATGATGGCTACCTATGGCAAGGTATACGTTGCCCAGGTGGCGTTTGGGGCGAATCTTGCGCAGACGGTCAGGGCGATTACGGAGGCAGAGGCATACAACGGGCCGGCGCTCATTGTTGCCTACTCCGTATGTATTGCCCATGGCTTTGATATGAGCAGGGGCATAGAGCAGCAGAAAAAGGCGGTTGCCAGCGGTTATTGGCCGCTGTACCGGTACAATCCGCAGCTTGAAGCCCAGGGGAAGAATCCGCTGGTGCTTGACAGCAAGGACCCGTCCGTTTCCTTTGAAGAATATGCCTACAAGGAAAATCGCTACCGGGCGTTAAAGGCAAGCAATCCTGAAGTCGCTGCAGCGCTTATGAAGCAGGCGGAGGCAGAAATTCAGAGGAGATGGAAATTACTCAAACATCAGGCAGCGTGGTCTCCTGTGTAGCGTCGGTAATACCAGGAAGAATCATGGGCATAAATAAAATGATTGCGGTGGCACGGACAAACGTAGTTTGTCCGTGTTGAAATTGCACAACACGGTATATAACTGATCCTCCTGGCACTCACATTATCGCTCTGATCACCAAGAATGGCAGGGATATTGAGCATAAATACTTATCCTCTTTTCTGTCTATCACACAATTTGTAACGTTAACAAGTTAGAATTCTCATATGGAATTTGAATGGGATCCAAATAAAGCCAACGCCAACCTTAAAAAACATGGCATATCCTTCCATGAGGCGTCAACGGTATTCGGTGACCCGCTGGCATTGACCTTCAATGATCCTGACCATTCAATTGGTGAGCATAGATTTTTGACTTTTGGCTATTCTGGAATGGGTCAATTAATGGTTGTCGTTCATACTGAGCGGCATGGGAAAACAAGAATAATAAGCGCAAGGTGTACAACAAGACAGGAAAGGAAAATATATGAAGGCAGCTAAACATGAAGAAATGCGTAAGGAGTATAAAAGAGAGGATCTAGGTAAAGGGATAAGAGGCAAATATTTCAAGGAATATAAGAAAGGCACCAATCTTGTTCTTCTCAGCCCGGATGTAGCAGTAGCGTTCCCTGATGATGCCTCGGTCAATGAAGCCCTGCGTAGTTTAATGAAAATAGCACAACAATCAACAGGTCTTACGAGGCAGCGAAGGAAAAGGGGGCAAATTTTTATCCATGACAAATAGCGATAGACTTGTTCTATCGGGTTAACGGACTCAACGGAACTGAGATAGGAGAAATGATGGGGGTAGGCTATAGTACCGTGAGCCAGGGGAGAAAACGATTACGAGAAAGACTGAAAGGCAACAAGCATTTTTCTCAAATTATCAAAAGAGTTGAGGTAGCTTTGTCAACAATAAGGATTTGACCACTTCTGTTTGCGGATGCAAACGAACTTTTTGAGTCATTGAAAAATGCCGATCAGTCTGCCCAGGAAGGGGTTGACAAACAGAGGGGGCGTGTAGAAGAACTGAAAAAGAGGTTGTCAAAGGACGCCTCGTCTGATGCAAAGAGTCTCCTCTCTCTTGCTGATTACCTGGTGAAGAAATCGGTATGGGCAATTGGCGGCGACGGCTGGGGCTATGATATCGGATACGGTGGGGTTGATCACGTGCTGGCATCGGGTGAAAACATAAAGCTCCTGATCATGGATACCGAGGTTTATTCGAATACCGGCGGGCAGATGTCCAAGACAACGGTATATTGATATTGGTAGCTCTGACAATGGCCGCGTATTGGTAATAGTATATACCGAACGTGGACAGAATATACATATTATCAGTTGCCGTAAGGCAGCCATATCGTAGCAAAACGTTATGAAGAAGGCATGCACTAAAATGGTACAAATAGAGGACAACAATATACGTACTGAATACGATTTTAAGGGTGGGGTACGGGGTAAGCATTATAGAGCGATGCAAGCTGGATATACGGTCACTATTCATAAAGCGGATGGCACAACTGTTGTTAAGGACGTGATACCGAAAAAGGGCGCAGTTGTTCTGGAATCAGATATTCAAGCATATTTTCCAGACTCAGAATCTGTGAATAGCGCTTTACGTTGTTTGATTCCACTATTATCCAAAAAACATAAAACAAAACCTAAAAAAGCCTAACAGTGCAATTCGGTAGACGGCAAAAAACGCCGCCGCTGATTTAAGCCGTTAGTTGCCTGGGTTAATAAAAGAAAGAACTTGTTATGTCATTAACCCAACAAATAAACCTTACAACTCAAGATTGGGATGGAAATTTAGGAGGCTGGATTTTTTCACTTGCCCGAGTACCAGATTCAACTATCGAGGCAGTGTATATTAAAGGGGAGATGGTAAATCAAGATCACTATAAAGTCGATTACGATGTAGGTGTAGTACGCTGGCGAGGTAATGATAAAAGACCTTCGACGATTGCGCTTAAATACACATTACCAGATAATTTTGCCTCCAAAAAACAGGTAGATAAGTGGCGAAAATATGCTGTAATATTACCATTTGTCGGTACAGTTTTGGGGATAATTGCAACACTTCTGGTTACATATTTTGAACCAAATAAGAAAAGATTATCTCCAAGTTTAGCACCAATTACGTTCAATCAGCGTAAGGAATTCAAAACAATTTATTTAACGTATCCTCTAACACATAGTGATGACACGAAACCACTAGTGGATAATATAAAAGCACAAATTGCAGAAAGTGGGTACAAATGTTTAATCCCACCAGATGGTAAAATAACAGCAGAAAGTTTAAAAGAAAAACTAAGTCTCTCAACGGCAGTGATTGCACTTTATATTCCAGTTAAAGGTACAGTCTGGAAAACGGATGTTGGCGGGAATATAATACCTCAAATAAGGCATTCCGCTTGGATTGATACTACAGTTGGTGCGGCGAGAATTAGTAATACAAGTCCAATGCGTGTTCTTGCAATACAAGATAAACGCATCGAGGTTTTTGGGTTAGCAAGGACAGAATCCTTTGTGTACCAACGTGCCTTTGATACAAATGATTCGAGTACATTGGAGGCAATTCGTGGGGAAGTAAAGAGGTTTCTTGAAATAGAACTTAAATAGTGCCTGAACGAAAACACGCTTTTTTTAAAAAGCGGCAGGGTGGTTTTTCATTTGCGAAAATCTTTTCTTAAAATTTGCGCTAAGCTTTTGACAAAAGCCTTCTAATGGGTAACCCCTTCTGACTCTCGTGAGCATTTTAATATCTCAATATTGATGTTTACTATTCCTTGGTTTATGCTTTCATTCATTAAAGTACAGAAAACTTGTTAATAACATTGTTCGACGGATAAAACATGAGACAAATTAAATTAAACCAATGTACGGCAGAAACTTGAATGATCAAAAGCGAAATTATCCTTATGCTGACCTCTACGCTGAAAGAGGAGGCGAAAAATACGTCATCAGCGTAAAAGCAAGAAATAGATATGAACGGACTGGCAAACTGAAC
>WBZY01000084.1_pt2 | contig 25592 bp, 23 predicted proteins | sample 5204191 | NCBI WGS metagenome assembly WBZY01 (sample SAMN12344363, study PRJNA552823) | activated sludge metagenome | biome: Activated sludge suspended growth; feature: Anammox Sidestream; material: Wastewater; isolation source: activated sludge from anammox sidestream of wastewater treatment...
ATCACCAGTGTAAGGAAGGCTACGGCCTTCCTTTTTGTGTCCAGCGGCGTTTGATCCCACGGGACCGGATGGCGGACCTTCATCATCACCCCAAGCAGAATGGCGATCAGAAAGCCGCTTGGGCTGTTAAAGAAGAACCAGCCGAGTATCGAGAGAAGCGCCATAACCACGAACGCTATCCGGCCGGTCCAGCGGTGTATGGTCACGCCAAAAACCGCAAAGACCGCGTGGCCTCCGTCCAACTGGCCGGATGGGATCAGATTAAGTGCTGTCACAAGGAGTCCGACCCATGCGGCGTAATAAAATGGATTCCCAGCACTTGTGCTGAGATCGACGCCGGCGAGAAACGCGACCAGCCGGATCATCAGAGGGTCTGAGAAGTAGAGCCCGCCCGGAACGGCCAACTGGGCCGGTGCGATCGGCTGCATCTTGAGCACGCCGATGACCGTGATCGGGACCAGTGCAATGAATCCGGCTATCGGGCCGGCCACGCCGATGTCGAACGTAGCCCGTCGCGATGGCATCGGAGACCTGATCTTGATAAACGCTCCGAAGGTTCCTGCGGGCCCGAGCATCGGAGGTGTAGGGATAAAGAACGGCAGCGTGGCATCCACCTTGTATAGCCGGCATGTGATGTAATGCCCCATCTCATGCGAGATCAGGATAAACAGCAGCGAAAGCGAAAAACTGAGCCCGTCGTAAAGGTAAGTAGTGTCTGTAAAGAGCTTGGTAACAGCCGAGCCGATCAGCGATGCATACCGGGCAGGTAGCGAGAGAATGAAAGTGACGACCTCCGCAAAGGTCGTCGGATCAGCTTCGTCAGGCAGCGTCGCGAAGCGGCCGAACGGATAGAGGATCCCGGCGATCGTCGTTGTGACAAGGGTCAGAAGCAGGAAACCGATATGCTTCAACCATGTCGTGAAAGACGGCCGCAGGCTTCTTCGGACAATGTCGTCAATGATGATCCTTTCGGGCGCGTCCATTCGGAAAGGGAGGATCTGAAAAATAGAGGCCGCAAACCACAGTCATCCAGAATGTGATCTGCGACCAAAAGTCTAGGATCTGGCGCCGCGGGGTATAAGCGCCCGATCAACCCTCATTTGAGCCGACCGCTTTTGCCGAAAGCTCCTTGCCCGGCTTGAACCGGATCGTTTTGCCCGCTGGGATCGGGACTTCTTTTCCCGTCCGAGGGTTTCGTCCAACGCCGCGTTTTCTCGGTTTTACAAGGAAAACTCCAAAGCCCCGAAGCTCGATCCGCTTGCCTCGGGCCAAGGCCTCTTTCATTGCGTTGAACAGCGAGTCAACAACCTGTTCGGCCTTCTGTTTCGGCACGCCCGTCTTGTCGGCAACCTGGTTGACAATGTCCAGCTTGATCATCTTCTCCTCCTTTCATGGCCTGAAAACCCGGAGCCAATGTTTGCCGTCGAACTATATGGTAATCCTCTAACTCTTCATCTGTCAAGGCTTTGAGAGAGCCGGGCAAGGACCGCGTCCGGAATATCCCACATCGGATCACATTATCTTGATACCGCTTCGTCCACTTCGGTTTTCACGGGTTTGCGCGAAAAATGCTAGAATTCTTGTCACATTCAGGAGCAAAAATTCTATGCGGTGGGGCAATCAACGGCAGAGTTCGAATATTGAAGACCGGCGCGGGCTTGGCGGGCGTGGAATTGCGATCGGCGGCGGGGGCCTGCTTACGATCGTTCTCGCTGCGGTCGTTTGCCTTCTCGGCGGCGATCCGCGGCAACTTCTACAAAGTCAACCCACAGCTCAGCAGCAGCCGTCCACCGCGAGCAACTCGGCGAATCCTCCGGACCAGAACCGACAGTTCGTCGGCGCGATCATGGGCAGTCTCGAAGACGGGTGGAAGCAGATACTTCCGCAGCAGGCCAGAGTTCGTTACCAGGACCCGAAACTTGTCCTCTACTCTGGCCAAACACCGTCGGCTTGCGGTTATGGCGAGGCCGCAATGGGGCCGTTCTATTGCCCGGGCGACCACAACCTTTACCTCGATTTTGCATTCTTCGATGAGCTTCGCCGTGAATTCAAGGCACCGGGCGATTTCGCCCAAGCCTATGTTATTGCCCACGAATTCGGACACCATATCCAGAACCTTACCGGAATGATGGATCGGGTTCAGAGCCAGGGCCCGAACAACCAGCTTTCCGTCGGGCTTGAGCTCCAGGCAGATTGTTATGCAGGCATCTGGGCGAATTATGCTCAAAAGCAGGGCCAGCTAGAGGCCGGTGATGTAGAAGAGGCGATGAGGGCCGCGCAAGCGGTGGGCGATGACATGATCCAGCAGAGAACGCAGGGTTATGTTGTTCCCGATTCTTTTACGCACGGTTCAGCGGCACAGCGCCAGAAGGCTTTTTTGATAGGTATGCAGTCCGGCCAGATGCGGCAGTGCGAACCGTTCAAGTAGTTGGCGTAAACGCCTTTCCATACAATTCCTGATATACCCACCCGAGAACTCGGGCCTCGGCGGTACAAAGCGCCTCGAGCCAGCAACTCGACAGATAAAGTCGTCTTTCCGCATTGGTTGTGAATTTCTCTGCCTTCACTACCGCTGAGTCGAGCGACGTCTCGTCGATCTTGTTGGCCTCGGATATCTCGGCCTTTGTGTTCCGCGCCTGATGGAGGGCCGCCGTTACGTCGTTCAGCCACAACTGCAGCAGTGCCTCGGAGTTGTTCTCCTGAACGGCCTGGAACGTACCGACCGCAAACCGCTCCTCGGCGTTGGCGAACGGATAGGTTCCACGGCCATTCGCTTCATCGTCCGCCTGTTTCCAGATGAAAAGCTCGTTCGTATGCGGATGCCGCATTCGCGCGGTACGTTCGTCGTAGTTAAGGAACCATTCGATCACGTCAGCTATCGACGAAGCCTCAACCGAACCGTCCTCAGCCCTGCGCAAGTCCGGCGGTCTATTTTCATTTGTCGCGGTCGCAGCCATTACGCTCTAGATTCTACATCAACCGAAGACCGTGTGCCGCCGGCCAAGGCGTCGAAATTTTTGACATCAAATACAATTCTGGCCGATACTTGATTCGCAAGGACCCTTGACACTAAGTAGAGAACACTATGGCTACGCAATATAAACCATGTCCCGCATGCGGTACTCAAAACCCCGGCATCAATGTTCGCTGTACCAACTGCGGCTCCGTTATGCCTGTCAGCCCAATGCCGATGCAGCATGTTCCGAGGCCAGGCGGAGCGCCGGCCGGTGCCGAAAAAAAGATCGCGGCTGGTATTTGCGGCATTGTCTTGGGAGGGCTTGGTATCCACAAGTTTATTCTTGGCTATACGCAGGAAGGCGTGATACTTCTTTCCGTATATCTTGTCTCGCTCATCATCGCGATAGTTACCTGCGGTATTGCGACGCCCCTTGTCCTAATCCCGTCGGTGATCGGCATTATTGAAGGGATCATTTATCTCACAAAATCGGACGAAGAGTTCGTTCAAACCTATATTCTGAATAAGAAACCCTGGTTCTAAGCTAAGTGTTTACCGGTATTATCGAAGAACTCGGCTCTATCCGTTCCGCAGGCCGGAATGGCGGCGGAATGAGGATCGAGATCTCGGCTTCGGTCGTCACAGATGGCACGTCGAACGGCGATTCGATCGCAGTTAACGGCGTTTGCCTGACCGCATTGGACGTCCGACCCGAAGGCTTTGCCGCCGACGTCTCGCAAGAGACGCTTGACCGTACAACACTTTCGCGGCTCGGAGTTGGGTCAAGGGTAAATCTTGAACGGGCGGTAACGCCTTCGACGCGGCTTGGCGGCCACATCGTGCAGGGGCACGTTGATGGACGCGGGAGATTTCTTTCGGCCGAACAGAAGGCGGACTTCTGGACCATTAAGATCGGCTATCCGCCCGAGATGGCCCGGTATTTTGTCTATAAAGGTTCGGTTGCCGTCGAGGGAATAAGCCTGACCATCGCTAAACTCGATGAAAGCAGCTTTGATATAGCGATCATTCCGAAGACTTGGGGTATGACGAATCTCCCCACCCTAACTCCAGGCGACGCGGTCAACCTGGAAGCAGATGTCATCGCAAAATACGTGGAAAGGATGATGCAGGCCGAACGGAATGATGCCAGCGGCGTTACGATGGAGACACTTAAGAATGCCGGCCTTGTTTGAACCGATCAGCTAAGTTGTAACTTCGGACAAACTGAAAAGTGAAAACTGGAAACTGAAATGATGGGATCAGTTCGCAGCTTCCCATTGTTCGGAAAGTTCGGCGTTAGGCTCCGCGGGCCTCGCGGATGATCTCGGTAAATTGCTTTGCCCTCTCGGTAACCACATGTGCCTCACCCGCTCGGATCGCCCTAACATCAAACAGATCGGTCCCCACGCCGAGGGCGCTTGATCCGGCCTTGATAAAGTCGGCAGCGGTTTTGAGCGAAACGCCGCCGGTCGGGATGATCTTGACCTGCGGGAACGGCCCTTTCAGGTTTTTGACGTAGCTGGCACCGCCAACCGACCCGCATGGGAAGACCTTTACAAAATCGACTCCGGCGCTCCATGCGGTGATGACCTCGGTCGGGGTCAAAACACCCGGACAGATCGGAGCACTGTATCGGTGACACAGCGAGATAGTGTCGAGGTTGAGCGCTGGGCTCACGATGAACTGTGCTCCGGCAAGCAGACACGCCCGCGCCGTTTCCGGATCGAGCACCGTACCGGCCCCGACCAGAACTTCGCTGCCGTATTTGTCCGCAACCTTTTCGATCACTTTCACAGCACCGGGAACGGTCATCGTGATCTCGAGAACGTTAACGCCGCCGGCCTTGATCGCCTCGATCACCTGCATCGCCTCGTCCGCCGACGAAGCCCGAACGACAGGGACGAGGCCGAGGGTTTCAATGTGTTCAACAATTTTCTTCTTATCCATAGAAGTTGATTAGCCACAGATAAACACGGACGGACACAGATAGAACGTGATCAGAGGGAATTATCTGTGTGTATCTGTTTCCATCTGTGGTTAGAAATTACCTTGCCACGCGGGCACCGCCGCCCTTCATTACGCGTAAAACATCGTTGAGGCCCACGGTGGTCGTGTCGCCCGGAGTTGTCATCGCAAGCGCGCCGTGCGCCGCGCCGCAATTCACTGCCCACTCGGGCGATTCACCGGTGAGGAATCCATAGATCAAGCCTGATGCAAACGAATCGCCGCCGCCGACGCGGTCAAATATATCCAGGTCGGGCCGCATCGTCGCCTGGAACAACTGGCCTTCGGTAAAGCAGACAGCTCCCCAATCATTGATCGATGCGGTCTTTGCATTTCTGAGCGTCGTAGCCGCAACAGCAAAATTTGGATAGTCGGCCACCGCCCGCCGGATCATCTTTTCGAAATTGCCGATGTCCAGTTTCGAGTGGTGCTCGTCCTGGCCCTCGACCTCATAGCCCAGGCAGGCGGTGAAATCTTCCTCGTTTCCGATCATCACATCGACGTACTTTGCAAGCTCGCGGTTAACTTCCTGCGCCTTCGCCTGACCGCCGATCGAGCGCCAAAGCGAATCGCGGTAGTTCAGGTCGTATGAAATGATCGTGCCGTGCTTTTTGGCGGCCTCCATTGCCTCTTTTGCGACATCCGGCGTCGATTCTGAGAGTGCGCAGAAGATACCGCCAGTGTGAAACCACCGGGCGCCTTCCGCTCCGAATATCCTCTCCCAATCAATATCACCGCGCTTTAGCTGCGAGACCGCCGTGTGGCCACGATCCGAACAACCTAGCGCTGCTCGCACACCAAAACCGCGCTCGGTAAAGTTCATCCCGTTCCGGACCGTCCGGCCCACACCGTCGTACTTCACCCATTTGACGTGCGATTGATCGACGCCGCCCTGATAGATCAGGTCTTGCACCAATCGCCCGATAGGGTTGTCGGCCAGCGCCGTAACCACCGCGGCTTCCAAGCCGAAACATCGTTTTAGCCCACGGGCGACATTGTATTCGCCGCCGCCTTCCCATACCTCAAAACTACGTGTCGTATGGATCCGCTTATCGCCCGGATCGAGCCGGAGCATCACTTCTCCCAAACTGACGATGTCCCATCGACAGCCGTCCTTTGATCTTATGTTCAATGCCATCTAGTATCAGTACCCTGATGATCGGGAATACCAACTATCATAATACGTTCCCGGCGATTTCGTGAATCACGCCCCAATCGCCACATAAGATCAAAAAGAGGCCGCCCTTTCGGACAGCCTCCTTTCCATTCATAGTTCCCAGCAGCCTTATTTTGTCCCGCTTGCGAGTTTGCCAATAAGCGAGAAGAGCGGCAGGTACATCGAGATGACGATCGATCCGATGGTTACGCCGAGAAAGGCGATCAGCAGCGGCTCGATCATTGCGAGAAGGTCAGCGATCGCTGTATCGACCTCTTCTTCGTAGAAGTCGGCGATCTTGCCAAGCATGGCGTCCATGGCACCGGTCTGTTCACCGACACCGATCATCTGGGCCACCATATGCGGGAATACGTTCGTCGCCTTGAGCGGATCGACAAAGTTCTCACCGCGTTCGACCCCGGCACGTACTTTCAGGATAGCGTCCTCGATCACTATGTTGCCGGCCGTCTTTGCCGTGATGTCAAGCGACTGAAGGATCGGCACGCCCGAAGAAAGCAGGGTCGAGAGAATGCGGGAAAATCGGGCGACCGCGACCTTGCGAAGAATGCTGCCGAAGATCGGCAGCTTGAGCAGCAGCGAGTCGATCTGCCAGCGTCCTTTCTCGGTCTTGTAGTAAAACCTGACGCCGACGGCCGTGCCGATCAAAGTGACAAGGATCGCCAAACCGCCCCAGCCAGCAAGGAATCCGCTTATGCCCATTACGATCCGTGTTGGGAGCGGAAGCAGTTCGCCGGGTCCGAGCAAGCCAAGGAAGATCTGCTCGAACTGCGGAATGACGACGACCATGATGATCGCGATCGCGGCAATAGCAACGAGTATGACGGCGCTCGGATAGATCGATGCCGAAACAATGCTTCGTTTCAGCTTAACGACCTTTTCGATCAAGGTTGCAAGACGCTGAAGGATAAGATCAAGCACACCGCCGGTTTCACCCGCCTCCACCATATGCGTGTAGAGCGAATCGAAGACCTTCGGGTGGCGTTCGAGGGCCTGGAAAAGGGTTGCACCTTCTTCCACATTCTGCCGCACTTGCCGAAGCACGTCTTTAAAGAACGCGTTCTGCTGCTGTTCGGCCAGGATATCCAGACACTGGACCAGCGGAAGACCGGCGTCGATCATCACCGAGAATTGACGCGTGAACACGGCCAGTTCCTTTGCTTTGACCTTTTTTCGTCGGCCGAGCTTCGGTATCGAAACAACATTGCCTTTCTCCGAGGCCTGCGTCATTACGATCTGCTCGCGCCGGAGCAATGCTCTGAGCTCGTCCTGGCTGGCGGCCTCTCGTTCGCCTGCGACGAGTTCGTTCAGCCTGTTTCTTCCTTTGAATGCGTAAGTTGGCATTTATTTCAAGCTCCTAAAAAGGATTTTTACCGTAGAGACGCAGAGTTTCAGGACCAACGAGGTTACTCTCATTATTTCTTGTTCTGCTTTTTCCGTGCCTCCGCCTTTAATGATTCTCACTATCGTACGGGCGGCCTCGTGCCGACCGGGCGTCCTTGAGCGTACGGGCTCGCATGTCCATTCGGCCCACCTGGTCTTGGCCGCTCTACGCCTCCATACGCTTCGTTCAGTCCCGAACCGCGCTCGATCAACTCCTTCAATTCATCCGGATTCGAGGAACGCATCATCGCGGCCTCGAGCGTGATGATCCGTTTGTGATAAAGCGTGGCCAATGATTGATTGAAGGTCTGCATCCCGAACTTGTCCTGGCCGGTCTGCATCATTGAATAGATCTGGTGGATCTTATCTTCGCGGATCAGATTGCGGATAGCTGCGTTCGGAATAAGGATCTCGAGCGCCATCGCACGGCCATCGCCCGACGCTTTTGGCAGAAGGGCTTGACACATGATCCCTTCAAGCACGAGTGAAAGCTGGGTTCGCACCTGGGCCTGCTGTGCGGACGGAAAGACGTCGATGATACGGTTGATGGTCGAGTACGCAGAATTTGTGTGGAGCGTAGCAAAGGTCAAGTGGCCCGTCTCGGCGATGCGCAGGGCCATTTCGATCGTTTCCAGGTCACGCATTTCGCCGACAAGCACGACGTCAGGGTCCTGACGCAGGGCAGTTCGTAGGGCGGAAGCGAACGAATGTGTATCGGCCGCCACCTCGCGTTGGTTGACCACACAGTTCTTGTGGTTATGCAGAAACTCGATCGGGTCCTCGATCGTAAGGATATGCTCGTGACGATCGATATTGATCTTATCGACCATCGAAGCAAGCGTCGTCGATTTTCCTGAACCGGTCGGCCCGGTCACAAGGATAAGCCCGCGTGGTTTCTTGCACAGGTCTGAGACCACCGGTGGAAGGCCCAGATTCTCGAACGATTTTATCTCGTAAGGGATCGCACGGAAGACGGCCCCGACCGCGCCTTTCTGGTTGAAAAGATTGGCACGAAAACGCGACATTCCCTTTAACCCGAAAGAAAAGTCGAGTTCGAGGTTCTCTTCAAAACGATGCTTTTGAGCATCGGTCAACACCGAATACGCAAGCCGCTTTGTGTCCGCAGGCGTAAGTACCGCGAAGCCGGCCAATGGTGAAAGATGCCCATGAACGCGGACCTGCGGCGGGGAGTTGGTCGTAAGGTGGAGGTCGGAACCGCCGGCATCCGTCATCTGCCGGAGCAGATCAGGCAGTGTAACGGCCGTTTCAGTATTCAGGTGATCGATGCTCATAAGGTAGGTCTCTTCGGCAGGCTGAAGCTGCTGAATCTGAAATGATTGATCGGAAGGCAACAAGGTCCAGATCCAGCTATTCCTTTATTGCCTGCTGTCGCGGCCTTGAACGGCCCTGGAGCGAGAAGATGACCTTCTCTGATTCTTCCGCGATGCGATCCGCCGAACTCGTGTTCGAGTTGGTTGATACGCTGTAGATACGGCCGTTCACTTCGGTGAAGTAGAACATCCTCGAATTTACTCGGCCGCCCTGGCCCTGCGATTGCGCAACGACCACATAAACCGGCTTTCCGGCGATATCCTTTTGATAATCATTAACGACCCAGCCATTCTCGCGGATCATTCGGTTTATCACTTCACGGCGCAGAGACGTGGTCGGAACCCCGCCCACCGTGCGGTTCTTGCCCGAGTCAACCGAATCACCCATTGCCGGGCCGACGACCGTGATTGCGGCGGTCCCATTGCCATCGTCAACGCTGAATTGGAGTTCTGCACTGCTTTCCTGGCTGCGTTTCCAACCGGCGGGTGCGGATTCGCCCGACGGCAGCGTGGCAAGCGGCTTCTCTTCGGCCGTGGCAACTCTAGCTGCCTTGGTCTTTACAGGTTTCGTCGCCTCGGCCTTATTCAACTCAGCAAGCCGAAGCTGTCGGAGCCTCAGATGGCGGCGGCGTGATGCACGAGCCTTTTTGCGGCGTTCCTGGGCTCTGTAAAGCTGCCACCAACGCTTTGAATACTTCTTTACGCCCTTCCAATGCCGCTGTCGTTTTTTGTATCGCCTTGATTTTTTGGGCCCGGCCTCGGCCAGCTCCGTCGCCAGTGGAATGATCGTGCCTATGCCGATCAATAGTGCTAACGATAATGCAATTGCCCTTACCATATTTTCCTCCAAGTCCTAGAGAACCGTTTCCTTGACTACCTCCTCCACCGTAGTAATGCCTTGCCTAAGCTTGGCCAATCCTGAACCGCGAAGCGTGATCATCCCGCAGTCGATAGCTTTTTTGCGGAGTTCGATCGCGCTGGCACCGATGATGATCAGTTCGCGAAGATCGTCGGTAACCTCCATTGTTTCGTAGAGCCCGACGCGGCCCTTATAGCCCGTGTTCAAACAGGTCTCGCAGCCAGCACCCTTGTACATCTTGAGTTCGGCAGCCTCTTCGGGCGTGAAACCGATCTCGACCAAAGTCTCGGGCGTATAGCTGGCCTCGGTCTTGCAGTTCGTGCAGATGCGACGAATAAGTCTTTGAGCCTGGATCAGGTTGACAGACGTCGCAACGAGGAACGGCTCGATACCCATGTTCACGAGACGCGAGATCGTCGAGGGAGCGTCATTTGTGTGCAGTGTCGACAAAACAAGGTGCCCGGTCAAAGCGGCCTTTATCGCGATCTCGGCCGTTTCAAAGTCTCTGATCTCACCGACCAAAATGATATTCGGATCCTGACGCAGGAATGACCGAAGGGCTGCAGCGAAATTCAGCCCTATCTGTTCCTTCATCTGCACCTGATTGATGCCCTGAAGGTTGAACTCGACCGGGTCCTCGGCCGTCATGATGTTCGTTTCCGGCGTGTTCAAAGACTGCAGAGCCGAGTAAAGCGTGTTCGTTTTACCGGAACCTGTTGGCCCGGTAACAAGCACCATTCCGTAAGGATTCGCGATCGCTTTCTGAAATTTTGTCAGGCTTTCGGGCTCGAAACCGAGTTTCGACATATCGAGCATCAGCTTCTCTTTATCAAGAAGGCGAAGCACGACCTTTTCGCCAAAGAGCGTAGGCAGAGTCGAAACGCGGAAATCGAGTTCGCGTGAGCGTTCGTCGATCTTCACTTTGATCTTGATACGTCCGTCCTGCGGCAACCGCTTCTCCGAGATGTCCAGCTTGGACATGATCTTCAAACGCGAAATGAGCGGGTCGCGGATCTTGAGCGGTGGATGCATTACGTCATAGAGCACACCATCGATACGGAAACGTATCCGGAAATCCTTTTCGTATGGTTCGACGTGGATGTCAGAAGCGCCGCGGCGCAAGCTGTCAACCATCAGGATGTTCACCAGCCGAACAACCGGTGCGTCCTCGCTCGCCCGCGCGAGCGTCGCCAGGTCGATCTCTTCGTTTTCCTGGACAAGCTCGAAATCCTCGGCCCCGTCACTAACTTCGAAATCAAAATTTCCGAGCGAAACGTCTATATCGTCAGCCGAGATGTTTGATTTTGCGGTCGCGGATGCCTTTGAGCCGTTCTTCCCGTGTCCGTTCTTGCCATTTTTGCTTGACTTGAGCGCCGCGGCCGCCTTTTCTGTCTCAAACGCGATCGCCGCGTCAAAAATGTCGATCTGGTTGGAACCGCCGTAATACTTGCCGACGGCCATCTGGATCGACGTCTCGGATGCGATCACGGGATCGACATTAAATCCGGTCATGAACTTAATGTCGTCCATCGCGAAAACGTTGGTCGGATCGGCCATCGCAAGCTTCAGCGTAGATCCGTTTCGCGAAACCGGAAGCACCATATACTTCAAGGCGACTTCCTGTGAGATCAACTTGATAACATCATCCTCGATGTGAAAGAGGTCAAGGTTGATCGAGGGAACGCCATACTGCCGCGAGAGGACGGCCGTGATCACGTCGTCCGAGATCATGCCGAGCTTGACAAGGTTCGAACCGAGACGGCCCCCGCTGGTCCTTTGGTAATCAAGCGCTTCGCGCAGCTGCTGCGGCGTAACCAGATTCTCACGGACAAGAATTTCCCCTAATTTTGCGGACATCTATTTAACGAAAGGTTCCTGTTGATCGAATTCCAAGCGATCGGAGCGTGGTTGAAGAGTTTTTAACTTTTCTTAAAACAGAGGGTTAAACTGCAGACGGTGCGACCAACACCGTTGAATAACAATAGTAAAGATTAAACCAAAATCTGTCAAGATTTGTTTTCCGTCCTGTCAAAAAGCGTAAGGATTCGGTCAAAATGACCAGTTTCGCCGCTTTCAGCAGATACGGCGTGGGACAAGGGCCGTATGTGCTCGCTATGGAAGTGGCAATGGGGTCGTCTATTTTGGAGTGCTTTGGGCCTTTCGTATTTGTACTATAAAAGACCGGACCGCCGGGGCCTCATTGTTGTTTGGAAACCGCCTCAGGAATTCTTCGTAAACGTCGATCGCCTTGTCGAATTGCTTCTGGTCCTCATAGATCAGCCCGAGGAGTTGATAGAGAACGACCGAGTCGGGAGCGCCTGACAATTGATCGATCGACACGGCAAGATATTTTGCGGCCTCAGAATAAAAAGTCTTTTCCCGTTCAAAGTCGCTCTCGCCCGCTGCATTCTCTGCCTTCTCTTTGAAGAGCAATCCAAGGCCCGCGTATGCTTCCGGTTGAAAGCCGCGACCTTCGCGAATTGCCCGCTTGTACGCAGCGATCGCTTTCGCCTCTTCGCCAACGCTCTTCAGAATGCGGCCTTCTATCGCGGATGCCTCGGAAATATCTCGGTTGATGCTCCGCGCTCCGGCGATTGCCTGGCCAGCTTCGTCAAAGTTGCCCGCGTCAAGATGAACGCGTGCAAGGCCAATGTAAGCATCAAGGTAGTTCGGTTTCAGCTTGATCGCCTGATCGAAGGCCGCGATCGCCTTTTGCCGGTCGATGGTGGTGAGTCGTTCAGCTTCCTGAAAAAGCAATTCGGCCTTGTCCGTTGTTTTGGTCAATGGAATGGCCACACGCCCGCTTTGAGCGGGCCCAAGTGCTTGCTGCTTTTCCCGAAATCCGTCAGCGCGCACGCGGATCGTCTTGCGGCCGGGCGAAACCGTATCGATCTTTAGAACGCCCGTCTCCGACGTCGTGCCGTAGAGGACGCCGTTCAGCCAGATCTTCGCCTGAGGCTCCGTCTCGATGCTGATCGAGCGGCCCTTCGTTTGGGCGGAGCAGATCGCAACCGGATTGAGGATAGTCGCGGCAACCATCAGAACACCGAAGATCTTTTTTATCAGCATCCCGTCTTATCCGATCCTAGAGTATTCCTCCGATACATCCGTTTCGACAATATTGTCCGGTACACCGTCGTCATCTACATCTTCGGCAAACATCATTTTGATGAAGGGCGGTGTGATCAGCGTTGTCGCGACGGCCATAAAGAGGACGGCCCCAAAGAAATTTGCGCTGATCGCTCCAAGGCCCAGACCTATCTGCGCCACAATAATGCCAACCTCGCCGCGCGGCACCATCCCAACGCCGACCTGTGCCATTTCGCGCCGTTTCATGCCCCATGCCCCCAGCCCGCAGCCTATGAATTTCGTGGCGACCGCAACGACTGTAAGGACGACGGCCTGGACAACGACATTCAGATCCCCAAAAACCGAGAGATCGAGTTGCATGCCAATGTTTACAAGAAAGAACGGGACAAGGAATTCAGCCACACCCGAGCTGAGCCGATGCATCTTGTGATTGTCTTCTGTCGCTTCGGCCAACGCCATTCCCGCAAGAAAAGCCCCGATGATGGCTGCGACACCGACATACATCGAAGCCAGCGAAAGGCCAAGGCAGAGTATCAGGCCGATATTGAAGAAAGGCTTGCTTACCTTTAGCCGTGCGATCCTTGGCGCGAGACGCGTAAGCACCTTTGATCCGACCAGCGCCACAAACCCGGTGAACATTACCGCCGCCGCCGCAGTTTTTGCGAGTCCCGCGAGATCTATTTCCCCATGCTGGCTGACCGAGGAAACGAGCGAAAGGATGATCAGGCCAAGAATGTCATCAATAACTGCCGCGCCGAGGATGATACGGGCCGATTCGGTGTCGAGCAGGCCCATTGAGCCAAGCACACGGGCGGTTATGCCGACTGACGTTGCGACTAGAGCCGCACCGATGAACATCGATTCGACGAATGAGCCTTCCCAAAACATCGCCAGCAGATAACCGGCGACAAAAGGCAGCACCACACCGAAAACACCGACCATCAGAGATCTGGTACCGACCCGGAAAATGGCCTGCGGCTTGGTTTCGAGCCCGACCATAAACAAAAGAAAGATCACCCCGACCTCGGCCAATACGCTGATCAAATCTGATGGTGCCACCCAGCCGAGCAAACTCGGGCCGATAACGATGCCGGCGATTATCTCGCCAACGACTGCCGGTTGGCGGAGGCGTTCGAATATCTCGGCCATCACCTTTGCCGCCGCAAGAATGACAAAAAGAGCGAAGATGACCGATGAATGATCGACCGATGCTGCAAAAAGTATGGGCACTGACATCGTTGAAACCAGATTTTATCAGCGCTTTCGGGGCGCTGGAAAACGGTGGTGACCGATTCCCTGGCTTTGCGCCCTAGCAACGCGATGACGTGTGTTCGGTCGGCTGTGTATTCACGGGACGAAAGCGTTACAATCAACTTTCATCCTTGGGCCACATTCTGCTGACTAGAGGGCGGACCTTGTCTGTTTATGGAAGTCTATTTTCAGTACATTACCGATCCCCAGGGGCTTCGAGCCGCGATCGAAGACGTGGGCCGCTCAGAATTTTTGGGGTTTGACACAGAAACCACAGAACTCGATCCTTATCGCGGCGAGCTCCGGCTCGTTCAATTGAGCGACGGCAAGAAGACATATGTGATCGACGTGAGGCCATTCTCGAAGAATGGGATCGGGAATCGCGATGAAGCTCTCGCACCGCTTTGCGGCCTTCTTGAGGATGCGTCCAGGACAAAGATCGCTCACAATGCAAAATTCGATGCCAAGTGGGTGCGCCACCATCTTGGGTGCGAATTGAACGGGATATTTGACACCTATCTGGCCAGCCAACTGATCGCGGCCGGTGACAGCGAACGGCGCCACTCGCTGGCCGACGCCGTTCAGTATTTCTGCGGCATTGAGCTGGACAAAACGATGCAGGTCAGCGATTGGTCGGCCGCCGAGCTTTCGCATCAGCAGCTGGAATACGCGGCACGCGACGCCGTGATAATGCGCCAGCTTCGCGACCAGATGGCCGAGCGGCTCAAAAACGACGATCTTGAACGCGTTGCCTCGCTCGAGTTCGAATGCCTGATGCCCGTTGCCGAAATGGAGCTGAACGGCATCTTTCTGGACGAAGAGCGCTGGCGTGATCAGCTTGAGAAGGTTAAGGTGGGCCAGGCAAAGGCCGCCGATGATCTGCAGGAGATGCTTTCGGCCGGTGTGGCACAGGCGTCATTGTTCGGGCGGGCCGAAATAAACCTCGAATCGCAGCAGCAGGTGACTGACGCATTGCTTGGCCTTGGCATTCCGATGCCGCAGTCGACCCGTGCGTGGCAGCTGCAGCCGTTGGCCGCGGAATATCCGGTGATCGCAAAATTGCTTGAGTATCGCGGTGTGGCAAAGGCGCTAAACAGTTTTGGCGAGAACATTCTTGAATTCGTCGAGCCGACGACTGGCCGCATCCACGCCGACTTTCGGCAGATAGGTGCGCCGACCGGGCGTTTTTCGTGTTCGAACCCGAACCTGCAGCAAATACCGCACGACAGAAGCTATCGTCGATGCTTTACCGCAGGCCGCGGGCGAAAGCTCGTGATCGCCGATTACTCGCAGATCGAGCTCCGAATTTTGGCCGAATTCTCGGGCGACGAGAAGTTCATTGACGCATTCGTTTCGGGTCAGGATTTCCACGCCGCCTCTGCCTCTCAGGTGTTTGGCGTCTCGGCGGATCAAGTGACCGATGAGATGCGCTCGTTCGCAAAGCGGCTTAACTTCGGCATTGTCTACGGCATCGGTGCTTCCCGCTTCGGCCTGATGACCGGCCTCTCGCAGAATGACGCTGAAGATGCGATGCGCAAATATTTCGGCACGTTTCGTAAGCTCGAAGCATATCTCCGGAACGAGGGCAAGCGGCTGATCGAGGAGCGGAATGCCAGAACCGCTTCTGGCCGATTGCTGCGGCTTCGATTTGACGAGAACGATCGGGCGGCGGTCGCGTCGGCCCGGCGTTACGGCATCAATATGCCGATCCAGGGCACATCGGCGGACATTCTGAAACGGTCGCTCCGTCTGCTTCACGACAGGATCAGCGGCACGTCGGCTAGGTTGGTCAACCTCGTCCACGATGAGATCATTCTCGAATGCAGCTCGGACGAGGCGGATGAGACCGCTCAAACGCTTGAGAACGCAATGGGCTCGGCCGGCCGCGAATATTTGAAGAGGGTTCCCGTCAAGATCGACGTGAAGATAGCCGACGAGTGGGCAAAATAGCGCTATTTGGCAGGGTCTGAAACTGCCAATATATCGGCGATCAACTTTTGTTGACTTTTGGTAAAAGAAAGTTCGAACTCACCCAAATTAAACGCGGAATATTGCTGGGCGGCCATCATTGCCAGATCTTGGCGCGATATCTCGAAATTCAGATACTCCATATCCTCTCGCGGCTTAGCGGCATAGCGGCCCGGCCCGAGGTCTTTGCCGCCCAGAACGATCAGGTTGTGGCTGGCCGCGAATCGCGGTTTGTTTGTAAGCACCCAAAACGAGAATAGGATTTTGGAAGGTGCCGTGGTTATCTCGCGGCCGGAGTAGAGAAACCCGATCGCAAAATTCATTGCCTTGACACCGATCCGGCCCGGAGCCGGAAAGTTTTCGGACACGCCCCTGAGCGTTGTGACGTTCGAGCCTTCATCATAGTGAAGCTCGATGCTTTTAGAACTTCCGAGCTGCTTGATCTGCTTCGCGATCGAGTCGTTTGATCTCGTCTGTCCCGAGGCGAGCGTGAACAGTCCCAAGGTGAGTGAAACGGTAAGTAAGGTTTTCATAATGCGGGGCGAGGACGAGGGAAAGGTGGGCGTAACACAAGCCGATTGGATTATCTCACACACGCGGCCGTCGCAAATAGAAAATAATTCGACCGCCAAACGGAACTTACCATTGGCGGCCGGGACGGACCGATCAAAATCTGAGTTGGGCGGTGCGCAAAATCGGGTGGACGTGAAGCCTAGGCGGCTGCCTCACTTTGTTCTTGCTTACGCGCAATGAACAAGATGCGGGCACAGCTTTCGCATGTAACGATCTGTTCCCCTTTGCGAACTTCCACCTGCATCTGCGGCCTGAGTGCCATAAAACACGCGCTGCACGAGCCGTTGACGACCTCAGCAACCGCAATGCCGTCGCGGCTACGCTGGGCCAGCCGATTGTAAACGGATGCTAACTGCGCAGGAAGCGTCGAAAAGACGCTTTCGCGGTTCTTGGTGTCCGTGTCGAATTCGGCTTGGTCGGCGGCGAGTTGGGCGTCAAAGCCTTTGAGTTCTTCTGCCCGCTTCGAATCGATCGAACAGATCTCTTCCGCACGGCTTTCCAGCTCTTTCTCGACCTCTTCGACCGCTGCCATCTTCTCGACTATCTGTGTTTCGAAAGCAGCGATCTGTTTCTGCAGGGCGTCCATTTCCCGCATTGCCGTTTCGTATTCTTTTTGGTTCTGTGCGTGTTTTAGATTGCGGTCGGCTCGTTCGAGGTAGGTTTTGTTGTCTTGGATCTGATTTTCAAGGGCCGTCTTTTCGGTGGTCAAGGTGTCTCGCCGGCCCTGTACCTCCCGGATCGAAGAGGCGTGCCGCTCAAACTCTTGTTCGAGGTCGGCACGCCTCTGATCTGCCGTATCCAATTGTTTTTTCAATCGACGAAGGTTCGTGTCCGTCTTTTGTAGATCTATTAACTTTTCAAGCTCTGCTTTCACCTTTACGATCTCTCCTGCATGCGTGCAACCTATAGTGTACCGCACGCATGGGCAAATAAAAAGCTTGCCATTTGGGCTCAACCCGAGGTTAAGAGCTGTATTTGCCGAAACAGGTTCTCAGAGTGCAACTCGGTCGCTTCGTCATCATCGCGGAGCACTCGCCAAACCGGGGCCTCGTTTTCGCGATACAAAGCGGCTTCCATTCCAGCTTTCGGAAGGCCGAAATGGCGGAACCTGGCAAAGGCGAGCATTCCGCCGCGCATAAAACCGTCCGCCGGAGACCGTGTCCAACCTGCCTCGACCGTCAAACATCTCACACCCTGACGAAAGGTTAACGATGAGCCGACCAGATTGGCCCCACGATATGGAAAATTGTGCGGTTCCAGCCGCTCGATCGCGATCGCAGAAGGTCCTCGATTGGCGGAAGCCGCAAGCTGGATCAGAGTCTCCATAAGCCACCCAACACTGGTTTTGCGTATCAGGTCGTTGGCAGCCTTAAGGTCAAGATAATTGGCAATGTCGTGTCGGTTCGCTGCGCGGGCACGCTCGCGTGCTTCGCCGAGCATTTTCGCCCACACATCGTCCAGTTCGCTCATCGGTTTGAGAATAGAACCCAGCGAATGCAAATGCAATTTCGTGCTATGATTCAGAAATTCGGATCGGTAATTCGAGTCCTGCGGTTATTGAGCTTGGTAAGGCCCTTCGGCGGTCCTGGTTGTATGAATAAGATGTTGATCGCTCTACTTCTTCTGGTTCTTCCACTAGCTGCGGCGGGCCAGAAAACCCAAGGGAGCAAGAACGAGCCTTTGCCCAAGCGAAAGCAGGTGGCTTCGGCTGAAAAGTCAAAAAAGCGTCCCGTTGCGGCCACAAATGGCGAAAAGCCTGATCCGGAACCGACACCGGTCGTTGCTGAGCCTGAAGCGGATCGAAAACTCTATGATGCCGCCCTTGCGGCGCCGACAACGCTGGAAAAGGCTAAGCTCCTGCGGGCATTCATCGACGCATTCCCTGACTCGAATCTTCGTGAAGAGGCTCTCTCATATCTAATAACCGCACGGGCGGTCGTTGGAAATGAACTGGTCCAGGCCGGTGATCCGACGGCAGGCATCGCAAGCTACAGACTTGCGATCGAGGAAGCTCCGCTGCCTATACCGGACAGGATGTTCGGTGATGTGGTAATGAAGATCCCGGCAACGCTCTTTTATGGTAAGGATCGCGCGGCCGCAATGGATCTAGCATTGCTGATCGAGAAGAAGGTCGCCGCAAATCCGAAGCAAATGTTGGGAGTTGCCGCATTTTACCTTGGTACCGAGAACGGCGCGGAAGCCAAACGAGTGGCCGAGTCGGTTTTGGCCGTAGATCCGACGTCCGTAGCGGCCTATCAGGCGCTTGGCCTTGCCGATCGTCTGAACTTTGATCTGCAGGAAGCCGCCGAGGCGTATGCAAAAGCTATCGAACTTGATCCTGCTTCGGTCTCGGCAAAACGAAGCCTCGCTGAAATGTACCGGGCGCTGGGCAAGGCGGACGCTGCGGTGGCGATCTACCGGGAATTGCTTGAGGCCAACGAGGCTGACGGCGTTGCTCGCCAGGGACTTATTCTTTCGCTTTTTGACTCAGGCCGCCAAAAGGAGGCTGAAAGCGAATTTGCCTCTTTTATACAGGCGGAACCACGAAATTTCTCTTTGCTTGCGGGTGTCGCTTATTGGTACGCCGCGAACGATCAGGGCGCAAAGGCTGTCGAATATGCACAGAAGGCTGTTGACATTGAGCCGCGATACATTTGGGGGCACGTCGTCCAAGCCCGCGGGCTGATGAAAGAAGGCAAGCCGCTCGATGCAGAACGTGTTTTGCTCAAGGCGCGGCAATACGGAAATTTCCCAACGCTGGATTATGAGATAGCTTCGGCGCGTTTTCAGGCGGGACTTTACCGCGAAGCCTCGGAGGAACTTCGAAAGAGTTTTTCGATAAAGAACGGCCTGATCGGAACGCGGCTCGGCGGACGGATCTTTAAGGAAGAGAACGGGTTTATTGATCTGATCGGCTACGAAAGGCGGGCCAGCCTTCTTGAGCCCTCATCGGCCGAAAGCCCCGAAGCCGCCGCGAAACTAAAGCTTCTGATGGAATTGGAACGGGCAGTGGAGAATTCAGCCGATGAGGCCGAACTCGCCGCTTTGGCTGATGAATTCATTATGGGAAGCGACGGAATGAAACTGCACAGGCAGCTTTACGTCGCCAACCTGTTTCTTCGAAAGAACGTAGCCTTGACTAAGGCCACCGAATTGGTCAAGGCATCGATCGGAAGTGCCGAAAGCGGGCTCGATGTTGCAGCACCGGGCGCTGCCGTTATGGCGAGTGAACTATACGAGAGCCGTACGGCCGCCTTCGCGAGGAATGAGGTCATCGTTATCCCGGAAGTGCCACGCCAAACACTGTCAGCGATCCTTCGGGGCCGTATTGAGGAGCTTACCGGCTGGGCCGCTTTTCAAAAGCGGGATTACCCCGAGGCTGTCGTGCACCTCCGCCGATCGATTAGTGTACTTCCGGACAAAAGTGCCTGGTGGCGATCCGCGATGTGGCGGTTAGGGGCAGCGCTCGAGGCCGATGGAAAGGAGACCGAAGCGCTTGAAAGCTATATCAAGAGCTATGTTACAGACCGGCCGAGCACCGCGCGATACATTGTGATAGAGGCGCTTTACAAGAGGGTGAACGGCAACTCTGAGGGCCTCGAGGAAAAGGTTGGACCGAATCCGGGCCCGATCGTTGCTTCGGCGACTCTGCCGGAGGTTAAGGCTCCGAGTTCACGGGACCCTAACGCTATTGCTGCGAAGATCGACAGCGGCAAGCCTGCGGCGGCCTTGAGCGAAATTCCGCCGGCCGCGAATCAAACCGATGAAAAAAGCGCCGCCATGCCGACCGCCGGAAACAGCGCCCCGACACCGGTAACTCCGGTGAACGAACCAGGATCGAAAGCCGCGGTGGACAAGCCAGACTTGTCAGAGACCGGAGCGGCTAACTCAGTCAGCAGGCCCGCATCGGCTGTGAAACAAGGCGAGATTCCGGTGGCGAGCCAGGAAACGATCGACGGAACAAAGGCTGTGCCGGTTCGGGGGGCGGAAGTGAAGGACCCGGCACCTGGAATGAAGGACTCGTCCGTTCCGATAAAGGACGGGGCAACGCAACTGGAAAAGGAGAAGGCGGTCGCCGACACCGGTATACCGGCCGACGACAGATCGGCAACTGATGTTGCGGCGAACCCTGGGGTGAAGACGTCTCAAGACAAGACCCAGGAAACAAAGGAGTCAACGAGTGATCCGCAAACAAAGGCCGAGGCCACGCCAAATAACGGATCGACGGATAAGGTCTTAGTCGACCCGAACCTACCAGCCAAAGAAGTAAATGCGGCTGCCGTCGATTCCAAAGCCCCCGATCCAAACGAAAGTAAGATCGAGGCCCCCAGCGTGCCACAGCCGTCCTCAGCTGAGAAGAAGCAGGCCGACTCGAGATCAGATGTGTCCCCGCCCACCAATACGGGTTTACCGGCCGAGAAGGAATCCCCCCCAAAGTCGGATGCTGAGCCGGCAAAAGAAGAACCAATAAATCTCCTCCGCGACCCATTCGCCAATTCTGCACCGACTTCGGCGAAGCCTACGGAAGATCCGGGTTCGAAACCCGTGATCATCGTGAACGATCCATACAAGGATCAGGCAGCGGCGAACAAGGCGGGTGTTGAGACGACGAAAGCGAAGCAGATCTTCGAACCTATTGTGATCAAGGCCCCCGGCGAGGGTCAGATCTCGAAGGGAAATGATCGGTCGTTGGTGTCGGGAATCGATCGCCGGCCCGCCCCGCAGCCTGGCGTTACGCGAACGCGCATTGTCGAAGGGAAAGAGATCATTTCGGATCAGCAGTGCTCTCTTCAACTAAGCCAGGCGAGCATTATGCTTCTTAGCGGCGGTGGAAGTCTCGGTCTACAGGTGGCCATTGACGGCCCGGGTGACATATCAACCGTGACAGGTTCGTCCGTAAACCCTGCCGACATTGAGGTGCGTCCGGAACCGCTGGTCGAAGGGGCCACAAAACGACGATTTTTCGTGATCAAGTCCGTGAGTGATAAGACAGGCATCTTCCACGTGAATTTTGAATCACCATGCGGTAAAGGCGAAGTTGAAGTTCACGTCCGCTGAGGATGGATCTATAGCTTCGGCTTCGTCCGTTCATCGCCAAGGGTAACCGTACCCAAAGCAGCAAGAAGCAGGAAGAAGTAGGAGTTCGAGGCGGTCCGCAGCGGAAAATCGAACATGCTGTGAACCAGTATCCCGACGCAGCCGGCAAGCGCTCCTATCGCGACCGTGCGCCGCCCAGGGCTTGTCGAGCGTAACGTCACCTGAAGTCCACGCTTGACCAGCAAAATGACAAATGCCGCGACCGCCAGGAAAGCGAGGATACCGCCGTCCGCCAAGATCTGGAGATAGTCGTTGTGGGCCTGTTCGACACGGAAGTATCCGTTCCAGGTATCAAATTTTGTAAAAGCAACGCCAAACGCATCAAATCCGGCCCCGATGATCGGATGCTCCAGAAAGATCTTTATTGCGACTGACCAGAAATGCATACGCCCGCTCGTAAAGTCTGCCTGTGCACCCTGAAGGCCGACGCCCCGCACTAACGGGTCTGCGCCGGAAAGAAACAAAACGCCCGTACCCGACACCACCAACAATAGAGCGGAGCCGAGGATGAGCCTCACTCCGAACTTTCTCTGACCCGTCGTACCGCCCACCTTTTCCGCCGACCAAACACCGGCAATTACGGCTGCGATCACTGCCAGCACGCTGACAGCGCCGCCGCGCGAACCCGTCATGATAACGGCGATCATCATCAGGGCCAAAGCGATAGCGAACAGCGGCCTTTTATCTCGGTCAACCGTCCCACCGAAAACCCCGGCCAGGGCCAGCCCGATCGTCATTTCCATAAACGCAGCGAAATGGTGCTGATTGACAAAGGGGCCAAAGGGTATTGCCTGGGGCGTCGGCCGCAAACCATAGATCGCGTCGGGACTTGTCAGCCGCTGGAGAATGCCGGCAAACGCCATTATCCCGCCAAAAATGATCACCGCTATGGTTACGTATTGGACTCGGCGTTTGCCGCGAAAATATGCGAGCGCCGCTGCGAAAAAAAGAAGCAACAGGAATAGCCTGATCGTAAACAGCCGAGTCGCAAACGGATCCAGCGAAAGACTCGAGGACGCTTGGATGCCGAGAAGTTCCGTCGAAACTCCGGAATTGCCGAGAGGAAGCAACTGAAGACATCCTATCAATATAAGGGCGACGATTGGAAGTTGAAGCGTCGAAGTGCTGAACCTGAATTCTTTTCGCTTGAGGCTGTCGGCCGCCCACAGGACCAGCAAAAGGCACGTGAGAGCGGACAGCGGGATCAATGACCAGACATCGACCGATCCATAGCCAAGCATTGCGAGCATCGGCGTGACGGTGATCACAACGACTGCCGCCTTTTCGTAGAAGGTTGCGTCGCCGGGCGTTTGCCTGCGCCCTTCTCGATGAGACGATCTATCTGACATCAATATTTAGCGTTCAAACAAACTAAAATCATCGAACCAAATGTTCCCCGAGGCAACGCAACCGTCCGCCGCGCAGCCTTCCGCTGCGATGCGCACCTCAATTCCTTCGACATCGTCCGGTACTACGAACGGTATCCGGACTGGGCCCCAGTCTTTGCTTGCAGGAAGTGCTGCGCCCGCCAACTGGCTGCCCGATGCTGAAAGGACATCGCACCGGAACCGTACCGGCGCGGCGATTTGCGAAAGATAATAGAATTGAAGGTCGTATCCTTTCCCTGAGCTAACCCCAACCTTCTGTGTGATTTGCCGAAGGCCGGTGCCACTCTGGCCATAGCTGACAAGCAGGCTGTAACTCCCGCTTCGCTTTTGGTCCCCATTCTGTCCCACGCGAGGAACGGTTCCATCAGAGACCGTCCATGAAAAGAAATTTGCGCCTTCGCGCGTGGCGTGAAGGGCGGATTCGAAGCCGCCGTTCGAAATTGTACCCGCCGAAGCCTCGCTGCCGGAAAAAAGCCCCGCATCGTTCGCGACTTCTAGGGCCGATCGATACGCGCCGCCATCAAGAAGCTTTTTGTAAAAGGCCTCGCGAATCTCATTTGGGCCGCTCGTGAACTCAGGAGAACCCGAAACGCGCCGCCAGAAATCCATCGCTTCGTCAAAGCGTTTGTCACCGGCAAGGAGAACAGCCAGCGATGCGTTGATGCGAGGAGAGCCGCCGACAGCTTCGTGGATATTCTGTAGATCGCCCTTAAAGACCTGCCACGCGACGGCTGCCGCGGGGCCCGCAAAGTTCGCATCGGCTGCCGCAGCCTTTCGGATCTCGGAAAATCCTTCCGGTTGCCGGTTCTGCCTGAGAAGCAGATTACCGAGAGCCCACTGAACGCGAGCATAATTTGGCGCTAGTTCGAGAGCCTTTCTCAACGCCAATTCAGCTGCATCAACATTACCCGATTGTTCTTGAATTCGAGCAAAAGCGAGCCAGTAATTGTAATTGTGGGGCGAAAGTGCGGCGGCTGAGCGCACTTCGGCGAACGCCCGACGCTGATCATCGGGCAAGAACCTCTTTTCAAGCAGCTGTCCAAATGCGAGATGAGCGCTAGGGTCGCTCGGTGCGAGATCGACGCCAAGCTCGGTTACTTCGAGCTCGGTTGCGTTCACCGCAACCGCGTGCCCGAAGGCCCATTTCGAGAACAACAGAGCGAGAGCCACACAAATTGCGCAACTGCCGATCAGCAGCGCTTTTCGCCAACCGCTGTTAATTTCTATCGTTCTAATTTGCACGCTGGATCAGACTTTTACTCGAAATCTACGGGTTCGATCCTCAGTTCAGCACGTTTCAGTTCCATACCCGAATCGCGGCACAATGAACGCAGCGAACGAATCGTTTCATTCGAGATCTTTTTCGACGAGATCAGTATCTCCTGGACCTCTTTGTCTTCGCATAGTTTAGCGAGAGAACCATTTGAATCATAAACCTGGAGGCCGTTGATAACTTTGCCTTTTTTTAACGGATCGTCGTCAATGAACCCCACGGGACGATAGCTCAGCGCAGAGTTCTTTCTCAATTCGCGCAAGAGCATCTCGCCGCCGTCGCCAGCGCCGTATATCAGAACGCGTCGGCCTTCGCCGGCCACACCCACCGGCAGGAGTTCTCGGAGCAGCCGAAAGGTCAATCGGCTGCCGACAACCGCAAGAAGAAGAATGATGCCGTCAAGAACAAAGACGGCACGTGAAAAATTCTCGAATCGGTAGAGTAAAAGTACAGCCAGGACGGAAAGGCCCGAACCGAGGACGACCCCTTTTGTGAAGGTGAGAATATCGCTGACGCTTGTATATCGCCAGAGGCCACGGTAAACGCCCGCAAAGAGAAATGCGAACAGCTTTAGAACGACAAGAAGTGGGAGAGTGTCGATAAACAGGTCCCAATTTGGGGTCGATTCGATCGGACCCCAAAGAAGGACGTATGCTGCGTAATATGCGAGAGTGATCAGGAACGAATCGAGAAATACCTCAAAGATCCGGCGCTTATACGAAACATTCACCAGGAACGCGAATACCGCATTACTGTTTTTGGCAAGATCTTCCTCACCGTGTTCGTAAACACGGACCTTTGAAAGATAAACGCCTAGTATCGTCAAAATGATCGTAAAGAATACGATAAGCGCAAGGCTCTGTGTGAAATTTAGTTGAGCAACGATCAGCGAAAGCGTGCCAGCAACGATCGCGAACCCGTAGATCATCAGAACGGCCGAGCGTTCTGAGAGGCCCAGGGCCACTAACCTGTGTGAGGTATGATCGCGCCCGCCCTGCGAAACCTTTCGGCCCCAAATTTTTCGAAGCACTGTAACCAACGTTGTGTCGAAGATCGGGACGAAAAGGATAAGCACCGGAACCGCAAGGATCGTCAAAAGGCTCCGCGAGCGCCCGCCGGTTTGCCCAAGCAGCACTGAACCGGCCAGGAGAAAGCCGATGAACATTGACCCGCAGTCACCCATAAAAATGGATGCCGGGTTGAAATTGAATACGAGAAAACCGGCCAACGCTCCGATAAAGACCG
>WBZY01000533.1_pt2 | contig 25534 bp, 22 predicted proteins | sample 5204191 | NCBI WGS metagenome assembly WBZY01 (sample SAMN12344363, study PRJNA552823) | activated sludge metagenome | biome: Activated sludge suspended growth; feature: Anammox Sidestream; material: Wastewater; isolation source: activated sludge from anammox sidestream of wastewater treatment...
CTGCAGGACTCCTGGAAACCTGGAGTGCTCCCGCGGGGGCACGCGGGGAGCTGCGTGCCCGTTGCAGGGGGCTTGCCCCTGCCCTACTCCGGCCAGATGCCCGAAGCGGCCCCTCCCACTCCCATCCTGGGTCTGCACGCGGGAGGCGCCCCGGCCTTCGCCTTCCTGTGCGGGGATCCCGCCCGGGTCGAGCGGATCGCAGCGGACTGGCGCGAGCTCCGGACGCTCTGTGAGGTCCGCGAGTTCCGGGTCGTGAGCGGCGTCTGGCGCGGGATCCCGATCGCCGCGGCCTCGACCGGGGTGGGCGCGCCCGGAGCCGCGATCGTGGTCGAGGAGCTGGCGCGGGCGGGGGCGCGCACCCTGATCCGGATCGGCAACAGCGGCGGGCTCGCCGAGGACCTGGCCCCCGGCGAGCTCGTGATCACGACCGGGGCCGTCCGCGACGACGGGACCACGCGCAGCTACGTCGTGCCCGAGTACCCCGCCGTGGCGGACTGGCGCGTGGTGGGCGCGCTGGTCGCGGCGGCGCGCGCCGCCGGGGCGCGCTGGCGGGCGGGGGTGACCTGGTCGCTCGACGCCTTCTTCGCGCGCAACGCGCGGCTCGCGCCCGGCGGCGCGCTCGCCTCGGCGCACTTCGGCGGCTACTGGACGCCCGCGCACGAGGCGCGCCTGCGCGCCATGCAGGCGGCGGGCGTGCTCAACTGCGAGATGGAGGCGGGGACGCTGCTCACGCTCGCGGGCCTCTTCGGCCTGCGCGCGGGCGCGCTCTGCGTGGTCTCGGACCGCACGCCCTGGCGCCCCGGCGAGCCCATCGACCTCGACCGCAACATGGCGGCGGCGATCGCGGTCGCCCACGCGGCGGTCGCGCAGCTCGCGGCGGAGGAGGCGAGCTGAGCGACGGCTCGACGAGGGCCGCCCCTGCCCGTTGCGTCAGCGGACCTCGCGCGGGACGGGGGTGATGTTCCAGGTGAAGGCGGAGCCCTTGGGCTTGCGGGTGTGGATGACCTCGCGCGCCCAGCCGCCGTCGCGCCAGACGTAGCGGCGCAGCTCGCCGTGGTCGTCGCTCGCGGCGTAGAGCTCGTCGCGCCCGTCGCCGTCGAGGTCGGCGAGGACCGTGGCGTGCTCGAAGCCGCCCGAGCGCGCGTCGATCTGGCTCTTCGCCCAGGCGGCGGTGGCCGGCGCGGGGCCGGGCCGCAGCAGCCACAGCCCGCTCTTCATGCCGGCCGCCACCATCTCGCGCCGGCCGTCGCCGTCCACGTCGCCGGCGGTCAGGAAGCGCGTCTGGGTGTCGTCGAGCTCGGCGATCACGGCGCCGGCCGCGGGATCGGTCCCGGCGTCGAAGCGGCGGATCTCGACCTTCCCGCCCGACACCGCCTCGACGGCCACGTAGAGCTCGTCGCGCCCGTCGCCGTCGACGTCGCCGACCAGGATCTCCTTCGCGTGGCGGTCGCCGAGGTCCGCCACCTCGACGCGCCCCTCGCCCCGGGCCGGCACGTAGCGGGTCACCTTGCCGTGCTGGGGCGTGCCGTCGAGGCGGTTCGGCTCGCTCGGGGTCGCGTAGACCTCGAGGACACCGTCGCCGTCGAGGTCGCCGACCTCGATCTCGTGCACGAAGGTGTCCTTCTCGCGGTCGATCTCCTCGACGCTCCAGCCACCCCCCGACTTGCGCCGGACGATCGCGACCACGCCCTGGTCGTGGGTCGCGACGGCCAGGTCCGGCGAGCCGTCGCCGTCGAGATCGGCAACCTCCGCGTCGCGCATGCGGCTGAACTTGCCGCCGAAGTCCTGGGACCAGACCGTCTCGGCCACGAAGCCGGTCCGGGACAGGTCGGGGCGCCAGAGCTTGATCGCCGCCGCGCTGCCGCCGAGGGTCAGGATCCCGCCGTCGAAGGCGATCGCCTTGTGGAAGACGTTGCTCTCCGGGTCGGTGATCGCGCGCACGCGCCAGGCGCCGCCCTCGCGGGTCAGGATCTCGAGCCGCGCGGCGGTCGGCTTCGGCAGCACCTGGCCCTGCGGCGTCACCTCGAAGGGCGAGAGCGCGAGCAGGAGGCCCTTCGGCAGATCCGCGGGCGTCGCGCTCTCGGGCGCGGCCGGCGCCCGGCCCGCCGGCGCTCCGGCTGCGGGCTGCGCCGGGGCGGGCGCCCGCTCCCCCTCGCCGCCACAGGCGGGCGCGAGGAGCGCGAAGGCTGCGAGGAGCGCGAAACCCCGATGCATGGGACCCCTCCCGTGGAAGACCCGGCTCGATGGTCGAGAGCGCCAGGCCCGAGCGAGCCCTGCGTTGTAGCGTGCCCCGGAGCGGAGCGGTAACGATCCCCGCCATGGCCGGGCCCACGCTCCAGGCGCCGCGCGGCACGCGCGACTTCTACCCCGAGGACCTGCGCCTGCGCGCCTGGCTGTTCGCCCACTTCCGCGAGGTGGCGCGCCGCTTCGCCTTCGAGGAGGTCGACGCGCCGGTCGTCGAGCACGAGGAGCTCTTCACCCGCAAGGCCGGCGAGGAGATCGTCGAGCAGCTCTACCACTTCGAGCTGCACGGCCGCCGGCTCGCGCTGCGGCCCGAGATGACGCCCTCGATCGCGCGCATGGTGATGGCCCGCGCCGGGGGCCTGCGCCTGCCCCTGCGCTGGTTCACGGTGACCCAGAACTGGCGCTACGAACGCATGACCCGGGGCCGCAAGCGCGAGCACTTCCAGTGGAACATGGACGTCTGGGGGGAGCCCGGGGTGACCGCCGAGGCGGAGCTGCTCGCGGCGATCTTCGCGCTGCTCGACCGGATCGGCCTCGGCGCGGGCCAGGTCCGGGTCCAGCTCAACAGCCGGGCGCTGCTCGAGGAGACCCTGCGCGCCGGGATCCTGCGCGCCCGCCCGGCCGTCTTCGAGCCGCTCTGCGTGGTGATCGACAAGCTCTCGAAGATCGGCGCCGAGGCCGTCGTCGCGCAGCTCGTGGACCCGGCCGGGCCGGTGGGCCTCGCGCCGGCCGAGGCGCGCGACGTCGTGGCGCTGCTCGGGGTGACGGGGCTCGACGACGCCGCCGCCGCGGCGCCGGCCGGCTCGCCCGCCGTCGCGGAGCTGCACCGGCTCTTCGAGCTGCTGGACGCCTACGGCGTCGCCGACCGGGTCGACTTCGACGCCTCGGTGGTGCGCGGCCTCGCCTATTACACGGGGATCGTCTTCGAGGCCTTCGACGCCGGGCGCAAGCTGCGCGCCGTCTGCGGCGGCGGCCGCTACGACCGCCTGCTCGAGACGCTCGGCGGCCCGGCGATCCCCGCCGTCGGCTTCGGCTTCGGCGACGTCGTGGTGGCCGAGCTGCTGGCCGACCGGGGCCTCGTCCCGGAGCTGCCGCGCGGCGTCGACGACGTCGTCTGCGCGCTCGGCGAGGCGCAGCGGCCCGCCGCGATCCGGCTGGCGGCGCGGCTGCGCGGCGCCGGCCGGGCCGTCGAGCTCGTGCTCGGCGACGCCCGGCCCAAGCGCGTCCTCGACGACGCCGGCCGGGCCGGCGCGCGCCGCGCGCTCTTCGTCGGGCCCGACGAAGCGGCACGCGGCGTCGTGCGGGTGCGCGAGCTCGGCGGCGGAGACGAGCGGGAGGAGCCGCTCTAGCGGTCGCGCGCGCCGGACGGGCGAGGGCGCGGCGTCCTCTTTCGCCGGGGTGCGAAAACGCTATCAAGAGCGCACAGCGTCTCGCCGCTGCCGACAGACGGGAGTCCACCGCGATGCGCACCTGGACGCTCCGCGACAGCCTGGAGACCTATCAGGTCGCCAACTGGGGCGCCGGCTTCTTCGGGATCGACGACCAGGGACACGTCCGGGTGACACCCCACGGTCCCGACGGCCCGGGCGTCGATCTCTTCCAGCTCGTCGAGGAGCTGCGCGCGAGCGGGCTGAAGCTCCCCATGCTGGTCCGCTTCTCGGACGTGCTCGCCACGCGCGTCAAGGGGCTCGTGCGCGCCTTCGCCCGCGCCATGCAGGAGTACGGCTACGAGGGCCGCTACCGGGGCGTCTACCCGATCAAGGTGAACCAGCAGCGCCACGTGGTGGAGGAGATCGTCCGCTTCGGCGCGCCGCACCGGATCGGGCTCGAGTGCGGCTCGAAGCCCGAGCTCCTGGTCGGCCTGGCCGTGCTCGACACGCCCGGCGCGCTGCTCGTCTGCAACGGCTACAAGGACCGCGCCTACATCGAGACCGCGCTGCTCGCCCAGCGCCTCGGCCGCCACCCGGTGCTCGTGATCGACCGCTTCCAGGAGCTCGAGCTCGCGGTGCGGATCGCCCGCGAGCTCGGCATGCGCCCGCACCTCGGCGTGCGCGCGCGGCTCACCACGCGCGGGACCGGCAAGTGGGCCGACTCGACCGGCGAGCGCGCCAAGTTCGGGCTCTCGGCGGCCGAGATCGTCGAGGCCGTCGACTGGCTGCGCGCCGAGAAGATGCTCGACTGCCTCGAGCTCCTGCACTTCCACATCGGCAGCCAGATCAGCGCGATCCGCGCCCACAAGGACGCCCTGCGCGAGGCCTGCCGCATCTTCGTGGGGCTGCACGCGATGGGCGCGCCCGTGAAGCTGCTCGACGTCGGCGGCGGCCTCGGCGTCGACTACGACGGCTCGCAGACCAACTTCCACTCCTCGATGAACTACTCGGTGCAGGAGTACGCCAACGACGTGGTCTCCGCGATCCAGGAGGCCTGCGACGAGACCGGCGTTCCGCACCCGGACCTCGTCACCGAGGCCGGCCGGGCGATGACGGCCCACCACTCGGTGCTGGTCTTCGACGTGCTCGGCGTCTCGGAGCTGCGTCACGCCGAGGAGCTGCCGCCCGCCGGCGAGGACGAGCCGCGTGCGATCCAGGCGCTCTCCGAGGTCCACGCCCAGATGACGCGCAAGAACGCGCTCGAGTCCTGGCACGACATGCTGGCGGCCAAGGAGGAGGCCGGCAGCGAGTTCGCGCTCGGCTACCTCGACCTGCGCGCGCGCGCACGCGTCGAGAAGCTGTTCCAGGCCTGCTGCGAGAAGCTGCTGCGCATCGTGCGCGAGCTGCCCCAGGTCCCCGAGGAGCTCGACGACCTCGAGAAGGCCCTGGCCGACACCTACTTCGGGAACTTCTCGATCTTCCAGTCGCTGCCCGACCACTGGGGCTTCAAGCAGCTCTTCCCGGTGATGCCGATCCACCGCCTCGACCAGGAGCCGACCCGGCGCGGCACCTTCGCCGACCTCACCTGCGACAGCGACGGCAAGATCGGCCAGTTCATCGACCAGCACGACGTGCGCGACGTGCTGCCGCTCCACCCGCTCAACGGCGCGCCCTACTACATCGGCGTGTTCCTGGTCGGCGCCTACCAGGAGATCCTGGGCGACCTCCACAACCTGTTCGGCGACACCGACGCGGTGCACGTGCGGGTCGAGCAGGACGGGCGCACCCAGGTGGCGCACGTGGTGGGCGGCGACCGCGTGCGCGAGGTGCTCGACTACGTCGAGTACGACCGCGACACGCTGGTGGCCCAGGTGCAGGCCACCATCGACCGCGCCATCGAGCGCGACGAACTGCCCCTCGAGGAGGGCAGCCGGCTGCGCAAGCGCTACGAGCAGGCGCTGGAGGAGACCACCTACCTCTCGCGCGAGTAGGCGCGGGCGGGCCGGGTCAGCCGAGCGCCGGCCGCTGGCGGCGGCTCACGAGCCAGTGGAGCAGCCCGAAGCCCACCAGCAGCGTCGTCCCGAGCGCGGCGCCGAAGGGCCAGTTGCGCGCGTTGCCCTTGAACTGGTTCTCGATGACGTTGCCGATCATGTCGACCCGCCCGCCGCCGAGGATGTCGTTGACGGCGTAGATGCCGAGCGCGGGCACGAAGACGAGCAGCACGCCGGCCGCGACGCCGGGCGCGGTGAGCGGGAGGATCACCCGCGCGAACGCCCGCAGCGGGCCGGCGCCGAGATCGAGGGCGGCCTCGACCAGCGTGCCGTCGAGCTTCTCCACGCTCGCGTAGATCGGCAGGATCATGAACGGCAGGAAGGTGTAGACGAGGCCCACGACGACGGCGCCCGGCGTGTAGAGGAGCGCCAGCGGCTCGCCGACCAGTCCGAGCCCGAGCGCGAGCGAGTTCAGGAGCCCCTGGCTCTTCAGGATCGTCACCCAGGCGTAGGTGCGGATCAGGAAGCTGGTCCAGAACGGCACCAGGACCGCCATCAGGAGCAGGTTGCGCCAGCGCTCGCCCGCGCGCGCGATCCAGTACGCGACCGGGTACCCCGCGGCCAGGCACAGAACGGTGGTGAGCAGCGCGTATCCGATCGAACGCGCCACGATGCGGAGGTAGACGGGGTCGAGCACGCCGGCGTAGTGCTCGAGCGTGAAGCCCGGCACGACGCCGCCGAGTGTGCCCCGGTGCGCGAAGCTGTACACGAGCATGATCACGGCGGGCGCCACCACGAAGGCGAGCACCCACGCGATCAGCGGCGCGAGCAGCAGCCAGCCGATCCGGCCGGGTGCCCGGCGCGCGGCGGCCGGGTCCGGCGCGAAGCGGGTCGCCTCCTGTCGCATCGCTGCCCCGCTCCCCGGCTATCGGCCGCTCTGGGCCTTGAGGTCGGTGAAGAGCTTGTCGACCTCCGCCGCGAGCGGGCCGATGTCGCGGAGGGTCGCGAGCTTCGGGACACCGGGCGGGTAGCTGGCCGGGTTGGCGCGCTCCGCGGGCGTCAGCAGCTTGCGCGCCTCGACGTTCGGGTTGGTGTAGGGGAACTCCGCGGAGATCTTCCGGCTCACCTCGGGCCGCAGCACGTAGTCGATGAAGCGGTGGGCGGCTTCCACGTTCCGCGCCCCCTTCGGGATCGCGAGGCTGTCGATGAACAGGTGGCTGCCCTCCCGGGGCAGCACGTAGGCGAAGCGGCCCGGCTGCTCGCGGAGCAGGATCGCGGCCTCGCCCGACCACACGACGCCGAGGTCGGCGTCGCCGTTGAGGAGCGCCGTCTTCGGGCTGTCCGAGTCGTAGACCCGGACGAGCGGGAGCCACTGCGCGAGCACGGGTCGCACGCGCTCGAGGTTGTCCCGGGTGACGGCGTCGGGCCCGAGACCCCGCGTGGCGAGCGCCCAGGTCACGATCTCGAGCGCGTCGTCGAGGATCACGATGCGCCCCGCGTGGCGGTCCTGGAAGACGTCGCCGTAGCCCCGTACCGGCTCCTTCACCTTCTCCGTGTCGACGACGATGCCGACCGTGCCCTGCATGTACGGCACGCTGTAGGCCAGCGCCGGGTCGTGCGGCCAGCCCCAGGACTCCCTCCCGATGTTCCCCAGGTGGGGAAGCTTCGCGTGGTCGAGCGGCGCGAGCAGCCCTTCCTCCACCAGCGCCTCGACGACGTACTCCGAGGGCTGGATCAGGTCGTAGCGGGCGGCTCCGGACAGGAGCTTCGCCAGCATCTCCTCGTTGGACGCGTAGCTCTCCTGGTTCACCTCGATGCCGGTCTCCCTGGTGAAGCCGTCGAGCACGGCCTGCGGCACGTACTCCGACCACGTGAAGAGGTTCAGCTCCTCGGCCCCGGCCGATGGGGATGCGAGACCCGTCGCGAGCAGCAGCGCCAGGACCAAGGCGCTCGAGCGGGGCGCGGCCCGGAGCCCCGGCGTCGAGCTGCGGCGGCGCAGGCCCTCCGCGATTCCGAGCGCGAGCACGGTGACCACGAGGAAGAGCGTGGAGATGGCGTGGAGGGAGGGATCGAGGCCCTTCTTGATCCGCCCGAAGATCTCGAGCGGCAGCGTGCGGGTGCCGGCGCTGGCGGTGAACCAGGTGACGATCAGCTCGTCGAGCGAGAGCGTGAACGCCATCAGCCCTCCCGCCACCAGCGCCGGCGTGAGGTAGGGCACGATCACCTTCGTGAAGGCCTGCGCCGGCGTCGCGCCGAGGTCGAGCGCCGCCTCCTCGAGGGCGGGGTCGAGCCCGGCGAGGCGCGCCCGGACCGCCGCCATCACGAACGGGAAGCAGAAGGTGACGTGGGAGACGACGATCGTCGTGTAGCCGAGCTCGACGCCGGCCGCGACGAAGAGGAGCAGCAGGCTGACACCGAGGATCACCTCCGGGACGATCATCGGCAGGAAGGCCGCGGTCTCGAGCGCCGCGCGGCCCCGGTAGCGGTAGCGGTGGAGCAGCCAGCCGCCGGCGGTGCCCAGCACGAGCGAGATCCCCGTGGACGCGACGGCGACGATCAGGCTGTTCTCGAGCGCGCGCACCAGCACCGTGTCGCTCCAGAGCCTCGCGTACCACTCGAGCGTGAACCCCGTCCAGACGACGTTGAGCTTCGACTGGTTGAAGGAGAAGAGCACGAGGACGGCGATCGGCAGGTAGAGGAACAGGAGCACGACGCCGGCCCAGAGCGCGAGCAGCCGGTGGACCCGCTTCATCGCCCACCCCCTCCCCGTCGCCCCTCTCCCGCCAGCGCGCCGGCCACCCGCTGGAACTTGCGCATCGGCATCACGTGCTGGCCGATCTCCGCGGCGAAGCCCGGGTGGTGATAGGCGGTGATCACGCGGTGGGTGGTAGCAGCCGGAACCGTCCCGGGCGAGCCGTCCACGCGGCCGCCGCGGCGCGCAGCGGCTCGAGCGCGCGGGGTGGAACGTGCACGCCATACACCGCGTAGATCGCCTCGACCACCGCGGCCAGCTCGGCGGCGGGCATCCGGCTCTCCGTCTCGCGCCCGACCCGGCGCACGACCAGCCCGAGCGGGACGGCACGCGGCGTCTGGCCGGCCAGCCGCTCGGGCGCACGGAAGTCCGGCTGCGCGTAGGGCGCCGCCGCGGGGTCGACCTTGCGGAAGCCGGCGCGCTCGTACGAGCGCAGGCGCAGCGCGCGCGCGCGTGGATCCGCCGGGACCTCCGCCGGCGCGGCCCCGGCCAGCTCCATCTCGGCCGCGAGCACGATCGGCGCGTCCGGCGCGCAGCCGGCCGCCCGCGCGCAGCGCCGGGCGGCCTCGAGCGGGAGCGCGCGCAGCCAGGCGGCGAGCCCGCTGCCCCGGTGCGCCGGCTCGACGAAGGCGTGTGAGAGGTGCACGACCACCGGGACCGGACGCGGGCGCCCGGCGGCGTCGAGCCTCACCACCGCCGTGTGGTCGCGCACGGCCGCGAGCTCGCCGCCGCGCCGCAGGACCAGCAGCTCGTAGGCGAGCGCAGCGCCCGGGAGCGGGCGCGCGGGATCCCAGGCGAGCCGCTCGCGGACGACCCGGACCCGCTCCATCTCGCCGCGCGCGCCGAACTCGCGCCAGAGCCGTTCGTAGGCAGCCTCGAAGTCCGCGTCGGCGGGATCGCGCACGCGTCGCACCTGCACGTCGCGCCAGTCGCGCATCGCCACCTCCCGGTCGCCCGGAGCGAGGTCGTCGGCGCGCAGCGCGGGCTCCACGGCGGCACCCGTAGCGCTCGCGCGGGCCCGCTGCCGCTCGTCGTCACGGCCGGCGCGAGCAACCGCCGGTTTGCGCTGCTGCGCTGCACCCTCGAGCAGATGGGGCGGAAGCGGCCCGAGGGACCTCGCTCGGCTTCGCCCCGTGGCCGAGCGTGCGCGCTTCGAGCAGGACGCCCCCCCGCTCCGGATGGCGCAGGGCCACCAGGTGCCTGGCGGCCGACACGCCCGTGAGGCCGCCGCCGACGATCGCGATGTCCGCGCAGAGCGGCCCGGCTAGACTGCGCGCGGGCGGCGGAGGCCCGCTCTCCGCCACCCGGATGGCCTGGTTCTGGTCGAGTCGCGGCTCCACCCAGCGTCCTCCTCGGCGCCCCGGTCCTCGCCGCCCATCGGCACCCCTCCCGGCGAGGAAGCATGAGCCTCGGTACCCACGTCCGCCTGTGCCTGGCCCGGACCCCGCGACGGGTGTACGCGAGCCGGGACAGGAGCGTCGACCCGGACGCGCCCGCGGCGCCGCCGCCGGCCGCCCGGGAAGGGCCCGCGTGAGCGCTCGCCCCGCTCCGCCCGCCGTCATCGAGCTCGAACGGGTCGGCAAGCATTTCGGCGACGTCGTCGCCGTGCGCGATGCGAGCCTCCGGATCCGGCGCGGCGAGCTCTTCTCCCTGCTCGGTCCCTCGGGCTGCGGCAAGACCACGCTCCTGCGCCTGATCGCCGGCTTCGAGGAGCCGAGCAGCGGCGTCCTGCGCCTCGACGGCGAGGACGTGGCCGGCGTCCCGCCCCAGCGCCGCCACGTGAACACGGTCTTCCAGAGCTACGCGCTCTTCCCGCACCTCTCGGTCTCCGACAACGTGGCCTTCGGGCTGCGGGTCCGCTCGGTGCCCCGCGCCGAGCGGGAGCGCCGGGTGCGCGAGATGCTGGAGGTGGTGCGTCTCGGCGACCTCGCGAGCCGCCGGCCGAGCCAGCTCTCGGGCGGCCAGCGCCAGCGGGTCGCGCTCGCCCGCGCGCTCGTGAACGACCCGAGCGCCCTGCTGCTCGACGAGCCGCTCTCGGCGCTCGACCGCGAGCTGCGCCGGCAGATGCAGGCGGAGCTGGCGCGCATCCAGCGCGCGCTCGGAATCGCCTTCGTGCTCGTGACGCACGACCAGGAGGAGGCGCTCGCGCTGTCCGACCGCCTCGCGGTGATGCGCGCGGGACGGCTCGAGCAGGTCGGGACCCCGGAGGAGCTCTACGAGGCGCCGGCCTCCGCCTTCGTCGCCGGCTTCCTCGGCGGGGCCAACCTGATCCGGGTGACGGTCGAGAAGCCGGGGAGCGAGCGCGCGACGATCGTGCTCCCGGGCGCCGGCCGCTGCGAGGCGGCGACGGGCGGCCGCCCCTTCGAAGCGGGCAACGGGGCGCTGCTGATGCTCCGGCCCGAGCGCCTCGAGCTGGCCGCGCACGCGCCCGCGCCGGGCTTGCCGGGCCTGGCCGTCACCTGCACGGGCGTGGTCTTCCAGGGGCCGGTGCGGCGCTGCACGCTGCGCGACCCTGCCGGTGGAGAGCTGGTCGCCCACCTGCCGGCGTCGCAGCCCGCGCCGCCCCTCGCGCCCGGCGCCGCGCTGTGGGTCGGCTGGCGGCCGGAAGCGGCGCGCCTGCTCGCCGACGAGCCGTGAGCCGGTCAAGCAGCGCCCTCGGCGTGCCGATCCTCCCCCCGAGCCCCCCGCGGCCGGGAGATCCGTGCGCCTCGTCGCCTGCAAGAGCTGCCACGCCCAGTACGACGTCAGCGCCGTCGAGGAGCCGGTGCTCGCGTGCCGCTGCGGGCAGGCGGTCCGCAACGAGGCGCTGCCGGGGCAGGACGCGCGCATCCAGCGCTGCGGCGCCTGCGGCGCGATCCTGGCCGACGGCGCCGAGACCTGCGAGTACTGCCAGGCCGCGGTCGTCCGCGACGCGCGCTCGCTCTCGCTGATCTGCCCGGAGTGCTACGCGCGCAACACCGAGACGGCGCGCTTCTGCACCGGCTGCGGCGTCGCCTTCCTGCCCGAGCCGCTGCCCGAGGAGCAGGAGGACCCACCCCACTGCCCCACCTGCGAAGGCCAGGAGCCGATGGCGGTGCGCGGGGTGGGCGGCGTCTGGGTGCGCGAGTGCAGCAAGTGCAACGGCCTCTGGGTGCCCGGCGAGCGCCTCGACGCGCTGATCGCGCGCGCCGTCGACGCCGCCCGCGAGCGCGCCGCGACCGGCGCCGCGCCGGCCGCCCGGCCGCGCCGGGTGGCGGTGCACTTCGCCTACCGCTCGTGCCCGCGCTGCGGCCATCGCATGCAGCGCAAGAACTTCGGCAAGCGCTCGGGCGTGATCGTCGACTGGTGTGGCGCGCACGGCACCTGGCTCGACAAGGACGAGCTCGAGCAGATCGCGAGCTTCATCGCCGGCGGGGGGCTGCGCGAGGCGGGCACCGGCGCCGGCCTCTCGAGCCACGGCACGATGAGCTACGAGCAGGCGCGCGCGCTGGTGGCGGTGGAGAACGAGCTCGAGCGCGAGCGCCAGAAGGCCGAGCAGCGCGGCGTCTGGACCGGGCAGGTCTCGACCGCCGGCGGCAGCGTGGAGCTGCTGCTCGGCGTGCTGGGCAAGCTCTTCAAGTAGCGCGCGGGCGCACCGCGCGCGGGGAAGGAGACGACATGGGACTCTTCGAGAAGCTGCGGGCGGAGCTGATCGACATCGTCGAGTGGGTGGACGACAGCCGCCACACGCTCGTGTGGCGCTTCCCGCGCTACCACAACCAGATCAAGTACGGCGCCCAGCTGATCGTACGCCCCGGCCAGCAGGCCGTGTTCGTGCACCAGGGCAAGGTGGCCGACGTGTTCGGCCCCGGGCAGTTCCGGCTCGAGACGAAGAACCTGCCGGTCCTCTCCACGCTGGCCGGCTGGAAGTACGGCTTCGATTCGCCGTTCAAGGCCGAGGTCTACTTCGTCAGCACCCGCCAGATCGCGGACTGCAAGTGGGGAACCCCCAACCCCGTCCCGATCCGCGACCCCGACTTCGGGCCGATCCGGGTGCGCGCCTTCGGCACCTACACGCTGCGCGCGTCGGACCCGAAGCGGCTCCTCGAGGAGCTGGTGGGCACCGACGCGATCGTGGAAGCCGAGGAGATCGCCGTCCTGCTGCGTTCGATCGTCACCAACGCCTTCGCGGACCTCGTGGCCAACGCCGACCTCTCGGTCGTGGACCTGGCCGCGAACTACCGCGAGCTCTCCGAGAAGCTGCGCACGATGGTGCTCGAGCGGGTCGACGACGAGTACGGGCTCGACATCCCGCAGCTCTGGATCGTGAACGTCTCGGTGCCCGAGGAGGTGGAGAAGGCGCTCGACTCGCGCAGCTCGATGCGCGTGCTCGAGGACCTGGCCGCCTACCAGGCCTACCAGATCGGCGCCTCGATGCCGGCCGCGGCCGCGAACCCGGCCGGCGGCCTGGCGGGTGCGGGCCTGGGCGCCGGCATGGGCATGGCGGTGGCCGGCCGCATGATGCCGGGCCTGGTCCCGGGCGTCCTGCCCCAGGCGCCCCCGCCCCCGCCCCCGCCGCCGGCCTGGCACCTGGTGCAAGCGGGGCAGGCGACGGGGCCCTTCACGATCGAGCAGCTCGCGCGCTTCGCGGAGGCGGGCGCACTGCGCGCCGACACGCTCGTGTGGACGGCGGGCATGGCGGGCTGGTCGGCGGCCTCGCAGGTGCCGCAGCTCCAGCCGCTGCTCGGCGCGCCAGCGGTGCGCTGAGCCCGCGGCGGGACGCCGGGCGCGCGGGGGCGTCCGCGACGGCGGGAGCGATTGACGAAGGCTCGGCATCCGGGGTAACGTGAGGCGATCCGTATTACCAGTGCCGGCGCCTCCCGGCGAGCGAGCCCCCCGTTGAGCGACATCCTGCTCGAGCGAAGCGCGAGCGGCGTGGTCACGATCACGCTGAACCGGCCCCAAAGGAAGAACGCCTTCGGGCGGGGGATGTGGGACGAGCTGCGGCGGCTGCTCCAGGAGGTGGCGCACACCGCGAGCGATCGGGTGCTGGTGATCACCGGCGCGGGCAACTCGTTCTGCGCGGGAGCGGACCTGGGCGGCGTGGCCGCTCCCGGGCAGCCGGCCCACCCGCTCCACGCCATGGTCCCGGTGAACGCCGCCGCGATCGCGCTCCACGAGCTCGGCAAGCCCAGCATCGCCAAGGTGAACGGCGACGCGGTGGGCGCCGGCATGAACCTGGCGCTCGGCTGCGACCTCGTGGTCGCGGGCGAGAGCGCACGCTTCTCCGAGATCTTCGCGCGCCGCGGCCTCTCGCTCGACTTCGGCGGGAGCTGGCTCCTGCCGCGCCTGGTCGGCATGCACAAGGCCAAGGAGCTCGCGTTCTTCGCCGACATCCTCTCCGCGCGCGAGGCGGAGCGCATCGGCCTCGTGAACCGGGTGGTTCCCGACGCCCTGCTCGACGCCTTCGTCGCGGACTGGGCCGAGCGGCTGGCGAGCAGCGCGCCGCTCGCGCTCCAGCTCTCCAAGAAGCTGCTCTCGAATGCCTTCGCGCTCGGGCTCTCGGAGGCGCTCGACGCCGAGGCGGCCGCGCAGAGCGTGAACCTCGTGAGCGAGGACACCCAGGAGGGCGTGCGCGCCTTCCTCGAGAAGCGCCAGCCCACCTTCCGCGGGCGCTGAGCCCTGGAGGAGCAAGACGCCGATGCGCACGAAGCTCGCTGCGGAGCTCGGCCTCGAGTTTCCCATCTTCGCCTTCACCCACTGCCGCGACGTGGTGGCCGCGGTCAGCAACGCCGGGGGCCTCGGCGTGCTCGGCGTGGCCGGGCGCTCGCTCGAGGAGCTCGCGATCGAGCTCGAGTGGATCGAGAAGCAGGTGGGCGACCGGCCCTACGGCGTCGACCTGCTCCTGCCGGTGAAGTTCGTCGGCAGCCAGGAGGGCGGCTTCGACGTCGCGCAGCTCGACGCGCGGATCCCCGAGGCGCACCGCCGCTTCCTCGACGGGCTGCTCGAGAAGCACGGCGTGCCGCCGCTCCCGCCGGGCACGCCGGTGGGAGGCGAGCTCGGCGTCGGCTTCGAGCGGCAGCGCGACGTGCTCGACCTGTGCTTCCGCCACCGGATCCGCCTGATCGCGAGCGCCCTCGGCCCGCCGCCCGCGGACATGATCGAGCAGGCGCGCGCCAAGGGCGTGAAGGTGGCCGCGCTGGCCGGCACCGTGGAGCACGCGATGCGCCACGTCGAGGCCGGCGTCGACCTCGTGGTCGCGCAGGGCTACGAGGCCGGCGGGCACACCGGCGAGATCTCCACCCTGGTGCTGGTGCCCGAGGTCGTCGACGCGGTCGCGCCGGTGCCGGTGCTCGCCGCGGGCGGGATCGCCAACGGGCGCCAGCTGACTGCGGCCCTCGCGCTCGGCGCGCAGGGCGTGTGGACCGGCTCGGTCTGGCTCACCACCGAGGAGGCCGAGACGCACCCGGTGGTGAAGGAGAAGTTCCTGCGCGCCTCCTCGCGCGACACCGTGCGCTCGCGCTCCGTCACCGGCAAGCCCGCGCGCCAGCTCCGCACCGCCTGGACCGAGGCCTGGGACGATCCCGCGAACCCGACGCCGCCGCTGCCCATGCCGCTCCAGCCCCGGCTCGTGCGCGAGGCGCAGCTGCGCATCGCCCGCAGCGCGCACAAGTCGCCCGGCGCCGAGCAGCTCATCAACTACTTCGTGGGCCAGGTCGTCGGATCGATGAAGCACATCCGTCCCGCCCGCCGCGTGATCGAGGAGATGGCGCAGGAGTACGCCGACACGATGGAGCGGCTCGACGCCTGGGCCGAGGGCTCCGGCGAGGACTGAGAGCCTGTGAGGAAATCGGCTCGGTCGCATCGCCTGCGGCGGCAGGCCCTCTGCTGCGTTGCTCCTCCTCGTCCGATCTCGATTGGACTCGTCGTCGCGCCTTGCATCTGGCCTACCGGCGACGGCGCGCTGCTCGGTCGCCGATTCCTTCACAGGCTCCGAGCCCTGCGCGCCGCTTGCCGGAAGCCGGCGGCGGCCGGGGAGCCCGGCGATCGGGCGCAGCTCGCGGAGCGGAGCGGAGGCCCTCAGGCCCCCCGCTCTTCGGGGCTCCCCGCGCGGGTCCGCGGCTCCCGGCCGAGCGGCGCGCTGCCGGGGCCCTCCTCCGCCCCGGCCTCCCGCGCCGCGCGCTCCCGGTGCTCGCCCCAGGCCACGAGCGCGCGCAGCGCCGCGACCGCGCGGTGGGCGCTCGGGTAGCAGACACGGCCGCTCTCGCGCACCGCGAGCGGGCCGGCGTTGCCGTAGGCGCGGTCGCAGTGGACGAGCTCGGTGGCGGAGAGGACGGGCTTGCCGTGCCGCTCGCTCGCGTCGCGCGCGGCCTCGGCGAAGCGCCGCTCCTGGCGCTCGTGGTACTCGGCGATCCGCGCGAGCCCGTGTTCGGGCCAGAAGGGGCCCTGGCGGAACAGGTTCGCCGTGGCGGCCTGGATCCCGAGGCCGAGGTGGATCACGGCGTCCACCTCCGGGTGTGCGCACAGGAGGTCGAGCACCTGCGGCACCGTGTCGCGCGTCTCGCCGCCCGCGAGGTCGATCGGGTTGCTGCGGCTCCAGCGCGCCGGGACCATGCCGTCGATGGCCCGCCGCAGGTCGTCGGGGAGCGCCACGAGCTCGAGCCCGGCCGCGGCGCAGGCATCGGCCGTGAGCACGCCCCAGCCGCCGACGGTCGTGAACACGACCGTGCGCCGGCCGCGCGGGACCGGCTGCGTCGCGAGCGTCGCCGCCCACTCGAAGCCCTCCTCGACGGTCGGCGCGCGCAGGACCCCGAGCTGGCGGCACAGGCCGTCGAAGACGCGGTCGTCGCTCGCGAGCGAGCCGGTGTGCGAGAGCGCGGCCCGCTGGCCCTCGGCGGCGGCGCCGCCCTTCAGCACCACCAGCGGCTTGCGCGCGCCGAGCCGGCGCACGGCGTCGGCGAGGCGGCGCCCGTCGCCGACGCCCTCGAGGTAGGCCAGCACCACCTTCGTCTCGGGGTCCGCCGCGAAGTACTCGAGGTAGTCGGCGAGCCCGGTCTGGGCCGAGTTGCCGGCCGAGATCGCCTTCGCGACGCCGACCCCGGTCTGCACCGCGTAGTCGAGGAAGGCGGAGAGCAGGTTGCCGCTCTGGCTCACCACCGAGATCCCGCCGGGCGGCGGATAGGGCGCCACGATCTGCGCGCACATCGAGACCGGCGTCGAGACGACGCCCTGCCCGTTCGGGCCGGCCAGCACGATTCCGAGCTCGTCGGCGGTCGCGACCAGCTCGTCCTCGAGCGCGCGTCCCTCCGCGCCCGTCTCGCGGTAGCCGCCGCTCGCCACGAAGGCCGCCCGCACGCCCACCTTCGCGCACGCGCGCAGGAGCGCCACGTTGGCCGCCGCGGGGGTGCACACGAAGACGAGGTCGGCGCGCCCGGCCGGCACCTCGGCGACGTCGCGCAGCGAGGGCTCGCCCAGGATCTCCGCGCCTTCGCGGTTCACCGGGAAGAGCTCGCCGCGGTAGCCGAAGGCGCGCAGGTTGTGGAGCGTCACGAAGCCGAACTTGCCCGGATGCGTCGAGGCGCCCGCCACGACGATCCCGCGCGGGTGGAAGAGCGGGCGGAAGCGCTCCAGGAGATCGGCGTCGGAGAGCGGCTCGGGGGCGCCGCGCCGCCGGTCCTCGAGGCCAGCGGCCCGGCGCGCTGGCCGAGCTTCGGAAGCCGGGGCGGCGTGGAGCTCGACGAGCGCGTCGACGGCGATGGGCTTGCCGTCCGCGCGCACGATCAGGGGGTTCACGTCCACCGACGCGACGTCCGGCCGTTCGGCGGCGAGCCGCCCGAGGCCCACCAGCACCTCGGCGAGCGCGTCGAGATCGGCGGCCGGCTCGCCGCGGAAAGGCTTCGTCAGGAGGTGGCTCGCGCGCAGGCCGCAGGCCATGCGCCGCGCCTCGGCGTGGGTGAGCGGCGCCAGCGCGAACACCACGTCGCGCAGCGCCTCGGTCAGGATCCCGCCGAGGCCGAGCACCACGCAGGGCCCGAACTGCGGGTCGCGCACCAGCCCCGCGATCAGCTCGCGCCGCCCGCGCACCATCTCGGCGACCAGCAGCGCCACCTCGCCGTCCCCGGCGCGCCGCTTCGCCCACAGCTCGCCGGCGGCGCGCTCGACGGCGCCGGCGGACACGAGGTCGAGGCGCACGAGGTCGCGCTCGGTCTTGTGCGCGATCCCGTCGCCGCACAGCTTCACGACGACCGGGAGGCCGAGCGCCTGGGCGGCCGGCACCGCCGCAGCGGGATCGGGGACCAGGCGCTCGCGGGCGAAGGGGAGGCCGAAGGCCGCGAGCAGCTCCTTCGAATCGTGCTCGGAGAGCGTGCGGCGAGCGAGGTCGCGGGCGTCGGCCATGGCGGGCGCAGAAGCTAACGGCCGCGCCGGACGGGCGCCGCACCGGTCGCCTCCCGCGCGTGGATCGCTCCCAGGCCATCCCACGCAAGACCACGCAGGCTCGTCGCGGCGGCCGCCTCTACGGCGCTCGGCGCCGCCTGCGTGCGGCGGCGCCCGCGCCGAGCGCGAGGAGCGCGGCGAGCGCGGCACTCGTGCTCCCCGGCTCGGGCACCGAGACCGCGACGCGGAAGCCGAGCTCGTCGTCCGCGCTGTCGGGCGCCTCGGCGAGGGTTCCTGCCGAGGCGGCCAGGTTCGTCACGGGGAAGCCCCAGCTCCCGCCGCGCGCGCGCCGGAAGCCACCCCCATCCACGATCGTCTCGGTCCACTCGACCGCGTTGCCCCCCTGGTCGAAGGTCCCGTACGGGCTGCTCGCGCTCGCGTAGGCGCCGGCGTCGGTCAGGTAGTCGAACGAATCCACGAACTGTGTCGAGCCGGTGACGGCATAGCCGCCCGTGAGGTCGAAGAAGTTCGCCGAGCCCGCACCACCCGGCGGCGGGTCGGAGGACGGCGCCGCGTCGGAGCCCGTCGGGAAGTCGAAGTAGACCCCGCCCGGGCTGTGGTAGGCCGCCTTGTACCACTCGTTCTCGTTCGGCACGACGACGCCGGTCCCGGGCTTGCGCGTGATCGAGTTGGCCGCGAGGCCCCCGGGCGTGATCGCGTACGAGCCGTCCTCGGTCGTGGCGGGGCCCTGCGCGCCGGACGGCTGGCCGTTGTCGAGCCAGTTGGCGAAGCGCATGGCGTCGGGGAAGGAGACGAAGACGACCGGCTTGTTGCCGGCCCCCGGGCGGATCGCGTAGCTGTAGCTGCCGTCGCTCCCGCTGCGCGTGATGCCGCCGCGGCCGCTGCTGCCCATCGCCGGGTCGTAGAGCCCGTTCGGGTCGGAGGCCGCCACCGCGTTCAGGAACTCGGCGTACTGGGCGTTCGTCACCTCGGTCCGGGAGATCACGAACGTGTAGGGGACCGAGCCGCAGTCCGCCGCGCCGTCGCAGTTCACGGCGGCGTCGGGCGCGTTGCCTGGGTTGCCTACTGCGACCCAGTCGATCGTGACCGCCGGCGCGGGAGCAGCGAACCCCAGGAGCGCAAGGGGGAGCCAGGACGTTCGCAGCGACATCAGGATGCTCCTTGCGGGTCCGTGCCGGGATCGAGGACCGCGATGCCGGGGATGGGATGGAAGGCGCGGACGGCGTGCTCGCGCATCGGGGCCCGATGGGGGCGTCGTGCAGGCGATCACGCCCTCTCGACCCGCTCCGACAGCGGTCCGCCCCTGGCGCGCGGCCTCCCGCGTCCGCCGCGTGGCCAGCCGCGCTTCGATCGGGAGGGTCGCCTTCACGCCGGCGCTGCGGCGACGCGATCCGCCGCACCGGGAGGTGGATCGCCGGCCCTCCTCGCCGACGATACCCTGGGCCGGCGCCGCCCGGGGAGGAGAGCGCGATGAGCGTGCTGGGACGCGTGGGGGTCTGGACCTGGGTCGACATGCTGCCGGCCCCGCAGGCCGCCGCCTTCGCGCGCGACCTCGAGACCTGGGGCTACACGGCCCTGTGGCTGCCCGAGGCGGTCGGGCGCGACCCCTTCGTCACGATCACCTGGATGGCGGCGCACGCGAAGCAGCTCGTCTTCGCGACCGGGATCGCCAACCTCTACGCGCGCGACGCGATGACGATGAAGGCGCTGGCCCAGACCACCGGCGAGCTGAGCGGCGGCCGCTTCGTGCTCGGCATCGGGGTGAGCCACGCGCACCTGGTGACGAAGGTGCGCGGCCACGCGTACGGCAAGCCGGTCACCACGATGCGCGGCTACCTCGACGCGATGGACCAGGCGCTCTACCGCGCCGTCCCCCCGCCGGCACCGGTGCCGATCCTGCTGGCGGCGCTGCGCCCGAAGATGCTGGCGCTCGCGGCCGAGCGGGCCCAGGGCGCACATCCCTACTTCGTGACGCCCGAGCACACCGCCCGCGCGCGCGCGATCCTCGGCAAGGACAGGATCCTCGCCCCCGAGCAGAAGGTGCTCCTGTGCACGGACCCGGCGAAGGCGCGCGCCGTGGCGCGCGCCAACATGGCGATCTACGCGGGTCTGCCCAACTACCAGAACAACCTGAAGTGGCTGGGCTTCGGCGACGCCGACTTCGCCGGGGGCGGCAGCGACCGGCTGGTCGACGCGATCGTGGCCTGGGGCGACGAGGACGCGCTCCGCCGGCGCGTGCAGGAGCACTTCGAGGCCGGCGCGGACCACGTGTGCATCCAGCCCCTGCACCCCGACGGGAAGCCGGAGCCGCACCGCGCGGTGCTGGAGCTGCTCGCGCCGGCGAAGGGAGGCTGGTGACCTCCCCCGCGCGCCGCCGCAAGTTCTGGGGCTGGGGCTACGAGGACGGCGGCCCCACGCCCGACCAGGAGCGCGGCATCGCGCGCTCGCTCGCCGAGCGCTTCGGCGCGGGCGAGCTGCTCGCGCCGCCGCGCGTCGAGGAGATCGCGCTGCGTGCGCCGCGCGTGAGGGCGCCGGGGCCGCTCGCCGCGCTCGTCTCCGACGCGCCCTACGACCGGCTCGCCCACACCTACGGCAAGAGCTACCGGGACATCGTGCGCGCGCTGCGCCGCGACTTCGCGCCGGCGCCCGACCTGGTCGCCTTCCCGCGCGACGAGAGCGACGTCGCGGCGCTGCTCGACTGGGCGAGTGGAGCGCGGGTTGCCGTGATCCCCTACGGCGGCGGCTCCTCGGTGGTGGGCGGCGTCGAGCCCGCCGTCGGGCCCGGGTACACGGCGACGCTCTCGCTCGACCTCGGGCGCCTCGACCGCGTCCTCGAGATCGACCGCGTCTCGCGTGCGGCCCGGATCCAGGGCGGCGTGCTCGGCCCCGCGCTCGAGGACCAGCTCCGGCCCCACGGGCTGACCCTCCGCCACTACCCCCAGTCCTTCGAGTTCTCGTCGCTCGGGGGCTGGATCGCGACCCGCTCGGGCGGCCACTACGCGACCCTCTACACCCACGTCGACGAGTTCGTGGAGTCGCTGCGCGTGGTGACGCCGGACGGCGTCGTGGCGAGCCGGCGGCTGCCGGGCTCGGGGGCGGGGCCCGACCCGAACCGGCTCTTCATCGGCTCGGAAGGGGCGCTCGGCGTCGTCACCGAGGCCTGGATGCGGCTCCAGGACCGCCCGCGCTTCCGCGCCTCGGCGGCGGCGCGCTTCCCGGGCGAGGACGGCTTCGCGCGCGGCGCCGGCGCGGTGCGCGCGCTCGCGCAGGCGGGCCTCCATCCCGCGAACTGCCGGCTCCTCGACCCGCGCGAGGCGGCGACCTCGGGCGCCGGCGACGGCACGGTCGCGGTCCTGCTCGTCGCCTTCGAGTCGGCCGACCACCCGCTCGAGGCCTGGATGGCGCGCGCGGTGGAGCTCGTGCGCGACGCCGGTGGCGTCCTGCCCGAAGGCGAGCCGCGCTTCGCCGCAAGCGGGGCCGCGGGCGCGCGCGAGGGTGCCGCCGGCGCCTGGCGCAGCGCCTTCCTGAACGCGCCCTACCTGCGCGACCTGCTGGCGCGCGCCTCGGTCGTCTCGGAGACCTTCGAGACCGCGATCCCGTGGGACCGCTTCGCGGCCTTCGACGCGGGGGTGCGCGAGGCTGTCGGGCGCGCGCTCGACGAGGTCTGCGGCGGCGGCACGATCGCCTGCCGCTTCACGCACGCCTACCCGGACGGCCCGGCGCCCTACTACACCGTGCTGGCACCGGGCCGGCGCGGCAGCGAGCTCGAGCAGTGGGACGCGATCAAGACCGCGGCCGGTGACGCCATCTCCCGGCAGGGCGGCACGATCACCCATCACCACGCGGTGGGCCGCGATCACCGGCCCTGGTACGACCGCGAGCGTCCCGACGGCTTCGCCCGCGCGCTCGCGGCCGCCAAGCGGGCGCTCGACCCGGCGGGCGTGCTGAATCCCGGGGTCCTGCTGCCTCCGCAGCCAGCTTCGCCCCGCTAGAGTCTCCCGCCATGGCACGCATCAACGAGCACTACCGCAAGCTCGCTGCCGGCTACCTGTTCCCCGAGATCGGCCGGCGCGTGAAGGCCTTCACCGACGCGCACCCCGAGGCGGGCATCATCCGGCTCGGGATCGGCGACGTGACGCTGCCCCTGGTGCCGGCCGTCGTCGAGGCCGCGCGGCGGGCGATCGAGGAGATGGGCACGGCCGCCGGCGTGCACGGCTACGCGCCCGACCAGGGCTACGACTTCCTGCTCGACGCGATCCGCGAGGGCGACTACGCGCCGCGCGGGGTGACCCTCGCGCGCGACGAGCTCTTCGTCTCCGACGGCTCCAAGCAGGACAGCGCGAACCTCCAGGAGCTCTTCGGCCAGGACTGCCGCCTGCTCGTGACCGATCCGGTGTACCCCGTCTACGTCGACAGCAACGTGATGGCCGGCCGTACCGGCCCGGCCGACGAGCGCGGCTACTACGGCGGCATCCGCTACCTGGCGGCGACCGAGGCCAACGGCTTCGTGCCGGACCCGCCGGCCGAGCCGGCCGACGTCGCCTACCTGTGCTCGCCCAACAACCCGACCGGCGCGGTGGCGGGCCGCGAGCAGCTCGCGCGCTGGGTGGCCTGGGCGCGCGCCCACGACGCGGTGCTGGTCTTCGACGCCGCCTACGACGCCTACATCCAGGACCCGCGGCTGCCGCGCTCGATCTACGAGATCGAGGGCGCGCGCGCCTGCGCGATCGAGATGCGCAGCTACAGCAAGCGCGCGGGCTTCACCGGGCTGCGCTGCGCCTACACCGTCGTGCCGCACGAGTGCACCGGCACGACGGCGGAGGGCACGCGCGTCCCGCTGCGCGAGCTGTGGGCACGGCGCCAGAGCACGAAGTTCAACGGGGTGCCCTATCCCGTGCAGCGCGCCGCCGAAGCGGTGCACGCACCCGAGGGCCGCAAGCAGACCGCCGAGCAGGTGGCCTACTACATGGAGAACGCGCGCCGGCTGCGCGAGGGGCTCGGGGGAGCCGGCTTCCGCGTCTTCGGCGGCGAGCACGCGCCCTACGTCTGGATGCGCGTGCCGGCCGGGAGGACCTCGTGGGGGTTCTTCGACGAGCTGCTCGCCCGCGCCCACGTGGTGGGCACGCCCGGCGCCGGCTTCGGCCCCTCCGGCGAGGGCTACCTGCGCCTCTCCGCCTTCAACGACCGCGCCCGCGTCGACGAAGCCATCGCCCGCATCCGCCGCGCGTTCGGGGACAGTCCCGGCGATTCGGCGATTCCCGGCGAGGTGTGATGACCACGGTGGAGAATCGCCGAATCGCCGGGACTGTCCCCGAACGCGCGCTGCCGGCGTCGTGGTACGAGGACACGGGGCGGCTCACGGCGCGTACCTGGCGCTTCGGCTTCTCGCTGCTGGTGGCCGGCTACGTCGCGTTCGCGCTCGGCGAGTGGCGCTCGCACCCCGCGGCGCAGCCGTGGCTCGCCGCGACGCTGGTGCTGATGCTCGGCGCCTTCGCCGGCGGCTGGCTCGCGATGGGCCGGCACCCGCGCCATCCGGCCAGCGCCTGGATCGCGCTCGCGACGCTGATGGCGTGGTGCGTGGCGAGCGCGCTCCACGACTGGCAGGCGCGGCCGGGCACGCTCCCGATCGCGACCTTCCTGCTGGTCGTGCTCGGCGCCGCGATCCTGATTCCCTGGGGTGCCGGCTTCCAGACCGCGCTCGGCCTCGCGGCGCTCGCCGCCTACGCGCTGGTGCTCGCGGCCGGCGGCCGCTACCCGGCGGCCTGGGACCAGGGCCTGCTCTCGCTCGGCGGCGGCGTCCTCGGCTCGAGCCTCGGCGCGGGCTGGATCGACCGCTACCGCCGCCGCATCGCCTTGCAGGAGGCGGCGCTTCGCGAACAGGCCGACGCGCTCGACCGCGCCAACCGCCTGATCAGCCGCTACGTGCCCGCCCAGGTGGCGAGCCGCATCCTGGCCGGCGACGACACCGTCGAGCGTCTCGACCGCCGCAAGCTCACCGTCTGTTTCTCCGACGTGGTCGACTTCTCCGCGCTCGCCGACCGCGTCGAGGCCGAGGAGTTCGCCCGTGTCCTGAACGAGTACCTCTCCGAGATGGCCGCGATCGCGGACGACCACGGCGGCACGGTCGACAAGTTCGTGGGCGACGCGATCGTGGTGCTGTTCGGCGCGCCCACCCGGCTCGGGGATCGCGAGCAGGCGCTCGCCGCCGTGCGCATGGCGCTCGCGATGCAGGAGCGCATGGGCGCGCTCCGGGCGCGCTGGCTACGCGAGGGGATCGAGGAGCCGTTCCAGATCCGGATCGGCGTCAACACGGGCGTGGCGAGCGTCGGGAACTTCGGCTCGCAGGGACGCATGGACTACACCGCGATCGGCCGGCAGGTGAACCTCGCCGCGCGCCTGCAGGCAGCCTGCGAGCCCGGAAAGGTGCTGATCAGCCACTCGACCTGGGCGCTCGTCGAGTCCGAGATCCCCTGCCTCGCGCGCGGCGCGATCCAGGTGAAGGGCGTGCACCATCCCGTGCGGGTGTACGAGGTGGGCGGCGGGAAGCCGGACTAGCCCCGCCGCGGCCCGCCCTCCTCTCGAGGTACGCGCGCAGCGCGACGGCCTGGTTGTGCTCCGTGTCCTTCGCGCTGTAGACCAGCGTGAGGCGGCGCTTGCGGGCGCGCGCCAGCAGTGCGTCCACCAGCTCCGGCTTGCCGTCGAGCTCGGCGAAGTAGCGCTCCTCGAAGCGCTCCCAGCGGGCCGGGTCGTGGCCGAACCACTGGCGCAGGCGGTTCGAGGGCGCGATCTCGCGCTGCCACTCGTCGAGCGCGAGCGCAGCCTTGGTGACCCCGCGCGGCCAGATGCGGTCCACCAGCACGCGCTGGCCGTCACCGCGCCCGGGCGGGTCGTAGGCGCGTCGGATCCGGACGTCCATGGCTCTCCTCCTAGGGCGACGAGGGGGCCAGCGCCGCGCCGCACTGCCGGCAGGTCGTGGGCCCCTGCTCCGACCAGCCGGGCCGGGCGGGGGTCCAGCGCCCGCACGCGGCGCACTTGCGCACGCGGTCGTGATCGGTGGCCAGCGCGAGCTCGCTGAACGATCCCTCGGTGCACCAGCGGCGGAAGCCCGGCATCAGGATGTCGCGATGGAACTCGTTCTCCACCCAGCGGCCGACGGCTTCGGCGTCGCTCCAGAAGGTCGTGAACAGGTAGCGCCGCTCGGCCGGCCGCTCCCAGACGCCGGCCTGGAGGCAGCCCGGCACCGCGCGCACCTCCGCGAGCGTACGCCCGAGGTGCCGTCGCATCTCGACGTCGCCCGCCTCGGAGCAGCGGAACTCGGCGAGCACGAGCAGCGTGGCCATCGCTCAGGAAGCCTCCAGCAGCCGCGCGAGCGGCGCGCGCCGCCGCGCGACCAGGTCCTCCAGCGTGTAGCCGTCGAGCACGCCCAGGAACGCGGCGAGCGCCTCGTCCAGCACCGGCTGCAGTCCGCACGCGGACATGATCGGGCAGTCGCCGCCCGGTTCGAAGCACTCGACGAGGGCCAGGCTGCCTTCGGTCACTCGCACCACCTCGCCGACCCCGATCTCCTCGGGCCGCCGCGCCAGCCGCAGCCCTCCGCCCCGGCCCCGGACGGTCTCGACGTAGCCACTCCGCCCGAGCTGGTGGACGACCTTGGTGAGATGCGCCTTCGAGATCCGATAGCTCCGCGCGATCTCCGCGATCGTCACCAGGCGCCCCGGTGCCAGCGCGAGGTAGATCAGGACGCGGAACGAATAGTCGCTGTAGCGGGTCATCTGCACGCGCGGACTTCCTGACTTGCCGGACCGCCTCGAAGATATATCATC
>WBZY01000453.1_pt1 | contig 25515 bp, 25 predicted proteins | sample 5204191 | NCBI WGS metagenome assembly WBZY01 (sample SAMN12344363, study PRJNA552823) | activated sludge metagenome | biome: Activated sludge suspended growth; feature: Anammox Sidestream; material: Wastewater; isolation source: activated sludge from anammox sidestream of wastewater treatment...
TGCCGGTCTGGCGGTCGCCGATGATCAGCTCGCGCTGGCCGCGGCCGATCGGCACCATCGAGTCGACCGCCTTGTAGCCGGTCTGCACCGGCTGCGACACGCTCTTGCGATAGATGACGCCCGGCGCCACGCGCTCGATCGGCGCGGTGCGCGTGGTCTTGATCGCGCCCTTGCCGTCGATCGGATTGCCGAGCGCATCGACCACGCGGCCGAGCAGCTCCGGGCCCACCGGCACTTCGAGGATGCGCCCGGTCGTCTTGACCGTATCGCCCTCGCGGATGCCCTTGTACTCACCGAGCACGACCGCACCGACCGAGTCCTGCTCGAGGTTGAGGGCAAGGCCGAACACGCCGCCCGGGTACTCGATCATCTCGCCGTAGCGCACATCGGCGAGACCGTGGATGCGCGTGATGCCGTCCGTGACCGACACGACGGTGCCGACGTTGCGCGCTTCCGCCGCGGACGAGAACTTCTCGATCCGCTGCCGGATCAGGTCCGAGATTTCCGATGCTTTGACTGACATGGGATGGGGTCCTTGATCAATTCGTCATGGTCTGGCCGAGGCGCTCGAGCCGGCCTTTCAATGTGCCGTCGAGCACCAAGTCGCCGGCGCGCACCACGGCGCCGCCGATCAGCGTCGCATCGACGCTCGTGTGCAGGCGCACGGTGCGGTTCAACCGCCGCGTGAGCGCACGCGTGAACTTCTCCGTATCCGCGGGCGTGAGCGCGAGCGCGGAGACGATCTCGACATCGACCGTGCCCTCGGCTTCGGCCCGCAGCAGCGCAAACTGCGCGGCGATCTCCGGCAGCAGCGCGAGACGCCCGTTCTGCGCGAGCAGGCGCACGAAATTGCGCCCGTGCTCGTCCTCGCCACCGCCGGCGATCTCGAGCACGAAGTCGGCGATCGCCGTGCCCGTCACCTTCGGATTGCCGAGAAGCGCGGCGACGCGCTCGTCACGCACCGTGAGTGCGGCGCGCTCGAGCAACTCGCCCCAGCGCCCGAGCGCCTTGGCGCCCTGCGCATGTTCGAACGCCGCGCGCGCGTATGGACGGGCGACGGTCGCGCTCTCAGCCACGCGCGATCTCCCCGGCGAGTTCGTCGAGCAGCTTCGCGTGCGCGGCCGGGTCGACTTCGCGCTGCAGCAGGCGCGCGGCGCCGGCCACGGCGAGCGCACCGACCTCGCGCCGCAGCTCGTCGCGTGCGCGCGCGGTCTCGCTCGCGGCTTCCGCGCGCGCGCTGGCGAGCAGCCGCTCGCCTTCGGCGCCCGCTGCCTGCTTGGCGCCGTCGATCATTTCGTTCGAGCGCCGGTTCGCCTGGTCGAGGATCTGGTTGGCGCGCTCGCGCGCCTCGCGCACGACCGCGTCGGCGCGCGTCTTCGCCTCGTCGAGATCGCGCTGGCCGCGCTCGGCGGCTGCCAGCCCCTCGGCAATCTTCTTCTGCCGGTCAGTGATCGCCTGCGCAATCGGCGGCACCACGAACTTCCAGAAAAACCAGAGCAGCAGCACGAACACGAGCATCTGCCCGATGAAAGTCGCGTTGACGGTCATCGCCCGTCTCCTTCAGCGTGGATCAGCCGCCCGCGAGCTTCTCGAGCAGCGGATTCGCGAACGCGAACAGCATCGCGAGACCGACACCGATCAGGAACGCCGCGTCGATGAGGCCGACGAGCAGGAACATGCGGCCCTGCAGCATCGGAGTCAGCTCCGGCTGGCGCGCGGCGGATTCGAGGAACTTCGAACCCATGACGCCGATGCCGATGCAGGCGCCGATCGCGCCGAGCCCGATGATGATGCCGATGCCAAGCGCCGTGTACGCCTGGACCGTTGCGATTGCTTCCATCTCAAGTTCTCCTGGTCGAGTCGAAAATGCAGCGAAACGAAACTCAGTGATGCTCTTCGGCCATCGCGATGTAGACGACGGGCAACACCATGAAAATGTAGGCTTGCAGCACGATAATCAATATGTGGAAAATCGCCCACGCGGTGCCCATCGCAACCTGGGCGAGAAAGCCGGCCGCACTGCCGGCGGTCGCGCCGACGACGAGAAAGCCGAGCAGCGCGATCAGCATGAACAGCAGCTCGCCGGCGAACATGTTGCCGAACAGTCGCATGCCGAGCGAAACGGGCTTCGACAGCAGTTCGACCGCGTTCAGGACGACATTCGGAATCCAGAGGAGCGGGTGGCCGCCGAACGGCGCCGCGATCCACTCGTGCAGGTAGCCGCCCACGCCCTTGGCGCGGATGGCGGCGATGACGATCAGCAGCAGCACGACGAGCGCCATCGCCATCGTGCCGTTGATGTCCGCGGTCGGCAGCACACGCCAGTACGGCGCGCCAAAGACGGCCGCGAAGCTGCCCGGCAGGTCGATCGGCAGCAGGTCCATCGTGTTCATCGAGACGATCCACGTGAACAGCGACAGCGCGAGCGCGACCATGAAGCGCCGGTCGCCGTGATAGATGTCGGCCACCTGGCCGTCGACGAAGTCGTAGACCAGTTCTATGAAGCCGACGAACTTGCCCGGGACGCCGGCACTGGCGCGGCGTGCGGCCGCCCGGAACACCCAGCCGACGAGGACTGCCAGCACGGCCGACATCAGCAGCGTGTCGAGATGAAAGGTCCAGAACCCTTCGCCGACCTTCAGGTGGGTCAGGTGGTGAACGATGTAGTCGGTGGGCGTCGTGCCGTGTTCTGCGCCGTGTGCGGTTGCCATCGCGAATCGATCTACCTGTGCTCTGCCTTCACCCCACCGATCGCGGCGGCAACCGGGGCCCCGCGAGCACGGGCACCACCCAGAACACCACCAGCGTCGCGACATAGGTCGCGATGACCGGCGGCCACACGGCCCTGCCGGTGCGCGCCAGGGCGACGAACATCGCCACCGTCAGCGCCACTTTCACGAACTGGCCGAGCAGCACCCGGCTCAACACCAGACCGGCACCGCCCCCGGGGCGCAGCGCCGTCAATGTCATGTACAGGTTCGCAATGAAGCCGATCGACCCGCCCGCGAGCGCCGACGCACCGTGGCGGACACCCCACACGCCGTAGCACAGCGCTGCGAGGGCGACCGTGACCGCCACCTGCGCGATCAGGATCCGCGCGGCGAGCCGCCTGACGTCTGGCACGCGCGTCTGGATCACGTTCGGACGGGAGACGGCCTTCAGCCCAATTTTCCTTGCACGGCAGCCACTTAGGGCACCGTTTGCGAAGCGCGCGGATTATAGGGGGGAAGGCCCCCGCCAGCAAGAATTACGCGGGAACTACGTAGGCAGGCACCACGTCAGTTGATGTGAGCCAGGATACCGTCGAGTTCGTCGAGGCTGTTGTAGCTGACGACGAGCTTGCCCTTGCCGCCCGTACCGTGCTGGATCGCGACCCGGGCGCCGAGCTTCTCCGACAGCTCGCCTTCGAGTCGCGTGACATTGGGGTCGCGCGCCCCGCCGTGGCTGCCGTCTCCGCGTGGCGCGCCATCGGCCACGTCGTGCGGCGCGGTCAGGCGCCGCACCAGCGCTTCAGTCTCGCGCACCGACAGGCCCTTTCGCGCCACGAGTGTGCCGACCTCCACCTGCCGGCGGCGCTGCGTGAGCCCGAGGAGCGCGCGCGCGTGCCCCATCTCGAGCGCGCGCTGTTCCACCAGTTCGCACACCTCGGGCGCGAGCTCGAGCAGCCGCAGCAGGTTGCTGACCGCAGCGCGCGAGCGACCGACCGCCTCGGCCGCCTGCTGATGCGTGACGCCGAACTCGGCGATCAGCCGCTCGAGCGCCCGCGCCTCCTCGAGCGGATTCAGGTTCTCGCGCTGGATATTCTCGATCAGCGCCATCGCGATCGCCGCCTCGTCCGGAACGTGGCGGATGATGGCCGGTATGTCAGCGAGGCCCGCGAGCTGCGCGGCGCGCCAGCGGCGCTCGCCGGCGACGATTTCGTAGCGCTGCGATGCGCCCTCGCCCGCGCCGGCGAGCGGGCGCACGACGATCGGCTGCACGACGCCCTGCGCCTTGATCGAATCGGCGAGTTCCTGCAACGACTCCGGGCGCATGTCCGTGCGCGGCTGGTAGCGGCCGCGCTGCAGCAGGTCGAGCGGCAGTCTCGCGAGTTCCTCGCCGACGCGGGGTGCGCCGGCCGGCGCCGCCGCGCGCGCCGCCGACTGGCCGAGCAGGTCCGCGAGTCCGCGCCCGAGCGTCGTCTTCTTCTGGGTCATGTCGCGGATGATAGCTGCTCCGGGGCGCGCGCCTCGTCCTCACGGCGCAGCATCTCCCCCGCGAGCGCGAGATAGGCGAGCGCACCGCGGGATTCGCGGTCATGGAACATCGCGGGCCGCCCGAACGACGGCGCCTCCGCGAGCCGCACGTTGCGCGGCACGACCGTGCGGAACACCTTGTCACCGAAGTGCTCGATCAGCTGGGCGCTCACTTCGTTGGCGAGGTTGTTGCGCGGATCGAACATGGTGCGCAGGATGCCCTCGATCTCGAGTTCGGGGTTCACCGCCGCGCGGATCTGCTCGATCGTCGACACGAGCGCCGAGAGCCCCTCGAGCGCGTAGTACTCGCATTGCATCGGGACGAGCACGCTGTCGGCCGCGACCAGCGCGTTCACGGTCAGCATGTTGAGTGCCGGCGGGCAGTCGATCAGGATCTGGTCGTACTGCTCGCGCACGGATCGCAGCGCATGGCGCAGCTTCAGCTCGCGGCCGGTGATCATCGTGAGGAGGCGCACCTCGACCGAGGTGAGATCCTGGTTCGCAGGCAGCAGGAACATGCCGGCCTGCTCCACCGGCACGATCGCGCTCGCAATGTCGCACTCGCCGAGCATGACCTCGCAGGTTCCGCGCACGACCTGCGATTTCTCGACGCCGCAGCCCATCGTCGCATTGCCCTGCGGATCGAGATCGATCAGCAGCACGCGACGCCGCGTCGCGGCGAGCGATGCCGCGAGATTGACGGCGGTCGTCGTCTTGCCGACGCCGCCTTTCTGGTTCGCGACCGCGATGACCCGCTTCATGCGCGCGAGTTTAGCGGCTCGCGTCCGCGGCGGCTGCCAGTTCGGCCGCCCAGCGCTCGAGGGCGCGGCGGTACTGCGGCGACCGGGCATGGCGCGCGACGCGGCTCGCCGAGGCCACCGCAGCGGTATAGCGCCCGAGCCGTGCGCAGAGCCGCGCCTCCTCTGCCGCGAGTTCCGCGTGCGCCGGATACAGCGCAGTCGCCTGCTGCACGATGGCGAGCGTCGCTGCGGCATCGCGATCCGCGAGCAGCGCGTCGATGGCCGCGACCGACAGCGTCGCGTCGAGACCGTGATCCGGGTCACCCGTGTACGGCAGCACGGCGGTGCGCGCTGCGTGCAGCAGCGCCGCCTGCTCGGCGGAAGGCTTCGCCGGCGCGTCCTGCGCGGCGAATGCCTCGTCGACCAGCTCCTCGACCGTCGCGTCGTCATCCGGTTTCGGCTTGCGCGGCTGCAGCGCGCGGGTCACGAGCCACCATTGCGCACGCACCGCAGCCACCGTGGCCTCGGGTCCCGCCGCGGTCGACAGCGCCTTGCGCGACCAGTCCAGGGACTCGGCATCCCGATCCTGTCGCAGGCGCACGAACGCCATCGCGGCCTGCGCAAGCGGCTGCGCCGGGTCGAGCGCGAGTGCGCGCCCGGCGCGCTTCTCCGCGTCGTCCGGGTTGCGGCCGACGTCGAGACCCGCGATCGCGAGACGCGCGAGCGCGACCGGTTCGGAAATCGGGCGGATGACGACCTCCTTCGCGTCGGGCAGCGGCTTGTCGAAGCTCAGCCGAAACCCGCCAATCCGGCCCTTCTGGCGGTAGGCGCGAATCTCCGCGTCGAGCGTGTCGAGGCTCACGCCGTACGCCTTCTGCGCCGCGTCGGCGATCGGCGTGCCGGCGTTCAGTTCCCGCAGGAAGGCCGGCATCTGGCGCCCACGGGCGGGATTGCCGATCAGCATGTAATGCGCACTGAGCCACGACTGCGCATAGAACATCGGCGCGATGCCGTGCTGGCGATAGGCCGGGGAATCGCGGTCCACCGCGAACAGCATCGAGGTGGGCATCAACTCGAAGTAGGCGAAGTCCATCTTGCGCGCGGCCGGCACGAGGCCGAACTCGATCTTGCCGTCGCGCTCGCGCAGCGAGCTGAACACTTCCGCCACGCCTTCGTCCCACCACGCCGGCAGGGAAAGGTCCGAACCCGCCTGCAGCACGAAGTGCATGTATTCGTGGAACACGACCTCGCGCGACTTCAGCCCCGCGGGCGTGCGGTCGAAGACGATGAAATTCGCGTGCGCCTGTGGCTGGAAAAACCCCGCGACATGCGGCGCCGGCGCAAAACTGCGCCACTCGGCGGCATCGAGCGCGTACATCTGCGTCGGCATGCGGGGTATGCCGCGCGTGAGGGGCGCGAGCACGCCGAGCCCGAACTTGAACACCGCGAAGTCCCGCAGCGTGGCGCGCGCATAGCCCTCCTTCGCGTCGGTGACGAGCACGAAGTCGTCGATGCGTGCCTCGAGCCAGTCGCGCGCGGCCGCGGCCTGCGCGACACCGGCGAGCACGGCCACTGCGAGCCAGGCCGGCGCCCCCCGTTTCGTTCCCATGCCGACGTCATACCGCAGGACGACGGAGCACGGCAAGCGTGCGCACCGCGTCGATCCCGGGCACCCGCAGTTCGTGCAGACCGAGCGCCTGCCAGGGGGCGGGAAGCTCGCGCATTTCCTCGTCGAGTCTCGCCCCCTTCATGGCGAGCACCCGCGTCCCGGGACCGCACAAGCGCTCCACCTGCGCGAGGAGTCGTGGCAGCGGCGCGAACGCCCGTGCGACGACCGTGTCGTACGGCACCGCCGGCGCGAGCTCCTCGACGCGAGCCTGCAGGGGCGTGACGTTCGCGAGCCCGAGCGTGCGAGTCGCGTGCGCCACGAAGCGGATTTTCTTGTTGTTCGAATCGATCAGCGTGCACTGGCGCCCGGGCGCCGCGATCGCGAGCGGCAGCCCGGGAAAGCCGGCGCCCGTGCCGACATCCGCGAGCGTCGCGCCCGTGACGAATGGCGCGATCGACAGGCTGTCGAGCAGGTGATGCGTGAGCATCGCGTCGCGCCCGTCGATCGACGTGAGGTTGTAGCTCCGGTTCCAGCGCACCAGTTCATCGAGCAGGCGCAACAGCCGCTGCGCCTGCCCGTCGTCGAGGGCGACGCCGAGCACGGCGGCGTCGCGCACGAGGCGTACTTGTTCGGCGGACTGCGCGCCCCCGCCCACGCGGTCAGTTCCTGACCATCGCCGCGACGAAATCCTGCACCGGCATCGCATCGAGCCTCGCGGCATCGTGGAACAGCGTGCGGATCGCCGCAGCCTGCTTCGCCGGGAAGCGAGCGGCCACCGCGGCCTCGAACTTCCGCACGAGCAGCGGCAGGCCCTCGTCGCGGCGCTTCCGGTGACCGATCGGGACATCGATGTGCACGCGCGGCGTCGCGCTGCCGTCCCTGAAGAGCACCTGCACCGCGTTGCCGATGCAGCGCTTGTCGCGCTCGTAGTACTCCCGCGTGAAGTCCGGATTCTCCCGCACCTCCATCGCCGCGCGCAGCGCGTCGATGCGCGGGTCGCGGGCGATGTCGTCCTCGTAGTCCGCAGCGGTCAGGCGACCGAAGATGAGCGGGATCGCCACCATGTACTGGAGGCAGTGATCGCGATCGGCGGGGTTTGCGAGCGGCCCCGTCTTGTCGATGATCCGCAGGCCCGGCTCCTGCGTCTCGATCACGATCTTCGCGATGTCGTGCAGGCGGTCCTTCACCACCGGGTGCAGCCGCATCGCGCACTCGACGGCGGTCTGCGCGTGAAACTCCGCCGGGAAGCTGACCTTGAACAGCACGTTCTCCATCACGTAGCTGCCGAACGGCTGCGCGATGGTCACGGGCCGGCCGTCGAGCAGCGCATCCTGGAAGCCCCAGGTCTTCGCGGAAAGCGCGGTCGGATAACCCATCTCGCCGCTCATCGCAATGAACGCGTGCCGCACGGCGCGGCTCGTCGCGTCCCCGGCTGCCCAGCTCTTGCGCGAGCCGGTGTTCGGCGCATGCCGGTAGGTGCGCAACGCTCCGCCGTCGAGCCATGCATTCGACACCGCGTTCACGACCTGATCGCGCGTGCCGCCGAGCATCGCGGTCACGACCGCCGCCGATGCGACGCGCACCAGCAGCACGTGATCGAGACCCACGCGGTTGAAGCTGTTGCCGAGCGCGAGGACGCCCTGCACCTCGTGTGCCTTCACCATGCCGGTCAGCACGTCGCGCACGGTGGGCGGCGTGCCGCCTTCCATGATGGCCTTGCGCGACAGGTAATCCGCCACGGCGAGGATGCCGCCGAGATTGTCGGAGGGGTGCCCCCACTCGGCCGCGAGCCAGGTGTCGTTGAAGTCGAGCCAGCGGATCATCGCGCCGATGTTGAACGCGGCCTGCACCGGATCGAGTTCGTAGCTCGTGCCCGGCACGCGCGCCCCGCCGGGCATCGTCGCGCCCGGAACGACGGGCCCCAGCAGGCGCGTGCACGCCGGGTGCGCGAGCGCCTGGAAGCCGCAGGCGAGCGAATCCATCAGGCAGTAGCGTGCGGTGTCGTAGGCGAGCCGGGAGTCGATGACGCGATCCGTCACGTAGCTCGCGATGTCGGCGAGCACCGCATCGGGGGCGGGGCGCCGCTCGCGCGTCACGCCGGTGCCCTCACGCGCGCTGGTCGATCGGCACGAATGCGCGCGCCTCCGGGCCCACATAGTTCGACGCCGGGCGGATGATCTTGCCGTCGGCGCGCTGCTCGATCACGTGCGCGCACCAGCCGGTGGTGCGCGCGATCGCGAACATCGGCGTGAACATCGCAGTCGGTATCTGCATCAGGTTGTACGACACCGCGCTGTACCAGTCGATGTTCGGGAACATCTTCTTCTCGTCCCACAGCACGCGTTCGATCCGCTCGGCGACATCGTAGAGCTTCGTGTTGCCGGCCTCCTGCGCGAGCCGCCGCGCAACCCCCTTGATGACCTGGCTGCGCGGATCGGCGAGCTTGAAGACCGGGTGACCGAAACCGACCACCACCTCCCGGGCCGCGATGCGGCGCCGCATGTCCTCATCCGCCGCATCGGGCGTCGCGTAGCGCTGCTGCACCTCGAGGGCGCCCTCGTTGGCGCCACCGTGCTTCGGGCCGCGCAGCGCGCCGATCGCGCCGGTGATGCACGAGTGCAAGTCGGAGCCGGTGCCCGCGATCACGCGCGCGGCGAACGTGGACGTGGCCATTTCGTGCTCGGCGTAGAGGATGAACGAGACGTGCATGGCCCGCACCCAGGAGGCCGGCGGCGCCTGGCGATGCAGCAGGTGCAGGAAGTGGCCGCCGATCGAATCGTCCTGCGTCTCGACGTGCACGCGATGGCCCGAATGGCTGTAGTGATACCAGTAGCAGAGCATCGAGCCGAGGGAGGCGAGCAGCTGGTCGGCGATGTCGCGTGCGCCCGCCGCGCCATGATCGCCCTTCTCCGGCATCGCGCAGCCGAGCGCGGACACGCCCGTGCGCAGCACGTCCATCGGATGGCTCGACGCAGGCAGCGACTCGAGCGTCGTGCGCACCACCGCGGGGAGACTGCGCAGTCCCTGCAGCTTTTTCCGGTAGGCCGCGAGCGCGGCGCGGTTCGGCAGTTCGCCGTGGATCAGCAGGTGCGCGATCTCCTCGAACTCGCAGCTGCCCGCGATCGCGAGGATGTCATAACCGCGGTAGAGGAGGTCGTTGCCGGCAGGGCCGACGGTGCACAGCGCCGTGTCGCCCACGGTGACGCCCGACAGCGCGACGGACTTCTTCAGGGTGGGGCCGGCGGCCGGTGTCGGTTCAGTCATCGGCTGTCTCCTGTCCAGATCGCGGCAGCCGCGCACCGGCAGAATGGCCGCGGGATATCGGCAAATTGTAGCGGAATGCGGCGGTTCAGTGGATCGCGACGACGGTGCGTCCGACCACGCCGCCCTCGAGCAGCGCGGCGAAGGCGCCGGGCAGGTCGTCGAACGGAATGACGCGTGAACGGATACGGTCGAGATGCCGGGGCACGAGATCGGTTTCGATGCGCCGCCACACGACGCAGCGCAGTTCGCGCGGCGTCGCCGATGAATTGATCCCGAGCAGGTTCACGCCGCGCAGGATGAACGGCATCACGGTCGTCTCGAGCTTCGCGCTGGCCGCGAGCCCGATGCTCGCGATATTGCCGCGAAAGCCGACCGTGCGCGTGAGCCACGTGAGCATGTCGCCACCCACGTTGTCGATGGCGCCCGCCCAGCGCTCCGCCTCGAGCGGCTTCGACCCGTAGTCGATGTCCTGCCGCAGCAGTACCCGGGTCGCACCGAGTTCACGCAGGTAGGGCGCGTGCTGCGCCTTGCCGGTCACGGCCACCACCTCGTAGCCGCGCCCCGCGAGCAGATCGATCGCGCAGCTGCCGACGCCCCCGGTTGCGCCGGTGACCGCAATCGGCCCCATCGCGGGCACCTGGCCGTTCTGTTCCATGCGGTGGATCGCGAGCGCCGCGGTGAAGCCCGCGGTGCCGAGCGTCATGGCGCCGAGCGCGTCGAGGCCGCGCGGCATCGGGATGACCGCATCACCCGGTACGCGCGCAATCTCGCTGTAGCCCCCGTCGATCGTTTCGGACATGCCGCAGCCGGTGACGAGCACCGGGTCCCCGGCGGCGTAACGCGCATCGGTCGTCGATTCGACGAAACCCGCGAGATCGATGCCGCCGACCAGCGGAAAGCGCCGCAGGATGCGGCCCGCGCCGGTCGCGGCGAGCGCGTCCTTGTAGTTGATGCCGGAGTGCGACACGCGGATCACGACTTCGCCCGGCGACAGGTCCTCGAGCGTGAGTTGCTCGAAGCGCGCGACGACCCGGCGGTTTTCCTCGCTGATCCGGTAGGCCTTGAACGTTGCAGGTATCGACACGGCGTGGCTCCTCGAAAACTATGTGCGCGTGCGCCGCTCGAGCCACGCGACCAGCCCGTCGGCGTTGAGATCGAGATCGTCGGCGAGCAGCGCATCGAAGCGGGGCTCGTCCATCGTGCAGCCGTGCGCGAGTGCGCGCTCGCGCAGCAGCGCACGCAGGTCGGCGCGGATGCGCGCGCGGCGATCGGGCGCCGCCGCATGGCGATCGGCGATCGCCGCGAACGCGCGCACCTGCGCCGTCATGTCGTCGGCGAGGCGCGGGACATCGCCGACGCGCGCGTAGTGCGTCAGGTGTAGCGCCGCGGGGCGGTACGCCGCGATCCGGGCCACGGACGACTCGAGCTGCTGCGGGTCGAACTGCGTCGGCGTCGTGGTCGGAAAGACGAATGCCCCGTTCGCGGTGTCGAACTCTCGATAGGACAGGCCGAACGTGTCGCCCGTGAACACGGTGCGCGAGGCATGATCGACGATGGCCTGGTGATGCAGCGCGTGGCCGGGCGTGAACCAGAACTCGAGATCGCGGCCTGCGAGCGACAGCCGCTCGCCGTCCGCGCTCACCTGCACGCGCGCCGCGTCGATCGGCACGATGTCGCCGTACAGCGCGCGATAGCGTGCCTCGCCATACACCGCGATCGACGCGGCGACCAGCTTCGACGGATCGGTCATGTGCGGCGCGCCGCGCGGATGCACGACAAGGGTCGCGTTCGGCAGTGCACGCATCAGCGCGCCCGCGCCCCCCGCGTGGTCGAGATGCACATGGGTCAGCAGCAGGTAGTCCACGGCGGCGGGCGCGTGGCCGAGCGCCGCCAGCGCCGCGAGCACCTGCGGCAGCGAATGGGCGGTACCGCTGTCGACGAGTGCCGCCCGGCCGCGATGGCTGATCACGTGGATCGCGGCCATCCGCGGGCGCACGTAATGCGCGTCGATCGCGGTGATGTCGTCGGAGCCGTGCATGTCGTACTCGCAGGTGTGTCACCATATCCGGATGCGACGATCTTGTCCCGCCCTCGCTCTCGCCGCGTTCGTGGCGATGACCGCACAGGCCGCGCGCGAAGAGCGCGGCGCGTTGATCCTGGATGGCGTGCCGCCCGCATCGCCGGCGCTCGTCGAGCGCGTGCAGCCGTGGCTGCAATCGCGCGCCGCGCATTTTCGCGGCTGGTTGCCGGACGGCGCGATGCTCGTCACGACGCGCTTCGCCGACTCGCTGCAGCTCCACCGCATCGCCGCGCCGCGCGGCGCGCGCGAGCAGCTCACGTTCGGCGCCGAAGACGTGCTCGCGGCATCCGCTTCGCCCGCAGCCGCAAGCGCCGGCGTACCGTACCTCACGGCCACGGGCGCCGGCGGACCGCCGCAGCTGCGCGTGTGGCGCCTCGCGGACCACACGAGCCAGCGCCTCATGGGCCCTGCGGTGCGTGGCGACGCCTTCGTCTGGTCGCCCGACGGACGCACGGTCGCCTACGCCGGCGCGGCCGTGGACGGTGTGCACGACGACGTGGTCGCGATCGAGCCCGGTCGCGCGCCGGGCGCGCGGCTGCTGATTGCGGCGGGCGCGAGAAGCTGGCGACCGCTCGCGTGGTCGACGGATGGTGCGCGCCTGCTGCTCGAGAACACGGCCAGTGCGCCCGGCCGCGAGCTGTGGCTCGCGGACGCCGCGACCGGTGGCATCACGATGATCCCGCTCGAGACGAGCCCGCGTCGCGTACGAGCCGCGCGCTTTGCTCCCGATGGCCGGGGCATCTACCTCATTGCGCAGATCGACGGGGAATTCGCGCAGCTGTACTACCTCGACCCCGTCGCGAACTCCTTGCGCGCGATCACCGCTGAAGTGCCATGGGACATGGAAAGCTTCGCGGTGTCGCCTGACGGCCGCTGGCTCGCCTGCGTCGCGAACGTGGCAGGCACGAGCCGACTGTCGGTCACCGACCAGATGACGCACGCCGAAGTCGTGCCGGCCGGTTTGCCCGCGGGTCGCATCGCCGATCTCGCGTTCGACCGGGACGGCAAGCGCCTCGCCGTCACCGCGGAGAGCGCCGCGCAGCCTCCGGACGTCTATGTCTTCGAGCCCGACGGCAATGTCCTGACGCGCTGGACGCACAGCGAGCTCGGCCCGCTCGATCCGGCCGCCCCCGTAACGCCCGAGCTCATCCGCTACCCGACCTGGGATCGCGTTGGCGGCAGCGCGCGCACCTTGCCGGCCTGGATCTACCGGCCGCGCACGCCGGGGCCGCATCCGGTCCTCGTGCGCATCGCGAGCGGGCGCGACGAACAGGCGCGGCCCGTGTTCGACGAGTTCACGCAGATCGCCGTGAACGTGCTCGGCTATGCGGTCGTCGCACCGAACGTGCGCGGCGCGTCCGGCTACGGACGGAGCTTCGCCGCGCTCGCCGAGGCGCGCGCCGAAGACGCGATCCGGGACATCGGTTCACTGCTCGTGTGGATCGGCGTGCAGCGCGACCTCGACCGGTCGCGCGTCGTGCTGATGGGAGAATCGCAGGGCGGCGCAGTCGCGCTCGGCTCGCTCGCCCAGTACAACGATCGCGTGGCGGGCGGCATCGTGCTGTCGGGCGTCGCGTCGTGGGCGCGCATCCCGAACGCGCGCGCGCTGCGCCGGCCGCTCCTCGTCATCCACGGCGCGCAGGATGCGGTGGCGCCGGTGTTCGAGGCCGAGCGGCTCGTCGCGAGCGCACGCGGCAACGGTGCCGAGGTGTGGTTCCTCGTCGCAAAGGACGAAGGACACGGAATCCGCCGCAAGGCGAACCGCGACGCGTGGCTCACCACGGCCGCGGCGTTCCTCGAAGGATTGAACGGACGCGCAGGTCTCAGCGCGCGCTGAAGCGGCTCGCGCGCCGCGGCACCGTTTCGAGGCCCGGCGACTGGCTGCTGTAGTACGCGGCGAGTGCCTTCATGTCGGCGGGTGTCAGGGTCGCGGCGAAGCCCGCCATGATCGGATTCTTGCGCGCGCCTTTCTTGTATTCCTCGAGCGCCCGCTCGAGGTAGTCGGCCTGCTGGCCGGCGAGGTTCGGGTACTCGGGCAGCACCGCCACGCCGTCGCCGCCGTGGCAGGCGACGCAGACCTGCGCCGCCTGCGGCGCGTTCGCGGCAGGGGGCTTGCCCGTCGGCGCGAGCGCCGCGCCACCGAGCCAGGCCGCGATGTCCTCGATCTGCTGGTCGGTCAGCGAAGACGCCTGCGCGTGCATCGTGCCGTGCGCGCGGTTGCCCGCGCGATATTCCTGCAGCGCCGCGACGAGATAGGCGGCGTTCTGGCCGTGCAGCTTCGGCACGCTGTAGGTCGGGTAGACATTCTTGTAGTTGTCGATCGCATGGCAGCCGAGGCAGGTGTACGCAAGGTCCTTGCCGCGCGCGGCATTGCCGTCCGCGCGCGCCGTACCGGCAGCCACGAACACGGCGAAAAGGGCGATGACTGTGGCGATCCGGCTGGCGAACGACATGAAAGGCCCCCGCGGAGTGGAAGCGGGGATGTTACCGGTTTGCGTACCGGAAATGCCAACCCCGCTTCCCCGCAGGGTGGGCGAATGGCACGATCGCCGGCGCATGATCACCCTGATACAGCGCGTCAACCACGCCGAGGTCACGGTCGGCGACCGACTCGTGGGTCGCATCGGGCACGGGCTCCTCGCGCTGGTCGGCGTGCGCGCCGCGGATACGCCGGCGTCGGCCTCACGCCTGCTCGAGCGGGTGCTGGCGTATCGCGTCTTTCCGGACGGGGAGGGCCGCATGAACCGCTCGCTCGCCGATACGGGCGGCGGACTGCTGCTCGTGCCGCAGTTCACGCTCGCCGCCGACACGCGCAAGGGCAATCGCGCCGGCTTCAGCACGGCTGCGGCACCCGCCGACGCACAGCGGCTGTTCGACCGGCTGGTGAGCGAGGCGCGCGCACGGCATCCGCACGTCGCGACCGGCGAGTTCGGGGCGCACATGCGGGTCGCACTCGAAAACGACGGTCCCGTCACATTCTGGCTCGAGGCGAATGCCGGCTGACGCCGAACTTTCCGGGTTCGGCCACGTCTTTTGTCCTATCATCCGCACACCTGCGCACGCGTGCGCATCGTCGAGGTTTTTATGGGTATCGGGATGCGCGAGCTGATCATCATCCTGCTGGTGGTCCTGCTCGTTTTCGGCGCCAAGAAACTGCGGACGATCGGCTCCGATCTCGGCGCCGCGGTGCGCGGCTTCAAGAAGTCGATGGGTGAAGGCGAGGCCGAGGGCAGCGCCGACGTGAAGCAGCTGAAGTCGGACGACAAGGACGCGGAGTTCCCCGAGGTCGCCAAGCGCGACGCCGACAGCAAGATCGACCGCGGCGCCTGAGCCGCCGCAGCAGGTCCCCGATGTTCGAGGTCGGCTTCACCGAGCTGCTGCTGATCTTTGCGCTGGCACTCATCGTGCTCGGCCCGGAAAAGCTGCCACGGGTGGCCTCGCAGGTCGGTCGCTGGATCGGCCGCGCGCGCGCGATGGCGCGGCAGTTCCGCGAACAGCTCGAGGAGGAAACGATCCTCGACGAGACGATACGGCCGCCGGCGACACCGCAGCCATCGTCGCAGCCTCAGCCGTCCTCGCCGCCACCCGAAAAGTACTACCAGCCGGACGACGATACCGGACGCGCCGACGTGAGCCACGCGGATGCCGGCGCCGAGCCGCCCGTCGACGATCCGTCCACTGCACCACCCTCGCCACCCTCGCCCCCGACCGCGGACCATGAGCGAGGAACCTGAGCGGCTCGCCGAGGGCACGCTGGTCTCGCACCTGCTCGAGCTGCGCGACCGGCTGCTGCGCGCGTTCCTCGCGGTGATCGTCGTATTCGTCCCGTGCGCGATCTACTCGAACGAACTCTTCACGTTCCTCGCGCGACCGCTGATCGAGAAGCTGCCGAAGGGTTCGACGCTGATCGCGACGAGCGTGATCTCGCCGTTCATGACCCCGTTCAAGCTCGCCTTCTTCGTGGCGCTCTTCCTCGCGATGCCGATCGTGCTGTACCAGGTGTGGGCCTTCGTCGCGCCCGGGCTCTACCGGCGCGAGCGCCGCTTCGGGCTGCCGCTGCTCCTGTCGTCGATCGTGCTGTTCTACATCGGCACGGCGTTCGCGTACATCGCGGTGTTTCCGGTGATGTTCGACTTCTTCGCGAAGACCACGCCCGCCGGCGTCACGATGATGACCGACATTTCGAGCTACATGGACTTCATCCTGACGATGTTCTTCGCGTTCGGCGTCGCGTTCGAGATGCCGGTCGCAGTCGTGCTGCTCGTGCTCGCGGGGCTCGTCCGGGTCGAGAAGCTCGTCGAGTTGCGCGGCTACGTGCTGATCGGCATTTTCGTCGTCGCGGCGTTCCTCACGCCGCCCGATGCGATCTCACAGTGCATCATGGCGATCCCGATGTACCTGCTCTACGAGGGCGGACTCGTGATGGCCCGCATCATGCAGAAGATGCGCCGCGCCGAGGCCCCGCAGGATCCCGGGTCGACATAGAGTCGACCGTCTGCGTGCCCCGGCGCTGTCGCGCTGCAGCGACATTGGACGGCTGTCAACGCGCGCCCGCATGATTCGTTGTGATAGGCCAGCGAACATGGGCGGGCAGGGAGAGGCCATGCGCACGACGTTGCACAGGCTGTTGGCGCCGGCGATCGCCGCGGGCATCTGTTTCCTCGCCGCAGCCTGCGGCGGAGGCGGCGGTTCGAGCGAGCCGTCGGGTCCGCCGCCACCACCGCCACCCCCGGCGATCACCAAGGCCCAGGCTTATTCGTTCCTGAACGAGGCGACTTTCGGCGCCACGGAAGCCGAGGCACAGCGGCTCATCGCGCTCGGCGATTCGACGAGCGCCTACGGTCGCTGGATCGACGAGCAGCTGCAGCAACCCGCGTCGCTGCAGCTGCCTCATGTGCAGGCCGCATACGCCGCCCTGCCGCAGCCCGTGCAGAACATCGGGCAGCTCAACAGGGATCGCGTCGACATCTGGTTCCGCAATGTCGTGAACGGCCCCGACCAGCTGCGCCAGCGCGTCGCATTCGCGCTGTCCGAGGTCATGGTCGTCTCGCAGCAGAGCGTGCTGCAGGCGTATCCGTTCGCGCTCGCGGACTACCACGACGTGCTGGCGCGCAACGCCTTCGGCAATTTCCGCACGCTCATGGAAGCGGTGACCCTGCATCCCGCGATGGGCCTGTATCTGTCGATGCTCGGCAATCGCAAACCCGACGCGGCGAGCAACATCCGTCCCGACGAAAACTACGCACGCGAGCTGATGCAGCTGTTCACGATCGGACTCGTGCGGCTGAACGCGGACGGCTCGGCGCAGATCGACGGGCAGGGGCAGAAGGTACCGACCTACGATCAGTCGATCATCGAGGGATTCGCGCACGTCTACACGGGCTGGAACTGGGCGGGCGCGGCGAGTTTCGGCCAGGCGCGCCCGACACTCGCAAACCAGGTGCAGCCGATGCAGGCCTACGGCAACCAGCACGACACCGGCGCGAAGAAAGTGCTCTCGTATCCGGGCGCCGCGTTCGTCGAGATTCCGGCGCGCACGCCTGCCAACCCCGCGGCGGACCTGAAGGACGCGCTCGACAACATCTTCAACCACCCGAACGTCGGGCCCTTCATCGCGCGACAGCTCATCCAGCGCCTCGTGACGAGCAATCCGTCGCCGGCTTACGTGCAGCGCATCGCCGGCGTGTTCGCGAACGACGGCTCGGGCCAGCGGGGCAACCTCGGCGCCGTCGTGCGTGCGCTGCTCCTCGACCCGGAAGCGCGTACTCCGCCGGCGGGCGACTCGGCGGGCAAGCTGAAGGAACCGCTGCTGCGGGTGACCCAGCTGTGGCGCGCATATGGCGGCCGCAGCGAGAGCGGGAGTTTCGACGTGCAGACCCTGACCGCCGTCGCGGGCCAGGGTCCGCTGCAGGCACCGTCGGTGTTCAACTTCTTCAGCCCCTCCTATTCGCCGCCCGGCGAGATCGCGGAACAGGGGCTCGTGGCGCCCGAACTGCAGATCGCCACCGAGTATCTCGATACGCTGCTCGCCAATTACCTGTTCGTCCAGGCCTTCTGCTACACGTCGTCGCCGGTCACGGGGTGTCCCGCCGTGCGGCCCGAGATCCGGCCCGACCTCGTGTTCATCGACGTGAGTGCCGAGAACGCCCTCGCGAACGATCCGGCGGCGCTCGTCGACCGCATCGCGCAAAAGCTGCTCGGCGGCCCGCCCTCGGCTGCGCTCCAGACCGAGGCACGCGCTGCCGTGGAACGGGCGCCCGCGACAATCGCCGGCCTCAGGGTCGCCGAGGCGCTGTACCTGGTGTCGACTTCGCCCGAGTACGCGACGCAGCGCTGAACGACCTGGAGTCACCCATGAGTCACGCACGCCTGAAACGCCGCCAGCTCCTCAAGATCGCCGCCGCCGGTGGCGCGGCCTTCGCGTTCGGCCGCCTGTCCGACGCCGTGTACGCGCAGGCGATCAACGCCTATGCGCGCTTCGCCGACTACAAGGCACTCGTGTGCGTCTTCCTTTTCGGCGGCAACGACTCGTGGAACATGGTCGTGCCACGCAGCGCCGCGGAGTACGCGGCCTACCAGCAGTCGCGCCAGAACCTCGCCGTCGCGCAGGCGGACCTGTTGCCGATCACGCCGGCGACGCCGCTCGCGAACGGCGCGCAGCTCGGCCTGCATCCTTCCATGCCCGAGATTGCCACGCTCTTCGAGCAGGATGCGGCGTGCGCAATCGTCGCGAATGTCGGGCCGCTCATCACGGCGACCACGCTCGCGCAATACGAGGCGAAGTCGGTGGCGCTGCCACCGCAGCTGTTTTCCCACAACGACCAGCAGGACCAGTGGCAATCGCTGCGCGGGCGCGCGACGTCCAGCACGGGCTGGGCGGGGCGCATCGCCGACGCGCTCGGCACACAGACGGGGCCCGCCGTGCCGCTCAACATTTCCTTGTCCGGCCAGTCGCTCTTCCAGGCGGGCGGGAACAGTTCGCCCTACGTCATCGGGCCGACCGGGCCCGTGAACTTCTTCGGCCTCGACGGCACGGATGCCCTGTCCGTCGCGCGCAAGGGCAGCGTCGAGACCGTGGCCGGCGCGACCTACGACACGATTTACGCGCGCGGCTTTGCGCAGGTGCGCCCGCGCGCACTGCGTTCCGCGGCATCCGTGAATGCCGCGCTCGCGACCGTGCGCGCGCCGAACGCCGCGCCGTTCACGACGGTGTTTCCTTCCTCCCCGCTCGGCACGCAGCTGAAGACCGTCGCCGAGATGATCGCCGTGCGCAGCACGCTCGAGGCTTCGCGGCAAATCTTCTTCGTCGCGACGGGCGGCTTCGATTCGCACGACGACCAGGCGCAGGACCAGCCGGGGCTCCTCGCCAACCTGAGTGCCTGCCTCGGCGCGTTCCATCGCGCAACGGTCGAGATGGGTGTCGCGCAGAGCGTCACGGCGTTCACGCAATCGGACTTCGGGCGCACGCTCACTTCCAACGGCGACGGCACGGATCACGCGTGGGGTGGCGTGCAGCTCGTCGCGGGCGGCGCCGTGCGCGGTCGCGATGTCTACGGTGGCTATCCGGTGCTGCGCATCGGCGCAACGCTGGCCGCCGACGGGGCCGACGATGTCGGCGGCGGGCGCTTCATCCCGACGACCTCCTCCGACCAGTACGCCGCCACGCTCGCACGCTGGTTCGGCGTGACCGACGCGGACCTTTCGCTGATCGCACCGAGCATCGACAACTTCGCGCAACGCGACCTCGGCTTCATGGCCTGACGCGCGGCGGCTCTCGTCCGGCCGCCTTGCCCGCGCGAGGCGACATCAGTCACACTCCGGCGCCATCGCGGCGCCACGCGCCCGCCAGCAACGAGAGAGTCCGCCCATGGCAGATTCGATGTCGACTACGGTGGTCGCGGGAGATTCGGGCCGTTCTTTCTTCGGCCATCCGCGGGGGCTCGCCACACTCTTCTTCACCGAGATGTGGGAGCGTTTCACTTATTACGGCATGCGGGCGATCCTCGTGCTGTTCCTCGTCGCAGCGATCGAAGAGGGTGGCCTCGGCATCGACGATCGCACCGGCAACGCGATCTACGGCCTCTACATCTCGGGCACCTACCTGCTGTCGCTCGCGGGCGGGTGGATCGCCGACCGGCTGACCGGCGCGCAGCGCGCGGCGTGGTGGGGCGGGATCTTCATCATGGTCGGCAACGGTCTCCTCGCGACGGGCTCGACGCAGCTGTTTTTCCTCGGACTCATGCTGATCGTGTGCGGTGTGGGGCTCCTGAAGCCGAACATCAGCGCGATCGTCGCCCAGCTGTACCCCGAAGGCGGCTCGCGCCGCGACGCCGGCTTCTCGATCTTCTACATGGGCATCAATGTCGGCGCGTTCCTCGGCTCGACGATCGTGCCGATCCTCGCGGCGCGCTATGGCTGGCGCATGGGCTTCGGCGCGCCTGCGGTCGGCATGCTGCTCGGGCTCGTGCAGTTCGCGCTGACGCGCCACTACCTCGGTCACGCGGGCGTCGACCCGGGCATGACGCACGCCGACCCGGCCGCCACCCGGCGCGCCTGGTGGATCGTCGCCGCCGTCGTCGTCGCGCTCTTCGCCGTGGTCGGCCTCGCGATCGGCGGGCGCATCCACATCGACCCGGTCGACCTGCTGGAAAGCTCGTTCTGGGTGATCAGTGCGTTCGCCGCGGGCTACTTCGCCTACATGCTGTTCTTCGCCGGCCTCGAGACGATCGAGCGCAAGCGCGTGCTCGTGATGCTCGCGTTGTTCATCGCCTGTGCGATGTTCTGGGCCGGGTTCGAGCAGGCAGGCTCCTCGCTCAACATCTTCGCGGACCGGCACACGGACCGCCAGATCGGCAGCTGGCTGATGCCGGCCGGCGTGCTGCAGAACGTCAATCCGCTGTTCATCATCATTTTCGCTCCGGTGTTCGCGGCGCTGTGGATTGCGCTCGGCAAGCGCAATCTCGATCCGTCGGCGCCGGTGAAGTTTGCGCTCGGCCTCATCCTGATGGGCTGCGGGTTCGTCGTGATGTATTTCGCCGCACAGTACGTGGTCGCGGGCGAGAAGGTGCTGCCGACCTGGCTCGTCCTCACCTATCTCTTCCACACGTTCGGCGAGCTGTGCCTCTCACCGGTCGGCCTGTCGTCGATGTCGAAGCTCGCGCCCGCGCGCTTCGTCGGCCAGGCGCTCGGCGTGTGGTTCCTCGCGACCGCGATCGGCAACAACCTCGCCGGCCAGTTCGCGGGCGAGTTCGACCCGAACAACATCGCCGCGATGCCGCAGCAGTTCCTCGGCATCTTCTGGTGGGGTGCGATCGGAGGTGCCGTCATGCTGCTCATATCACCGTACGCAAAGCGCCTGATGGGAGGCGTGAAATGACGCGGGTGCGCGGCGCGCGATGCGCATCGGGCGTGGCCGCGGTGCTGGCGCTCGCCGGCTGCGCGCAACCATCGGGCCCGGCGCAGCCGGCGGCCGGAAAGTCGCCGGACGCGGATGCGTTCATCGCGCAGGTGAACGAGGAGTTGAAGCCGCTGCTGCGCGAGAGTGCCGCGGCGCAATGGACGCAGGCCACCGACATCACCGTCGACACGCAGTATCTCAACGCACGCACGAACGATCGCTACCTCGAGTACCTCGGGGCGACGATCGACAGGGCGAAGGCCTACGAGGGAGCTCCCGCCTCGCCCGCGACGCAGCGCAGCCTCATGCTGCTCAAGCTGCAGTCCTCGGCGCCGGCGCCGTCGGACCCCGCCAAACGCGCGGAGCTGACCGGCATCCTCGCGAGCCTCGATGCGATGTACGGCGAGGGCAAGTACTGCCCCGGGGGTCCCGAGACCTGCGAGAACCTCGACCAGCTGTCCGAGACGCTCGCGACGAGCCGCGACTATGCGGCGCTCGAGCGTGCGTGGGTCGGCTGGCACGACACCGCGCGGGCGATGCGGCCGAAATACGCGCGCTTCGTCGAGCTCGCGAACGAAGGCGCGCGGGAGTTCGGCTTCAAGGACCTCGGCGCGATGTGGCGCTCGGGTTACGACATGCCGGCCGACGAGTTCGCGGCCGAGATCGCCCGGCTGTGGGGCGAGGTCAAGCCGCTCTACGACGACATGCAGTGCTACGCGCGCCGCCGGCTCGCGAAGCGGTACGGCGAGGACAAGGTGCCGGCCGGCAAGCCGATCCCGGCGCAACTCCTCGGCAACATGTGGGCGCAGACCTGGAACAAGATCTACGACGACATCCTGAAGCCGTATCCGGGCGCGAGCATCGAATCGGCCGATCGCGGACTCGTTGCGCAGAAGTGGGATGCGAAGCGGATGACGCAGTCCGCCGAATCGTTCTACACCTCGATCGGCTTCCAGGCGTTGCCGGCGACATTCTGGGAACGCTCGATGCTGGTGCGCCCGCGCGACCGTGAAGTCGTGTGCCACGCGAGCGCCTGGGACATGGGCACCGACGACGACGTGCGCATCAAGATGTGCATCAAGCCGAACGAAGAGGACCTCTTCACGATCTACCACGAACTCGGGCACGTCTATTACTACCTCGCGTACAACGACCTGCCGCCGCTCTTCCAGAACGGCGCGCACGACGGCTTCCACGAGGCGATCGGCGACACGGTGAACCTGTCGGTGACACCGCAGTACCTGCACCGGATCGGGCTCGTCGGTGCCGTGAAGCCGTCGCGCGAGGCCGTGATCAACCAGCAGATGAAGATGGCGACCGAGAAGATCGCGTTCCTGCCGTTCGGCAAGCTGATCGACGAGTGGCGCTGGAAGGTGTTCTCGGGCGAGATCACGCCGGCGCATTACAACGAGGCCTGGTGGCAGCTTCGCGAGCAGTACCAGGGTGTCGCGCCGCCGGTGCCGCGCACCGAGGCGGATTTCGACCCCGGCTCGAAGTACCACGTGCCCGGCAACACGCCGTACACGCGCTATTTCCTGTCGTTCATCATCCAGTTCCAGTTCCAGAAGGCACTCTGCGACGCCGCGGGCTTCAAGGGTCCGCTGCACGAATGCTCGATCTTCGGCAGCAAGGCCGCCGGCGAGCGTTTCGAGGCGATGCTGAAGCTCGGCCAGAGCGAGCCGTGGCAGGACGCCTTCGAGAAGCTCACCGGCACGCGCCGGATGGATGCGGCTGCGATCCTCGAATACTTCGCGCCGCTGAGGGAATGGCTCGCGCAAGAGAACAAGGGACAGGTCTGCGGTTGGTGATCTCCGGCGCATGATGCTGCAGACCTGGGAAATCGCCGTCCGCCTCCTGCTCGCCGCCGTGCTCGGCGGCGTGATCGGTTTCGATCGGGAACGCCACGCCTGGGCCGCGGGCCTGCGCACGCACATGCTCGTGTGCCTCGGCTCGGCCCTCGCGATGATCGTTTCGGCGTATGCGTTTTCCGGCATCCTGCAGCAGTGGCCCCGCGCAGTGCTCGACCCGTCGCGCGTCGCGGCGCAGGTGATCAGCGGCATCGGCTTCCTCGGCGCCGGCACCATCATGTTCCTGCACCGCGAGAACGTGATCCGCGGCCTCACCACCGCGGCGGGTCTCTGGACCGTGGCGGCCATCGGACTCGCGGTGGGCGGCGGGATGCTGGCGGCGGCGGCAATCGCGACCGCGGTGGCGTGGGCGATCCTCGCGGTGCTGAAGCCGCTCGAGCGGCGCTTCGCGCTGCGCAAGACGTTGCCGCAGCTGCGAGTCGATTTCGCGGGCCGCGCGTCGCTCGCGGCGATCGAACAGCTGCTCGCGAGGCACGAACTGCCCGCGAGCACGGTCGTCACGCGCCACAATGCGGACGACGGCGACGAGGTCACGGTGGAGTTTGCACGCGGTGCCGCGCGCCCCGTGCTCGGCGAACTGGCCGATGCGCTGCGCGCGCTGCCGGGGGTCCAGTCGGTGGCGCTCGACTACACCGCGCATTGACCGCGCAGCCCTTGCGGCTGAAAGCTATAAGCTATGGGCCATAAGCCATAACGGGGGTTCCCATGGCCGCAACGGCCCAGCTGTCCTTACGTGCCATCGTGCTGTCGATGGTCCTCGCGATGATCCTCGCCGCGGCGAACACCTATCTCGGGCTCTTTGCGGGCCTCACGATCGCGTCGGCCATCCCTGCCGCGGTCGTCTCGATGGGCGTGCTGCGCCTCCTCGGCGGCGGCACGATCCTCGAGAACAACATCGTCGCGACGGGCGCCTCCGCGGCGGCCTCGATCGCCGCGGGTGTCATCTTCACGATTCCCGCGCTCGTGATCCTGCAGTACTGGAGCGATTTCCGGTACTCGTGGGTGCTCGCGATCGCCGGTCTCGGCGGCATCCTCGGCGTGCTGTTCTCGGTGCCGCTGCGCCGCTCGCTGATCATCGAGCAGAAGCTCAAGTTCCCGGAAGGCATGGCGGCCGCCGAAGTGCTGAAGACGGGCGCCAATCCGGCGCAGGGGCTCCGGATCCTGATGGGCTCGGCGCTCGGCGGCGGCCTCGTCAAGCTCCTCGCGGGCAGCGGCCTCAGGCTGATCCCCGACACGGCGGCGTTCGCGTCGTACGCCGGGAAGGGCATCGCCTACATGGCGGCGAACCTGTCACCGGCGCTGCTCGGCGTCGGTTACATCGTCGGGCTCAATGTCGGCATCGTGATCGTCGGCGGCGGCATCATTTCCTGGAACATCGCGATTCCGCTCTACGCGGCGCACTATGCGAACGCCGACCCCGCGCTCGCCACCGCGCTGCAGGGCCTCTCGGCAAACGACGCGGCCTATGCGATCTGGGCCGCGAAGATCCGCTACATGGGTGTCGGCGCGATGCTGATCGGTGGCCTGTGGGCCGTCGTGAGCCTGCGCAGCTCGCTGCTGTCCGGCGTGAGAAGCGGCCTTGCGGCCACGCGTGCCGGCGCGCGCAGCCTCCTCGCCGAAACCGAGCGCGACCTGCCGATGAACCTCGTGCTGATCGGCATCGTGTTGTTCACGATTCCGCTCGCGCTGCTGTACCAGGCCATCGTCGGCAGCTGGGGCGTGAGCGTGCCGATGACGATCATCATGATCGTCGCGGGCTTCGTGTTCTGCTCGGTGTCGGCCTACATGGCGGGCCTCATCGGTTCGTCGAACAACCCGGTGTCCGGCATCACGATCTGCACGATCCTGTTCGCCTCGCTCGTGCTGTGGCTCCTGATGGGCCGCACGGCGCCGCTCGGCCCGGTCGCCGCGATCATGATCGGCGCGGTCGTGTGCTGCGCGGCCGCGGTCGGCGGCGACAACCTGCAGGACCTCAAGTGCGGCCAGCTCGTCGGCGCGACCCCGTGGCGCCAGCAGGTGATGCTCGCGATCGGCGCGGTTTCGTGTGCGCTCGTGATGGCGCCGGTGCTGAACCTGCTGAATGCCGCGTACGGCATCGGCGCTCCGACCGCCGATCACCCGACGCCGCTCCTCGCGCCGCAGGCGACGCTGATGGCGTCCGTTGCCCAGGGCATGTTCGGCGGCCAGCTGCCCTGGACCATGGTGACGATCGGCGGCGCGATCGGTGTGGCGATCATCCTCGTCGACCAGATCCTGAAGGCGCGCGGCGCGCATTTCCGCGTGCCGGTGCTGGCGGTGGCCGTCGGCATCTACCTGCCGCTC
>WBZY01000615.1_pt1 | contig 25428 bp, 16 predicted proteins | sample 5204191 | NCBI WGS metagenome assembly WBZY01 (sample SAMN12344363, study PRJNA552823) | activated sludge metagenome | biome: Activated sludge suspended growth; feature: Anammox Sidestream; material: Wastewater; isolation source: activated sludge from anammox sidestream of wastewater treatment...
CTACATTACCAAGATCGCAAACCAAATTAAATATGTCGCCGATGCGCTGAGTCAATATGATTGGAATTTTGTCCCTCAAGATTTCAAGACGACGATTTCGTCTGCATCTGCAAATGATTTTATCTATTGCGATCCGCCCTACATTGGCAGGCATGTGGATTACTTCAATTCGTGGTCAGGGCAGAGCGAGCAGGAGCTTTACGATGCGCTCGCTTCAACACATGCAAAATTCATGCTTTCCACATGGCACAGCAATCAATATCGGGCAAATCCTGCCGTTGATAAATACGCTACCCGTTTCACCGTTTTAACTCGCGAGCATTTTTATCATGTTGGCGCCAGTGAGAAGAATCGCAATCCCATGTTGGAAGCAATTATTCTTAACTACAATCCATTACCACAAATAGAATTTCAAATGGAAAGGCAAATGGCTTTGTTTGAAAAATCGCAAAAGGATGATTATGTGGTTCCTGTGCTGAAAAGTTAGACGCTCGATTTGAGCGTCTTTTTATCTTCAGTTCGCTATCTAATTCTCCAATCCTCTAATTCTCTCCTCCTTCCCATGCTCATCCACTCCTCCTCCCAACTCCTCACCCTGCAAGGCGGACCCCAGCGCGGACATGCCCTCGGTACACTCGGCATCATCGAAGACGGCGCGGTCGTTGTCCATGATGAAAAAATCGTCGCGGTGGGAACGACGCCCGAACTCAAAGCATCCTATCCCGACGAACCGACTCTCGACGCCAGCGGATGCGTGCTCATGCCAGGCTTCGTGGACCCGCACACGCATCTTATTTGGGCGGGCGACCGCGCCGACGAGTTCGAGAAAAAAATGTCGGGCACGCCCTACCTTGAGATTCTGGCTGAAGGCGGCGGGATCATTTCGACGGTCAAGAAGACGCGCGCCGCCAGCATGGAGACTCTCATCACGCAAAGTCGCTCGCGCCTCCTGCGCATGTTCATCCACGGCACCACCACCGCCGAAGCCAAAACGGGATACGGTCTGCAAACTGCCACCGAACTGCGCCTGCTCAAAGCCCTGCTCGCCCTCGACGATGAGTCGCCGCTCGATCTCGCCATCACGTTCCTCGGCGCGCACGCCATCCCGCCCGAATATAAAGATAACCCCCAAGGCTACACCGATCTCGTCTGCGAGACGATGTTGCCGATGCTCAAAGAATGGTGGGAGACTCACGCGCCGCGACTTTCACTTCCATTTGTGGATGTGTTCTGCGAGACCAAAGCCTTCGACGTGAAGCAATCGGAGCAAATTCTCAAGAAAGCAAAAGGACTCGGATTCCCGCTTAAGATCCACGCTGACGAGTTCGACAACCTCGGCGGCGCGTCGCTTGCGGCAGAGTTGGGCGCAGCGTCTGCCGATCATTTGGTTGTGACATCCGACGCGGATATTGCCGCGCTCGCAAAATCGGAGACGGTTGCCGTGTCGCTTCCATGCACACCGTTCGGGCTTGCGGAAAATCACTACACCCCCGCGCAAAAGTTAATCGCCGCCGACGCCTACTTCGCCCTTGCCACTGATTGCAACCCAGGCACCACGTGGAACGAGTCCATGCAGTTTGTCATTGCGCTGGCGTGCCGCGCCATGAAGATCACGCCCGCCCAAGCCATCGCCGCCGCGACCATTAATTCGGCGCACGCCATCCGCAGGTCCGATTTGATCGGCTCTATCGAAGTCGGCAAACAGGCAGACATGTTAATCCTGAACGCGCCGGACTATCGTCACTTGGGCTATCGCTACGGGACAAATCTGGTGAGGCAAGTTATCAAACGTGGAAGGGCATATTCTGTGGATGTGGGGTATTATAGGACTGCTTGAACCGAAAAGACGGGGAAACCCGCCTTTTTTTATCCAACATGTAGGTTTTTTTCTTGAGCACTGAGTGGATTTTCTTTGCTTCAATTCTATTGGCGAACTCGCTGATCGCCGCGTTAATTGCGGCGTTGTTGGCGCGCAAGCCCCAAGCGCCCGGGCGCAGGTCTCTGTTTTTCATGCTGGTCATGCTCGCCGCGTGGAGTTTTTCCTACGCGATGATCACGCTTTCCTCATCGCTGGAAACGAAACTGCTATGGCTCAAAATCGAGAATATCGGTATCCTAACGGTGCCCATATTTTGGTTCTTCTTTGCCTTGCGGTATAACGGGTTGGATGGATGGCTAAACCGTTATACCGCTTCATTATTCTTTATCCTGCCCGGGATCTCGCTCCTCTTTCTGTTTTCGGAACAGTGGTTCCACTTGTATTACGCCTCCGTTAGCGAGGTGTCTGAGGTTGGCGGCCCGCTGATGATCGAGCGCGGACCGTGGTACGTCGTTGCCCTCGTGTATGCGTATCTCGTAAGTCTGGCGGCGATCATTTTGCTCATCCGGCGCGCGGTTCAGCATCGAAACATTTATCGCAGGCAGATGTATGCGCTGATCGCCGCGGCGTTGATTCCGATTTTGGCTAATGTGGTGTATCAACTGGCGCTTAGTTTTCTGCCGAAATCCGCTCTGCACATCGATCTGACGCCCATCTCTTTCATGGTCTCCGCGGTGTTGATCGTGATCGGCGTGTTTGGGCTGCGCATCTTCGATCTCATCCCCATTGCGCGGCACACGGTGCTGGAATACATTCCTCAGATGGTCTTTGTGGTAGATGCCCACGACGTGGTTGTGGATGCAAACACCATTGCGCAAAAAACACTGGGCAAAACCATGGATGCGATCGTCGGCAAAGATCCGCTGGAAGTGTTTCAGGATTGGCCCGACCTTCTCCATCACTTCCTCGTTGCCAATGAGTCGCGGAACGAGATCCAAATTCCCGGTGACCCGCCGCGCGCGCTGGAAGTGATGGTGACCGCTTTATACAATTCAGAGAACCAGCTCGAAGGGCGCGTGATCGTCGCGCACGACATTACCGAGCATAAATGGTTGGAAAACGATCTCACGTTTGCCAATGAGGCGCTCACTCGTCAACTGGAGGAGATCAATCAACTGCGCGATGAGTTGCGGGAACAGGCGATCCGCGATCCTTTGACGGAAGTGTACAACCGCCGCTATATGAACGAATTTTTGTCGCAGGAAGTGGCGCGGGCGGAACGCGATGGGACTCCCCTTTCCGTGGTCATCATGGACATGGACAATTTCAAAATGTTCAACGATACCTACGGTCATAAATGCGGAGATATTGTCCTGCAGGAGATCGCCGCGTTTCTCGTTCAACACACGCGCAAAGGAGATGTGGTCTGCCGTTTTGGCGGGGAGGAGTTTGTGATCCTTATGCCCGGCGCCACGCTTGAAAAAGCGTACGAACGCGCCGAAACCTGGCGTCAGGATTTTGCGGATACGACCATCGAGTATGAAGGCATGAAGTTGAGCGCCACTTTTTCGGCGGGCGTGGCATCCTACCCCCTGCACGGCGACACCGATGAATTTATCTTGCAAGCCGCCGACCGGGCTTTGTACCAGTCGAAGGATGCCGGTAAAAATAAAGTAACGATGTACAATTTGTGAGTCTTTCAATCTGTATCAGCGTTTTCAGCGTTCACGCCGCGCTGGCGCTCGGCGCAAGTGTCTGAGTCCTGTTTTAAAACTGTCAGACACTGTTTCTTAAGTACACGGATACTTCGACACTCCTTTCAGTTGCAGTACACGGATTTGACGGATGACACGATCAAACACGAATTTTGAAATGGTAGCTCTACCGTTTTTAACGGGAAACCATTTTTCAAACACAAAGGACACGACGGTCACAAAGGAAAAACACAAGGAATCTTGGCTCTTTCCCCACTTTGTGTCGCTTCGACGAACTCAGCGCAAGACTTTGTGTCCTTCGTGGTGAGGCTCTTTCCCGTTGGTTACGGGACACCCGAAATGGTTTTCTCCGTGAAATCCGTATAATACGTGTCTAAACAAAGACTTAAGAAACACTCTCTCTCGCAGGTAGTAAATCCTTGGCGACAAAATTATTTTAGGAGTAACCCATGCAAATCGATATCATCGGCGTACCCATCGACCTCGGTGCGGATCGCCGCGGCGTAGATATGGGGCCCAGCGCAATTCGATATTCAAGCCTTCGACAACGCCTCGAAAGGTTGGGGCATACCGTGGAAGATAAGGGCAATGTTGAAGTGGCGATTCAAGAGACCTGTTCGATCACCGACCCCAAACTCAAATATATTGACTGCATCGTGCCGATGAGCCGGCGAGTGGCTGGGGCGGTCGCCACCTCCATGCAAAGCGGGCGTTTTCCGCTTGTCTTGGGCGGAGACCACAGCCTTTCGATCGGCTCCGTGCGCGGCGCGGCAAAGCAAAAGAAAATCGGCGTGATCTGGCTGGACGCGCACGGCGACTTCAACACACACCTCACCACCCCTTCGGGAAACATTCACGGAATGTCGTTAGCCGCCCTATGCGGCCTCGGCGACCCGCGCCTCACCGCGCTCTACGATGAGCCGGGGCCGGTCGTCGACCCCGCGAAAGTTGCCATCATTGGCGCGCGCGATCTCGACCCCGGTGAAAAAGAAAACCTGCGCTCTGCCGGGGCGCTCGTGCTCAGCATGGAACAGGTGGACCGCATCGGCATGGTCGCGGCGTTGGAACAATGCATCGAACGCGTCAGCCGGAATGTGGATGGGATCTATCTCTCGATGGATTTGGACGCGCTCGATCCGCGCTTCGCTCCGGGTGTGGGCACCCCGGTCGCCGGTGGGTTAACGTATCGCGAAGGACACCTGGCGTGCGAAGTGGTGGCGGAAACCGGCAAACTCATCGGCATGGATGTTGTGGAAGTGAATCCTATTCTTGATGAAAGAAATCAGACCGCGAAGATTGCCGTGGAATTTGCCTGCTCGGCGTTAGGCTCGCGCGTCTGGCAGGGTTGAGTCGTTGAGGGCGCGAATCGCGCCGGGAAACTGTAGCAGTTTCATGTCAGAGCATGAGGCGGGTTTGTCCATCCTAGGGATACGGTAAAATCGGGTTATGTGCGCCGCCTATGGACCCGTCTTGATCGTCGAGGATGTTCCCAATGTTCTCGAACTGCTTGAAGTGACTCTGCGATTTAAAGGCTATTCTGTGCTGACCGCCCGCAATGGGGAGGAAGCGCTCGAAGTGGTTGCGCGGCAAAGGCCCGCGCTCATCGTCACCGACATTTTGATGCCTAAACTGGATGGCTACGCCTTCGTGCAAAAATTACGGCTCAACCTCGAAACGCGCGCCATCCCGGTCGTTTTCCTTTCCGCCACTTACGTTACCCCGGAGGATAAGGATTTTGCCTTGAGCCTGGGCGCCTCGCGCTTCATGGAAAAACCCATCGATACTGAAGATTTCCTGCTGACAGTGGCAGAACTTGTGACCCAGCAACCATTTACCCAGCCCTTGCCACTGGATATGGAAAGGTTTTATCAAGGCTATCGCACCCGTCTTGAAAATAAACTGCGTCATAAAAACACGCAGATCATGCGGGCTGAGCGGTTACTCGGCACCCTGCCCGCCGATCAGCGACCAGCCTTCGAAGCGCTCTTACAGCAATCGATGCGCGACCGCGATGAAATACAGAATGAACTGTACGATATTTACAAAACACTCGACGAATTAAAAAAATAGTTCATTCACAAGTGCGGCGGGCGAAAACCCGCCGCAATACGTTTCGGGAGTCTTATGCAACCAACGCTATCGTACGTCGAAGAACTTGCGCGAGGGGCGGGGGCGATTCTGCGCGACGGGTATGACAAGGAACACGAGGTGAAATATAAAGGCGTGATCGATCTCGTCACCGAGGTCGATCATCAATCTGAGGCGCTTCTACTTGGGAAAGTTCAATCCGATTTTCCCGGGCATCATATCTTCAGCGAGGAAAGCGGGGTTATTCACGGAGACGATGAACATATCTGGTACATCGATCCGCTGGATGGGACGGTGAATTACGCGCATCACCTCCCGATTTTTTCTGTGTCCATCGCCTACGCGTTTCGCGGCGCCTTGACGTTTGGCGCGGTGTACGATCCGCTCCGTGACGAAATGTTCTGCGCGGAACGCGGCAGTGGAGCATACTTGAACGGCAAAAGGATCAAACCGGCTGGCGTTACCGAATTACAGAAGAGCCTGCTCGTGACTGGATTCCCCTACGATACGTGGAATACAAAGCAGGATAACATGTCGAATTTCTCGCATCTCGCAAAGTTGACACAGGGCGTGCGCCGTCTCGGCTCGGCGGCGTTGGACCTGGCATACACCGCCGTAGGAAGGCTGGACGGGTTTTGGGAACTTTCCCTGCACCCGTGGGATGTGGCGGCAGGCGGGTTGATCTGCGAAGAGGCTGGCGCGCGCGTCACGAATGTGCATGGCGGGGAGGATTATCTGACGCCCCCGCTGTCCATTCTTGCCACAGCCCCCGGCATCCATGCGCAACTGCTGGGAGAATTGAAAAAATCCTTACTCTAAAGTCTCCCTAAAAGCGCGAAAGTGTGATGAAATTTGGAAGATTTCAACGGGAACGGCTAATTCCGTCCAATGACAAAATCATCCATCCCGATCAGTAAAACGAAGATCATTATCCCGAACCGCCGGCGGGAACTGCTCTCGCGCCCGCGCCTGCTGGAGAAAATGAACGGGTTTCTGGAAAACAAGTTGATCTTGCTCTCTGCCAGCGCGGGGTATGGTAAGACGTCTCTGCTCATCGATCTTGCCCATCAGGCAAAAGTTCCGGTGTGTTGGCTTACCTTAGATCCGCTGGATCGCGACCCGCAGAGGTTCATGGCGTACTTGATCGCATCGCTGGCAGAGCGGTTCCCGAAGGTGGGCGAAGCGTCGCAACCACTGTTGAACAACCTGAAATCGATGGAAAGCGACGCGGAAGCGCTTCTCGTCGCCTTGACGAACGAGTTATACGATCAGGCGGAAGGCGATTATTTCGTGATCCTCGACGATTTTCACTTGTTGGATGATGTGGCGGTCGTTGCTTCGTTGGTCAACCGCTTCTTACAATTAGTGGATGAGAACTGTCACCTGATCATTTCCTCTCGCACCCTGCCCGAACTCGATGATGTCACCCTCATGGTGGCGCGCGAGCAGGTGAAGGGTTTGAACCATACCGACCTGGCGTTCCAGCCGCGTGAAATTCAGGCTCTCTACATACAAAACCACCACGAGTACCTGGCAGATGAAAAGGCTAACGAATTTGTGGAGAAATCGGGCGGGTGGATCACCGGCATGGTGCTTTCCAATTCCACCGAGGTGCAATTTTCAGGCAAGGATACGTTTGCCTATTTGGGGAAACAGGTGCTCGACCAGCAACCCCGTCATGTGCGCGAGTTTCTTCTGCGAACATGCCTGCCGGAGGAATTCAACGCGGAGTTTTGCGAGATCGTGCTGGGTCCGTTTTATGGAGCGCCGCAAAATTGGCTTAACCTGATGGGCTTCATTTTGGATAAGAACCTGTTCGTTCTGCCCTTGGAAGATGGGCGCTGGCTCCGATACCATCCTCTCTTCCGAGAGTTTTTACAAACCCGCCTGCGGGAAGAATACCCCGAAGATATTCCTCTCTTATTGAAGAGGATGGTCACCGCGCATGAAGCGGAGGGCGAATGGGAAAAAGCCTATTACACCTGCAAACAATTAAACGACCCCAACACGCTTGCAGAATTGATCGAACGGGCTGGCACGCCCATGTTGCAAACGGCGCTGATCACGCTGGAAGGCTGGGTCAACAGCCTGCCACCGGCTGTGATCCGCTCGAAGCCGGGGTTGATCTCGTTGCGAGGGATGATTTCAGCCATGAAGGGAAATTTACCCGAAGCAAATGCTTTGCTCGACATTGCAGTTGAAACGTACCAAAGAGAGCATAACCAAAGCGGCTTGGCTCTTGCGTTGATCCGCCGCGCGCATGCCCTGCGATTGCTTGCAAAATATGAAGATTCGATCAAAGATGTAAATAATGCCCTCAAAATAGCCGAAACGGATATGTCGATGCAAACGCTTTATGCGGAAGCGTTAAGAACTCGAGGATTAAATTATTATCGTTTGGGGCAGGCACGAAATGCCGTCGAAGACCTTGAACGTTCACTCCACCTCTACAACGAGTTAAAGGAAACCGGCAGCATTTCGATGCTGTTAGTTGAGACAGCCATGGTTCGAGCGACTATTGGAGATATCGAAGTCGCGAAGAATTTGTATCAAGAAGCGTTAAATCGATTACGCCGTGAAAAGAATCTTTATACCCAGGCGAATACATTAAACAATCTTGCGGTGCTTTACTTACAAGTAGGCGAATATGAATTCGCTTCGGACAGTTTTGAAGAAGGGCTTGAGTGCGCTCGCAATAGTCGTAATCAACACGCCGAAGCGTTGATTCTGACCGGGTTGGGCGATCTATATACTGAAATCGAAGAGTTTGATGCCGCTGAACGCGCCTATGAACAAGCAAGCCTTGTAGCTGAAAGTTGTTCCGCTGTTTTCATTGTAAACTATCTGATTTTGGCGCGCGCGAATTTGGCGCTTCTAAAAAATGATGTGAACACAGCGGATGAACTGCTCAAAGAATTTAGGAAGAAATTAAAAATCAATCCATCAAGTTATGAACGCGGCTTGTGGGCTTTGCTACAAGGCAGGCTTTGCTTCATAAATGGTGATTTCAAAAAAGCTATCATTCACCTGAATGACAGCAAATCGCGTTTTCTACAAGACGGCCGCGATGTGGAATATTGCTGGTCTGTTATATGGCTGATGGCTGCATACAATCACTCTGAAGAGAAAGATAAAACCCGGCTGGAATTTCAAAATATTATTGAGGGGACAAACCACTTGCAACATGCCTTGCTGGTTGCCTTGCACCAGGCTTCGTCTTGGCTTGCGTTACTGCAAACGGACACTACTATTGGACGCCAATTTAGCAGATTGTTTGAAAATTCCCGAATATTAAGCGAGAGGTTACCATCTGTGCGCAGGATTCTGCGCAGGTTTGCTCAAACTATTCAAATGCCCACTGCTAGCATTAAAATCAAGGCATTAGGGCGCGCCGAAGTTGTTGTTAGCGGCAGGGCGGTTAACGTTTCCGATTGGCGCACACAATCGGTTCGAGATTTGTTCTTTTATTTCTTATACAACCAGGAACCGGTCACAAAAGAACAAGTGGCTGAGATTTTATGGCCCGATATCGATGATCCAGACGCTATACGAACAAAGTTCAAGCACGGTATTTATTGGCTTCGTCGCGCTGTGGGACGAAATGCGATCCTGTTTGAGGATGAATATTACCGATTCAATCGCGCGATGGACTATGAGTATGATGTAGACGCATTCGAGTCCTTCCTGAAGAAAGTCTATCAAACCCAGGATTTGATCGAGCGAATCGGGCTATATCGCAAAGCGGCAGAATTGGTGGAAGGTCCATTTCTCGCTGATCTCGACGCGGATTGGGTCCTGATCGAGCGGGAGCGGTTGGGACGTATCTATCGTTCTGTTTTAGATGAGCTTGCGCAACTATATCTGGATACCAACCAATTTCAGGAATGTCTTGCCACTTGCAAGAAAGCGGTTGAACAGGATCGTTACAATGAAGCGATTTGTCAGATCGAATTGCGGGCATACGCGGCGATAGGTGACCGCGGGGCTATTGTGCATCGGTATCATGAGTACAAAACCTTGCTACTGAACGAGTTAGGGTTGTCTCCTTCTGAAGATTTTGACAAAATTTACATCGAATTAACCATGTAATACTTCAGATTTGTCTATACTGATTTTGTAGCCTGTTTTGTAGCCTGGGGGCGAGTATCATGGGAAAAAATTTGAAAGAAAGAGGAAACATCCCATGAACAACAAATTCTCCCTGCATACACCTGCCGATGGTTGCACTGGCGGACGACGATCTCCTGCTGACGGTTGCACTGGCGGACGACGATCCCCTGCCGACGGTTGCACCGGCGGACGCCGATCCCCTGCCGACGGTTGCACTGGTGGGCGACGATCCCCTGCCGACGGTTGCACTGGTGGGCGATAGGCTGTTAACTTGGAAGTAGGAGAACATCATGGCATTGCTCACCTTTGACACTTACAAAAAACCATCCCTGGGCTATCGCCAGCAGTCTGTCAAACGCGCGGGACTCCATCGCTTATTTGCCGCGGCTGTAGTCAGCGGACAATTTCGAGAAACGCTCCTCAAAACACCCGAGGAGGCGCTCGCGAACGGATACCTGGGGCAACCCTTTGCCTTGTCCGATCGCGAAGCATCCATCATTAAATCGATACGGGCTGAAGATCTGGCTGATTTTGCCCAACAGGTAAACCAGGCGCTGCAAGGTGCCTAACCAAACTGGCTCACCTTGGGTGACGCGGTGGAATTGGGGGGCATGGTGACAAGGGATTCACTGTGCCCCGCGTCCGCCGTGTTTTTATTTTAATGCCTGATGAACAATCAATTCACAGCGCGTCCGGCAGATTCCCTGCTCGAATCGATTCTCAAATCATCCGCCGATCTGGTTGTAATTCTAGACGCTCGCGGGAACATCTTAGATTACAAGTTGACCGCCCCTCACCTGGCTGAAAAATTTTCAGGGGAATTTCATTACCAGCGAATAGGCGAACTGCTTCCCTCAAGAAACCACCCAGGCGGGCTTAAGGAATTTTATCAAAGCGGTCATACCCTTCCCTTTGAGTTCTCACTAACCACGTTTGATGGCCAGAAATTTTGGTTCGACGGACGCTTAACCTGCCTTTCCCCCTCCCAACAGATCCTGTTTTCGCGAGACATCACAAAATACAAACACTCTGAATTGAGAATGCGGCAACAGTCGCAGCGGATGACGGGATTGCGAAGTATCGATCTCGCCATCGCCTCCAACCTCGACTTGAACCTGCTCCTCCCCCTCCTGCTTGAGCAGGCAAACACCCTCCTGCCCGCGGATGCTTCCACCCTCCTGCTGATGAATTCTGAAACCAACCTGCTCACCCTGGCGGCATCGAGTGGCTTCCGGTCAAATACTCACCCATCAGTCTTTCTCAAACTTGGGACCGGATACGCGGGGCAAGTAGCGCTGGAAAGAAAACGTATCCACTACCCAAACATCACCGGGAACGCGCAGGGCGGCGACCTGCCATCCTATCTACAAGGTGAAAAATTTGTCTCCTACATGGGCTCGCCGCTTATCACAAAGGGGCGCATTCTTGGCGTGCTGGAGGTATTTCATTCCTCGATTCTAAATCCGGACGCGCCATGGCTTGAATTTCTCGACATTCTTGCGGGGAGGGGCGCCATAGCCATCGACAATGCCATTTTGTTCGAGAATCTGCAAAAATCCAATGCAGAACTGGGCATGGCATACGATTCGACCATCGAGGGCTGGTTGCGCACCCTGGACTTTCGGGATCGGGAAACTGAAGGACGCACCCGCCGGGTGGCAGATATGACAGTGCAACTTGCGCTTGCCTTGGGCGTGGCAAAGGAAGAGTTGATCCATATTCGCCGCGGCGCCATCCTCCATGATATTGGCAAGGTCGCCATTCCTGATGACATTCTCCTCAAGCCCGGTCCGCTCACAGAAGATGAGTGGAACATCATGCGCAAACATCCCGTCGTTGCCGTGGAATTACTAACCCCGATCAACTATCTATCTCCCGCGCTCGATATTCCACACTGGCATCATGAACGGTGGGACGGCACCGGCTACCCAGATAATCTCAAGGGCGAGCAAATTCCCTTTTCGGCGCGGGTATTTTCCATTGCCGATGTATACGATGTCCTGATCTCCGAACGCCCATATCGGAACGCATGGACAAAGCAGAAAGCCATCGAATACCTTAAAGAACAAACCGGGAAATTATTCGATCCCGGAATTGTTCCCGAATTCCTGAAACTGGTTCATAGCAATGAGTTCTCCCCGGCAGATTGGCGTTCGTAGCGTTTAACTTGACCAGCCTCCGTTTCTGAATTAAAATCCCCGCCTGCCAAATGCCCTCGTAGCTCAGTGGATTAGAGCGCTTGCTTGCGGAGCAATAGGTCGCGTGTTCGAGTCGCGCCGAGGGCGCCATGATGATGAGGAGCGGTTACCCGCTCCTTTTTATTTGCAACGTGAAAGTAGGAAGATTCATGTCAACCACAAAACCACAAATTCTCTTAACCAACGACGACGGGATTCGCTCGCCCGGCTTGTGGGCGGCCGCCGCTTCTCTTTCGGACGTTGGGTTTGTCACTGTGACCGCGCCGCGCGACCAATGCACCGGCATGGGACGCAGTCTGCCCAATACATCCGATGGGATCATTCGAGAGGAGCGCGTGCAGGTCAACGGTCAGGAATGGAGCGTGTTCGCGGTGGGCGGGAGTCCCGCGCAGGCGGTCCTCCACGGAATTTATGATGTAATGAAACGCAAGCCTGATCTGGTCGTTTCGGGGATCAATTACGGCGAAAATGTCGCGTCGGGCGTGACCATCTCAGGGACGGTGGGCGCGGCGCTCGAAGCCGCCTCGCTGGGAATCCCTTCGATGGCAATCTCACTGGAGACCGATTCAAAATATCATCTTTCATACTCCACCGATGTGGAATTCCCAATTGCCGCGCAGTTTGCCGCGAAGTTTGGCCACATGTTATTGGAAAAGAAGTTTCCTTTTGATGTGGATTTGCTCAAGGTGGAAATCCCCTCCGATGCCGCGCCAGATACCCCCTGGCAATTGACTCGCGTATCCCGCCAGCGGTATTACGAGCCGACTCCCGCCGAGCGCGCGTCATGGGATGAGCCCGGCACAGTTGGCTACCGCGCGAATGGAGATTTCGACCGCGAACCCGAAGATACGGATGTGTACGTTCTGAGAAAAAAGAGGATGATCTCCGTTTCCCCGATGAGTTTCGATCTAAGTTCCCGCGTGGATCTTGCCGAACTCGATCAGTTGATGCGGAAGTAGTTTTAAACACGAAGGCACGAAGTACACAAAGGTTTTTATTTCTTTGCGTTCTTCGCGCCCTTGGCGGTGAAAAGGTTTTTAGTTAAAGTGCGGGCAAAACCGCGCCACCAATTTCTCTTTCGGCATGAAGCCAGTGATGCGCTCCTTGATCTCGCCGTTCTTCATGAATAACAGGGTGGGGATGCCCATCACGCCGAACTGCATCACAAGGTTGGGATTCTCGTCGGCGTCAATTTTTACAACTTTCACCTTGCCATCCCATTCGCCAGCCAATTGCTTGACCACAGGGTCGAGCATTTTGCACGGCTGGCACCAGACCGCGCTAAAGTCAACCAGCACAGGTTCGCTGGCGTTCATCACTTCGGTTTGAAAGTTCTGTTCGTCTACATGTAATAAGTCAGCCATGGTTACCTCTTGGTTGATGGACGAAGTGTATTTTAGTTGTCTTACGTGAAAACAATTAACCGCGAAGCCCGCTAAGCTTGCACTGAGCTCGTCGAAGTGAACGCGAAGATATAAATCAGTTTTCTTCGCGCGCTTCGCGTACTTCGCGGTAAAAAGGGTTTTTCGTTGACGCTCCCTTGCTCTCATGTTAGAATGCCCTTCGCTCGTTTTGCGGGCGCGTAGCTCAATGGCAGAGCAGCGGCCTTTTAAGCCGTTTGTTGAGGGTTCGATCCCCTCCGCGCTCATAAATCTGTACATTATGGTGGGGGAGGAGGAGGGCCCGGTGGATCATCCCCGTCATCTGGAGTTATTAGTATATAAAGAAGTTTGAATTTGTCATTCATGTTTATCACTCTTCTTGTTTCCAAAGGGCTTGATATAGATATTTCTTCGGTTGCACATTTTTCATAATCCAAATCACTCGCGATACATTGCCCGATGATTCAATTGCAACTTCTCCAACAGATGGGGCAGGACGAAAACTTTTCCATATCTTACTTCTAGGAGCCAACAATTCAAATTGAATCGAATCTGCTTTATGGGTTGCTTGAATCGCTCCTTCTTCCTCGCTTTCGTAGACTAAACCGGTCCACAATTCTTTTCGCACGCATTTGATAGCTATCTTTTTTGGGGATGTTACAGTACTTGGTGGATCAAGCAAAATAACATAGTGATTATATTTATCGGATTGTTCAATCTCAAAAACGGCTAGAGGGGTCTTGTCTGGAAGATTTTCTGCCGTGACACGTATTGCTAGATTATTTGGCTCCTGAGGTAAACTATATCGTTTGAAATAAAAATAAACTGGTTTTGATGTGGGCATTAAGGTTAGTTCTTCGTGTAATACATCAGAGCCATCCTCGTCTATTGTATGAATGATTCTCCAGTTGCTTATTTTGAACTCGGCAGGCAACAGATATACAATTCTCTTTAATCCCTTTGTAAGCCTCTTATGGTTGGCTATTGCGCTTTGTAGCGCAGTTTCGAAATGTGTAGATTTACGAAATGCTGTGAACCATTGCGTTCCAAATCCGATTGATATCGAAACAAGTGCAGCAGACAAGCCTCGGTATAAGTCTTTTGAACTAAAGGCAATGTTTACCCCAGTAACAATGCCCACTCCCATGAAAAACCAGATCCACGGAGTTTTTGTTGCCCACTTCGTAAACGCATGACTCTCAAGCCATTTTCGAGATTTGTCGACCCCGTTTGCAATTTCAAGAATAAGAAATATGAAACCGAGGATTTGTACGATTGGGTTGTTGATGATGGTGAGAAGAACATTCATATAATTTTCCTCGACTGCACAATCAAATGGCAGAGGTTGACCAGCACAAGAATTTTTGACCTATCTCGCGGCAGACAATCTCGCAAAGAGAATTATAATCGTTATCGGAGTGTGCTGAAATCGTCCACAGTGTTAGGGCGATTGCATCTAAATTTTGTTACCCTAAATATGGACACATTCACCAAATTTAGCGTCATGCAGACAAAATATGGAAAGCCATATTTAGATGAAATAGTAGATTCAATCGAATGTTGCCCATATATCCGATTGTTTAGACAGCAAGATGCAATCACCCTATCCACAGTGTTAATTACGCAAAGTTCCCACATATTATGTGGGAACTTTGCTTCTTTGCTTATACAGTTTTGGTTGACTTTTCTATCCTACGATATTTGTGGCTGGGCATCTCCTTTCTTTTTTCTTACTGTTGCCCCTATTCTACGCACAACCTGGCCGGGTCGCTCAACAACCGTAAACGTTTTCTATAACATTTATCTAACATTTGGCTATAGGTTTCGTAAAATTGGGGGTAAAATAACATTCGCAGGTCGAATTGGCATGGAGCAGGGTCATGGAGCCATTACCAACCAACGAATTTCTGAAAAAACTGGGCTTTGTAGGCGGTAACCCTTTCTCTGATACCCAAGCGGAGGAGGAGGATAACCTGTCGAAATACTTCGTTGACTTGCCTGCTTTCTACAAAATCCTCGATATGGACACCGGGAAACCGAGATCGTCCATTTTAGGGGCAGATCGCGGATGTGGAAAGAGCGCCAATCGAAAAAATGTTGAACGGTGGCTGTTACAAGGACCTGCCGATAACTCGTCGAAGGGGAAATGGGCGTGGAAATCCCCTATTTTGGTAATACTATATACTGACTTCGGCAGACTTCGCGCATCTGTAAGCGATGATTTCTCGAAACTTCGACCAGAACATCATGTTGATTCAATCCTATGGGCTGGCATCGCTTATTTGACAGAATACTTGGACGCAAACTGGGAAAAGTTTCGGCTTCACGAACTCAGTGACTGGGATTTGGCGCGTTTGGGTTATTTTCTTACACACTATTCAGAACGATGGGGAGGTAAAAAAGATTCAAATCTATCTGAAACAGTTAAAAAAACACTGACTTCAACGGATTTTTTTCAAACATGTATTTTGCATGCTTCACAGGCGGAAACAATCTCGCTAGGTGGTTCAAGTGGATTGTTGAAGAACTTCACTGAGGTCGTGCTTGCGCTTGGATTCAAAAGTGTGGTTGTTCTTGTTGATGGAGTGGACGAAATTGACATCACAGCCAACAAACCCGAATTAAGCGCGCTCTTGTTGAAACCGTTAATTGCTGAGCGTGTCTTAATGCAAACGAATGGGCTGACGTTTAAATTTTTCCTGCCGAACCAGGTGGTCGAATTTCTGGAGGAAATTCCTGAGACGCGACTGGGGGAGCGAATAAAATCTCATGAAATTATTTGGAACGAGCAGGCGATTCAGAAATTGCTTTCATTACGGCTGGGCGCTTTCAGTAATAACAGGCTTAATGATTTGGCTCAAATTTCCACTCCTGATCTCAAGGATATTTCCAATGTCCTTGCCAGTCACGTAGCAAACAACCCTAGAAATTTGTTGCGCCTTACGGAGCAGGTGTTGATCAAATCAGAAGAATACTATAAAACTTCTGGCGTGGGAGATAAGAATCGTCCGCCTCGTATCAACAAGTCTATCCTTGATGAGGCGATTAGTTTTTACGATGAGCATATTGCTCCAAACAACGCTTATGTTTCTACCCAAGACTCTATGGAGGCGGTCGCGAGTAAGTGGCGGATTACCCCTGAATTGCACGTGATGTACAAAGGGAAAATCATAACAAAAGAAAAACTAGACCCGAAGGAATTTCAAATCCTGGAACTTTTTCTTGGGCGCCCGGGCGAGCGGCTGGAAAGAGCAGAAATAGGCAAGGCAGTGTGGAAAGATAAATGGGTAGATAAATATGGCTGGGTTCTCAACCAAACGATTCTCAGGCTAAGAAAAAAGATTGGGCGTGAGAGAATAAGAACTGTGCGCGGTATCGGGTATATTTTCAATGCAGAATAATGATATTCATTTGTGTCCGAATTGTTTTCCTGATGTCACCTGCCTCATCCAAAAATGTTGAGCAAATATTTGAGTTTTCCATATAATGTGATTTATGACTGAAAAGGTTGATCCTCCCAAAACTGATAATAACCAACCTCTACGAGGCGAGACTGGTGGAGAGAATAAGGATTCCCCTTCTCCAAGATTGCCCAAAAATATATTTTCACCCATTTTAGAATGGCCTAGATATATCTCGGAAACAATTAGATACCTGGCATATCTAATTGACAATAATTATTGGATTTTTTTGCTTGCTCTGGTGATTGTTTTTGTGACATTTACAGGTGTGTATTTGTCTACTCGGCCGGGATCCCCATTGGATAATATTGCCTTTGTAGGCGGAGTTGTAATCCTGATCGCTCTTTTGGCTTTTATTGACAAGAACATTACTGAAAAGAGAAAAACAAAATCGGGTAAATGGAGAAATGGCGCAGGAGAGTTTCTGAGTGACTCTTGGCAATCTGAACTTAGTAAGGAGCAAAATGAATTTGTTGAGTTTTACAGACAATTCAAGAATCACGATGCATTGATAGATGTGAAAAGAATTACGCGGCAGATGCTTGATGGGGGAGAATTTTATAGTATCAGGAAGAATGCAGTAAATCTTCAAAACTATAAATCATCGGGTTTATATCAAGAAGGCTCAAACAAAGATTTTATTGAAGTTGTGCCCCCCCTAAATACCCCAAGGATTTATGCAATGGAACTTATTTATATTTATGGACAAGAGGGAAGAGATAAAAAGAACAAAGAGGGCGTAGATTTGAATTTAGCTAATACGCCTGTTCCTGGGACTAAGGATAAATGGTGGTGGACTTATCCATGGTCTGATGTTCTGATAAACCTATCTTTGATCGCAAGTGAAAAGAGTACTAGTCGGATAATAAATCAGTTATTATCTGCTTTTGAGAAAGATAAAAAGGAGAACTTTGAAGCGTTGCAGGTATGTTGCAAAATTGTATCATCGGGTGCCAAGGTCGAAGGACGTGTATTGACGGGCTTGTTGAACACTATTTCCAATGAAAACCTACAAATAAAAAAGGCCAAATTGCTTGACAAATCCTGAACCTTTACGTAGAATACATTTGCTTATACAATTTTGGCTCTCCTCCCTTTTGGGGCAGGAAAGTCTTTCTATACTACGTGCTGTTGAACTCCAAACCCGTTCGCTTGGAGCAACGGCATTTTTGTTTGCTTGGGCATCTCCAAATCTCCTGAAGGTGGAAGAATATGTCTAGAAAACTTGAACAACCTGATACGCACGAGGCCAGAAAACAATTGGTTGATATTGCCAGGCAATTAATAGAAGATTCTAGTAGTGAGAAATCGGTTTTGGCAAATGCTTATGGAATTAAAGGCATGGGGAAAAATCACTTTCTTGCAACAGTAGTTGATATTCTTGATTCGCAAGAAATTCAACACCCTGAAATTATAAACATTCCAGAATCACCGGCTGCAAAGGATGTACTTAACATAAGCAAGCAAATTGCGGCATGGGTTTATCAAAGGATACTGGATCAGGACATACAAGAATCGAAAGAAAAAATCGCGAGCGAAATGGACATTCTGGAGAGGGACTATTTCACCTTGCGTGAAAAACTTAGTGGAAAGAAAGATCAACATCGCTTTGCAGTGCTCGTTAACGATATCAATAATTTGACATTTGATGATCTTGATTGGTTCCAGTCTGTTGTGTTAGAGGTCTTAGCTTCCTATTCTGGTTCTATCATCGTAGTGACAAGCCAGAATGAGTTGAATTGGCATTCTTGGGAGATGCGGAGTAAGTGTGTTCCAGTTGAGTTGCCTTTATTTTCCCCAAATGAAATTTTGGCTTTGTGTGAAAGCAAGCCTCTTGCTGAGAAGATTGAAGAACTCTCTGCTGGACACCCAAAAACTGTTCAAGCGCTTGTAGACACAGCACGACAAAAAATACCCTTGCTTGCCTCAATAACTGAAAAAGATATAACATTTCTTGATGAAGGGCTTATAAGTGCGCTTAAGAGAGAAATAGACGATAATTTGAGTTTTAAAAGCAAGACAGATTGGCTTAGAAAAGTATTTTATCTTGCTTCTAGCGCTGACGGATTTGATGCAGATTTGATTTACGATTTGGTTGAACAATTCAATAAAGGAAAGGATGAGAAAAAGAAGATTTTTGTACCCGAGGAAATTACCGATATCGCTTGGGAAATGGCTTACACAGGGCTCGTTATATGGGATTTTAAAGAAAAAATCTACAAAATGAACGAAGGGCTTCGGAATCGGATACTTGCGTATAAATACTATCGAGAAAAAGAAGAATATCTCGAATCTCTTAAGACCATTGTGAAGTCATATGAGATCCGTGCTCGCAAATCGCCAAACTCTAAGGCTTTGTTGGCTCTTGCCAAAAAGTATTCACAAAAACTAAATGCGATGAAAAACCAACATCTCCAGAAACAACATTCGCGAAAAGTAGAGAATGTCACACCTTTAAAAGTAAAAATTGAACCTGTTTCGTACAAATTTCAAGGAGTCAAAATGGAGAATGTTCCTTATTCTATGAGAAAGACGCCTTGGATATATATTAATAGGGTTGAACAAGAGTTCCTATTTAAGAAATTCATAAATGGTGAAATTAATGAAAAATGGATATTGAGCATTTCTGGTAAGGCGGGCCTGGGAAAATCGCGTTTAATAGAGGAGTTTTCCATAATAGCAAGAAATCAGGGCTTCCCCATTGTATTCGTTGATCTACATGAGCGAAAAAACCGATATCGCGAAATATTCTTGTGGCAGGTTATTGAGCAATTAAAGATAAAAGATGCTGAAATAAAAAACAGTATCAAGATTCTCGTGAATCCGGGAAAAGGTGAATATACTGGGAGCACTGGGAAAGAATTTTTTGAAGATGTTTTACAGCGAATTACACTCCAATTAGTTGATTATTTAATTCAAAATTACGCGGGTAGGCGAATTGTTCTTTTTGTCGACACCATGGATGTAAAAGAAGATCCAAGTATCGAATATTTCGAAGAATGGATTTCCACTGAATTCCTCCCACTTTTACAAAATATGACTTACGTAGTTGTTGCAGGGAGAAGTCCCGTCTTGAAAAACAAAAAATTGAATGAAGGTGTCGAAAAATTAACCCTCACTAAACTTGACAAGAAATTTATCCACGAATTTGTGATAAATCGAATACCCAAATTAGGCATTCAGCCTGAGTTAGCTAGCGAGGTCGAGCTTCTAGCAGAAGGGAATCCCTTATTTGCTGATTGGGTTATGTTTTACCTAAGAGAAAATGATCCAGAAGGCAGACAACTTAAGGAATTTGTAGGACAAGGGGATGTGTTGGATTTTATTGCACAAAAGATGTGGCACGAACAAAATGGAGTTATGTTAGCTTTTCAAGCCGCAGTTCATTTCGGCTCACATTTTAGCTTCGATTTATTTAAGTCCGTGATTCAGTTGTCGCAACTAGGGGGCAAGACTCATAAAGAGGTATTCGATCAGTTTGCAAAAAGCTTTTATATTCGCACTTCACGGACCAAATGGACGTTGCACGACGATGTGAGAGAGCGCATGTTACTTAATATGCCAAAAGCAAAACGCCCATTAAAAGTTCTTGAAAAACTTAGCGATTTTGCTCTTCAAAGGTATTATGCGAGAAAATTAGCAGGCTATAAGAAAAAATCATTGTTAAGTTTGCCGGCAAGATCTGAGTTGGAAGATATTGAAGCGCAATTTTATTACCACAGCCTTTTTAGCGGAAAAAAAGAATATCGGAAGTTGTGGAATTATTTGGATGATCTTTGGCATCGGTATCGCCTAGATCAAATGTATCAGGTCATTCAATTTGGAAGAGAAGCTCAAAAATGGAACGCTAAACTTTCTGTTACAGAAGACAAATTGCTTGAAGATCTTTTAAATGCGGCGTACGCATGGATGTTGCATTCTTCAGATAAATTTGAGAAGGCTGTTGAATTTGCTAAAAAGGTTACCAAGAGCCCTCATCGTAGGCTTCGAGCTACTGCAAATATAGTATTGGGTTTTATAGAACAAAATCCTAAAAAAGCTATTAGATACCTTAATATAGCTAAGAAATTGTATGAGCAGTTGAAACATGATTTAGAGAAAAACAGGTTAAAAAAGAACGAATTTTACGATCAATTAATAGATGTCTATCAAGAACTTCACTTATGTTTGTTGAAGATTGGGGAAATACGTTGGCAACACTTCTTCAACCTTGAAGAGGGCGAGGTCGTTTTAGAGGAAGCTCTTAAATTAACTAAGGAGGATGCTTGGGTTTCGAAATCGCCTTATGTTCCGTTATATGAAGCAACTGCCTTAAATAGTCTGGCTAGAATATACAGATTTCGCGGAATGTTCGGTGAAGCCTCTCGCATGGTGTTGAGAGCTATCTCTATATTTGAAAAGCAAAATCTTCTTGATATTAACCTCGGCAGATTTTATGAGACTTTGGGGTTAATCAAAAAAGCAGACGGAAAACATGATCTTGCAGCTAAGCATTTCGATAAAGCTTTCGAGATTTACAATAATATCCGAATCGGTTCGATGGAAAAATATAAAGCGACGTTAAATTTGGAAATTGGTCATTTGCTTTATGCTGATAGAAAGTATGCTGAAGCAGAGAAGCGTTTTGTTGATTCTCTTGCTTCTTTGAAGAAGTATCGGCGTTCAATGCTTTATTATTACCTCAGTGCTTTGAATAAGCTTGGCGAGTTATACATCAGACGGTATGAAGAATCTGCTAATAAGGATCTTTTGATAAGCGCAAAAGAATATTTGATTGAACAAAAGAACTTGGCAATCAAAGATGAATACGAATTGTGGGAGTATTGGGGAACTCACAATTTACAGAAAATTGACTACTTGCAAAACGGTCTTGCCCATAAGCAGCGAATTCGGAAAACGCTCAATGCCTTATTGCAAAAATACAAGAACAATGAATTCCAACCTGCCTTCTGGGATACACAATACCTGCTTCACCAAATTGCAAAAGATGATGGGGACGCGCGTTCAAGTTTAATGCACTTGACAAAGGGCTTGGCAGGCTTGGCAGGCGTTTGGAGTTTAAAGTTCAAAAACAACCTTGATATATTAAGCAACGAGATTCTCGCCTTGCCGGAAAGAGATAGAAGCGCAGAGGCACTAAACCTAATTCACTTTTGGAAGAAAATTTTTAAGCGCAAAGATCCAGAGCCTGAATTTATCCAGTTGTGCGATTCTTTTGTGAACTAATCTAGCGATTTTTAATATCACGAGGCGGTGGCGGCGGATTACCATTATCGTCGTCAGGCGCTATTTCTCGCGACATGGTGCTTTGGGAAACAGGGTTGTCCTCTGTTATTTGAGCGAAAGTTGAATAAGCACTTGTTCGCTTGCTTTTCCTAATGCTTGTGAAAGAAAGGCAAGCGAGAATTAGCCTTGTTGCTACTTTAAATACTTGAATAATGCGATTGCTCATTCAGCCCTCTCTCCCATAAATCCGGGAACTGCCTCTACTTTTTCCAAGACGACAAAAGGAATTATATAACCTTTAATGGTGTTTGCAAAGAATTTGTGGGGCAATATTTTAAGAACTTTCCTCGAACACCCGTGCTATAATCGCAACTATCCCACTGATAACTGATCACTGGTCACTGAAATGTCCTTCACCCACCTCCACGTTCACACCGAATACTCCCTGCTCGACGGCTTCTCGAATATCAAGAAACTCGTCAAGCGCGTGAAGGAGTTGGAGATGTCTGCGGTGGCGATCACCGATCACGGCACGATGTTCGGGGTGATGGATTTTTACAAAGCCGCAACCAACGAGGGGATCAAACCGATCATCGGCGTGGAAGCGTACCTGGCGGCGCGGACGATGCAAGACCGCGACTCGAAACTTGATCGAACATCCTCACACTTGTTGTTGCTCGCCGAAAATGAAACAGGCTACAAAAACCTGCTCAAGATTTCCTCCGCCGCGCAACTCGACGGCTTCTATTACTATCCGCGCATTGACCACGACCTGCTTGCCAAACACTCCGAGGGAATCATCGCCACGTCGGGGTGTATGTCGGCGGAGATTCCGCGTTTGCTGATGGATGGGAATCACGAAGAAGCCGTCAAGCGGATGAATTGGTATTACGACGTCTTCGGGCGCGATAACTTTTTCATCGAACTGCAACAGCACAACATCAAAGAGATCACCGACTTAAATAAAAAATTGCTCGAGATGGGGATGAAGTATTCAGCGAACTACATCGCGACGAACGACGTGCATTACATCAATCAGGATGACGCCCGCTTGCAAGATATTATGCTGGCGATCCAAACCCAGTCGCTTCTTTCGGACCCCGAGCGGATGCGCATGTCGGACGACTCGTACTACCTCCGCACGCCCGCCGAGATGAGTCGACTCTTTGCTGAGGTGCCCGAGTCGTTGAGTAACACGCTCCTCATCGCCGAACGCTGTAATGTGGACTTGTCGTTCAAGGGCTATCACTTGCCCGAGTTTCCCGTCCCTGATGGGTTTACGGTGGCAAGTTATCTCCGTCACCTCTGCGAGGAAGGGGCGAGGAAAAGGTATGGGGATTCGGCGACCAGTTCCAAGGTCCGCGAGAGAATCGAGTATGAGTTGGGCGTCGTCAACAAAATGGGATTTGACGCCTACTTCCTGATCGTCTGGGACTTGTGTCGTCACGCGCGTGAAAATGGGATCTGGTACAACGCGCGCGGATCCGCCGCAGGTTCGATCGTCGCGTATGTGTTGGAGATCACGGTTGTTGACCCGCTTCAACATGATCTGTTGTTCGAGCGTTTCTTGAACCCTGGGCGCATCTCGATGCCCGACATTGATCTGGATTTTCGTGACGACCGCCGCTCGGAAATGCTCGAATACACATCGAGCAAATATGGAAGCGATAAGGTCGCGCAGATCATCACGTTTGGCACGATGGGAACGAAAGCCGCGTTGCGCGATGTGGCGCGTGTGATGGACATTCCATTGCCTGAAGTGGATCGTGTTGCAAAACTTGTGCCGTTCGTTTCGGGTCGCAACACAACAATGGAAGACGCGCTCGCGATCCCCGATTTCAAAAAGATTTATAACGAACAACCGCATCTGCGCGAATTGATTGACACCGCCGCCCGCATGGAAGGGACCGTTCGCAACGCAGGGACTCACGCGGCGGGCGTGGTCATCTCTGACAAGCCGATGATCGAATATCTGCCTCTGCATCGTCCAACCTCTGGCTCGGAAGAGACGCCGATCAAAACGGTGACGCAGTTCGAAATGGGCATCCTCGATTCGCTCGGCATGTTGAAAGTGGACTTCCTCGGGCTCATCACGTTGAGCGTCATGGCGAAGGCGTGCGACTTGATCGAGAAACGTCACGGCGTGAAATTGGATTTGAACAACATTCCGCTCGACGATCCGAAATCCTTCGAGATCATGGGCGCAGGTCAGACCGCTGGCTTGTTCCAAGTGGAAGGCGGCGGCATGACGCGCTGGATCGTCCAGATGAAGCCGAAGACGCTGGACAACATCATCGCCATGGTCGCGTTGTATCGCCCAGGTCCGATGGCGTTCATCCCCGATTACATCGCGCGTATGCACGGCGAAGCGGATGTGGAGTATCGTCACCCCGCGTTGCAACCGATCTTCCAAGACACGTTCGGGATTCCCGTGTATCAAGAACAACTCATGCGTGCCGCCGTCGAACTTGCGGGCTACACTCCATCTGAATCGGATGAGTTGCGTAAAGCGATCTCGAAGAAGATCAAACAAGATATTGATAAACATCGCAACAAATTTGTCACGGGCGCGGTGAAGCAGGGAATGGAACAAAGCGTTGCCGAATCGATTTATAGCGATTGGGAGGAGTTTGCGAGGTACGGATTCAACAAATCTCATGCGGCAGATTACGGCGTGATTGCCGTGCAGACCGCCTACCTCAAAGCCAATTATCCAACCGAATACATGACCGCGTTGCTTTCGGCGTCTGCGGGACAGACCGAGAAAGTCGCCTTCTATATTTCAGACGCGAAGAGCATGGGCGTGCCTGTTCTGCCGATTGACATCAACGCTTCGGGCTGGGATTTTGAAATTGAAGATGTTGCTGCTCTCGGCGGCGTCCCCGCCGCCGAGGCTCGTCCTGAGCCTGTCGAAGGGACGAGCGGCTCAAGCAAATTAGACAAACCAAGCATCCGCTTCGGATTGGGCGCGGTGAAAAATGTGGGGCAGGGCGCGGTCGAATTGATCATCAAAGAACGCGACCAAAACGGGACGTTCAAAGACCTCAACGAGTTTGCGCGGCGCGTCGATCTTCGCGCGGTTGGAAAACGCGCCCTCGAATGTCTCATCAAAGTCGGTTCGATGGACGCGTTCGGCAACCGCGCCGCGTTGCTCGCCTCGCTCGATCGAATCGTTTCGATCAGCAATGCGCACTTCCGCGCGGCAGATGCGGGGCAGATGAGTCTCTTCGGCACAACAACGGGCGTCGTCGAAGAAATCACATTGCCCGAAGTCAACAATGTTGATAAACGCGAAATGCTCAATTGGGAGCGCGAACTCATCGGTTTATATATTTCCGATCATCCGCTCACGCCGTATCAAAAAACGTTCGCGCAGATCGTCAGTTATTTTTCGGGTCAACTCGGTGAAGCCTCGCACGAAGAAAAAGT
>WBZY01000472.1_pt1 | contig 25378 bp, 25 predicted proteins | sample 5204191 | NCBI WGS metagenome assembly WBZY01 (sample SAMN12344363, study PRJNA552823) | activated sludge metagenome | biome: Activated sludge suspended growth; feature: Anammox Sidestream; material: Wastewater; isolation source: activated sludge from anammox sidestream of wastewater treatment...
TGGACACGTGTCGCTCAAGATTCCTGCCGAGACGCAGTCGGGACGTGTCTTTCGCCTGCGCGACAAGGGCGTCAAACCGGTACGCGGCGGCGCGCGGGGCGACCTCTTCTGCCGTGTGGTGGTGGAGACGCCGGTCAGTCTCACGGCCGAGCAGCGCGATCTCGTCAAACGACTGGACGAATCACTGCAAAAAGGCGGTACGCGACACACCCCGCGCGAGAAATCGTTCTTCGATGGCGTGAAGAGTTTCTTCACGGGCGACGCTTGACTCGCGTTGTCATCGTCGGCGGTACCGGGCGCATGGGCCGCGCGCTCGTCGCCTGTGCGGGTGCGTTCGATGTCGAGGTGGTTGGCGTCATCGCGTCAGCGCACAGTCCTGCGGTCGGACAGGATGCCGGCGAGATGGCCGGCGCACGCCGCATCGGCGTGCCGATCTCGACGGATCTCGGTGCAGCATTGCGCGCTGCGCAGGTCGTCATCGATTTTTCATTGCCGCATGTCGCGCGCGATCATGTCGATCAATGCGCGCTCGCGCGCGTGCCGCTGTTGCTCGGCACGACGGGGCTTCCGGAAGGCATGGACGCCGACTTCGCGCGCGCGGCTGTGCGCATTCCGTTGCTCGTTGCGCCGAACACGAGTCTCGGCGTCACGCTGCTTCTGGACCTCGTGCAGCGTGCCGCACGGGCACTGCCCGCCGACTTCGACGTGAGCATCGCGGAAGCGCACCACCGTGCGAAGAAGGACGCGCCTTCGGGTACGGCGCTGGCGCTGGGTCGCTCGGTGTCGGCAGGGCGGGACGGTGCGGTCGAGTACGCCGTCGTGCGCGGTGGAGACGTCACAGGGGAGCACTTCGTGCGCTTCCTCGGGGTGGGAGAAGAGGTTTCGCTCGGACATCGGGCCACTGACCGGGCAATTTTTGCCCGCGGAGCCCTTCAGGGCGCGATCTGGCTCGCCGGCCAGAAGCCCGGGCGATATTCAATGCGAGATGTGATTGGAATAAATTCAATAAGTTAGGCGCTAAAGTAAAGGTTTGAATGAGCTTCGGTGGAGAACTTCCCCGGCCTTTGTACATGGACACCCCGGGCGGTGGACCTTACACTTTGCGTGTAATCCGATTGTCGGGTTAGTCCGTGCAAGGCGGGAGGATGTTCGAGAGAACTCCTCCCGCTTTGTGCATGTGAGCAGGGGAATGATTTGGTGAGCGTACCCGCAGTACTGGCACTGGCGGATGGAACGATCTTCCGCGGCCAGTCGATCGGAGCCAAAGGCAACACCACAGGCGAAGTCGTTTTCAATACCGCGATGACGGGATATCAGGAGATCCTCACCGACCCGTCCTATTCCCGCCAGATCGTCACCTTCACCTATCCTCACATCGGTAACACCGGCACGACGCCTGAAGATCTCGAAGCGGCGATCGTCCACGCCTCCGGTCTCGTGATCCGGGACCTGCCGCTGCAGGCGTCCAGCTGGCGCGCAGTCAACACTCTCACGGAATTTCTCGAGCGTTCGAAGACCGTCGCAATCGCCGGCATCGATACGCGCCGCCTGACCCGCATGCTGCGCGAGCGCGGCGCGCAGGCGGGCTGCATCATGACCGGAGAGAAGATCGATCCCGCCGCAGCGGTGCGCGCAGCCGGCAAGTTTCCGGGCCTCAAGGGCATGGATCTCGCAAAGGTCGTGAGTGCGCGACGCTCCTACCAATGGAACGAGGGCTCGCTCTGGGACTCGACCGGCCCGCATGCCTTGCGCGCGCACCAGCGCCTGCACGTCGTGGCCTACGATTTCGGCGTCAAGCGCAATATCCTGCGCATGCTCGCCGATCACGGTTGCCGCATGACCGTGGTGCCAGCCCAGACGAGTGCGGAGGAGGCGCTCGCGCTTTCGCCCGACGGCATCTTCCTGTCGAACGGCCCCGGCGATCCCGAGCCTTGCGACTATGCGATCGAGGCGGTGCGCAGTTTTCTCGGGACCGACCTGCCGATTTTCGGCATCTGCCTCGGGCACCAGATCCTCGGCCTCGCGTGCGGCGCCAGTACGCTCAAGATGAAATTCGGCCACCGTGGCGCCAATCACCCGGTGCAGGAGCTCGCTACGGGCCGCGTGATGATCACGAGCCAGAATCACGGTTTTGCGGTGGATGAGGCGACGCTGCCACCCGATGTGCGCGCGACGCACCGCTCGCTGTTCGATGGTTCGCTGCAGGGGCTTGCGTGGACAGACAGGCCGGTGTTCGGCTTCCAGGGGCACCCCGAGGCGAGCCCGGGGCCGCACGACATGCGCCCGCTCTTCCAGCAGTTCACCCAGTCGATGGTGCGCCGCCTGCAGAACCAGCTGCGCCAGCAGAGGGCATCCTGACATGCCCCGGCGCACCGACATCCAGAGCATCCTGATCATCGGCGCGGGTCCCATCGTGATCGGACAGGCCTGCGAGTTCGATTACTCCGGCGCCCAGGCCTGCAAGGCGCTGCGCGAGGAGGGCTACCGCGTCATCCTCGTGAACTCGAACCCGGCAACGATCATGACCGACCCGGAGATGGCCGATGCCATCTACATCGAGCCGGTCAACTGGCGCACAGTCGCGCGGATCATCGAAAAGGAGCGCCCCGACGCGCTGCTGCCGACCATGGGCGGGCAGACCGCGCTCAATACCGCGCTCGATCTCGACCGCGAGGGCGTGCTCGCGAAATTCGGCGTCGAGCTGATCGCGGCGTCACGCGAGGCGATCGACATGGCCGAGGACCGCGAGCGGTTCAGGAATGCGATGCGCGAGATCGGCCTCGAATCGCCGCGCTCGCACATCGCGAAGAGCCTCGAGGAAGCGCTCGCGGTGGTCGCCGAAGTGGGCTATCCGTGCGTGATCCGCCCTTCGTTCACGCTCGGCGGATCGGGTGGCGGCATTGCCTACAACCGCGAGGAACTCGAGACGATCGTGGCACGCGGCCTCGAAGCCTCGCCGACGAGCGAGGTGCTGATCGAGGAGTCCGTCATCGGCTGGAAAGAGTTCGAGATGGAGGTGGTGCGGGACCGCAAGGACAACTGCATCATCGTCTGCTCGATCGAGAACTTCGACCCGATGGGCGTGCACACGGGCGATTCGATCACGGTGGCGCCGGCGCAGACGCTCACCGACAAGGAATACCAGCGCATGCGCAACGCCTCGATCGCGGTGCTGCGCAAGATCGGCGTCGATACCGGCGGTTCGAACGTGCAGTTCTCGGTCAATCCGGCCGACGGTCGCATGCTGATCATCGAAATGAATCCGCGCGTATCGCGCTCCTCGGCGCTCGCGTCGAAGGCAACCGGCTTTCCGATCGCGAAGATCGCCGCGAAACTCGCCGTCGGCTATACGCTCGATGAATTGAAGAACGACATCACGGGCGGGGCGACGCCGGCGTCGTTCGAGCCGTCGATCGATTACGTGGTGACCAAGATCCCGCGTTTTACCTTCGAGAAATTCCCCGACGCGAACACCCGCCTGACAACCCAGATGAAATCGGTCGGCGAAGTCATGGCGATCGGTCGCACGCTGCAGGAATCGCTGCAGAAGGCGCTGCGCGGCCTCGAGACGGGGCTCGACGGCTTCGTGCCACAGCTCGCGCTGCCGCTGAGCGAAGAGGCCGCGACCCAGCTTGCCTACGAGCTGCGCTCGCCGGGACCCTCGCGCCTCCTGTACGTCGCAGACGCATTCCGCGCCGGGTGGCCGCTCGAGCGCATCCAGGAGCTCTCGTACATCGACCGCTGGTTCCTCGCGCAGATCGAGGATCTGGTTCGTGAAGAGGCGACGATCCGTGAAGGCGGCTTCTACGCGCTCTCGGCGGAGCGCCTGCGCGACGTGAAGCGCAAGGGCTTCTCCGACAGCCGTCTCGCCGTCCTCACGGGGGCAAGCGAAAAGGCCGTGCGCGGTCGTCGCCGGGATTTCGGCGTCGTGCCGGTCTACAAGCGTGTCGATACCTGCGCCGCGGAATTCGCCACCTCCACCGCCTACCTGTACTCGACCTACGAGGAGGAATGCGAGGCGGAGCCGACGACGCGCAGGAAGATCATGATTCTCGGCGGTGGTCCCAACCGCATCGGCCAGGGCATCGAGTTCGACTACTGCTGCGTGCACGCTGCACTCGCGCTGCGCGAGGACGGCTTTGAAACCATCATGGTCAACTGCAATCCGGAGACCGTCTCGACCGACTACGACACGTCCGACCGGCTCTACTTCGAGCCGCTCACGCTCGAGGATGTGCTCGAAGTGATCGCGAAGGAGAAGCCGGAAGGCGTGATCGTGCAGTATGGCGGCCAGACGCCGCTCAAGCTGTCGCGTGCGCTCGAGGAAGCAGGCGCGCCGATCATCGGCACTTCGCCCGATGCGATCGACGTCGCCGAGGACCGCGAGCGCTTCCAGCAGCTCGTGAAGCAGCTTGGTCTCAAGCAGCCGGCCAATGCCACGGCACGCGCCGAAGAGCAGGCCGTGCAGCTGGCGCGCGAGGTCGGCTTCCCGCTCGTCGTGCGTCCCTCCTATGTGCTCGGCGGTCGTGCGATGGAGATCGTCTTCAACGAGGCCGACCTGCGCGCCTACATGACCGATGCCGTGAAGGTGTCGAACGACAGTCCGGTGCTGCTCGACCGCTTCCTCGACGTGGCGACCGAGGTCGATGTCGATGCGGTCTGCGACGGCGCGCACGTGATGATCGGCGGCATCATGGAGCACGTGGAGCAGGCCGGTGTGCACTCCGGGGACTCGGGCTGCTGCCTGCCGCCGAACAGCCTGTCGGCCGAAGTGCAGCAGGAGCTGCGCGAGCAGACGCAGAAGCTCGCGCTCGCGCTCAATGTCGTCGGCCTGATGAACATCCAGTTCGCCATCCAGAACGGGATCGTCTACGTGCTCGAAGTGAACCCGCGCGCCTCCCGGACTGCGCCGTTCGTCTCGAAGGCGACCGGCGTACCGCTTGCGAAAATCGGCGCGCGCGTGATGACGGGCCGCAAGCTCGCCGATCTCGGTGTCGCCGAGGTGCAGCCCGCGAGCTATTTCTCGGTCAAGGAAGCCGTGTTCCCGTTCGCGAAGTTCCCCGAGTCCGATCCGATCCTCGGTCCCGAAATGAAATCGACGGGCGAGGTAATGGGTACGGGACGCACCTTTGGCGAGGCTTACGCGAAGGCCCAGGCGGGTTCGGGCGTCACGCTGCCGCGCAGCGGCCTGTGCCTGATCTCGGTGCGCGAGCGCGACAAGCCCCGTGCCGTCGACCTGGCGCGCAGACTCCTGGCGCGCGGCTTCGAGATCGTTGCCACCTCGGGTACCGCGAAGACCCTCGAAGAAGCGGGTGTCAGCTGCCGGCGCGCGAACAAGGTGCGCGAGGGCCGGCCGCACATCGTCGACATGATCAAGAATGATGAAATAGTGCTGATCGTCAATACGACCGAAGGCAAACAGGCGATCCGCGAGTCGAACGAGATCCGCCGCGAGGCGGTGCATCGCCGCGTGACCTACTACACGACCCTGAACGGCGCGATGGCGACCTGCGAGGCGCTCGATCATGTCGACGAAGTCGAGGTTCACAGCTTGCAGGAACTGCACCAGGAGGCGCACGCATGAAACGTACACCGATGACGCTCCGCGGTGCCGGCCAGTTGCGTGAGGAGCTGAAGCGGCTCAAGTCCGAGGACCGCCCGCGTGTGATCAAGGCGATCGCCGAAGCGCGCAGTCATGGCGATCTGTCCGAAAACGCCGAGTATCACGCCGCGCGCGAGCAGCAGGGCTTCATCGAGGGTCGCATCAGCGAGATCGAATCAAAGCTCTCGGCGTGCGAGATCATCGATCCGGCGACGATCGCCGATCAGGGCCGCGTGGTGTTCGGCGCCACGGTCGAGCTCGAGGCGGAAGAGGACGGCAAGCGCGTGACCTATGCGATCGTCGGCGAGGACGAGGCCGACATCCGTGCCGGGCGCATTTCGATCACTTCGCCCATTGCGCGGGCGCTGATCGGCAGGTCCGAGGGGGACGCGGTGGTGGTCACGGCGCCCGGCGGCAATCGCTCGTTCGAGATCGTCGCGATCCGCTACGTCTGATCGAGGGGCGCGCGCGCATCCGGGATCACGATCTTCGGATTGCCGGGGCGTGGCAGGTAAAGGACCGCGACATGGCCAATGCGCGTAACGAGCGCACTCTGCGTGGCCGTGGCGAGCCGCTCGAACATCGCGTCGCGATCCGCGCGCCCGGCACCGCGCACTTTTACCTTGATCAGTTCATGATCGTGCAGCGCGCGGGCGGTTTCCGCGATGACACCGCCGGTGACACCGTCGCCGCCAACCAGAATGACGGGATTCAGGGGATGCGCGAGGCCCCGCAGGTGCTTGCGCTGTCTCTCGGTCAGTTCCATCGGGCAATTGTAGGGCAGGAGACGCATGGCGCGGCGGTCCGGGCCTTGAAATCCGGCATAGCCGCCCTCATGGTCGTCTGGCGAGAGACTACCGGATGGTGTAGCGTGGAAGCCTTGATATGAGGTCAACTTCTTGAACGATCTGACGAAAAACATCCTGCTCTGGTCCGTGATCGTGGTGGTGCTGCTGGCGGTCTTCAGCCGGTATATGCCGCAGGTCGGCGAGCCCCAGACGATTCGCTATTCCACGTTCCTGAACGAGATGAAAAGCGGCCAGCTCGATTCCGTGGTGATCCAGGGCGACACCATTCTCGGTGTGCGCAAGGACAAGTCGCAGTTCAAGGCAGTCAACCCCGAGACCGACTATTCAGCTCTCATCGGCGCGCTCGACAAGGCGGGCGTCGGCATTGAAGGTCGCGCGCCGCGCCAGCCCAATTTCTTTGCGCAGCTGCTGCTGCAGCTTGCGCCCGCGCTGCTGCTGATCCTCGTGTTCGTCTACATGCTGCGCCAGATGCAGGGTTCCGCCGGCGGGCGGGGCGCCATGTCCTTCGGCAAGAGCCGCGCGCGTCTCCTCGGCGAGGACCAGGTGAATGTCACCTTCGCCGATGTCGCCGGCGTCGAGGAGGCGAAGCAGGAAGTAAGCGAAATCGTCGACTTCCTCAAGGACCCCGGCAAGTTCCAGAAGCTCGGCGGCAAGATCCCCAAGGGCGTGCTGATGGTCGGCAGCCCGGGCACCGGCAAGACGCTGCTCGCGCGCGCGATCGCGGGCGAGGCGAAGGTGCCGTTCTTCACGATCTCGGGCTCCGATTTCGTCGAGATGTTCGTCGGCGTCGGCGCCTCGCGTGTGCGCGACATGTTCGAGCAGGCGAAGAAGCATGCGCCCTGCATCATCTTCATCGATGAGATCGATGCCGTCGGCCGCCATCGCGGCGCGGGCCTCGGCGGCGGCCACGACGAGCGCGAGCAGACCCTGAACCAGTTGCTCGTCGAGATGGATGGCTTCGAGGGCAATGAGGGCATCATCGTCATCGCGGCGACCAATCGCCCCGACGTGCTCGATCCTGCGCTGCTGCGCCCGGGCCGCTTCGACCGCCAGGTCGTCGTGCCGCTGCCCGACGTGCGCGGCCGTGAGCAGATCCTGCGCGTGCACATGCGCAAGGTGCCACTCGGCGACGACGTGAAGCCTGCACTGATTGCGCGCGGCACACCGGGTTTCTCCGGCGCTGATCTCGCGAACCTCGTGAACGAGGCGGCGCTGTTCGCCGCACGCTCGAACAAGCGCACCGTCACCATGGACGAGCTCGAGCGCGCCAAGGACAAGATCATGATGGGCGCGGAGCGTCGCTCCATGGTCATGAGCGAGAAGGAGAAGCGCAACACCGCCTATCACGAAGCAGGCCACGCCGTCGTTGGCGTGAATCTGCCCGAGCACGACCCGGTGTACAAAGTCACGATCATTCCGCGCGGCCGCGCGCTCGGCGTTACGTTCTTCCTGCCGGAGGAGGATCGTTACAGCTACAGCAAGCAGCGGCTCGAGTCGCAGATCGCAAGCCTCTTCGGCGGGCGTATCGCCGAGGAACTCGCGTTCGGTCCCGAGGCGGTCACGACGGGTGCTTCGAACGACATCGAGCGCGCGACCGCGCTCGCGCGCAACATGGTCACGAAGTGGGGTCTCTCCGACCGGCTCGGCCCGCTCACTTACGCGGAGGATCAGGGAGAGGTGTTCCTCGGCCGCTCGGTCACGCAGCACAAGCAGGTGTCCGACGAGACCGCGCATGTGATCGACGTCGAAGTGCGCCGCGTGATCGACGCCGCATACCAGAAGGCGAAAGGGATCCTTGTCGAGAATCGCGACAAGCTCGACGCGCTCGCTGCGGCGCTTATGAAATACGAGACGATCGATGAAGAGCAGCTGAAGGACATCATGGCGGGTCGCGAGCCGAAACCGCCTGCCGATTGGGACGACACGCCGCCCGTTGGCAAGCCGCCGGCCAGCCCGGTTGCGCCGGGCCCGGCCAGTGGGACGCTCGCCCCCTCACCCTGACCCTCTCCAGCGCCGGTGAGGCTCGTCTGCGGGTCGCGCATTCTTGATCTCTCGGCCCCCGTCGTGATGGGGGTCGTCAATGTCACGCCGGATTCGTTTTCCGATGGCGGGGCGTTCCTTGACCCCCGCGCGGCCATCGCGCGCGTGGAGCGCGTGGTCGACGAGGGTGCTGCCATCGTTGATATCGGTGGCGAGTCCACGCGACCAGGGGCGACACCCGTGCCGGTTGCCGAAGAATTGCAGCGGGTGATGCCCGCGATCGAGCGGGCCCTGCAATTGCCCGCCATCGTGTCGATCGACACGAGTCGCCCCGAGGTGATCCGCACCGCCCTCGCTGCCGGCGTGCATATGGTGAATGATGTGCGCGCGCTGACCCTTCCCGGCGCGCTCGAAGCAGCCGCCGAATCGACGGCTGCCGTTTGTGTGATGCACATGCAGGGCGGACCTGCCGACATGCAGGACAATCCGCGCTACGACGACGTGGTGCGCGAGGTGGCGGCGTTCCTGGCTGCAAGGGTTCTCGCCTGCGAGCGCGCTGGCATCGCGCGCGAGCGGATCGCGATCGACCCCGGAATCGGCTTCGGCAAGACAGTGGCGCACAATCTCGAATTGTTGCGCAATCTCGCTACGCTGGCGGCCACCGGACTGCCGGTGCTTGCAGGGTTGTCACGCAAGCGGATGATCGGGGAGCTGACGGGCCGGCCGGTCGACAGGCGTCTGGCAGGGAGCATCGCGCTTGCGACGATTGCGGCGCTCCGTGGAGCGTGTATCGTCCGCGCGCACGACGTCGCGGAAACGGTCGATGCGCTGCGTGTCGTCGCGGCGCTGTGCAAGAGGGGGGAGCAGTGAGCAGGCAGTATTTCGGCACGGATGGCGTACGCGGGCGCGTCGGCGAGGCTCCGATGACTGTGGACTTCGCGCTTGCGCTTGCGAGCGCGGCGGCGCGGGTACTCGCTCCACGCGGTGGCAGCGTGCTCATTGGCAAGGATACGCGCCTCTCGGGCTACATGTTCGAGGCGGCGCTCGAGGCGGGCTTCGTTGCGGCCGGCGTCGACGTGAAGCTGATCGGGCCGCTGCCGACGCCGGGCATCGCCTACATGACGCGCTATTTCGGCTGCGACTTCGGTGTCGTGATCAGCGCGTCGCATAATCTGTACGAGGACAACGGCATCAAGTTCTTCGACGGCAATGGCGGCAAGCTGTCGGATGAGCTCGAGCACGAGATCGAACGCGAAATCGGCAGTGGCACGGTGACGCGCGGCTCGCGCGAACTCGGCCGCGCGGTGCGCGTCGACAAGCAGCGTACGGAGTACCAGCGCTTCTGCGCATCGACGCTTGCGGCGGGTGCAAGTCTCGAGGGGCTCAAGATCGTGCTCGACTGCGCCAATGGCGCGGCCTACAAGGTGGGACCACGACTGTTCGCCGATCTTGGCGCCGAGCTGATACCGGTCGGCTGCTCGCCGAACGGGCGCAACATCAACGATGGCTGCGGATCGACCGCGCCGCAACTGCTGCAGCTCACCGTGCCTGGCGTGCGCGCGGACGTGGGCATCGCGCTCGATGGCGACGGCGACCGGCTCGTGATGATCGACCACCTCGGCCGCATCATCGACGGTGACCAGCTCATCTACATCATCGCACGCGCCCGCAAGGAGGCCGGCGAGCTCACCGGGCCCGTGGTTGGCACGCTGATGAGCAATCTCGGCCTCGAAGTCGCGCTCCACGACTGCGGCATCGAATTCCGGCGTGCCCGGGTCGGCGATCGCTATGTGCTTGCCCTGCTGAAGGAGACCGGCGGCAACATCGGTGGCGAGACTTCGGGTCATATCCTGTGCCTCGATCGCACGACGACGGGCGATGCGCTCGTCGCGGCGCTGCAGGTCATCGGCGTGATGCGGCAGACCGGGCGCAGTCTCGCGGAGCTCGCCGCCGGCATGGCGCGCTTCCCGCAGGTGCTGCTCAATGTGCGCGTGGCGCAACGTTTCGACCCTGGTACCGTGCCGGCAGTCAGCGCCGCGGTGGCGAAAGTCGAGCAGAGTCTCGGCCGGGAAGGGCGTGTCGTGCTGCGGCCCTCGGGGACCGAACCCGTGATCCGGGTGATGGTCGAGGGTCGGGACGAAGCCGTCACGCGCAGTTGCGCGGAGGAAATTGCCGCGGCCGTGAGTGCTGCTGCGGCCTGAGCGCGCTATTCTCGACCCTCCACGCCGGTGCTGCCGCCCGGGAAAGGTGCTGACATGCGTTCCATTGCCTTCGGCTTCATGCTGGCCTGCGCCTCGCTGAATGCACAGGCCGATGTTCCCCGCACGCCTGCGCCAGCCGGCGCCGAGGTCTACTTCGAGTCTCCCGCTGACGGCGCCACGATCCAGGGCCCCGTGACCGTGCGCTTCGGTCTGAAAGGCATGGGGGTCGCTCCCGCCGGCATCAGGTTCGACAACACGGGTCACCATCACCTGCTCATCGATACCGATGTGCCGGCCGATCTCGCCCAGCCACTGCCCGCGACGGAGCATGTGGTGCATTTCGGCAAAGGTCAGACCGAGACGACGATCACGCTGCCTCCCGGCAAACACACGCTGCAACTCGTGCTCGGCGATGCGCTGCACATTCCGCACGAACCGCCGGTCATCTCGAAGAAGATCACGATTACCGTCAAACCCTGAAGTCCGGCGGCGCCGGTGGCCGTCGTGTCGGCGACCGTCGTTGCGCCCGGGCGGGAGCGCCGCTATCATCGCGCGCCTTTTATGAGCCGCAGACCACTCGTAGCCGGAAACTGGAAGATGCACGGTTCGCGTTCGGAGAACGCGGGCCTCGTCGAGGCGATTGTCTCGAGCCCCGGACTCGACAGCGCCGACTGCGCGGTTTGTCCGCCGTTCGTGTATCTCGCAGATGTCGTGCGCATGTTGCGCGATTCGGCGGTGACGCTCGGTGCGCAGGATGTCTGCGCGGAGGCGCAGGGGGCTTATACCGGCGAAGTCTCGGCGGCCATGTTGCGCGACGTCGGCTGCACGATGGCGATCGTCGGGCATTCCGAGCGGCGTGCCCTCTTCGGCGAGAGCGATCAGCTTGTCGCGCGCAAGTTCGCCGCTGCGCAGGCGCAGGGCCTGGTGCCGATTCTCTGCGTCGGGGAGTCACTCGCGCAGCGCGAGGCCGGGGAGACGCCTGCCATCGTGGCGCGACAGCTCGATGCGGTCCTCGAACTGGTGGGAGCCGCCGCCCTCGGCGCGGCGGTGCTGGCCTACGAGCCGGTCTGGGCGATTGGCACCGGTCGCAATGCGACTCCCGGGCAGGCTCAGGAAGTGCATGCGTTCATCCGCGGGCGGATTGCCGCGCGCGATGCTAAAATCGCCGCTCAGGTCCGGATCCTCTACGGCGGCAGCGTCAAGGCCGGAAATGCCGCGGAGCTGTTCGCGCAGCCGGATGTCGACGGCGGATTGATCGGCGGCGCGTCGCTCAAGGCCGAGGAGTTCCTCGCGATCGTCGCGGCCGCGGGCCAGGCCGCATAACCGAAGGTTCACGAGCGTGCTTCGTACAGTATTGATGTTTGTCCAGGTCTTCAGCTCGGTCGCGATCATCGCACTCGTGCTGATTCAGCGTGGCAAGGGCGCCGATGCAGGAGCAGGCTTCGGCGCGGGCGCGTCCGGCACGGTGTTCGGCGCGCGCGGTGCGCGCACCGGCCTGTCGCGTGCGACCGCAGTGTTCGCGGCCGTGTTCATGCTGAACAGTCTCGCGCTCGTGTATCTCGGCACGCAGGGTGCGGCGCCGCCGCGATCGATTCTCGATGAGGTCGAATCGCATACGGTGCCTGCCGTGCCGTTGTCCGATACGGCGCCGGTTCCGCAGGCACCTGCGCCGGCGCAGCAATAGGTATTTTTGCCGACGTGGTGGAATTGGTAGACACACTAGCTTGAGGGGCTAGCGCCGCAAGGTGTGGGAGTTCGAATCTCCCCGTCGGCACCACCTTTGATACAATGCGCGCCGTTTTTCCGCTCCGGCGCATCATGCTCAGCAATTACCTCCCGATCCTTCTCTACCTTGGCATTGCAGCCGGCATCGGGGTTGTGCTGCTCGTCTTCGGTGTCCTGATCGGCCGCTTTTTCACGCAGGCTCCGGATGACGCCGAAAAGCTCTCCGCGTACGAGTGCGGCTTCGAGGCGTTCGAGGACAGCCGCCGCAAGTTCGACGTCCGCTACTATCTCGTCGCCATCCTCTTCATCGTGTTCGATCTCGAGATCGCCTTTCTCTTTCCGTGGGCCGTGGCGCTCGACGCCATCGGCACGGCCGGACTGGTCGCAATGGGCATCTTCCTCGCGATCCTCGTGGTCGGCTTCATCTACGAATGGAAGAAGGGGGCACTCGAGTGGGACTAGACCGTGACGCCGCCCTCGCTGTCGAGGAGTATTCGCAGCGCGGCTTCCTGACGACCACGGTCGACAACGTGGTCAGCTGGGCGCGCACCGGGTCGCTCTGGCCGATGACCTTCGGTCTCGCCTGCTGCGCCGTCGAGATGATGCACACCGCCGCTTCGCGCTATGACCTCGACCGTTTCGGTATCGTGTTCCGGCCAAGTCCGCGCCAGTCCGATGTGATGATCGTGGCGGGCACCCTTGTCAACAAGATGGCACCGGCCCTGCGCAAGGTGTACGACCAGATGGCGGAGCCACGCTGGGTGATCTCGATGGGGTCCTGCGCGAATGGTGGCGGCTACTATCACTACTCGTATTCGGTGGTGCGCGGTTGCGACCGCATCGTGCCGGTCGATGTCTATGTGCCCGGCTGCCCGCCGACGGCGGAGGCCCTGCTGTACGGCATCCTGCAGTTGCAGAAGAAGATTGCGCGCAGCAGTATCGCGCGCCCCGCCGTGATCGCCCGCTGAAAGGTTCTTCGTTGTCCGAGCGTATCGAAGCACTGGCCCGGAACGTCGACGCGCACCTCGCAGGGCGCGCGCGCAGGCTGCCGTCGCTGGCAGACGAGCTGGCGCTCGAAGCCTTGCCGGCCGACGTCCTGGCAGTCTGCCGCGAGTTGCGTGATGCGCCGGGGCTCGAGTTCGATACGCTGATCGATGTTTGCGGCGTTGACTATCTCGACTATGGGCGCGACCAGTGGGGCACCTGGACCACCACGCGCACCGGTTTCAGTCGCGGCGTCGATCGCAGCGCGCCGCATGGCGCGGCGGGGCCCGGACGCTTTGCGGTCGTCTACCATCTGCTGTCGGTCGCGCTCAACCAGCGCGTGCGCCTGAAGGTGCGTTGCGAGGTCGCGGACGACCCGATGGTCGACTCGGTGACCGGCATCTGGGCGGCTGCCGACTGGTTCGAGCGCGAGGTGTTCGACCTCTTCGGAATCTACTTCAACGGGCACCCGGATCTGCGCCGCATCCTGACCGACTACGGATTCATCGGCCACCCGTTTCGCAAGGATTTCCCGCTCATCGGCAATGTCGAGGTGCGCTACGACGCGCAGAAGCAGCGCGTCGTCTATGAGCCTGTTTCGATCGAGGCGCGCACGCTCGTGCCGCGCGTGATTCGCACGGATCGTTACGATGGCTGAAATCCGCAACTTCACGATGAACTTCGGGCCGCAGCATCCGGCGGCCCACGGCGTGCTGCGTCTGGTGCTCGAAATGGACGGCGAGGTGATCACCAAGGCGGACCCGCACGTCGGCCTGCTGCACCGCGGCACCGAGAAGCTCGCGGAGTCGAAGCCGTTCAACCAGTCGATCGGCTACATGGATCGCCTCGACTACGTTTCGATGATGTGCAACGAGCACGCCTACGTGATGGCGATCGAGCGGCTGCTCGGTGTCACGATCCCCGAGCGGGCGCAGTACATCCGCGTGATGCTGGATGAGGTCACGCGCATCCTGAATCATCTGATGTGGCTCGGCACCCACGGCATGGACATCGGTGCGATGACCGTGTTCCTGCTGTGCTTCAAGGAGCGCGAGGACCTCATGGACTGCTACGAGGCAGTCTCGGGCACGCGCATGCACGCCACTTATTACCGTCCGGGTGGCGTCTATCGCGATCTGCCGACCGAGATGCCGAAATACCAGGCGTCGAAATGGCGTTCGCAGAAGGATGCCGACCGCCTGAACGAGGCGCGCGCAGGCTCGCTGCTGGATTTTCTGGCCGACTTCACGCGGCGCTTCCCGAAGGCGATTGACGAGTTCGAGACCCTGCTGACCGACAACCGCATCTGGAAACAGCGCACCGTCAACATCGGCGTCGTCTCGCCGGAGCGGGCGAAGCAGCTGGGTTTCACGGGGCCGATGCTGCGCGGTTCGGGCATCGCGTGGGACCTGCGCAAGAAGCGACCCTATGTCGCGTACGACCGTGTCGAATTCGACATCCCGGTCGGCGTCAACGGCGACTGCTACGACCGTTACCTCGTGCGCGTCGAGGAAATGCGCCAGTCGAACCGCATCGTTGCGCAGTGCATCGAGTGGCTGCGTGCGAACCCCGGTCCGGTGATGATCGATGAACGCAAGATCCGTCCACCGCGCCGCGAGGAGATGAAGGGCGACATGGAGTCGCTCATTCACCACTTCAAGCACTTCAGCGAGGGTTACTGCGTGCCGGAAGGCGAGACATACGCTGCGGTCGAAGCGCCGAAGGGCGAGTTTGGCGTGTATCTCGTTTCGGATGGCGCCAACAAGCCTTACCGCCTCAAGTGCCGCGCGCCGGGTTTTGCCCACCTCGCGGCGCTGCCCGAGATGGTCGAAGGGCACATGCTACCCGACGTGGTGGCGATGATCGGCACACTGGACATCGTATTCGGAGAGGTCGATCGCTGATGGCTGTGACGACGAGCGACGGCAAGACGTTCGAGCCGGTGCTGGGGCCGAAAGCGCAGGTTCTGACTGCCCGCACGCGTGCCGAAATCGACCACTGGATCGCCAGGTTTCCGGCCGGCCGGCAACGCTCGGCCGTGTTGTCGGCACTGCGCTTCGCGCAGGAGCAGGGCAACGGCTTCCTGACCGTCGAGCTGATGGACGGCGTGGCCGAGTATCTCGCGCTGCTGCCGATCCAGGTCTACGAAGTCGCGAGCTTCTATTCGATGTTCGAGACGCATCCCTGCGGGCGCCATCACGTGAGCATCTGCACCAACATCAGCTGCATGCTGAACGGCGCGGACGACCTCGTTGCGCACACCGAGCGCAAGCTCGGCATCAAGCTCGGCGAGAGCACGCCTGACGGGCGCATCTTCCTGAAGAAGGAAGAGGAGTGTCTCGCGGCCTGCACGGGTGCGCCGATGATGATGGTCGACCACGTGTATTACGAGAACCTCACCCCTGCGAGGATCGACGCCATCCTCGATGAGCTCGAATGATGGGTGCCTGGGACGACAAGCAGAACCTCGTCGTGTTCGAGCCGCTCGCGCTCGAGCGTTCCTGGACGCTCGACAGCTACCGCAAGATCGGTGGCTATGACGTCTGGCAGAAGATCCTCGCCGGCGAGATGACCCGCGAGGCGGTGATCGATGGCGTGAAGGCGTCCGGTTTGCGCGGGCGTGGTGGTGCCGGGTTCCCGACGGGCGTGAAGTGGGGCTTCATGCCGCGTAACGCACCGATGCAGAAATACGTGGTCTGCAATTCGGACGAGAGTGAGCCGGGCACCTGTCACGATCGCGACATCCTGCGCTACAACCCGCACTCGCTGATCGAAGGCATGGCGATCGGTGGCTATGCGATGGGTGCGACGGTAGGCTACAACTACATCCGCGGCGAGTTCCTCGCCGAGCCGGTGCCGCGTTTCGAGGCGGCACTGAGGGAAGCCTATGCGGCGGGGCTGCTCGGCAAGAACATCCGGGGATCGGGTGTCGATTTCGACCTCTACGCATTCGTCGGCGCGGGCGCCTATATCTGCGGCGAGGAAACCGCGCTCCTCGAATCGCTCGAGGGCAAGATCGGCTGGCCGCGCTTCAAGCCGCCGTTCCCGGCGACTTTCGGACTCTACGGCCAGCCGACCACGATCAACAACACGCAGAGCTTCGCGTCGGTACCGACCATCCTGCGCAAGGGCCCGCAGTGGTTTGCGGCGCTCGGGCCGGCCAACTCCGGCGGCACCGTGATCTTCTCGGTCTCGGGACACGTCGAAAAGCCCGGCAACTATGAGCTTCCCCTCGGTGTGCCATTTGTCGATCTGCTCGCGATCGCGGGCGGTGTCAGGGGTGGCCGCAAGCTGAAGGCCGTGATTCCCGGTGGCTCCTCGGTGCCCGTGGTGCCCGCGGAGACGATGCTCAAGATCAACATGGACTACGATTCGCTGAAGGCTGCCGGTTCGGCGGTGGGCTCGGCGGCCGTCATCGTGATGGACGAGTCGACCTGCATGGTCAGGGCGCTCGAGCGGTTGTCGCGTTTCTACATGTCCGAATCCTGCGGGCAGTGCACGCCGTGCCGCGAGGGCACGGGCTGGCTGGATCGCATGCTCAAGCGGATCCTCGCAGGCGAGGGTCGCCGCGCAGACATCGACCTGCTGGTCCAGGTGGCGAACGGGATCGAGGGCCATACGATCTGCGCGCTCGGCGATGCCGCGGCATGGCCCGTGCAGAGCTTCATCAAACACTTCCGGCACGAGTTCGAATACATGGTCGATCACGGCGGGCGCAGCATCGTATGAGCGAGGACCTCGTCAACGTCGAAGTCGACGGCGTCGCGCTCAAGGCGAAGAAGGGTGCGATGATCATCCAGGTCACCGACGCGAGTGATGCCTACGTGCCGCGCTTCTGCTACCACGAGAAACTGCCGATCGCGGCGAGTTGCCGCATGTGTCTGGTGGAGGTGGAGAAGGCGCCGAAGCCGATGCCTGCATGCGCGACGCCGGTCGCCGAGGGCATGAAGATCTTCACGAAGTCGCCGAGGGCGCTCGCGGCGCAGAAGTCGACGATGGAATTCCTGCTGATCAATCACCCGCTCGACTGCCCGATCTGCGACCAGGGTGGCGAGTGCGAACTGCAGGACCTTTCGATGGGCTACGGGCGCGACATCGCCCGCTTCGCCGAGAGAAAGCGCGTCGTGAAGGACAAGAACATCGGGCCGCTGATCTCGACCGACATGACCCGTTGCATCCATTGCACACGCTGCGTGCGCTTCGGTCAGGACATTGCCGGCATCCGGGAGCTCGGCACCACGGGACGCGGCGAGTGGATGCGGATCGACACCTTCATCGAGCGCAGCGTCGATCACGAGCTGTCGGGCAATATCATCGATCTGTGTCCCGTCGGCGCGCTCAACAGCAAGCCGTTCCGCTTTCGCGCCCGCGGCTGGGAGATGACCCAGGCGCCGCTCGTGTCGCCGCATGACGGTGCGGGCTCGAATCTCTTCGGCCACGTGCTGCGCGGGCGGTTGATGCGAGTCGTTCCGCGGGTGAATGAAGCCATCAACGAGACCTGGATTTCCGATCGGGATCGCTTCAGCTACGAGGGCGTCTACAGCGCCGATCGCCTGACGGCACCGATGCTGCGCGAAGGCACGGAATGGCGCACCGTCGGCTGGGAGGCGGCACTCGAGGCGGCCGCGAACGGGCTGCGGCGTGCGCCGTCGCATGGCGTGCTCGCAAGCCCGTCGGGCAGTGTGGAAGAGCTCTATCTGCTCAACCGGCTGGTGCGCGGGCTCGGCTCGCACAACATCGACCATCGCCTGCGGCAGGGCGACTTCCGTGACCAGCAGGCCGATCCGGTTTATCCGTCGCTCGGCATGCCGATCGAGGCGATCGAGCAGCTCGATGCGCTCTTCGTCATCGGCAGCAATCTGCGTCGCGAGATTCCGATCTTCGCGCATCGCGTGCGCAAGGCGGCACTGCGCGGTGCGCGCATTTCGTTCCTGAATCCCGCGCGTTTCGAATACCTGTTCCCCGTGTCGACCTGCCTCGAGGCGGCCCCCGCGCGGCAGGTGCTCGAACTCGCCGGCGTGCTCGGTGCGGTTCTTGCCGCGACCGGCGCGGCACCAGCGGCGGAATTGGCGGCGCTCGTGCAGTCCGCGCCGGTCACCCGGGATCACCAGGCCATCGCCGCGCAGCTCGCGGGTGGAGAACGCCGCGCAATCTGGCTCGGCGCGCTCGCGCTGCGCCATCCGGCCTACGCTGACCTGCGTGCGCTCGCTGCGGCGCTGGCAGCTGCGACCGGTGCCACGCTCGGCGTGCTCGCAGAGGGTGCGAATGCGGCGGGGGCGTATCTCGCGGGCGCGGTGCCCCATCGGGATGCGGGCGGCGAGGTGCCCTCGACACCCGGGCTTACCGCCCGGGAGATGCTCGAGAAGCCCCTGTCGGCCTATCTGCTGGCGGGCGGTATCGAGCCGTGGCAGGACAGCCTTTGCAGCGAAGCGGGCAAGTCGCTCGCGGCAGCCGCGTTCGTGGTCGCCGCCACTCCCTACGTGTCGGATGCACTCCGGGAAGTCGCGCATGTGCTGTTGCCGATCGGCACATTTGCCGAGACCTCCGGCACCTACGTGAATCTCGAAGGCCGCTGGCAGAGCGTGCCGGGCGCGGCGCGTCCGCCGGGTGAATCGAGGCCCGCGTGGAAGGTCTACCGGGTGCTGTGCAACCTGCTGGGTGTCGCCGGCTCCGAGTACCAATCGTCCGGGGAGGTGCTTGACGAATTGCGTCGTGTCTGTGGTGAGACCCTCGCTGCAGGCCCGTATCGCGGTACGCACCGGATCGTGGCTCCCGATGGCGCCGCGACCGTCGTCGACGTACCGATGTACCAGATCGACGCGCTGGTGCGCCGCGCGCCGTCCCTGCAACGCACGCGTGACGGGCGCGCTGCGGCCGTGACCTACTGAGCGCCGCAAGATGCTGCACGAGATGCTGCAATTGTTTCTCGACATCCTCGCGCTGCCGATCGTGCAGACGACGCTCTGGATCCTCGTCGTCACGATCAGCGTGATTCTGGCGGTCGCATTCTCGGTACTGTTCGAGCGCAAGATCATCGGCTGGATGCAGCTGCGCAAGGGGCCGAACCGCGTCGGCAGCATCTTCGGCTTCTGGCCGGGCGTGTTCCAGGCCTTCGCCGACGTGGTGAAGCTGCTGATCAAGGAAGTCGTCGTGCCGGCGCGGGCCAACAAGGTCCTGTTCGCGCTCGCACCGATCATCGCGCTCGTGCCCGCGCTCGCCACCTGGGCGGTCGTGCCCTTGTCGCCCGATCTCGTGATCGCGGATATCGACGCCGGGCTCCTGTACGTACTCTCGCTCACCTCGATGGGCGTCTACGGCGTGATCATTGCGGGCTGGGCGGCAAACTCGAAGTACGCGTTCCTCGGCGCGATGCGCTCCGCGGCACAGATCGTCGCGTACGAGATCGCGATGGGCTTCGCGCTGGTCGGTGTGCTGATGGCGTCGGGGAGCCTCAATCTCGGCGAAATCGTCAAAGGCCAGGCGGGCGGGCCTCTCAGCTGGAATGTGGTGTGGCTGTTCCCGCTCGCGATCGTCTACATCATCTCGGGTGTCGCCGAAACCAACCGGGCGCCCTTCGATGTCGCGGAAGGCGAGTCGGAGATCGTCGCGGGCTTCCATGTCGAGTATTCCGGCATCGCTTTTGCGCTGTTCTTCCTTGCCGAATACGCCAACATGCTGCTGATCTCCGCGCTCACCGCGGTGTTCTTCTTCGGAGGCTGGCTGTCGCCATTTGACGGCTATCTGCCGGCCGACAGCTGGCTCGCGCAGCCGGGCTTCCTGTGGCTCGGCATCAAGATGTCCGCGAACATGTTCCTGTATTTCTGGCTGCGCGCCACGTTCCCGCGTTACCGCTACGACCAGATCATGCGCCTCGGGTGGAAAGTGCTCATCCCGGTGACGCTCGTCTGGATCGCGGTGGAGGGTGTGATGGCTCACTTCGCAGTCGGTCCGTGGAAGGCGCTGTCGCCATGAGCGTGCGCAGCGTCTTCAAGACTTTCCTGCTGACCGACCTGCTGCTCGGGCTGTGGCTGACCGTGCGGACGCTGTTTCGCAAGAAATTCACGGTGAATTATCCGGAGGAGAAGACGCCGCAGTCGCCGCGCTTCCGCGGTCTGCATGCGCAGCGCCGTTATCCGAATGGCGAGGAGCGCTGTATTGCCTGCAAGCTCTGCGAGGCGGTGTGCCCGGCACTCGCGATCACCATCGATTCCGATGTCGCGCCCGACGGCACGCGGCGCACGACCCGCTACGATATCGATCTCTTCAAGTGCATCTATTGCGGCTTTTGCGAGGAGGCCTGCCCGGTCGATGCGATCGTCGAGACGCGCATTCACGAATATCACATGGAGCATCGCGGCGAGAACATCATGACCAAGGACAAACTGCTCGCCGTGGGCGACCGGTATGAAGCCATGATCGCGGCGGACAAGGCTGCGGACGCGCAGTGGCGCTGAACATGGAGAGTGGCATGTTCGTGATGATCCTCTTCTACGTGTTCTCGGCGGTGCTGATCGCCGCGGCGCTTGCCGTCATCACGACGCGCAATCCGGTGTATTCGGCGCTGTGTCTGGTGCTCACCTTCTTCACGAGTGCAGCAATCTGGCTGCTGATCGACGCCGAGTTCCTCGCGCTGGTGCTGGTACTCGTCTACGTCGGAGCGGTCATGGTGCTGTTCCTGTTCGTCGTCATGATGCTCGATATCGAAGTCGAGGCGCTGCGCAGCGGCTTTACCCGCTACGCCTGGCTCGGCTGGCTGACGGCTCTCGTCGTGATCCTCGAACTTGCGGGCGTGGTGGCCGCGCGGCGCTTCGGCGCGGACACTGCCGCGTCGCCGGTGCCGATGCCAGCCGACTACAGCAATACCCATGAGCTCGGCACCGTGCTTTATACGGACTATGTCTACGCGTTCGAGCTCGCCGCCGTGCTGCTGCTGGTGGCGATTGTTGCGGCGATCGCCCTGACCATGCGCAAGCGGCCGGGGCTCAAGGTGCAGGATATCGCGCGCCAGGTGGCGGTGCGGCGCGAGGACCGGGTACGGCTCGTCAAGATGGATGCGGAGAAGCACCCGTGATCACGCTTGGCCACATGCTGACACTGTCCGCCGTGCTGTTTGCGATCTCGGTCGCGGGCATCTTCCTCAACCGCAAGAACGTGATCCTGCTGCTGATGTGCATCGAGCTGCTGCTGCTCGCCGCGAACTTCAATTTCGTCGCCTTCTCGCGCCATCTCGGCGACATTTCGGGTCAGGTGTTCGTGTTCTTCGTGTTGACCGTGGCCGCGGCCGAATCGGCGATCGGTCTCGCGATCCTGGTGGTGCTGTTCCGTCACCGGCACAGCATCAATGTCGACGACCTGGATACCCTGAAAGGCTGACGCGCGATGACACGCAACCTGCTCATCGCGATTCCACTGTTGCCGCTCATCGCGGCGCTGATCGCGGGTCTCGCGGGCCGGCGCATCGGCCGCGCCGCCTCGGCCGGCGTCACGATCCTGGCGGTCGGCATATCGTGCGCGCTGTCGCTCGAAGTCGTGCGGCAGCTCTTCTTCAGGGGCGCGGCGACCCAGGACCTGACCCTGTACACCTGGCTCGTGACCGACGGCATCCGCTTCCAGGTCGGCTTCCTCGTCGACCGCCTGAGCGCCCTGATGATGGCGGTCGTGACCTTCGTGTCATTCTGCGTGCACGTGTACACGATCGGCTACATGCGCGAGGACGCCGGCTTCCAGCGTTTCTTCAGCTATATCTCGCTGTTCACGTTCGCGATGCTGATGCTGGTGATGTCGAACAACTTCATGCAGCTGTTCTTCGGCTGGGAAGCAGTCGGCGTCGTTTCCTACCTGTTGATCGGCTTCTGGTATACGCGTCCCACTGCGATCCACGCGAACCTCAAGGCCTTCGTCGTCAACCGCATCGGCGATTTCGGCTTCGTGCTCGGCATCGCGGGCGTCGTGTACTTCACGAACTCGCTCGATTACCGTGACGCCTTCGCGCTGGCGCCCTCGATCGCGACCCCGGCACTCACGCTGATCTGCATCTGCCTTTTCGTGGGCGCGATGGGCAAGTCGGCGCAGGTGCCGCTGCACGTGTGGTTGCCCGACTCGATGGAAGGCCCGACCCCGATCTCGGCGCTCATCCACGCGGCGACCATGGTCACGGCGGGAATCTTCATGGTGGCGCGCCTGTCGCCGCTGTTCGAGTTCTCCGAGGCTGCGCTGTCCTTCGTGCTGGTGATCGGCGCGACCACCGCACTCTTCATGGGCTTTCTCGGCGTCGTCAACAACGACATCAAGCGCGTGATCGCCTATTCGACCCTCTCCCAGCTCGGCTACATGACCGTGGCGCTCGGGGTTTCGGCCTACAGCGCCGCGATCTTTCACCTGATGACCCATGCCTTCTTCAAGGCGCTGCTGTTCCTCGCGGCGGGCTCGGTCATCATCGGCATGCATCACGAGCAGGACATGCGCAGGATGGGCGGGCTTGCGCGGTACATGCCGGTCACGGCAGCGACCTGCTGGATCGGCGCGCTGGCGCTGATCGGTACGCCGTTCTTCTCGGGGTTCTATTCGAAGGACGCCCTGATCGAGGCGGTCGGGGAGTCGCATCGCTGGGGCGCGGTCTACGCATACTGGTGTGTGCAGGCCGGTGCGTTCGTCACCGCGCTGTATACGTTCCGCCTGATCTTCATGACCTTCCACGGAGAGGAACGCTTCAGGAAGGCGGGTGCCACGCATGGCGATCACGACCATGGTGGTGCCCCGCACGAAAGTCCGTGGGTGGTCACGGTGCCGCTCGTCGCGCTCGCGATACCGTCAGTGATCATCGGCTATCTGACCGTCGGCCCACTGCTTTTCGGCGGGGCATTCGGCGGTTCGATCTTCGTGAATGAAGCGAACGACGTCGTCGGGGAGCTGGGTCGCGATTACCACGGCCCGCTCGGATTTGCGCTGCACGGGCTCATGGGACCGACGTTCTGGCTGGCGCTCGCCGGCGTGCTGACGGCCTGGTACCTGTATCTGAAGAACACGGCATTGCCGGAGCGGATCGCTCAGCGTTTCGGGTTGCTCTACAACGTGCTCGTCAACAAGTACTACTTCGACTGGTTCAACGAACGGGTGATTGCACCCTTCGCACGGTTGATGGGGCGCCTTTTCTGGAAGGGCGGCGACGGACTGCTGATCGACGGCGTGTTGGTCGACGGCACGGCCCGCCTGATCGGCTGGACGGCGGGGAAGGGCCGCAGGATGCAGACCGGCTATCTGTACACCTACGCGTTCTGGATGGTCATCGGACTCGCGGCCTTGCTGGGCTGGTTCCTGGTGCGAGCCTGACGGGGTCAATAGCGCATGCATTTCGGCATTCTTTCGGCACTGGTATGGCTGCCCATCGCAGGCGGCGTCGCCCTGCTCGCGCTCGGCGACCGACGCATCGCGGCTGGCCGCTGGCTCGCGCTGCTCGTGACACTCGCCGCCGTCGCGCTGTCGGTACCGCTCCTGACCGGCTTCGATCGCGGCACCGCCGAGTTCCAGTTCGTCGAGCGCCTGCCGTGGCTGCCGGCGTTCAGCTCCTGGTACCACCTCGGCATCGACGGCATCTCGCTGCCGCTCATCGTGTTGACCACGGTGATGACCGTGCCGGTGGTGATCGCGGGCTGGAGCGTGATCAAGGAGCGCCCGGCGCAGTACTACGCAGCCTTCCTGATCATGGAGGGGCTGATGATAGGCGTGTTTGCCGCCGTCGACGGTCTGCTCTTCTATTTCTTCTGGGAAGCGATGCTGATTCCGATGTTCCTGATCATCGGCGCCTGGGGCGGTCCACGGCGTGTCTATGCGACGATCAAGTTCTTCCTGTACACCTTCCTCGGCTCGGTATTGATGCTGGTCGCGCTGATCTACCTGTATGTGCAGGGTGGCGACTTCACGCTGCGCGCGTTGCAGGATCTGCCGCTCTCGCTCGTCGAGCAGCGCTGGATCTTCCTCGCGTTCCTCGCGGCGTTTGCGGTCAAGGTGCCGATGGTGCCCGTGCACACATGGTTGCCCGATGCCCACGTCGAGGCGCCGACCGGCGGTTCGGTCATCCTCGCGGCGATTCTGCTGAAGATGGGTGGCTACGGTTTCCTGCGCTTCAGTCTGCCGATCGCACCGGATGCGAGCCGCGAACTCGCCTGGCTGATGATCGCCCTGTCGCTGGTGGCGATCGTCTACATCAGCCTGGTCGCGCTCGTCCAGACCGACATGAAGAAGCTGGTCGCGTACTCTTCGGTCGCGCACATGGGTTTCGTCACGCTCGGAACCTTCATCGCCTGGGACATTGCGCAGTCGACCGGCGAATATACCGGCGCCGCGATGGGCCTCGACGGCGCGATGGTACAGATGGTGTCGCACGGCCTCGTTTCAGGCGCGCTGTTCCTGTGCGTCGGCGTGATGTACGACAGGGTGCACAGCCGCGAGATCGCAGCTTACGGTGGCGTGATCAACACGATGCCGAAGTTCGCCGGGTTCATGGTGCTGTTCGCGTTCGCGAACTCCGGCGTACCCGGCACTTCCGGCTTCGTCGGCGAGTTCCTCGTGATCATTGCGAGCTACAAGGCGAACTTCTGGTATGCGTTCCTGACGGCCACGATCCTGATCACGGGCGCCGCGTATACGCTGTGGCTGGTCAAGCGGGTGCTGTACGGTCCCGTGGCGAACGACCACGTGGCGCAGATGCCGGATCTGAATGGCCGCGAGCTCCTCGTGCTCGGCAGTCTCGCTGTCGGCGTGGTGCTGCTTGGCGTCTGGCCGGCGCCGCTGCTCGATATCATGCACAGCTCCATTCACCATCTCGTCGATCAGATGACGACGAGCAAGCTGCCCCTCTGAGGTCGACGCCCGATGCCTGATACGCCGACCTTCTGGTCCACGATCGCCGCCGCTGCGCCCGAGGCGTGGCTCGTGACGGCGATCTGCGTCGTGTTGCTGATCGATGTCTTTGCCGGCGGCGCGAAGCGTCCGCGACTCACCGGCACGGTCACGCTGCTCGCCCTGGCGCTTGGCGCGTGGCTGACACTGCGATACGGGGTTGTCAGCGTGCGCACCAC
>WBZY01000618.1_pt1 | contig 25274 bp, 21 predicted proteins | sample 5204191 | NCBI WGS metagenome assembly WBZY01 (sample SAMN12344363, study PRJNA552823) | activated sludge metagenome | biome: Activated sludge suspended growth; feature: Anammox Sidestream; material: Wastewater; isolation source: activated sludge from anammox sidestream of wastewater treatment...
GACCGGCATCGGAGCTCCGCCCGATGTCGGGACTTTTAGATGCTTGACTATTTCCGCCACGTCAAATCCGACCTCGTCAATATATTTCAAGATCGCCCAGTACATCGTCGGAACGCCGATCCAGAAGTTCACCTTCTCGGCGGCCATTGCTTCAAGCGTCGCCGCAGCGTCAAATCTCGGAAGCAACACCACGCGATTCCCCGCGTATATGTTCGCATTCATCTGCACGGTCTGCCCTGTCGTGTGAAAGAGCGGGAGTGTTATCAGGCAGGTTTGCTGCACGTTCTCAGTAAAATCGACCGCCGGAAAATGGAGGCTCCACGAGGCGACCGAATTCATGAATATATTAAAGTGTGTCAATTCCGCCCCTTTTGGCTTGCCGGTCGTTCCCGAAGTGTAAAGGATCGAGCAGGTATCATCGGGAGCGGTCGGAAACACTTCAAACTTATCCGGCTGGGCCGCGATCAATTCCGACAGCGTTTTATGCTCGGGAAAGGGTGACGCCGCGGTCTTGTCTATTGGCAGGACAACAAAATGCTCGCAGCTATCGACTGCGTCGAATGCCGTTTTGCACGACATCCCGATGGGAAGTTCGGGTGTTCCTTCAAAAGCGAAGACCGCTTTCGCATCCGAATCCCTCAGCTGATATTCGATCTCACGCGGCGTAAACAGCACACAGATCGGAACAACGACCGCTCCCGCCTTCATTATCCCGTAATAGACTATTGGGAAATACGGCAGATTCGGACAATCCAGCGCAACTTTGTCGCCGTGCCCGATGCCCATTTCAGCCAGCGCATTTGCGACCCTGTTGCTCATGGCGTCAAGCTGCGCGTAGGTCAACCTAACGTCATTCCAGACGATCGCCTCCTTTTGTGGGGCCAGCTTTGCGTGGTGCGAAACGATGGACGCAAGATTTAAAGTCGTAGCATTCGATGACATAGGCTTCTCAACGTAAACACGAAACTTTGGGTGTGTGATTTGCCGAAAGTATAACCCGTGATGATCGATTTTTCCGAATTGGCGAGAACGGATCGGGGACGAAAAATTCTTTCCGGCAAGCTTTCTCTCATTTACCGGCCGATGACGCACTGCCCGTATCGATCCGGCTCGCCGGGGCGATCGATTCGCCCAACCTCTGCACCGAATGGACCTGCCACTCGTCCAACGGCTCGGGAAAATCTGTTCGAAAGTGCGCTCCGCGCGATTCCTCGCGCCACAGGGCCGCGCGCGCTACCAGCAACGCAAGAGTAACAAAATTTCGCGATGAGATACTCAGGTTGGCCGCCGCTATCTGCTCAAATTCGCTGATCGCCCGCCGCAGCGATCCGCGATCGCGCAATATGCCAACGCGTTCCCACATCACGCGTTTTACTCGCTTTTTTACTGCGGTCGATATCTCGGTCGAATGCCCGTTAGCAACCGGGGCTTTATCCGTTGATCTGCGGTCCGAGACCCGCGATCCGAAACTATCGCGGGCTGCTGCCTCGCCGGCACGGGCGCCGAACACCAGGCCTTCAAGCAGCGAATTCGACGCCAGCCTGTTCGCCCCGTGTACGCCGGTGCATGTTACCTCGCCCGCAGCGTACAGTCCGGCGACGGTTGAACGCCCGTGCAGGTCGGTCCGAACGCCGCCCATGCAATAATGGGATGCCGGCGAGACCGGAAGCTGATCCTTCGCAATGTTCAGACCGTAAAACTTGCACGTTTCATAGATCTTCGGAAATCGCTCTTTGAGGAACCCGCCATCAAGCGCGGTCATATCAAGGAAGACGTTCCGCGAGCCTGTCCGGCGCATTTCAGCCACGATCGAACGCGAGACGATGTCGCGCGGCGCCAGTTCAAGCCGCTCGTCATATCGCTCCATAAATCGTTCGCCGTCTAAATTTCGGAGCACACCGCCTTCGCCTCGCATCGCCTCGGACAGCAGAAATCGAGGCGCATTTTCGATACTTAACGCCGTTGGATGAAACTGTACAAATTCCATATCGGCCATCTCCGCACCGGCGAAATAGGCCATAGCCATTCCGTCTCCCGTTGCTACCGGCGGATTGGTGGTGTGTTGGAAAAGCTGTCCGGCGCCGCCTGTGCAAAGGATGACCGCACGAGCACGGATCTCACGCGGGCCCCGAAGGATCGGGTCAAGAAACCGCACGCCGGTGCACCGTCCATCTTCCACGATCAGGCCTTCCGTATTCGCGAATGGAAGCAGATTTATGCGGCTTTCTTGTGCCGCTCTAGCGATGAGGGCCCGCACGATCTCCCTTCCTGTCGAATCGCCGTGAGCGTGCAGTATCCGCCGACGCGAATGGGCGGCCTCCCGCGTAAATGCGAGCTTGCCGCCCTCTTTATCGAACTCGATCCCCCAGTCAATAAGTTCTTTTATGTATTTTGTGCCGTCATTAACAAGCGCTTCGACCGCAGCCGGGTCGCATAGGCCTGCACCGGCGATCAATGTATCCTCTTCGTGGAGTTCGGCATTGTCATCGTCCGAGAGGACGACTGCCACGCCTCCTTGAGCATACTCGGTGTTCGACTCGCTCGCTTTGTCTTTTGTCAAAACGGTGACCTGGGCCCCGCTCGCGGCCAACGCGATCGATGCTCTCAGCCCGGCAACGCCGCTCCCAATGACGATAAAGTCTGTTTCCAGAGCCATTAACAGAAGCGTACCACAGGTCACTCAAGTCAGTGCTATCCGCTACGCCCCGGCCGTACCGTGATGTTCCGAGGCTTTGTACAGGCCCTTGTATGCTCCCTTCCTGAGATCGATACCGTACTCAGTGTAGGCTTTCAGGCAGCAGAGCATCTGTCCCCAGCCGAAGCAGTTCAGATAAGAACTATTGAGATCGTCCTGAGTTTCGCGCCAGCCGGTCTCGCTTATCCGAACAATGGTTTCGTCCCCGTCGGCCTCGAATTGCATCTTGACGTGGGTGTGCAGGCCTTTTGCTCCCTCCCAGCCGAGTTCGATCAATTCGTTCGGGATGACCTTCTTGACCTCAACCGGAAACTTAAGCTTCTCGTCACCCGGATTGTCAGCGAACGCCCATTCGACCGTGGTGCCTTCATCGAGCGGCCCGCTTGCCCCGCCGTTCGTAAAATATCCGCTGAGCTTCTCGGGGTTGTGAACCGCGTCGAACACTTCGCCTATCGGTTTTTGGATCTTTGTCTGAACTTGAAATTTTAATTCCATGGTTTTCTCCTTTCGACTGAACGCCTGTTCGATCCCGGTCCATCTATCTTGCACAGCTGGACAACTATTTCGCACAAAACTTTCGATCTGGCTTTACTATATGTTATACTTTTACAACATGTCAAGGAAAAAGAAGGATGACCTGATCTATAAAGCCTTGGCCGATGCCCGCCGCCGCGAAATACTCGATCTCTTGAAGGACGAGCCAAAAACAACCGGCGCCGTCTGCTCCCATTTCAAAAATCTCGACCGGTGCACCGTTATGCAGCACCTTGGCGTGCTTGAGAGGGCCGGCCTGATATTTGTTCAGAGAAAAGGAAGGTATCGGTGGAATCACCTTGACGTAGCCCCGATCCGCGGCATCTACGATCGATGGATCAACAAATACGCCTCGCCGTCGGTCGAGCTGCTAACCAAGTTAAAGCGCGACGTGGAAGGCCAACCTTAAGACAAAAAAGCGCCGGGCAGAAGATCTGCCAGGCGCTTCATAGTCGATATTTCTTAGAGTTTCGCCCGATCTACATCGGGATCTTAAGTTCCTGTCCCGGATATATCTTGTCCGGATCCTTCAGGATATCTCGGTTGTGGTCCCATATCGCTTTCCACTGGATACCGTAGCCTTTGGCGATCTTCGAGAGATTATCGCCGGATTCCACCGTATAGGTGTGCATCCCGCCGCCGGCCGCAGCAGCCTCCGCGGTTTGGATGTTCAAGATCAGATCGCCCCCCTTGAACTCCGGGTCGAGCCTTTCATATTCATCCCACAACTGCTGTTTCGCTTCAGGGCTCGGGGCGATCCCGGTAACGACCAGCGTCCCGTTGTCGCCTTCGGTCAACTCATAGGTCGTACCATTTTGGTTCGCAAGCTCAAGAAGCGATTGATATTTTTCCTGTGCAGACATAAGTAATTCCTCCCTGGACTATTTGCCCTTCTTAAGCTGGTTGTCGATGCCGGTAATTCCCGATTGCATAATTACCTGGACACATTCAGCGTACTTCGCAGCCGGGATCTCACCGGTGACGGTTACCTTTCCGTTGGTTACCGCAACGCTGGCACCCGTACAGCCCGCCTTCTTCAGGTCTTCGGTGATCTTTTCGGTGAGCGCGGGGTCGGCAGCGGCGGGTGTAGCCACCGGCAGCGGCTTGGTCGTCAAGCTGTTGGTTACAGACTTGATGCCCTCGACCGTCTTCGCCGCAGCTTCAGCCTTGCTCTTCACAGTGATATCGGCGACCTCGCCGGTCAGTGTTGCCACGCCGTCCTTGACCGCTACCGTCACGCCAGTGACCTTATCAGCGGCAAGTTTGTCCTGCACGGCCTTTTGCAGGTCAGCGTCACTCTTACCGCACGCGCTCATGAACAGGGCGATCGCGATACTCAAAATAGTTAAGACTTTTATTTTCATTTTTCCTCCGTATCGGAACAAATTAGAACCTCGGCGACTTCGCCGAGTAACCCGCAAGAATTCACCGAATCCACTGCAAGACGCTGCATAAATTCAGCTTGCGGCTGTCAATCAATATTCGTATCACGTAAATAGTGATGCATACTCACGATTTTTTCAACCTTCAAATACGAATTCTCAAGAAAACACCTCTTCGGCGATCTGACGGGCAATTTCAAACGAGGTCAGGTCCGGTTTGACGACAAAGTGCCAATCGGCAAGGCAGTAAAGCTCCTGCCGGTCTTCGAAGAGCCGCCGGGCTGAAGCCTTGTCCTTAGCTAACGGACGCTCCTTTTTTGAAAATCGTATATTGTTCCAGCAATGGCCAAACGGAGCGTCAAGCCAAATGGTAGTAATTCCTTCGCCGCGGATAAGGTCGCGGTTCTCCGCGATCGTCCAGGCTCCTCCGCCCAACGACAGAATTCTCACTTCCGGCCTCGCCAACGCCAGTCTTAGGTTCTCGGTCTCGATCCGTCGGTAGCCGTCAATCCCAACAGCGCCGATGATCTCAGCTATTCGCCGTTTTTCGTTTACCTCAATAAGCGCATCGAGATCGACGCGCCCGCAATTCAACAACTGAGCAAGGTGCCTGGCAACACTGGACTTTCCGACGCCCATGAAACCGGTCAAGGCAAGGCGGACATCCTGCCTTTCCGATGCCTTAAGGCGCTCGACATTGCTCACTGGTTTATCACCCTCTTCAATTCATCAAAAAACGCCGGGAATGAGACAGCGGCACAGTCGGCTCCCTTGATCTCGGTCTCTCCATCCGCAAAAAGCCCCGCCACGGCGAATGCCATCGCAATTCGATGGTCGCCGAACGAATCTACAACCCCGCCTCTCAAGGCAGATCTTTCGACCCTAAAGCCGTCCTCGTATTCTTCAACATCCGCACCCATTCTTCTCAGGTTTTCGACGATCGCCGCTATCCGATCCGATTCCTTGATCCTTAGTTCGCCCGCGTCCCGGACCTCTAGTCCACCCGCAAGCCGGGTCCCAGCGACAGCCAGTATCGGGATCTCGTCGATAAGATTCGCGATCACTGCACCCGAAAGCACATTGCGCCCATTTGATAACATATGCGCCCTTCCACGAACCATAAGGTCAGCCACCGGTTCATTGCAAGAAATACGCTCATTTGCGATCTCGATATCGACCCCGAGGCCTCGCAGCACGTCAACAACAGCCCGCCGAGAGCCATTGAGGCCGACGCCCGGAAGGCTAAGCTCGGAACCATCCAGAAGCCCTCCCGCAACGATGAAGAATGCTGCCGAGGAAAGGTCCGACGGAACATCGATATCTCGTGCGGACAACCGCGCCGAGCCGTCAACCGAAATACGCCGCCCTTTGTCCGTCTCAATTTCCCGCACATCAACGCCGAGCCACCGGAGCATTCGTTCGGTATGATCGCGGGTCGGCGTACTTTCGAGTACGGAGGTCTCACCTGTCGCATTCAGCCCGGCAAGAAGCACGCAAGACTTAAGCTGTGCCGATGCCGCTGACGGCACATAATCAATGGCCTTTAACGGCCTCCGGCCAATTATTCTCAAAGGCGCTCGGCCGCCGTTTCCGCTGATACTTGCACCCATCAAAACGAGCGGGTCGATCACGCGTTTCATTGGCCGCTTTTTCAGCGATTCGTCACCGGTCAGCACCGATCCCATATCCTGCCCGGCAAGAACGCCGGCCATCAGCCGCATCGTTGTACCGCTATTCTCACAATCAAGATCACGATCGGACCGCTTCAATCCGTCCTTGCCCACGCCGTGTATCGTAAGGCTGCTATCCGCCCGATCGATCGTCACGCCCAGATCACGCAGGCAATTCACCGTTGCGGAACAATCGGCGCTGGTTCCAAAGTTGGTAACGCGGGCCTCGCCATCACTTAGGGCAAGGAAAATCGCCGCACGGTGAGATATCGATTTGTCGCCGGGCAACGCGACCTCGCCTTTGAGCCCAGCGGCGCTTCTGATCTTCATAGTTTGCATTTTAGCCCGAATAGCGGCCGTTTGTCTTGACACGGAACGACTTAACCATTAACTTACACTCAAACAACATTGTGTCAGAATCCCGGGAACTGAAATTACCCAGCCGTCTTGAATCGGTCGATGAAGCTGCGATCCACGCTGAATCTTTCGTAAAGGAGCTTGGCCTTAGCGACGATTTTGCCTCGGCGATCGACCTAGCGGTTCGCGAATCGGTCGCCAACGCTGTAAAGCATGGTAATAAGTTCGATCCAGAAAAAGATGTTGAACTGACAATGCTTCTTTCGCCGCAGGGGATCGAGATATTGGTTCGCGATTTCGGTGCCGGGTTCCACCCGGACGAGATCCCGGATCCTACCGATCCGGCAAATTTGCTGAAAGCGAATGGGCGCGGGATCCTCTTCATGAAGACTTTTATGGATGAGGTCGAATGGTTCAACCATGCCGGGGGCGGTATGGTGGTGAAGATGACCAAACGACAATGACGGCTATGTTCCGGCAACCGCAGACCAACTCTCTGCGGTACTTGGACTTTTTCTGCGGGATTGTCTAAAATCCACTGTCAAAATCAATTTCAAAACAGGAGATAAAAATGGCTGATATCACTATTTCGGAACGCCAGGCAGGCGATGTAACGATCCTGGACCTTGATGGCAAGGTCACGATCGGAGAAGGCAGCGTAGCTCTTCGCAATGCGATCCGCCGCTTGCTGGGTGAGGGCAAGACTAAGATCCTTATGAATCTCGGCGGCGTCGGCTACATCGACTCGAGCGGTATCGGCGAACTCGTCTCCAGCTTCACTGCGGTAAACAAAGAGGGCGGCACGCTAAAGCTCCTCAACCTGACCCAGAAGATCCAGGACCTGCTGGCCATTACGAAGCTTCTTACTGTTTTCGATGTGTACGAAGACGAAGCAAGCGCCTTGAGCAGCTTCAACTAACGAGAGGATCGCTGGCCATAGCTAGCTAGCCTTTTGCGTAGCACGGTCGCAAGATCGTGGATCGTTTCAAGTAATATCGGATACAGCCGCGAACTCGCTCTGATGTCGCGGCTGTATTGCGTTAGCCGAAGAAGATCCAGCAGTTCCGCTAGGTTCGATCATGCGGCCTATTTGATCGCCGCCTTGAATTGGACCTCGAATTGCGTTATCGCATTCATCGCCCCCGGATTATCCTTGAACTTTACCTTCAGCATATCGAACGCCGCCTGAGCGCGCGGATCAGCCACCTTGATCAACGCCTGAATGCTCGCGACCAACTCGCCGATATTCCCGGAATCGAATGCCTTCTTAAATCGTTCAAAGACAAGGGGATACGCCCGCGGATCGCCCTTGCCCGTCGCACCCACGACGGCAGCAGCCGCCGTTCGAACGGCCGGAGGTTGTGATGTGTCATTCGCGAGTTTCAGCCCTAGTTCGAATGCGCGCTTATCGCCAAGTTCGGCAAGCCCGTTCAAGCCCGCAAGTGCCACTCGACCACGCCACGACGGCGTCACGGCGAGTTTTGATAGAGCATCGACTGCCTTCGGTTCCTTCACGCGCCCAAGGGCGAGGGCCGCTTCGCCGATCACTGTGTAGCTCTTGTCATCCAGGGCCGTGAGGAAGATCGGCGAAAACTTCGTATCCTGAGTCTCTCCCAACAGCTCAACCGCATCCGCCCGGATAAGCGACTGATCATCCTTGGTAAGCCTTATCACGGCGGCCTCGACATTAGCGTCAAGCTTTGCCGCGGGCCGAGACTGGCCGGGTTGTGGATCAGGCGAATAGATATTTGCGAGTACTGAAAGCGCCGCCCGACGAATACGCCAGAATGGATCCTTCTCGGCCGAGTTTATCAGAGCCGCTACTATCTCCGGCTTTGGCCCCTCGTTGGTCCGCTTCTCGAGTTCTGCCATGGCCCAGCGCCTTCCAAGAACATCCTTGTCGTTGGCCATTTGATAAAGAAGATCTTCGGTTGTTTTTTCAAACTTCATCTCCTTCAAAAGCGTGCTCTCATAATCAAAATTTACAAGCTTCGGCCTTGTTGCCGCGTCGAAAACGAACACGTTCTCTTCCTGCGGCCTGAGCCACACGCGCTGGATGCGATCGTCGATCTCTATATCGACGTACGCCTGGAAAAACGCGGTCTGCGGGTAATCGTTCGTTAGATCGACCTTCTGCGTTTGCTTTACATTAAGTGTCAGTTTTTTCGCTGCCGGATCGTAATTCTGCGTGACCTCAAAGATCGGATGCCCCATCCGGTAGAGCCATTGATCAAAGAACCAGTCCATCGACTGGCCTGTGGCCTCCTCGATAGCAATACGAAGGTCCTCGGTCGAAACCGGCTGATGGGCATTGGTCGTCAGATATCGGTTCAAGGCTTTAAAGAAAAGCTCATCGCCGAGATGTTTGCGAAGCATATGCAGCACCGAACCGCCGCCTGGGTATGCGTAGTTGTCGAACATTGCGTCCTTGTTGGCAAAGTATTTTGTCACTATCGGACGTCGATTCCCGCTGTTCCACGTGCCTATTACGGTGTTCTGGTTGTTGCGAATGTCAGTGTATAGGAATTCATCGTGCCCTTTGAGTCGCTCGGTCCACATCGCCTGCATGTAGGTTGCGAAGCTCTCGTTCAGCCAAATTTGGCCCCAGTCGCGCGTGGTTACGTAATCGCCGAACCACTGATGCGCCAATTCGTGGGACTGAAGCGATTCGCTGTCTGCGTCCAGCAGTTCGCGATCGTCGTGGATCATCTCGATGATCTGGGTCGTCGCGGAAATGTTCTCCATACCGCCGCCAAAATCTTCGACGAACGCCTGTGAATACTTTGGGTATGGATACTTAACACCCGTGATCTCCGAGAAGAACTTCATCGTCGCCGGCAAGTTCTTTGTCGTTGCCGCCACCTCCTTCGATTCCCCGACATAGCCGTAGTTATACACGGGGATACCGTCAAAATCCTGCTTCACCGGTTCGGTCTCGGTCACAACTATCGACGTCAGATAATTCGAATAAGGCTGGTCCATTCGCCAATGGAAAGTTTGCGTGTTATCGCTGTTATCTTTCGTCTCGACAAGGGTACCGTTCGACACGACAAAGAATGGCTTCGCGACCGTGGCCCTAAGGTCGGTCGTACGGAAATCGTTCGGCGAATCGTACGAAGGGAACCAATATCGATTGAACTCGCTTTCGCCCTGTGACCAGATCTGCCTCGGCTTCTTCGGGTTGTCCGCCGTCGGCTTTATAAAGCGCAGGCCGCGGCCGAAGCCGCCGATGGCCGTATCCGCGTCGGCCTTGTTGACATAATTGGTACGGTAATCGACCTTGATCTTCAATTCTTCTCCGGTTTTGTAAACCCTGCCCAAGTTGATCTTGAGGTTGTCGTTATCGCCCTTCCCATCGTAGGTGAACTTCAGCGGCCCGCTGCCTTCAAGCGTAACGGCGTTGATGGTCATCATTGCCGCATCAAGCGGAACGGTGTCCGTGTCTTCGAACGGAGATAAGGTGATGATTGTTGTTCCGTACGCCTGTTCCTTGTCCCAATCGAAACGCAAATCGATGTCTAAATGCTTGATATCTATCGTCCTGCTCCGGATCCAATTGACCGGCGGCAGCTTTCGTCGCTCATCCTGGCGAAACACCGACGGGATACTGGCCGGCCGAGCCTGAACGATCGCCGAAGCGATCATAAGAATTACCATCGATCCTGCAAAAAAACGGCCCAATATTTTACTTCCTCGCATAATTTCAATTGACTGAATGATTAAGATCCGCAAACGCGGACATCAAGAATTTTGACTTTGATGCAAGCTAAACTACGACGGCAGGTAAGTTTTTGTTTCACACCGCGAGCGGACGCCCGCGAGAATAGCCAACGGAAAACCGCCCATCCCGATCACGGAATGAGCGGCCCAAGATCAAAGAACATGATCCCTTGTCCTTATTTTTTGGTGATGTAATTGAACGCCATTGAAGCAATATCGTCTAGCGCGCTTCCATCACGGTCACTGTCAAGAACGCTTGATGCGATATCCATGACAGGATTGCCCGAGGCCGGTGCCGCCGCAGCCTGCGAACCGCCAAGCAAGCCGCCAAGCAAGCCGCCGAGTCCATCGGCGCCGACATTCTGCTGCTGCTTCTGCTGACCCAGATAGCTCATCACGATCGGCGCGAGCATCATCAGGATCTGAGCGACCTGGCCCATTCCAAGTCCACTCTGATTGCTGACCTGCTGTGCCACCTGGCCCTGCTGATTGCCGAAGATATGGCCAAGGATTCCGCCGCCATCAGCCTGAGGCGGTGGAGCCGCCTGCTGGCCGCCTCCAAATATCAGGCTGCCAAGGCCGCCAAGATCGCCAAGCACGGAACCGCCGCTATGGTCGCGTTCGAGCGCGTTGTTAAGACTTTCCGCTCCGGCCGGCGTCGAAGCATTGTTCGCCAGGCCGTTCAGGATCATAGGTAACGCCGCCTGTATCGCCGTGCTGACCATCGACGGTTCGGCCCCAACATTCTGACTGATCTGTTCAACCGCCTGGCTTCCCTGCTGTTCACCAAGCAGATCCTGTAATGAAAACATAGCTTCTCTCCTTTTCCTCCTAAAATTGTACCTGTGCGATTATGGTAACAGACCTGCTTCTCTGGAACAACGAGCGCTCAATGATCAAACGACGCAGTCTTTTTCTTCTGGGCATTCTGTCGGCGGCCTTGACGCTAGCGGCGGCGGCCCTGCTGGTTGGCGTCTATATGTTCGGGTATTGCTGCCACGAGACACCGAGGGCTTTGATCGCGGCCACAACCGTTGCTGGGCCAGAAGCGGGAATTGGCGAACCGTTCGGCATCGCTGTATCGGGTTCGAGCATTTATTTCTCAGACGGCGTTCATGGCCAGATATGGCGGATCACGCCTGGTTCGCCGCCAGCGGTATTCGCTTCGGGGCTGACCACGCCTTCGGCCATCGCCTTCGACAAACGCGGATCCATCATCGTTGCTGACACTGGCTCTCACACGATAAAGGAGGTCGGACCCGATGGCAGGGTCTCTTTGGTTGCGGGCGCGGAGAACGAACCGGACGATACCGACGGTCCCGTCCTTTCTGCACGATTCAACGCGCCGGTCGGCCTTGCGGTTCTGGATGATGGGTCGATCGCCGTTGCCGATACTTACAACGACAAGATCAAGCTGATAAAGGACGGAACGGTCATTACCCTTGCCGGCTCAACCCGCGGATTTGCCGACGGGATCGGCTCGAATGCGCGATTCGATACGCCGTGCGGAATTGCCCCGTGGAAAGGTGGAAGCATTCTTGTGGCCGATACGCTCAACTCAAGGATCCGGATGGTTTCGCCTCTCGGCGCCGTCACAACCATTTCAGGGAACGGCGACGTTGAGGCTCGTGACGGAACGCTGTTCGGTTCGGCTTTCTACCGGCCCTACTCGGTTGCTGTCGCTGGCGACGGAAGCATCTATATCGGCGACGGAGATGCCCTACGTGCAATAAGGAATCGGGTATTCCCGATCGTGGAAACGCTGACGAAACGCCAACGCGGATTTGCTGACGGGCCGCTTGCCGCGGCAAGATTTGATCGCATCTCCGGGATTGCAGTCGGTGCGAACGCGATGTTGTTCATCGCCGACAGCGGCAATGCCGCAGTTCGATCGGTCGAGAATGGCCCCGCCTCGAATAGTCGTTTACCGCCTTACATCGAACGCCTGAGTCGCACCGATCCCGCAGAATTCAGGAAGCTGCAGCCTGGACGGTGGCCCTATGATCCGCCTGACGCTCGGCGTGATATCGCCGGGACGCTTGGGGAGATCCGTGGTGAGTTGAAAGGCCAGGACTCGCAGGTCTGGTTCCATAACGGGCTTGACATTGCCGGCAGCTATGGCGAAAAGGCCCGATTCATTCGGGATGAAAAGGTTCTTGATCCCGTATCCGCCGAAAATTTCGGTACGCTTCGAGAACTGCTTCGAATGCCGTCGGTCGGTTACATTCACATCCGACTTGGACGAGACTCGGACCAGAAGCCGCTCGGCGACGCACGGTTTCAGTTCGATCCGGGAATGAAAGGCATTCGCGTACGCCGCGGAACGACTTTCAAAGCCGGTGAAGTTCTGGGGACCTTGAATCCAATGAATCACGTCCATCTGATCGCCGGCCCGAGCGGCGATGAAATGAACGCGCTGGATGCACTCGTACTCCCAAATGTTATTGACACAACGCCGCCCGTCATCGAAGGAGCAGAGCTTTTTGACCAGAATTGGCTTCCGGTCGAAACTAAATCATCCGGGGGCCGTATAACACTCACGCAACGCACACGTATCGTTGTTCGTGCGTTCGATCGAATGGACGGCAACCCGGAACGAAGGCGTTTGGGAGTGTTCAAGCTTGGTTATCAGGTATTGGACCGAAACCGTTCACCTGTGGCCGATGTTGCCTGGAATATCATCTTTGACCGCAATCCGCCAAGGCAAGCCGTGAAGTTCGCATACGCCGCGGGAAGCAGTTCCGGGGCAACCGGCGAAACGATCTTTCGCTATACCGTGACGAACCGAGTCAGCAATGACGGATACGGTGAAGGCTATTTTGAACCGTCAGATTTTGCTCCAGGTGAATACTCATTGCGGGTTTTTGCATCTGACTACTTTGGGAACACAGCTTCAAGAGATATCGAATTTGAGGTCGTAAAATGAAACGTTTGATTGTTTCGGCACTGTCTATCGCGATCGTCCTTTCCAGCACCGCGCTCTCGCTGAATGTTACAGATCCGGACCCGATCCCGAAAACGCCGCCAGCACCAAGATTTACCGATGCGGAGCGCCACGCAGAACTTGCCCGTCGCCGAGCTGCCGTGGCTGCAAAATTGGCTGACAACAGCATTCTGGTGCTGTTCAGTGCCGAATCAAAGTTATACACAAATGACGTAGATTACGTCTTTCGCCAAGAAAATAATTTCTATTACCTGACCGCTCTAAAGCAACCGAACGCCACACTCGTGATCAGGAAGAATGCCGGCGTTGTGACGGAAACACTTTTTCTCCCGAAACGAGATCCGCGCCGCGAGGCATGGGAAGGAAAAATGTATTCGAATGAGCAGGCAAAGCAGATCTCCGGTTTGACCTCCATCGTTGATGCTGCGGAACAGCCCGCAATGCTCGAAGCGGTAAAGAACCGGACGACGTTCACCTCGAAGGATGGCCGTGCGACGATCAGCGGAGCCCCGACGCTTTATCTCCTGCTTCCTGAAGGTGACGGCGACGACAACGGAAAACGCGAGTTCAGGGTCGAGAACGATCTTTCAAAAGCCTTGACCGAATACAAGGTTGAGAACGCTCAACCGATCTTTGCCGAGCTTCGCCACGTCAAGTCTCCATACGAACTCAAACTTCTGCAGCATGCGATCGACATCACCACCGAGGCGCAGCTTCGCGCCATGGCGACGGTCGGACGCTCTCAATGGGAGTATGAGGTGCAGGCCGAAGTTGAATACACCTTCCGACGGCGCAATGCTGATTTCTGGGGCTACCCTTCGATCGTCGGCTGTGGTTCGAACGCGACGACACTTCATTACGAAGAATCGCAGAGCCCGGTGAAGAAAGGTGATCTACTGCTGATGGATGTCGGGGCGGAATACGATCATTACACAGCCGATGTCACGCGCACATTTCCCGTCAATGGAAAGTTCACGAAGGAACAGGCAGAGATCTATCAGATCGTTTACGACGCTCAGGAAGCGGTCGCAAAGGCGACAAAACCCGGCGTCTCATTTAGCGTATTAGGCGTCATCGCCCAGAACACGATCGCCGAAGGCCTATCACGGCTCGGCCTGATAACTGATTACAAACCGGCCGCAAGTTCTGCAGAAGCCCTCCAGCCGCGCTCCCGCCAGGTCCGTTTCTGGTTCATTCATGGCCTTGGCCATTGGCTCGGGATGAATGTCCATGATGTCGGCAGTTACCAGGCTCCGCTCCGAGCAGGCATGGTCTTTACCAATGAGCCAGGGATCTATATTCGCGAGGATGCTCTTGATAACCTGCCAGACACTCCGGAACTCAAGACCTTTAAGGAAAAGGTGCGACCGGCCTTTGAAAAATACAAGAACATCGGCGTCCGCATCGAAGACGATATGCTTGTGACTGATACTGGCGTCCAATGGATGACCGCCAAACTGCCGCGAAAGATAGCCGACATCGAGGCGTTCATGGCCCAAGCTCCAAAAGGTTCGATCTCCGGTTTCAGTGCGCCAAGACCACTTTCCCCGAATGCCTTTGCGCTTTCCGCAAAATGAAGGGCCTCGATCGCGGGTGATAACCGGGTTCCTTTCCGTTATCACCTGCATTATTTGTCCGGCACAGTAGTTCGCGTGAACCAGCATTGACACTCCGGTTGCGGACTTTCATAATTCCTCCCAGCTAATGCTTCCCCTCATTATCGTCAATCCAAAATCGGCTGGCGGTTCGACGCGTGAGAACTGGTCGACGATCGCCAGCGACTTGCGGGCGCATTTTGGGCCTTTCAGTGTGGCATTTACGAGGTCTCCGGGCGATGGAGTTAGGCTTGCGAGGGAAGCAGCGATGTCTGGGCGCAATTTTGTGATCGCCTGCGGTGGCGATGGAACGATCAACGAGGTCGCGAACGGGATCCTGGACAGCGGAAAGGACGTCGAATTTGGCGTGATGCCCTCGGGCACGGGAGGCGACTTTCGCCGCAGCCTTGGCATGCCTCAGGCGACGCGTGAAGCTGCCAAGGCCTTGCGTGACGGTCGGTCGAGGCGGATCGATGTCGGCCGCGTCACGTTCCAAGACCACGCTGGCGAGACCGCATCACGATGTTTCTTGAATGTTTCTTCCTTTGGCCTTGCCGCATCGATAATCGAACGCGTGAAATCCAACAAGGCTATTGATTGGCTCCCGCTCGGCAGTGTACGAGGCCGGGCAGGCTTTGCCCTGTCAACACTCCGGGAGGTTGTAGGTATGGATGCGATATTGGTCAAGGTCCGTGTCGATGGCGGCGAAGAAAAGCTGCTCCAGACCGTAAACTTCTGTGTCGCCAATGCCCGCTATTTTGGCGGTGGTATGTTGATCGCGCCCAATGCAAAGCTTAGTGACGGGATACTCGATATCGTGAACATCGGCGATATTCGCACCGCAAAGGTTTTGCTCAACGCCTACACGCTTTACAGCGGTACTCACCTTAATCTAAGCGAGGTGAAATCGTTATCGGCCAGGCGGGTCGAGGTCTGTCCGACCGGCAGTGAGGATATTCACATTGAGGTAGATGGCGAGCTCCTCGGCAGGCTCCCGGCCATTTATGAGGTCGTTCCTTCGGCCCTGAAGGTGCGTGTACCGTCAAATGAGAACGGAAGTTCGCTATCGCGCGACAAGTTAGATAGACTTTGAACAATCTGCGACCTTAGCTCCGGTGTGATCTTATTTTCGGCACTGTCCTCTGGCGCCTCTGTTCCGAAATGTATCCTTTCTCCGCCTTTGTGAATCGGCTGATCCCGGCGCTCATTGTGCCGCTGCTTTTCTGCTGCTTTGCTGATGCGGTCGCGGCCCAACAGGTCGGTGACACCGACGATCTCCAGTTGTGGAATGATATTACGTTAACGGTTCCGATAACCAGAAAAGTAGAGTTCAATGCCGCCGGAACGCTTTGGCTGGGACACGACGTTTCACGCGCCGAGTTTATTCGATTCACAACCGGGATCACTTACAAGCCTTTCAAGTTGATCTCGATCGCCCCGTACATGGCATTCATTTCGGCAAGGAATTCGACCGGCCGACTTAGGTATGAATACCGTCCCGGGCTTAAGTTAGGCTATCGGTTTCCGTTCTCAGTTGTTGCTCTTTCTCACAAAAGTAACTTCGAGCTTCGCAGCAGGCCGGGGCGAAACTCGTGGCGATACCGGCCCTCGATCACGATCAAAAAGAAACTTCCGGAGGCTTTCGTCAAAGGAACATCGGTTTATGCGACCGAAGAACTTTTCTACGATTCAATTCCGGGCAGATTCTCGCGCAACAGGATATCGTTCGGATTCGAAAAGGCTGTGAACAAGAATTTCGCGATCGATCTTTATTACCTTTACCAGGGAGATAATTTCTCCCGCCCGGCCTCGATCCATGTGATCGGTGCAAACTGGAAGATCTCGTTGTAACAAGAGACTGGCATGCCGTACCTTTGCCTTGTCCACTGAGATCCCGAACCGCCCCTTATGGCAGATTCCTATATTACCCGGCTTATCGCCACGTTCGAGGCCTGTTCGGACCGGATTGCCATGCGGGTCGTTGGCAACGATGTCCAGGCCTATACATTCGGCGAGAGCCTACGCGCGATCAGGTCTATCGCATGGCAGCTTGGCCGCCTTGGGGTTGAAAAAGGCGACCGAGTGGCACTGATCGGCGATAACCATCCGTGTTGGGCCCTTGCGTATCTTGGCATTCTTTACCACGGCGCCGTATGCGTACCGCTAGACCCGAATGGCGAGGTTGGAACGTTAGTCAACTTTCTGGGAAACTCCGAGGCCAAACTAGCGTTCATTTCTGAGAATGTGGTTGAAAGATTCCGGACCGAGATCGAGCGAAAACTTGGCCGGAGCATTCCTGTCGTGATATGGGACCCGAACACCGAGAAAGGTTTAGCGGCGCATGGCCCCGTCAACAAACGAACGGCTGGACCGGCGTCCTTCACCGCCGATCTTAACGACTGGATCGCCGCATCGGCTCCAACCGAGTTTGCGGTGTCCAAGCCCGTGCCCGAACCTAAGGATGTCGCGTTGCTGATCTATACCAGCGGAACGACCGGAACGCCAAAGGGAGTGCCGCTCACGCACGGCAATATCATCGCCGAGCTTACGGGCATCGACGATGTCCTGAAACTCGACAGATCAGAACGCATCCTCAGCCTGCTTCCGCTTTTCCACGCTTATTTGCAGATCGTAAACCTGTGGGTCGCAACCACGATCGGGTGTGAGGTCGGCTACTTGAAAGAACTTTCACCCGCCGAACTTTCAACGGCAATGAAGGAATTCAAGCCGACCATCCTGACGACCGTGCCCCGGCTGTGGTACCTCTTCCACAAGAAGATATTTGACGCCGTCGAAGCGAAGTCAAAACCTGTCCGCATACTTTTTCGGATGCTTCTGTCCGTTAATGGGGCATTGCGCGGCAGGTTCGGGCTGAACCTGGGAAAGCTTTTTTTCAAAGAGGTCCACGCATCATTTGGAGGTGAGCTCCGAGTCGCCGTCTCGGCAGGTTCGCGATTTGACGCTGATGTCGCCTCAGACCTTGACCATCTGGGATTTACGATCCTGCAAGGCTATGGGCTCACCGAAACTAGCGGGGCCGCGACCGCGACATTCGAGAAGGATAACCGGATCGGTTCTGTCGGAAGGCCGATGCGCGGGACCGAGATCCGGATCGACGCGCCTGACAAGGACGGTGTTGGCGAGGTCCTGATCCGCGGCGACGTCGTTTTTGACGGATACTACAAGAACGACGCCGCAACTGCTGAGGCATTTACAGCCGATGGCTGGTTTCGTTCGGGCGACCTCGGCAGGATCGACCAGGATGGCCACCTATACATCGTCGGCCGGGCAAAAGACGTGATCGTTCTGCCATCCGGCAAGAATGTTCACCCCGAAGACATTGAAGCGCACTACTTGAAAACGCCCATTATCGAAGAGCTTGCCGTTATCGGCATCGCCGATCGAAGCTCGCAGCACGCCGGGGCAGAAAAACTTGCGGCCGTCGTCGTGCCCGATCTCGAATATCTCAAGCGCTCAAACATCTCCAACGCCAAGGAAGCGGTCCGATATACACTCGACGACCTCGGCCGTGAATTGCCCGAGTATCAACGCGTACGCGACTATATTATTCGTATAGAACCGTTGCCGAGAACCGCGACGAGAAAGATCAAACGCTTCGAACTGAGCAAAGAACTCGAGGCTGCCGGCGAGGACACAGCGGAGCGGCCTGAACGAACGTGGGAGATCGCCGGCGAAGATATAGCGCTGATGTCGTCGCCGATCGGGCAGTCCGTGGTTTCGATCGTGCAAACGCATACCAAGGATGCCAAGCCGATCCATCCCGATATGAATCTCGAGATCGACCTCGGCCTCGACTCGCTCGCACGGGCAGAAGCATTCGCCGCCGTCGAAATGAATTACGGAATTGAGTTTTCGACTGAAGACGCGGCGAGAGCTTTGACGGTTCGTGAATTGATCGAACTTACCGCTCGCACGGTCGGTACATCGAACGCAATGGCATCAGGCGGCCTGGTCCAAAGTGAGCGGACCTGGGCCTCGATCCTTCAGAATGCGAACGACGATATTCCCGAACTGCGTCAGGCGCTGAAGAACCGGCCATTCTTCTCGGTCATCGCCTTTTCGACATACAAAGCCTTTAGCGTTCTTTGTCGAATCCTGTTGAGGCTCGAGGTTCGTGGTATTGAACACCTTGAAGGAATGAAGCGGCCGTTCATTATCTGCCCGAATCACCAAAGCTTTCTCGATCCCTTCGTAGTATGTTCACTCTACCCGTTTGAGTTTTTTCGCAACACATTCCACGTCGGTGCTAGTGTGTTCTTTTCGAGCCGGTTCATGAGCTTTCTTGCATCGATGCTTCATGTAGTTCCGGTCGATCCGGACACGCAGCTTATGAAAGCGATGAAAGCCGGTGCCATAGGGCTGAAACACGGAAAGGTCCTCAACATTTACCCGGAAGGCGAGCGGTCGTACGATGGCCGGCTGCATTCGTTCAAAAATGGGGCCGCAATACTCGCTAGCGAACTTGACCTGCCGATAATTCCCGTCGCGCTCGATGGCCTCTACAAGGTTTGGCCGCGCCGTTCGATGAAGATCAGGCTGGCAAAAGTGAAGGTCCGATTTGGCGAGCCCATCTATGCCAACGACATACTTTCTGGTTCGCTGGCGTTGGGGCATACCGCAAGCTCACCTGAAGGACGTGCCGATCACAACGGTCGTTCTCAGTCCGCATCCGAGAATTCAAAATACGAGGCGGTGACCGCCCACCTCAGGGAAACGATCGCCCATATGATCGATGAGATGCGGCGGTAGCTTCGCAGCCGCACGCTTTGCTTTTCATCGAAAGTACGCGAGAATCGGTGTATTCCACATACCATTGATTTGGAGGAATTATGCGCATCAGGCCCGTTACTCTTGTTTTGTTCGTCGCCTTTTTTTCGGCAATACCGCTTTCCGCACAATTGCCCGCATCGATCCAAGCGGAGGTGGGTGAATACATAAAGGCAAACTACACCAAGCGTGAAGTGATGATACCGGTACGGGACGGAGTGAAGCTTTTTACGGTGATCTATGAGCCGAAGGAGCGTTCGCAAAGATATCCAATACTACTGAACCGTACGCCTTACACGGTTGGGCCCTATGGCCCGGATGCATTCAAGGGAACGGTCGGCCCCAATTACCTGTTCGCAAAAGAAGGTTACATCTTTGCCTATCAGGACGTTCGCGGCCGATGGAGGTCCGAAGGAGTTTGGGAAGATGTCCGTCCGGACATTGCCAACACAAGGCCAAATGAGATCGACGAATCGACCGATACATACGACACGATCGACTGGCTTGTAAAGAACGTTGAGAACAACAATGGCCGCGTCGGTATCTACGGCATTTCATACCCTGGTTTTTACGCATCGGCCGGATCGATCGATTCTCACCCGGCGCTTAAGGCGTGTTCACCGCAAGCCCCTGTTTCGGATTGGTTTCACGGTGACGATATACACCATAATGGTGCATTGTTCCTCGCCCAAAACTACTCATTCTTCAGCTTCATGGGCCAACTCCGTCCCGCTCCGACCGACAAGCCTGACTATATTAAACAATGGCAGGGACGGCCTTCGACCGACTCCTATAACTTCTTTCTCGACCTTGGAGGGCTGAAGGAGGTTGCTGACTATTACGTGAAGGGACTCGGTTCCAGGATCGGGTTTTGGGACGAGATGATGGCGCACCCCAATTACGACCAGTACTGGAAAGACAGGAACATCCTTCCCAAACTAAAGAATATCGGCTGTGCCACAATGACCGTCGGAGGCTGGTATGACAACGAAGACCTGTATGGAGCGCTCCATACCTACCAATCGATCGAAAAGCTGAATCCGAATACTTTTAACGTATTGGTGATGGGGCCGTGGGATCACGGCGGCTGGTCCTGGCGCGATGGCGATTGGCTTGGCACCGCGTATTTCGGCTCAAAGACCGGCGATTATTATCGAACGAAACTTGAGATACCGTTCTTCAACCACTTTCTAAAAGACAAGGGCGACATTTCGGCCATCAAGGAAGTCAATCTTTATGACACCGGTTCGCACGAATGGCGTTCGTTCGAGAAATACGAACCAACCATAGCGACCGACACCGCCTTGTACCTTGCAGGCAATGGCGGCCTGTCGTTCACGATACCGACGGGCAAGGGCGGATCGGATGAATACGTATCCGATCCGTGGAATCCTGTACCCTACACACAGAAGGTAACCGCCAATTATCCGCGCGAATTCATGATCGAAGACCAGCGTTTTGCGTCGAGCCGCCCGGATGTTCTCGTCTACCAAACTGCGCCGCTGGCCGAAGACGTTACCGTGGCCGGCGACATAAAGCCAAGTCTCTTCATATCGTCCTCAGGTACCGATTCCGATTTTGTGGTAAAGCTTGTTGACGTTTTTCCGGATGACTACAACTTCCCAACGACCGGCCAAAAGCTGCCAAATGGCCAGCCGGAACGCCTCAAGCCGCCTGACGGGTATGCCTCAGCGGTCTTCCAGCCCGGCGGTTATCAAATGCTGCTTCGCGGTGAACCGATGCCCGCCCGTTTTCGGAATGGCTTCGAGAAAGGAGAACCGCTAAAGCCGAATTCCGTGACAAAACTGGCATTCACGATGCCGGGCGTCGCCCATACTTTCAAAAAGGGCCACCGGATAATGGTGCAAGTACAAAGCTCGTGGTTCCCGCTTGTCGCAAGAAATCCACAGATATTCCTTGAGAATTACCAGCTTGGGACCGAAGCGGATTTCCAAAAGGCAACCGAGCGCGTCTATTATGGCGGCAAGAATCCATCCGCGGTGATACTGCCGATCTTGAAAAAGAACTAAGGAATAATATGCCAACTGTTGCGGTAATTTCGGGAATTCTGCTGATACTGATCGGCCTTGCGGGCTACATTCACGGGATGACAACCGGCCATGGAAGCATCACGGCCCTGATACCTGCGGTCATCGGTATCGTCATCGCGGGTACCGGCCTTCTATCGAACATCAGAGAAGGGCTGAAAAAGCACTTGATGCACGTCGCGGTCGTTGTCGCCCTGATCGGTTTTATTGCAACTGCTGGACGGCTTATCTCGCGGCTCAGTGAGATCAGCCTTTCACCGGCCGTGCTATCGCAAGCCGCAACGGCCATTGTGTGCTTGGTTTTCATGATCCTCGCGATACGCTCGTTCGCGGCCGCAAGGCTTGGAAATCAAAACTGATCGGCCGTCTAAGAGGAAGGGTTCAGTTGGATCTCTATTTCAAGCCCGTCGCCCGTGTTCTTGGCTGTGATCTTGCCCTTATGCAGCTTGATGGCCTGTTCAGCTATCGCAAGGCCGAGGCCAGTCCCGCCTGAGCCTCGGTCTCGAGCCTCGCCAACGCGATAGAATGGGCGAAACAAATTGCTCAACTCAGAATCCGGAACGCCGCCGCCGTGGTCAACGACACGAAGTGTGGCCATGCCGTCGCCGTTTTTGAGCGATACCTCGACCGCGGTGCTTTCGCGGGTGTATCGGACCGCGTTGCGAAGGACGTTGTCAACCGCACTCTGCAGCAGGCTTTCGCTACCAACAACACGACAATCGTCGGCGGCCACCACCTTTACCGATCGTCCACGTGCATTCGCCTCAAAATCAGCATCCGACACTACTTGCTCCACCAACGTTCGGAAGTTGAATTCGCGTTGCTCGAAATCCTTCGAACCGGTTTCGAGCCTCGAGAGCGTGAGGAGCCGCGATATCATGTCGTTCAGTCGTTGCGATTCAGCCTCTATGCGATCCAGGATCGGTGCCGAATCCCCATTCATCTTTTGCTTGGCAATTTCCAGAGCCACATTCATTCGCGCAAGCGGTGAACGCAGTTCATGCGACACGTCCCGCGAAAGTCGCTGCTGCGAGGTGACGAGAGATTCTATCCGCTCCGCCATTGCGTCAAAATCTTGAGCGAGATCCGAGATCTCGTCGCGACGCCACCCGAGTTTTTGCGCCACACGTGTCGAAAGATCGCCGGCAGCCAGTCTGTTCGTTGCCTCGCGCAGCTTGCGGATTGGTGAAGTGAGGTAAAGAGCCAACAAGGAACAAACGACGAGGCCTGTTAGAAATACGCCGCCCAGCCGGAGATAGCCCAGCAATGAACCCCAGAACAAGGCCGGCGGCGACCCGCGCTCCCATTGCAAGACCAGGACCATTCGTCGCCCGTCAGGAAAATCCACGGGCGAGGCCCCCAGGGATCGCTCATCAGACGAAAAATCGGTCGCAACTTCGCGCCGAGCAAGCGTGTTGGCGACTATCTCTGCCGGCTCGGCAATGATATTGTCGGCCCCGAACCAGATCGACGAATCCTCGGCGATCAGGTTCACCTTTCTCGACTGCCCCTGCACCTGAAGACGGGTCAAATAGTTCCGCAGGCCGCTCTCGCCTTCGGCCGTGGCGATCTGCGTCGCCGTCCCACCATAGATCTCCATCTGGTTACGCGTCGATCGCTGGAATCGACTGACCATCGGCTCGGTTTGGAATGTGCGCGTTACAAAATAGATAACGGCGTTACTCAGTGCGATCGCCGCTACGAACCAGAGAAAGATCTTGAAAAAAAGCTTCATGTCAAAGTGTAGATGTATCCGACCGACCTGACGGTCTTAATTCTTTCGCTCCCATCCTTCCGGAGGCCGAGCTTTTTTCTGAGATTGCTGATATGCATATCGAGGCTTCGGTCGTAGGGCGACAGGCTTCTTTCGAGTACCTTTTCGCTCAGATCTTCCTTCTTGACGATCCGGCCTGCCTCACTGACCAATGCGAGAAGGAGATCGAATTCAACGGAGGTGAGCGCGGCTTCGACACCACCAAGCCTTGCTGAACGGGCCGACGCCGAGACCTCAAGGTCATCGATCTTTATCTTTTCGGGAATGTCTGATTCGCTGCCGTCCAACGAAACACGGCGCAGGATCGCACGTAGGCGGGCCACCAGTTCGCGAGGGTTGAACGGCTTTGGCAGATAATCGTCCGCGCCGATCTCCAATCCGACGATGCGCTCCATATCTTCGCCGCGTGCCGTGAGCATCAGCACGGGAACATCCGATCGCTCGCGCAGGTTTCTGAGAACATCGAAACCATTCATTTTCGGAAGCATCACATCCAATATCGCAAGGTCGTAGTCACCAGAACCCGCCCGTTCCAGCCCTGTCGCGCCGTCGTGAACACATTCTGTTTCAAATCCTTCGACGTTAAGATACTCCGACACGAGGTCGCAAAGCTCCTCGTCGTCATCAATGATCAGGATCTTGTTCGCCACAGTCCTAATTCTACGCTAAAAGTTTTCGCTTAGGCCGCGTTTTACAATTCTTTACACTACTTCACAAAAGCATGACGGTTGTTCCATGAGCGCTTTCGTCTAACTGTACAGCGGTGGACAAAGCCGCCGGAGTTTTATCGTTTCGAGGGAATAATAATGAAAAGGAAATTAATTGGCGGAATACTTATACTTGCCATGCTGGTAATTAGCGTGTTGCTCGCCTTTGGGCAGGACGGTCCGGACGGAAAGAAAGGCAGGTGGGAAGGAGGTGGCGGCCATGATCGCGGAATTGGAATGCCGCTTCGAGGGCTCGATCTGTCCGACGATCAGAGGGCTAAGGTCAAAGAGCTGGCCGAGGCAAGCCGCACCAGCGTTCGACCGGTAATCGAGGGCCTCAAAGCGAATCGAGAAAAATTGGAGGCCTTGACGGCAAACGGTGCATTCGACGAAGCTCAGGTAACCGCAGTCGCTAACGAACAGGGAGCGCTCACAGCCAAGCTCATTGTCGAAAAAGAACGGATCCGATCACAGGTTTTCGCCCTGCTGAATGATGAGCAGAAAGCAAAGCTGTCCGAAATGAAAGCCAGACACGATGAACGCCGAAAGGCAAGTCGGGCCAAAGCGGCCGAAAAGGTTAGCGAATGAGCCATTTCGCTAGCGATCAAGGGGGACGGGAAAGGGGCTTCTGAGTTCAGAAGCCTCTTTTCCATTTAGGACCTGCCACGGCTGGCCGGTGATCGCTTTGTGAAAGGCAGAGTCGTAAGTCCACCGACAAGTTTCAGGCTCCCGACCGCGCCGGCGGATCCAGATCGACCATCTCGCCGCCGATCATGACGAATCTGATGGAAAGATCCGCATCGATCCCAAGCAGATCGGCTCGTTTTCCCGCCTCGATCGAACCACGCGTATCGGTCAGCCCAAGCAGCCGTGCCGGGTTAGCCGAAGTCATTTTCGCCAGTTCGCCGTCAGAAAATCCGAGCGACCGCATTTGGGCAAAGGCATCGTGCATTGTTATCACCGAACCCGCGATGCTTCCACGTTCATTGCACGTCCTTCGGTCTTTCACCCTGATCCTTTCGCCCCAAATCTCAAAATCGCCGTTACCCAGTGCCGTGGG
>WBZY01000621.1_pt1 | contig 25208 bp, 17 predicted proteins | sample 5204191 | NCBI WGS metagenome assembly WBZY01 (sample SAMN12344363, study PRJNA552823) | activated sludge metagenome | biome: Activated sludge suspended growth; feature: Anammox Sidestream; material: Wastewater; isolation source: activated sludge from anammox sidestream of wastewater treatment...
ATTAGTAACAAAGCATTTTTTATGCTGACAGAACAATTAAAAAAAGTTTTAAAATGAAAATAAGCCTCTCTCTTGGTAAGAGAGAGGTTGGAGAGAGTTCATTAGCTTAATGCAAAAAGCGTTTAAGGGGGAGTTGGTTTCGTGAACTCATCCTGTAATCCTTCTCTTAGGAAGAGCAGGACTTACTTGTAGTAGTAACAAAGCATTTTTTATGCTGACAGAACAATTAAAAAAAGTTTTAAAATGAAAATAAGCCTCTCTCTTGATAAGAGAGAGGTTGGAGAGAGTTCATAAGCTTAATGCAAAAAGCGTTTAAAGGGGGAGTTGGTGTGAACTCATTCTTTTACTCTTAATCAATTTAAGTTCAAGTTTAAGAGTAAGTTTTTAGTTTAGTACCTCTCCACACTTATTGAAGAAACTCCGCATTCTATGTTTATATAAATTTTGTTAACTGCACTTTCAAAATTTTCAGTCACATAATTATCAGAATCAATTTTTTTAAATTCATCAAAATGCTTTGAAGAAAGTGCCCCATCTATTGTAATTTCACAACCTGATTCTTTTGGAACAGAAATATTAATATCCGATGCACCAGCATCAACACTAATATTTGTTTCGGGATTCAGATTTCCAATTTTAATATTAATTGATGCAGCACCCATATCTACTGTAATATCTCTCGTTTTAAACTGGGTCAAATCAAAATCCATTGAAGCTGCACCAACATCAAAATTCATATTCCAAACAGGTTTGGGATTCAGAGCTAAGTTGACTGTATTTTTATAATTATCACCGAATCTGAAAATTGCGTTATCTCCCATATCGAAATCAATAATTGTGCTGCTATCGGTATCATATCTTGAGAGATCGTAATTATTTATATAGCCAACTGTCTTTGCATATATTAAATGTGCGGTTGTATCAGTTATATTAAAAGTACCGGCGCCTGCATTAAAATTAAAAGTTGCAAAGTGCAATGTAGAATCAAATTGTTCTGTAAATTCTGATGTATCGATTTCGTGTTTTGCATCATTTCCGAAATCAATTTTGAAATCATTGTTTAAGAAATGTGTAGCAGTTTTGAAACTTGCAAAGATTGCAAGAGCTAGAACTATCGCTGCAAGTCCGGCGATTATACTTTTTCCAAACTGATGCTTGATCAGAATGGATAAACCGATCAGCACAATTGTTAACGGCCAGAGTTTCCAGATTGTTGACCAGTCCATCATGATATTTGTAAAATTATTAATCAGAACCAGCAAACCAAGTCCGATAAAAAGTAAACCCCAAAAAATATGTGATGGTTTCATTTTAATATCTCCTATTAGTTTTTTGCCTTCAATAAAAGTCCAACACCAATCGCAATCAGAATTACAGGCCAGTAATGATCAAAATCAAATCGCGGAAAAATATTATCGAGCAGTAATAAACTGCCGATTACCATTAGCACAATCGCAACCCAGATTTGTTTATTATTTGTATGTGGAAGTGAACTTGCAATACCACCGCTGCTATTCATACTGAAAGAATCGGATTTATTTTCACTCGAAGAAAAATTAGAATTGCTTTCACTTTCGGGAGGTGATTGATTAAATGGATACTTTGGAAGTTCATAAGGTTTTTGAGGAACAACTATCCATAGAATGATATAAGCAATTATACCTCCGCCTCCCAAAAAAACTATGACGATGAACAATACTCTGACAAGAGTTGAATCAATTCCAAAATATTCTGCGAGTCCTCCGGCAACTCCGCCAAGCATTTTGTCATTTGTCGAACGATATAGTTTCTTATTCATTTTTTCCTCCAGCTTTAAAATAATCTTTTAAAATCCTGATTCTAATAAATAAGATTTTAAATGATTTCCACGTATTTTATTAAGTATGGTAAGATTATATCGGTGATTGCAAGAGATTTATCGGTTAATGAATCCAGTAAATCGTATAAATGTATGCATGAATGATTGTATGAATAGATTTTGTTCTCAAAATAACCTGATAAATAAGAAGACTCTTGCATTTTTCAATTTTGCCGAGTTTGGTTGTAGTAGTATATTTCGTAATAAAATCAATTATAGAAATGAAAATTGCACTTTGCCAGATAAACCCAATTATTGGCAATTTAGATTACAACAAAGAAAAAATTGTAAAGGGTTATAAGCGAGGAACCACGGCAAAGGCTGACCTGGTAATATTTCCAGAACTCTCGCTTGTCGGCTATCCACCGCTTGATCTTGTAGAAAAAAAAGAATTCCGTTCTGCTGTAAACAAAAAAATTAACGAGCTTGCAAAAATTACTGGTGAAACAGGATTGCTCTTTGGTGCAATAACTGAAGATCACGACAGAATCGGAACAAACATTCATAATTCTGCAGTTCTTTGTTATGATGGAAAAGTTCAATTCATTCAGCCAAAAACTTTGATCCCGAATTATGATGTTTTCGATGAGATGAGATATTTTGAACCGGCTAAAGAAGTCTTGGTTCATAAATTCAAAGGCGAAAATATTGGGATTTCTGTTTGTGAAGATATCTGGAACGATGCTGACTATTGGTATAAACGAAGATATCTTATTGATCCCGTTGAAGAATTGAAAAAGAAAGGTGCTGCAATTTTAATTAATATTTCTGCAAGTCCGTATTTTTATGGTAAGCGGCAGGAAAGGCTAAAAATGCTCTCAACAATCTGCAGAAAAGATTCGCTTCCATTAGCTTATGTATGTTGTGTTGGAGTTCAAACTGATTTGGTGTTTGATGGCGGAAGTATGTGCTTTGATAAAAAAGGAAACCTGGTTCAATTTGGAAAAACTTATGAAGAAGATTTTATTCTGTTTGACCCTGATAATGATAGAGTAATAAAAACAGAGATTGAAAAATCTTTTGAAGAAGAAGTTCTTGCATCACTGATTTATGGCGTGAAAGAGTATTTTCAAAAGATGAAATTCAAAAAAGCAGTTGTTGGATTGAGTGGTGGGCTTGATTCTGCGATGGTGACATACATTGCTGTAAAAGCATTGGGGAAAGAAAATGTTCACGTTGTAATTATGCCTTCAAAATTTTCGAGCAAAGGGAGTGTTTCTGATTCAAAGAAACTTATTAAAAATCTTGGCATCTCATCAGATAATGTTTCTATTCAACCAGTTGTAGATGAAACAATCAATCAGTTAAACTTTAATTTTAAGAACAAATTTGGAAAACTCACCGGCGAAAACATTCAGGCACGAATTCGTGGTATGTATTTAATGGCTTTTTCCAATAACGATGGTTATTTAGTTTTGACAACGGGAAATAAATCCGAATTAGCTGTTGGCTATTGTACACTTTACGGTGATATGAGTGGAAGTCTTGCAGTAATTGCGGACGTTTATAAAAGTGATCTTTATAAGATTGCTGAGTTCATAAATAAAAGCAAAGAAATAATTCCAAAGGAAATAATTTTGAAACCGCCTTCGGCAGAACTCAGTCCCGATCAAAAAGATCAGGATGACCTTCCACCATACAATTTACTGGATAAAATTCTTAGAATGTATCTTGAAGAAAATAAAGAGTACGACGAAATCAGCTTGGTTATTAAAGATGAAAAAGTGGTAAAAAGAGTTTTACGTTTGGTTGATATAAATGAATTTAAAAGAAGACAGGCAGCTCCGGCTTTAAGAATTTCAAAAAAAGCATTTGGATATGGAAGACGATATCCGATAGTTCAAGGCTGGAGAAATTAATATTAATGGAAAAAAGAATTAAAAAATACAATCTCCACGATTCAGCACAATATGAAGATGAAATTGAATATTGGAAAAAAGTTCCGCCCGAAGAAAAATTAAGTATTCTGCAGGAATTGAGAGAGCAGTACATCGAATTATTTAATAAACAAGCATTATATAATGAGAGTAGAAAAGGACTTCGAAGAGTTTATAAGATTACTCAATTATCACGAAGTTAAATATCTTGTGGTAGGTGCATTTGCATTAATCTATTATACTTATCCAAGAAATACGGGAGATATTGATTTTTTTATTGAGCCGTCTGAAACAAATGCAGATAAAATTTTAAAAGTTATTAAGGATTTTGGTTTTGAAAGTGTGGAACTTAAGAAGGAAGATTTTATTAAACCCGATTCTATAATTCAACTGGGTTTCAGTCCAAACCGGATTGATCTGATTACTAGCATCAGCGGCGTTACATTTTTTGAAGCATATAAAAATAAAGTAAAAGGAAAATTGGGAAATGAAGATGTTTATTTTATTTCACCCGATGATCTTTTAAAAAACAAAAAGGCAGCTAACAGAACTAAGGATTCTGCAGATGCAGAACTTTTAATGAAATTTTTGGAACAAAATGATAAAAGCAATACCGGGTAAATTGATACAGGGTTACTTTCATAAATAGAAATTTACACACACATTCCGACATCTAATTACTGGAGAAAACAATGTTAAAATTAAAGTTAATAACATATTTATCTTTTTCATTTTTTCTGATTATCAGTTTCAGTGTTTTCGCACAATTTGATATTCAGAAAGATCTTGTAAAAATCCAGACTTATCATTCTTTTGATAAAATATATCCGGGAACAGAATTTAAAATAGCATTAGAAACCAATGTAGCTGAAGGATGGCATATCAATTCAAACAAACCTTATGATGAATATTTGATACCAACTTCTCTGATAATACCAGAAAACCCTCATTTCACATTAATTAAAATTGCTTATCCCAAACCTCACGATTTTAAGTTCTCGTTTTCAGAATCACCATTATCAGTGTGGGAAGCTGGAACGGTTTACATTGGCGGTCTGATAACAGTCGATTCATTAATTAAACCCGGAACATATCCGCTTTTAGTTGAATTGGAATATCAGGCTTGTAATGATATAAGCTGTCAGGCACCAACTTCAGTAATTGATACATTACTAGTTGAAGTTGCAGATAAAACAACTCCTGTAAATTCAATTAATGATGAAATATTTAAAGAGATTGATCTTAGTTTAACTCAGACTTCTGCTAGTACAGAATCAGAATCTGATCCAATTTCAAAAGCACTCGAAAGTAATGGACTCGTGATCGGGTTGCTCTTTGTTTTTCTCGGAGGTTTAGCTTTAAATCTTACTCCTTGTGTTTATCCTTTAATCCCGATTACTGTTGGATATTTTGGCGGACAAAGTGAAGGCAGCACGACCAAACTTTTCTTTATGGGTATCCTGTTCATACTTGGGCTTGCAGTTACTTATTCTGCTATTGGTGTAATTACATCTCTTACAGGTGCAATTTTTGGAGCTCTACTACAAAATCCGATTGTAATTTTAATAATCGTTGCAATAATGATTGCACTTTCATTAAGTATGTTCGGAGTATATGAGTTTAAACTTCCCGATAATCTTGTAAATAAAGCTGGCGGCGCAAAGGCTGGTTTATACGGTGCTTTCTTCATGGGTTTGACTATGGGAATAGTTGCTGCACCATGTATCGGTCCTTTTGTCCTGGGTTTGGTGACTTATGTTGCAACAAAACAAGATCCATATTTTGGATTTCTTTTATTTTTTGTTCTTGCAGTTGGACTCGGAATACCTTATCTCTTTCTCGCAATCTTTTCCGGTAAAATTAAAAAACTACCCAGAGCTGGTGAGTGGATGGATGCAGTTAAACACATTTTCGGTTTTATTCTAATCGGAATGGCTTTGTACTTTTTGCTTCCTTTACTACCAAAAAGTATTTCAGGTTATGTTCTTCCAGTATTTATGATTGGAGCAGCTATCTATCTTTTATTCTTTGAAAAACTCGCGAACTCAGTTAAAGGATTCAGAATTTTTAAGATTGCATTTTCAATAATTATTATGGCAGTGGGAGTTTACGCACTTATTCCATCAGAATCGAATTCAGTTAGCTGGGAACCTTTTTCTGAAAGTGCTCTTGATGAAATTTCAGGCAGGGGAGTGATCATAGATTTTTATGCTGACTGGTGTATTCCTTGTAAAGAACTGGATGCTTTAACTTTTTCGGATTCAAAGGTTATATCGTTGTCAAAAGAATTTGAAACTTATAAAGCTGATATGACGAAAGCATTGTCACCCGAAGTTGAAATGCTGAGAGAACAATTTAAAATTGTTGGTGTGCCAACAGTATTAATTCTCAATTCAAAAGGTGAAGAAGTTGAACGCATAACAGGATTCGTAAATGCAGGCGAATTCTACAAAATGATTGAAGTTGTTAATTAGTAAACACCAATTATTGCATTGATAAATCAGATAGTACTTAGTAACTTTGATTGCTTTAAAAAATATTTAGGAATTAAAATAAATGTCAGAAATTAAAGAAAAAGAATTTAGAGTAGTAACTAATGTTACTGTTCGTTTTTCAGGTGATTCCGGCGATGGAATGCAATTAACAGGCACACAATTTAGTGATACAACAGCCTGGCTTGGAAATGACCTGAGTACACTTCCCGATTATCCCGCAGAAATCAGAGCCCCCGCCGGTACAATTTATGGTGTCAGTGGTTTTCAACTTAGCTTTGGAAGTGAAGATATAAATACACCGGGAGATTTACCTGATGTTTTGGTTGCAATGAATCCGGCTGCTCTCAAAAAAAATATTAAAGAACTTAAACCTGGCGCAACAATTATTGTCAACTCTGATTCATTTGATCAGAAAAATTTAAAACTTGCAAATTATGAATCAAATCCTCTTGAAGATGATTCATTGAGCGGTTTTGAAGTTCAGCAAGTTCCTATTTCATCTCTTACTGCAAATGCGCTTGAAGGTTTACGCTTAAGTCCTAAAGACGTTGCAAGAACTAAAAACTTTTTTGCACTTGGTTTAATGTACTGGTTATATGATCGTCCACTTAAAAATACTGAAGACTGGATAAAGGATAAATTTAAAAATAAACCAGAATACGTTGAAGCAAATTCAAGAGCTTTGCTTGCTGGACATAAATTTGGTGAAATGACTGAAATTTTCACAACCCGATACAAAGTTGAAGCCGCAAAACTTCCAAAGGGTATTTATCGAAATATTTCGGGAAATGAAGCAACAGCTTTAGGATTTCTTGCAGCATCTGTAAAAAGTGGATTACCTCTGTTTCTCGGATCTTATCCGATAACTCCGGCATCAGAAATATTACAATACTTGAGTTCATATAAAAACTTTGGCGTTAAAACTGTTCAGGCAGAAGATGAAATTGCTGGAATTACTTCGGCTATTGGCGCTGCTTTCGCTGGTAATCTTGCACTAACGACTACGAGCGGTCCAGGGCTTTCACTCAAAATCGAAGCTATCGGTTTAGCAGTGATGACCGAGTTGCCGATTGTTATTGTTGATGTTCAAAGAGGCGGACCGAGTACCGGATTACCAACCAAGACAGAACAGGCGGATCTCTTTCAAGCTATTTATGGACGCAATGGTGAAGCTCCTGTTTGTGTACTTGCAGCAAGAACACCAAGAGATTGTTTCTATATGGCTATCGAAGCATCGAGAATTGCACTGAAATATATGACGCCAGTAATTTTATTAACTGATGGTTATCTTGCTAATGGTTCGGAACCATGGCGAGTTCCCCACGTTAAGGATTTGGCAGAAATTCCTGTTAAATACAGAACGGACCCCGAAGGATTTTATCCATATTTAAGGAATGAAAATCTTGCAAGACCCTGGGCGATTCCAGGTACACCCGGATTAGAACACAGGATTGGAGGTCTTGAAAAAGCTGATGTGTATGGTTCGGTAAGTTATGATCCCGACAATCATGACAAGATGGTTAAACTCAGAACTGAAAAGGTTAGAAGAATTGAAAATGATATTCCGGATCTTGAAGTTGATGGAGACGATCACGGTGATCTGCTTGTGTTAGGTTGGGGAAGTACTTATGGTTCAATTAAAGATGCTGTAATAAAAGCAAGCAAATTAGGTTATCGGTTATCCCAGGCACATTTAAGATATTTGCATCCGATGCCAAAAAATACCGCGCAGGTATTAAAGAATTTCAAAACTGTCCTGGTTCCTGAAATAAACCTTGGGCAGTTAGCTCATGTTTTGCGGAGTGAGTATTTAATTCCAGTCGAACAATTAAATGTAGTTAGAGGACTTCCGCTTAAAGTCAATGATATTTTAGAGAAAATAAAATCCATACTCGGAGGTGGAAATGGCAAATAACGCAGAAGCTGTAACTCAAAAATATACGGCAAAAGATTTTACAAGTGATCAGGATGTACGATGGTGTCCCGGTTGTGGAGATTATTCAATCCTTGCCCAAGTACAAAGAACATTCCCGGAACTGATCCAGGCAAATAAAGAAAATGTTGTTTGGATTTCTGGTATTGGATGTTCAAGCCGTTTTCCATATTACATGAATACTTATGGTTTTCATGGAATACACGGAAGAGCTGCTATTCTAGCAACCGGTGTTAAAGTTGCAAATCCGGATTTATCCGTTTGGGTTGCAACAGGTGATGGCGATATGCTCAGCATCGGTGGAAACCATTTTATACACGCCTGCAGAAAAAATATTGATCTGAAAGTTTTATTATTCAACAATAGAATTTATGGTTTAACAAAAGGTCAATATTCACCGACTTCAGAAAAAGGTAAAGTAACAAAAACTACTCCTTTTGGCAGCGTTGATTATCCATTCAATCCAATATCACTTGCTCTGGGTTCTGAAGCATCTTTTGTTGCTCGAACGATTGATCGGAATCCAAAACACATGCAGGAAATGATTAAGCGAGCCGGGCTGCATAAAGGATTGGCATTACTGGAAATTTTTCAGAACTGTAATATTTTTAATGATGGCGCGTTCGAGCTGTTAACTGAAAAGGAAACAAAAGATGATCATGTTTTGATCCTTGAACACGGTAAACCGATGGTATTTGGCAAGAACAAGGATAAAGGAATAAAACTCGATGGTGCTCATCCGATAGTTGTTGACATTTCAAACGGTAAGTATTCAATTGATGATCTCTGGGTTCATGATGAATTTTCCAATAGCCCTGTCCATGCAATGATCTTAGCTCATCTTGATGATAGACCGGATTTACCTTCGCCCATTGGAGTATTCAGACAAATATTTAAAGAAACGTATGATGAAGGTATTAGAACTCAGATAAATAAAATTGTTGAGAAAAAAGGTAAAGGTGATTTGGAAAAAGTTTTATTTGGCGCTAATACCTGGGAAGTAACATAATTAAAAATACAGATAAAATTTAAGCAGATGGGGCTTAATCATAAGCCCCTTTTATTATTAATGATAAATTTTCATAAACTCGCTGAAATAGTAACAAGCAATCAAACCTTCCTGATAACAACTCATGTTAATCCAGACGCCGACGCTATTGGATCAGAGATAGCGTTTGCTAATTTGTTGTACAAACTTAATAAGTCATATAAGATTATAAATCATAGTGAAACGCCTTACAATCTTAAATTTCTTGATGTTAAAAATATCATAGAGAAGTATGATGCGAATGAGCATGTTGACTCTTTTGCTTCTTCAGATGTACTTGTAGCTCTGGACTTTAACAGAGCTAATCGAATGGTCAGTTTACAACAAAAGTTTTTGGACTCGACAAAATTAAAAATTTGTGTAGATCATCACCAGGATCCTGAAGATTTTGCAGATCACTTGTTTATTGATGCGAGTTATGCTGCCACCGGTCACATATTATTTGAATTTATTAAAGAGACAAATATTGTGGAGATAGATTTAGAACTGGCAGTTCCGCTTTATGCGGCGATAATGACCGACACAGGATCTTTTCGATTTGACAGAACGTCTTCAGAAATCCATAGAATTGCAGCTTACTTACTTGATCGTGGGGTTAATCCATCGGAGGTTTACGATCAATTGTATGATGAAAGTAAATTAAGCAAACTAAAACTGCTTGGAAGATCATTAAACTCATTACGACTAATAGCTAAGAATAAAATAGGTTATATGATTTTAACTCAGGAGGATTTTAGAGAATTAAATGGTCTTGAGAGTGATACTGAAAATTTCGTGAACAATATTATCTCAGTCGAAGGAGTTGTACTTGGATTATTCTTTATTGAATTGAAGATCGGATTTAAAGTAAGTTTCAGATCTAAAGGACAGTTACCAGTAAATAAACTTGCAGCAATATTCGGTGGTGGAGGTCATATAAACGCAGCCGGAGCAAGATTTTATAATTCCAAAATGGGAACAATGATTCCGGAAATATTAAGAGAAGCAGAAAAATTTTTAAGCAATTATAGAAAAGGATAAAATGTTCAAATTGAATTTCAAACCGGGTGGTAAATTATTTTTTCAGAAATTATCTATTGCTGTGCATTACATAGCTGATGATAAAAACATTAAGAATAATCTTGCAGTATTTGAAAAAAAATTCAGAATAAAACTCACTGAATTACAGATAAAAAATATTCTTGCAAAAAAGTATAAACAAATAAACATTACGAATATTAAAGGTAAGCCGGATCAGATAATACTCCACAAATTTAAAACAGATGAAAAATTTTCATGCGATTATTTTAGAAATCATCTTGCCGGTTTAATTAAGGATATTAAAAATGATGAAGTTCAGTTTTTGCATTTATTTATTCCTGAATTTTCTGCAGTGAAAAAATATTTTGAAGAAGAGGAATATTACTACAGGACATTTCTCGAAGGATTGACACTTGGAAATTATACTTTCGATAAATTCAAAAAAGAAAAAGAAAAAACGAAAAATCTTTCTGTAATTATCTTTGCACAATATGAAAAACTTATCAAATCTGCTATTGCTAAAAATAATATTGTCTCGGAAGGAATATTCTTCACCAAAGATCTGCAGAATGAACCGCCATCATCACTGAGACCATTTGAACTTGCAGAAATAATAAAAGCAAAGTTGACAAATGCCGGAATGAAAGTTTCAGTGTTTGATGAAAAAGAAATCAAGAAAAGAAATATGGGCGGATTGCTGGCGGTTGGACAGGGAAGTAATGCAAAGCCAAGATTTATTTTCATAGAATACAAACCAAAACAAAAAACTACCAACCCAATGAAAATTGCTTTAGTCGGAAAAGGTGTTACATTCGATACTGGTGGTTACTGTATTAAACCCTGGCAGGGAATGCTCGAAATGAAAGGTGATATGTCAGGCGCTGCGGTTGTGGCTGGCAGTATGCTTGCAGCAGCAAAAGCAAATATTCCTATGGAAATTATTGGAGTTATTCCTGCAGCCGAAAATATGATCAATGGTGAAGCAATGCGTCCGAGTGATGTTGTTAAAACTGCTTCAGGAAAAACTATTGAGGTTGGTCATACTGATGCAGAAGGTAGAATGATTCTCGCAGATGCGCTTGATTTTGCTTCCAAACAAAAACCTGATGAGATAATTGATTTTGCTACATTGACTGGTGCGTGTGTTGTTGCTCTCGGAATAAATGCAGCAGGATTATTTACAAAGAATGACGAAATCGCTGACGATTTATTTAAAATCGGAATGCAGACGAATGATAAACTATGGCGGCTTCCAATGTGGGATGAATATAACAAAGAGAACGAAAGTAAAATTGCAGATGTAAATAATGATGGTGGAAGATGGGGTGGTGCAATCACTGCGGCAAAATTTTTAGAAAATTTTGTGGATAAAAAAATTCCATGGGCGCATATAGATATTGCCGGACCTGCAAGTGCCAACGAGCTTACTAATTATAATAAAACTTATATGACCGGATTTGGTGTACGTTTGATGTTTGAATATTTATCGAATAAGGTTAATAATAAAAAGTGATTTCCGATTATTGTTTGGAAAGAATTTTTCCGTCTTTGATTTCTAATAACCTATCGGCTAAGTTTACCAACTTTGGATTGTGAGTTACAATTACAAAAGTAATTCCAAGATTTGATTTAAGATCACGAATCAGAGCATGTATTCCTTCACTGTTAACTGAATCCAGATTGCCGGTAGGCTCATCAGCAAAAATTATTTTAGGATCATTAGCTAAAGCACGTGCAAAAGCTACTCGTTGTTGTTCTCCTCCCGACAATTCTGCAGGTTTGTGATCGATACGCTCAGTTAACCCAACCGTTTCAAGCAACTTTGCACTTTTAATTTTTGCATCCTGAAAATTTATCCCTCCGATTATCTGAGGAAGAATAACATTTTCGATTGCAGTGAATTCCGGCAGCAGATGATGAAACTGAAAAACAAATCCGATATTCTTATTCCTGAATTTAGCCAGTTGATCTTCAGAATATTTGAAAATATTTTCCGAATCATAAATTACTTCTCCAGAGTCCGGTCTGTCTAAACCTCCAAGTAAATGAAGCAATGTGCTTTTACCGGCACCAGAAGCTCCAACTATGATTGTAATATTTTTCATTTCGATTTCAACGGAGACACCTTTCAAAACTTCGAGCTTGTTTCTTCTGGTCGATTGAAAAGACTTGTATATATTTTTTGCAGTTAAAATGATATTGTCCATTTAATTTATTGTTATAGAAAATTTTCTATTAGGTTTATTCCCATTTAATTGCACTAATCGGATTAACTTTTGCTGCTTTTTTTGCCGGGTACAGCGAAGCCAGAAATGATAACAACATGGATGCAAAGCTTATGAAAAAGAAATCTGAAATTCTGATTTCAATCGGAAGCGAATCAATTTTGTACTGTGAAGGATCCAATGGATAAATATTGTATTTAATCTGGATGTAACACACTGCATATCCAATCAAGACGCCGAGCAGAGTACCAATGATTCCGATTAGCAAACCTTCGAACATAAATATTTTTAAAATTGATTTTTCCGTAGCGCCTATTGATCTCAATATGCCAATGTCGCGTTTCTTTTCAATTACTGACATTGACAAAGAACCAAGAATATTGAAAGTAGCAACTGCAATTATTAATGAGAGGATTATATATGCTGTCCATCTTTCAATTTGCATAACAGAGTAAAGTTCCTTATGAAAATCATACCAGGTATTTACACTAAAATTATTTTGATCAAGTTTGGAAACAAGTTGTGCTTTCACTGCATTTGACTCATCGATGTCATTTAACCTTATATCATATCCTTGAAAATTATTTTTGTAACCAAATAAATATTGAGCATCTTTTAGATCACTAAAAATATAGCTTTCATCATATTCATTATTTTTAGAAATAAAAACACCAGCCACTATAAACGTCTTTGATAATGGCAAGGAGAGTTGGGTGATTGCCTGCTCAATATTTAACGGTGAAATTAAAATAAGAGTATCTCCAGCCATTACCCGCATCTTATCAGCTAAAGGAAGACCAATGAATACACTTGAAATATCTGAAAACTTATCTTCGCCATCAACAATATTTTCGTTTAACATATAAACGTTATTGATAGAAATTTTCTCGATTCCTTTCAGGTTAACTACTTGTGTCAATCCTTTGTTATAGGCAAGAACTTTTCCTTCCACATAAGCTGAATATGCTTTCACATCATCAATTGAATCCAATGATCCGGCTAATTTTGGTAATGATTTCTCACCTGCTTCTGATGTTGCGTTAATCCTGATGTGAGGATCGAGGCTCATCAGGTAACTTGTGACGAGACTGCCGAATCCATTAAAAACGGAGAGAACAATTATTAATGCTGCAACTCCAATCGTTATACCGGTAATTGAAATGATTGAGATAATAGTAATGAAATTAATTTTGTGTTTTGAAACCAGATATCTTTTTGCGATAAATCGTTCGTATCTCATCAGCCGAACCTCAATGCAGTTAAAGTTCTTATCTTCGATGCAATATAACTAGGGATAACTGATGCCAGAAGACAAAGTACAAAAGTGAGAATCGCTATCCATATAAAAGTATCGGCAGTAAGTAAAAACGGAACTTTTGACATAAAATAAACAGATGACGGTAAAGTTATAATATTAAATTTTTCCTGTACAAAAATCAGAATGGATGCTAATAAACTTCCCATAAAGATTCCTATTATTCCAAGAAAAGCACCGTGTATCATAAAGATGGAAATGATTTGATGCTGTTTAGATCCCAACGTTTGGATTATTCCGATTGAATTTGTTTTTTCAAGAACAATCATCAGCAATGTACCAACAATATTAAAAACTGCGACAAGAATTATTAGTGCGAGAACAATAGGAATTGGTTCTTTCTGCAATTCAATCCACGTAAAAATATTTCTATGTATCTGATATACAGATCTGACAAGGTATGGATACCGAAGAGATTTACTCAGAAATGTAGTAAGGCTGTCAATCTTTGAGATGTTTCCAAGTTTAATATTAATTCCGGTAATATTGTCACCAATATCAAAAAGTTTCTGAGCAGATTCTAAAGAAGTATAAGCATATGTATCATCATACTCAGTCATGCCACTTTCAAAAATTCCGCTGACAACAAATTTTTGAATGTTTGGTAAATTATCTGGTGATGGTATCTGATCATTTTTTAAAGAAAATATATTTACCCGATCACCAACTTTAAGAAATAATTTATCAGCAAGTTTTTTACCAATCAATATTTTATCATCTGAAAGCTTGACATCACCTTCAACAATATTATTCACAAAAAAGGGTTTATCATTATCAGCATCCAGTCCAAATAAATTGATTCCCTCTTTCTTCTTCTTATTGCTAATTAGTACCAATTTGGATGAAAATGGAGTTATCTTGGGATTAAATTTTTCCAGATGAGATTGAATCCACGGCAAAGTTTTTTTGTAGTCAGGTAAATCCGAGCGATAAGATGTGATCTTGATATGTGAATCGAAATCAATGACTTTATTTGTAATAGTTTGTTCAAAGCCCTTGAGCACACTAATGGCAATTATAAGAGTTGCAACACCAAGCGCAATACCCATAATTGCAATCGTTGAAATCAAACTAATAAAGCGCGAATCTTTTCGTGAGTGAATAAATTGCTTTGCGATATACCAGGAAACAATCATGAACAACCAGCGACAACTAATTGAAAAATTCTATTTTATGTAACAAAAAATAACAGAATCAAGTTAAAATTGATACGATGAATAAAAAAGAATTCATAATGCGATACCCCACGTAATTTACTTTTTTTTTCAGAATTCGATAGATATATTTGTGCTTCAATTTTTAAGATATTTGTTCTTCTATCAAAAGATAAATCGGGGCGTAGCGTAGTCCGGCTATCGCGCCTGCTTTGGGAGCAGGAGGTCGCAGGTTCGAATCCTGCCGCCCCGACTGGTTAAAAGACCAAATCATAAGCACCAAATAACAAACAATTCTAAATTCAAAATTCCAATGGTTTGTTATTTGAAATTTGAGCAATGAATTTTATTTGTTATTTGAAAATTGATTATTGATATTTTGAATTGAGCGCCCGTAGCTCAACCGGATAGAGCATCAGCCTTCTAAGCTGAGGGTTAGTGGTTCGAGTCCACTCGGGCGTACCATTAGAGCCCATATTGAAGAAAACTTTTATAATGTTTATGGTGAGCGTAGCTCAGTTGGTTAGAGCATCAGGTTGTGGCCCTGAGGGCCGTGGGTTCAAATCCCATCGCTCACCCCAACTTTAAAATTTCAATTCTAAAATTATTATTGGCCCCATCGTCTAATGGTTAGGACCTCGCCCTTTCACGGCGGTAATAGGGGTTCGAATCCCCTTGGGGTCACCAGAGCTTCGGTAGAAATATCGAAGCTTTTTTATTTTAATAAAAAGTAGAATTACGGCGGTAATAGAGGGTTCTTCCAAAGGAATGCCTTCGGCAGAATCCCCTTGGGGTCACCAGAGCTTCGGTAGAAATATCGAAGCTTTTTTATTTTAATAGAAAGTAGAAGTACTTCGGTAATAGAGGGTTCTTCCAAAGGAATGCCTTCGGCAGAATCCCATTGGAGTCACAAAACTCCGGTAGTTTTATCGGAGTTTTTTATTCTTTACTAACAAACAAATTATCTCATTGCTTTTATCTGATTGAATTGTATTTGTAATAGACCTTAATTTATACACTATTAAATGAAATATTTTGAACATATTTTTACTGATTAATAAAAGTATTTACTCACATTTCGGAATACTCAAATTTGAAAAACAAAATCTTTGTAATACTAATTGTTCTTTCACAACTTGGCTTTCTAAATTTAATTAATGCACAGGATTATTTTAAACCTAATGTTGGAGATGCGTTAAGACTTTCTATCAGCGGTCAAATTTATGATGCACGTAGTCTGAGTATGGGTAATTCTAATTCGGTATTTAATGATACTTATACTGCAACTCTTTTAAACCCGGCAACATTAGGATTAGCAAGAAAATTTACTGTAAATACTTCTGTTGGTGCAAACTTATACAATAACGAAGCTTTCTATCTATCCGATTCGTTATTAAGCAAACGAACTGAAACTGTTCTGAATCAATTAGGAATTGTTATTCCATTAGTCAGCGATTCGGCTTCAAATAATTTTGCAATCTCACTCGGTTATAACAGATCAAAAGATTTTAACAGAATATTAAAATTCAATTCTTTCAACTCCGGCAATAACTCATTAATTCAGGATTTAACTTCAATCAATAATTATATTCCAAGAGATTTGCAATTAAGTTATCCTGAGTACGATCTAATCAGCAATGAATATCTAGGTGATAGAACAATTTTTAATGGTAACTTAAATCAAGAAGGCTACGTACTGGAGGACGGTGGTATAAATCATTGGTCAATTGGTATAGCAGGTGAATTAGCCAGTAACATTTTCTTTGGCGCCAGTTTCAATTATAACGTTGGTAATTATTTGCGTGATGGTGAGTTTACTGAATCTGACTCGAGAGATTCTTATGCGGATTCTATCAGAACTATTGCCAGTGATCCTCTTACTGCAGGATTTAAATCATTTTATATAAATGATATTAAAGATTGGGTGTTCAATGGTTTTGATTTAAGAGTTGGTGTGTTGTACAGATTCTTTAATTTCATTGCGATTGGCGGTTCTGTTAAAACTCCTTCAATTATTTCTGTGACTGAAGATCATTATTTCACGGGGAGAGGTGAATTTACAACAGATTATGTTACACAACTGGATACTGTAATTTCTAATAAGTTTACAATCCAAACGCCGTATGAATTCTCCGTAGCAGGTGATGTTAATCTTTGGATAATAACAGGCACTGCAGAAATAACTTATATTGATTATACGCAAATGAAATTTTCAGGTGATTTGCCGGTACCAGAGCAATCTGCATTGAATAAAAAAATAATTGATACATATACTCAAACCTTTAATGCTAAGATAGGTGCAGAATTCAGGTTACCATGGACGGGACTAAGCGCAAGAGCGGGTGCAATGTATATTCCTTATCCTGTTGCAGATTCTCCGACGGAAAATGACAGGAAGTTCTTAACAGCCGGTCTTGGTATCAGGTCTGGTGAGGGAGCTATGGAATTTAACGTCGCTTATGTTTATGGATGGTGGGATCATGTGGCTGAAGATTATGGAAGCAGTATTTCCCCAATCAGGCAATCAATCATTAGTCAAAATATTCTTGCGAGTTTGTCATTGAGATTTTAAAGTTTCATTCAATTTCATGATTCATTGAGCCCCAATCATCAGATGGGGCTTTTTTAATTAATCGTTGCTAATTGTAAATAGTTATTTTCAACTTTATTTATTAAGTTTGAAAAAAAATGAGGTAAATTATGAAAAACCTTTTTACACTAAGTTGGTTTACAATTCTTATTTTTAATATCTCTCCGATAACTTACTCCCAGGTATTCAACGTTGATGATTATATACAGTTTCTCCAGGCTCATCAGAATATGAATACTGAGGATCTTTTACAGATGCATCCGGCAGGATATTTCACAAATCAAATCAATACTAATTATGAAGATGCTCTTTACTTCGATTCTCTTGATGCTTACTTTAATTTTTCTGAATATGAAAAATCTTTGATTGAAGATCATGGTTTCATGGTAAGCGAGAGGTTGAAACGAATTTCTTTCGGAGAATCATTACTTCAAATATTTCACCAGGATTTTCCAGTTTACGTTTCGACTGATGCGATTCTGCACGCATTTCATATTTCGTACGATAGAATATTGACTGATATGGAAGTTGGTTTACTGAAGTATAGATTAATTCAGTTACTCTGGAGTTTGAGAAATTCTGTTGCGCAACTGCATAGCAACTACGTCAGTAATCCTGAAATGATTACAATGCTGCACGATGTGGACATTTATGTAACAGTTCCTTTATTACTCTTACAGGAAAATGTATCACCATACTATTCAGAAAACGATGTAATGATAGATTCCATTCTGAATTGGATTGATAACGAACAGGGAGGAGTATCCTCAACAATTTTTTCGACTACCTGCCGAGTGATGGATTGGAGTCAATTTAAACCTCGTGGACATTATGTATATGATCCACAAAAACCATATAATCTTGAAGGTTATTTCAAAGCAATGATGTGGTTGGGAAGAATTGAGTTGTACTTGATTGCCCCGGTTTCAATTCCGGTTCAATGTCCTAATCAAACATTTCAGGATGTTCAAAGACAAGCTATTGATGCATTTCTGATAAACGAACTTTTTGATATTGCAAATGCAACTTCGATCTATGATGAAATGGAGAACATACTTAAATTTTTTGTGGGTGAGTCTGACAACGTTCGACTTGATCATCTTGATTATCTTAAACAAGCAATATCTTTGAATAACCCTGCTGAGTTGTTAGACAGCCTGAAAATGGTGGAATTCCAGGATACACTTGCAAATCAAGCTTTTGCATATCAGTTAATACTGTCTCAAATATTATTTGGTGATCCTATGAGCCCTGATAGTATTCAACCTGCTTCAGCATTTATGATGTTTGGTCAAAGATTCGTTATTGATTCATACGTAACAGGCACAGTAGTGTTCGATAAAATTCTTTATTATGGAAATAGAATTTGCAGACTATATCCTTCAACACTCGATGTTTTGTTTTCACTTGGAAACAGCGCATCCGCGCAATTACTTATTGATGAATTAGATGAATTTCACTACTCAACAAATCTTGCAGCACTCAGATATTTAATTGATCATTACGATCCTGATTTCTGGGGAAGTTCTATTTACAACTATTGGCTGAACTCATTAAGAAAATTAAATCCGCCTGAAGACAGAAGCGGCTTCCCTGAATTTATGCAGACCGCAGCTTTCTGGCAGCAGAAGATGAATACTCAATTAGCATCATGGACAGAGTTGAGACATGATAATCTTTTATATGCAAAACAGTCATATACGGGAGGAACAATTTGCTCTTATCCATTCAGTTATGTAGAGCCTTTTCCGGAATTTTATTCTGTATTGAATGATTACTCGACTGAAGCACTGAATTATTTCACCAACCTAAATTTTCCTGATCCCTCTATAAAAAATAAAATCATCTATTACTTTGGAAGATGTAAAGCAATAACTGATACGCTTCAGACAATTTGTGAAAAAGAACTTGCAGGCATTCCTTTTAATAATGGAGAACAAACATTTTTAAGCGGAATGATTTATGCTACCGGTCAAAGTGGTGTTGCATACGATGGCTGGTACCCAAATCTTTTCTACGATGATATTTTTCGAGGAGAATGGGGCTATGAGGGTTTGATGGAAAGCGATCATATTGTTGCAGATATTCATACAACTCCAACTAATTGTGGCGGTGGTTATATTGGAGCAATTTCCCACGTTGGTACTGGAAATATAAATCTTGGAGTATTCATTACTGAAAATCATCTTGGTGAACCAACGGCGTTCGTTGGACCTGTGATGAGCTATTATGAATACCGAACAACAAACTTTTTAAGATTAACAGATGATGAATGGGCATCGACATATCTTCAAGCTGCGCTAAGACCTGAATGGGTAAACATTTATTTGGCTGATAGTCTTGGTCAATCAAGAGGAAGCGGACCATCTTTAATAACTTCTGTTGAGCAAATTAAAAACCCGGTAATCCCTCAGTCGCAAATATTGCTGAACAATTATCCGAATCCGTTTAATCCATATACGATAATTTCTTTTTCAATTCCGTATGATTTAACCAACTCATTTGTTGAATTGAAAATATATGATATCAATGGCAGGCTTGTTAAAACTCTGTTGAGTGAAAATCTTCCCGCAGGAAATTATTTAACAAAATGGGAAGGGGATAATGCCGGTGGAAATAAAGTAAGCAGCGGAATTTATATTTATTCGATCCGTGTTGGTGATAAAGCAGTGAATAAGAAGATGACATTGTTGAAGTAAACAGGAAAAAGAATATGAATAAAAGTATGGTCATTTACACAAAAGTTTTACTATCGATCCTTTTGCTTATCGCTTACAGCTTAACGCTTAACGCTACCGTAAGATACGTAAACAAAACCGGAAACAGCACACCACCATATATTACCTGGGAAACCGCAGCAGACAGCATACAAGAGTGCATAAACGTTTGTGTCTTTGGTGATACAATTTATGTTGCCAACGGAATTTATGAAGAGCAGGTTGTGATGATACCGGGATTGTCTCTCATAGGTAGCGGTACTGATTCTTGCATTGTGGATAGTCGTAGCTTCCCTCTAACAAATAACCGAACGATAACAATGCTTGACTCTTGTCTAGTAAAAGGATTCTACATCCGTACGAGTAATAATTTTGATTATGGGAGGGGAATACACACAGAAGCACAAACAGGATTGATAACAGAAAATAAATTTTCAAATGCAAACATAGGGATTGTCTTATGGGAATCTGATGTTACAATCAATAGAAATTACCTGTTTAATATCAGAGGAGGAATATATCTGCTCAATTCAAACACATTTGTAAATAACAACTTGATTATTATGAATGTACAAGGGACATGGGGTATTGAAATTGATGGATTTACAAGTAATTATTCACCCATCATTGACTCGAATGAGATATTAAATGTTTATGATACAGGAATCTTTAAGTTTTTTGGTTCCAGACCTGTTATAAAAAATAATTACATTCATGTGAAATACAGTATGGGAATCGATATGATGGAATCTGATTCCGCCAAACTATTTAACAATGTTATATATAATGCTGGTAATACGGGGATTAATAGCAATACTTACATTAATCTTTTTGTATACAATAATTACATACAGGGCAAGCCTTCCTCGATCGGAATAAAAGTTGGACCGAATAGCATTATTAAGAACAATGTGGTTACAAACACAAATAGTGGAATAGGAAAATATGGAACTCAAGATCCTATAGTTCAATTCAATAATTCCTGGAATAATGCTATAAACTATGATAGTATTTCAGCAGACACAACCAACCTGTCAGTCAATCCGATGATAGTAAATGGTGATACAACACAGGGGAAATTAGATTTTCATCTTCAGAAGTTTTCGCCATTGATAGATGCAGGTGATCCAAATATTCTGGATAAAGACAGTTCAAGAAGCGACATTGGGCTTTATGGAGGACCTTACGGAGAAAGTTATATTTATATTGATCTTCCACCAAGAACACCTGTTAATCTAACTGCAAACATTGATAGTAATATTGTAACACTAAAATGGAACAAGAACACAGAATCAGACTTTAGCTATTATCATTTATTCTATGATACAACAAAAAACTTTCAGATAGATTCAACAAAACTTGTTTCATCACAGCCTGATACATTTTATTATTTTGTAATTCCGCCAGAAACCGATAGTCTTTACTTCAAACTTACAGCAGTAGATAATCAGGGAAATCAATCAAATCCATCAGAGGAACTACGAATCATTATTACAGCGATGAATGACAATCCAATGACAATAAGTGACTATTTACTTTACCAGAACTATCCAAATCCATTCAACCCATCAACAAAGATAGGGTACAAATTGAAAGATAGAGGATATGTTAAGCTGTACGTTTATGATATCAAAGGAGAATTGGTGTCAGTATTAGTAAATGAAATTCAGGAAACAGGATATTATGAAGTGGAATTCAATGCTACGGGCAGTCATTCCGGCGAAGTCCGAAACCTGCCTGCCGGTAGGCAAGGTCTGGCGAGCGGAGTTTACATTTATCAGATATTCGTAAGTAGCGATAACCGGATACCAGTTTTTTCAGATATAAAAAAAATGATTTATATAAAGTAAAATTAATAGCCACGAGCTTTAGCTCGTGGATACAAGAAAAGAAAGAGAGAATAGGCTTTAGCCAAAATGAATTAAGTAGTTGGGCTAAAGCCCGGATTTATTTTGATTAAAAATTATATCCACGACTTAAAAGTCGTGGCAATTTTATTTGCAAAAAATGGAAGAGTATGCTGTCATTCCGGCCCTGCCTGTCCGGCAGGCAGGTTGTCCGGAATCTGAAAGCAATAAATAACTAACTAAACATTCACAAATAAAAATCAGGAGGAACAATAAAACACAAAAGAAAAATAGTATTTATAAAATCCCACCTCACAAAATTGCTGTGCGATGAGCATACCAGTTATCCGGTCTGGGATAACAAAATAAATAACATTTTTATTAACTATTTCGTGGAGCAGTTATGAAAAAGAGAAAAGGTTTTTCAAATTTTTTCTTTCATCCCAACCCGATGGGATTGATCATTATTTTGTTATTGTTTTTTAATTCAATAGCAATAGCACAAGAACAAACACCGCCAAAAGAAATTATTCTTGATGGGGCTGTGAGTTATGAGGGTTTATTCATTGAGCCTATCTATAATTCATTTATAGATTGTGGTTTTAATACAATGACACAGCGAGCAACGAATGAATCAAAACCTTTGCTTGATGATTTGAATTTGCACGTAATTAATATGAAGGATTCGACAGACTGGATTTACTATTACTCTTCAGCGTACTATTCGAAGTGGGAAGCAGAGGAAGATCAAACGCATTGGGATAAAGTTGGTGTAAAGCATAGAGATACGCTAGGTAATCTAATTGGAAAACCAGCCACATACTTAGGAGCACAGTGCTGGTCTTCAAATGGACTAACATCAGCAAGAGATTCACTAATCTATGGTCCATCATATCATCAGGAAAAGTCGTACAGACGCTGGCTGTATATGTCGCCAGAAGAACGATATGATTTGAGATATACACCAAGGTTCAGGATGGCATTATCAAAAAATCCTTCAGTGCCTGATACACAGGATGTATGTAGGTTATATGTTATTGTAAAATACCGCAGAATTGTAGATAATGACCCTGATTCTAAAGATTCAACATACGTATTAAAAGAACCAATCACATTAAAGGTATCAGATTTTCCTTCGAATGGTGAATTCGATTATTTTTATTTCAGTGATAATCCAGATGAAAGATGGTACAAATATCCTTCTATTATAAGAGATCCTGAAAAAGCAGAAGCAATGCTGTCTGCGGTTCAAGGTATTTTTCGTGATGATAAATGGGGTGGTACCGGAGTTCAGTTCTGTATTGACTGGCTCAGAACCGATACTTTATGCACTCTTTACATTGACAATATTGAAGTTTATGATAATAATGGATGGGATCAATATATTGGACAACCAGAAATTGTAGCTGATAAAATCAAAACTTATGCATCATATTTTAAAAACAATGGTTGGGATAATATAAAATACTGGATGGGGGGACACGAACCATCTTCAATAGATGAGTATATACCTATAAGAGTAGTAGATTCTTTAATTCAGTCTAATCCCGTGAATGCACCTCCATTAATGAATACAATATGGGCATTCTGGAATCAGGATTTAAATGGTGAATCGCAGCTGGAACGTTACTATAATATGACACAACCAGACAAATTACTAGTTGAATTTCATCCTATTCAAGCTGGTTACGACGTTCCACCACCATTTGCTTTTGAGGTATTGAGGAGGATATTGCAGGAAAGTTACTCTTTAACCCAAGAAAAGAAATTTTACTATCACGTGCAAAGCTATGGACAATGGAAAAATGATGATTGGTACGTCTTACGTAGACCCACTGTCCCGGAATATAAAACAACAATAATGCTAGCACTTTCACACGGTGCAGATGGACTTGTACAAGCATCTTATGATTCACAACCCTGGATACCTGGTTCGTATTATTATGGAGTCCTTGGATTGATCGGAATAGCACCTGATTATGAACCAACAGACCTTTGGTATGAATTAAAAAACAACCTTATTCCACGCCTTAATGGTAAGCTCGGTCAAACTCTGATGACATTAAATTACACCGGTGATTATTTGTATCTTGGTAGACAGCTACAAAACTTATGTTGCGGTTTTGAGAATTCAGGTCCAACAGTTGCTGAAAGATATCTTACATTAACTGAATATACAGGAGATTCTACTCCACCACCAACTCATTTCCACGCAGGTTTCTTCAGCAGACCAAACCATCTATTTGATAATTATTTTATGCTGGACAATTTAATTACAACAAATGCTAAAACTGTTACTGCTGCTCTCGAAGCACCAATAGATGGTTTTATAAACTATCGTTACAGAAATATTGAAGGTTTATTCGACACAACATTTAATGAATATGGAATTGTAACACTTCTTACTCATCCTGCTGGCGAAGGGTACTTATACCAGGTTGCCCCAGTAATCTTATACGGTGGTAAACTTATATTTAACGAAACAATTTCAAGTGAAAAAACGCTTGTCGATGATATGATAATTAAAAATGGAAAATCGTTAACCGTAAATACAACATATAATGCTGATAGAAGTATTACAATCACAGAAGGCGGAAGATTAGTTACAACCACCGGTGGAACGATAAAATTCTTCAATGACCAAAATCTGATCATTGAAGGAACAGCAACGATTGCAGGAACTCCGCAAAATAAATTAGTTCTGGATTTTCTTAATCCTGCAGAACGCAATGGAATAATAATAAAGCCTGGTGGTTCACTAACTATTATAAATTGTGAAATACGGAACGCAAATACTGGAATCTTCTCAGAATTAAATGCCAACTACCTCAACGTGCAAAATACAGAATTCATCGACTGTGCTGATTATTCAATAAGTATTGCTGGCAGAAGTTCTGGTATGATTTCTACCCCCCCCCGCAGATAACTAACTGCATATTTCAAAATTCAGATTACGGAATATCAATCACTAATCTTCCCGGGATCTTAATCCGGGGAAACATAATCACCAACACAGCTTGTGGAATTTATCTCTCAAACTCAGCCAATGTTCAGATAATTAGTAATGTAATTCAATCCAACAGGGAAGAAAATTCAGGTATGTATCTGTTCAGCAGCGGAGGAGTGTTA
>WBZY01000378.1_pt3 | contig 25183 bp, 22 predicted proteins | sample 5204191 | NCBI WGS metagenome assembly WBZY01 (sample SAMN12344363, study PRJNA552823) | activated sludge metagenome | biome: Activated sludge suspended growth; feature: Anammox Sidestream; material: Wastewater; isolation source: activated sludge from anammox sidestream of wastewater treatment...
ACCCGATCTTCTTCGACGACGCCCTGATCGCGGCCCACGGCGCGCTCGCGACCCTCCAGCCGCACGTCCACCTGCCGGCCCAGAGCGGCTCGGATGCGGTCCTGGCCCGCATGCGACGCCGCTATCGCGCCGACGACGTGCGCGCGCTCGCCGCCCGGCTGCGCGCCGCCAGGCCGGACCTCGTCCTGACGACGGACCTGATCGTGGGCTTCCCGGGCGAGAGCGAGCGCGACTTCGAGGACACCCTGGCGCTCGTGCGCGACGTGGGCTTCGTCGACGCGTACTCGTTCAAGTACTCGCCGCGCCCCGGCACGGCCGCCGCCGCCGGCGAGAGCGAGGGCTCCGTTCCGGCCGGGGAGGCCCAGGCCCGCCTCGAGGCCCTCCAGGCGCTCCAGCGCGGGCTCACGATCGCCTACCACCGGGGCCGGGTGGGCTCGCGCACGGAGGTGCTCGTCGAGGGCCCGAGCCGGAAGGGCGGGGGGCTCCAGGGCCGCGACCCCCAGCACCGGATCGTCCACCTCGAGGCGGAGCCGGGGGCCGGCGGCGACCCGGGGCCCCGGACGGGCCCGGGGGCGCTCGTGGAGGTCCGGATCGCCGAGGCCACTCCCCATTCCCTCCTGGGGACCCCCTGCGCCCCCGGAGCCTCCGGGGAGCTTCCCGAGCCGCCCCGCGCCTTCCTTTCAGGAGCTGCCGCCTCCGGCCGATGAGGAGGGGCGACGCGTCCTCCCCGCCCGGCCCTCCCGGCCGGGACGGCGGGCGCGCGTCCGAGAGGCGGCATGGCCAAGGCGCGCATCCTCGCGGTCGACGACCAGCGCTACTTCCGCGTGTACCTCGAGGACCTGCTCGAGCAGCAGGGCTACGAGGTGCGCACGGCGGGCGCCGGCGAGGAGGCGCTCCACCTGCTCGAGCGCGAGGCCTTCGACGTGCTGGTGACGGACCTGGTGATGCCGGGCCTCTCCGGCGCGGAGCTCGTCGAGCGGGTGAAGGCCCGCTGGCCCGAGCAGGACGTGGTGGTCGTGACCAGCGTCGGCGACGTGCGCACTGCGGTGGAAGCGATGCGGGCCGGCGCCAGCGACTACCTGCTGAAGCCCCTCGACGCCTCGCTCCTCAACCGCTCCCTCGAGCAGATCCTCCAGCGCCGCCGGCTCCGCCAGGAGCACGCGTCGCTCATGGCGGAGAACCTCGAGTACCTGGGCGTCCTCTCGCTCTACGAGCGCACCCTGGCCCTGTTCTCGACGCTCTCGCTCGAGCCCCTCGCCGATCGCATCGTCGAGGGCCTGTGCCTGGAGACCCGGGCCGAGGGCGGCGTCGTCTGGCTCGCGCGCGCCGACGATCCCGCGCGCCTGCGGCTCGCGGCCACCCGCGGCCTCGTGGAGGTCGCGCGCGAGCCCGAGGAGATCGCGCTCGACTCCCTGCCGCCGGGCCTCGAGCCGCTGCAGACGCCCGACGGGATGCCCTTCGAACGGCCCGGCGAGGGGGACGCGAGCCCGGCGCTGGTCGTGCCCTTCCGCCACGAGGGCCGCCTGCTCGGCTTCGCGCGCCTCACCGACAAGCTCGCCGCGGCGCCCTTCGAGGACCGCGACCACCTCGTCGCCGAGCGCTTCGCGGTCTCGGCCGCGATCGCGGTCGCCAACGCGCTGCGCTTCCGCGCGCTCGAGCACCGCTCCTTCCGCGACCCGCTCACCAAGGCCTACACCTGCGCCTTCTTCGACGACGTGGTGCGCAACGAGATCCGCAAGGCGAACCGCTTCGGGCGCGCCTTCTCGCTGCTCGAGGTCGAGCTCTCCGGGCTCGCCGAGTTCCGGCGCGAGATGGTGGACGCCGACTTCGCCGCCTGGCTCGAGCGCTTCGCCTTCCAGGTGGGCCGCGTGCTGCGCACGACGGACCTCCTGGCGGCCGAGAGCGAGAGCCGCTTCGCGATCCTGCTGCCCGAGACCGACGCGCTGGGCGCGGCCGTCCTGAAGCGGCGCATCGGCGAGGTGCTGGAGCGCGGCGAGCTCCTGGCCCGCGACGCCGGGCCCCGCCCGCGCCTGGTGCTGGCGGCCGCGAGCTACCCGGTGGACGGCACCCAGCTCGAGGAGCTCGAGCGCACGCTCGGCGCGCGCCTCGCCGAGGATCGCGAGAGCCTCGTGCACGCGCTCGGCCTCGAGCACAAGCCCTTCCCGATCCTGCTCGACGCGCTGGCCGGCCGCGGCGAGCCGCTCCCGGCCGAGGCCTTCGAGCAGGTCGTGCGCTTCGTGATCGCGGAGGTCGAGCGGCGCGCCACCGAGCGGGGGATCCTGTGCATCTCGCCGGGCCCGTCGCTGCTCCACGTGGTCCGCGACGGCCTCGCGCGCCTCGACCCCGCCGCGACGCGCACGGAGCTCGTGGTCGTCACCGACGGCCGCGCCGAGGCGCTCGCGGGCGTGCCCGTCACCTGCGTCGCGCCGCAGCAGATCGGCTCGCGGCGCCCCTTCCTCCTCTACTACGCCGAGGGGCCCGCCTACGCGCTGGTCGGCGAGCCCGGCGCCGCGGGCGACGCCGCGAACCTCTTCCAGACCGCCGACCGGGTGCTCGTCGAGCACCTGGCGTTCCAGCTCCAGCGGGCGCTCGGCGTCCCGATCGCGCGCTAGGAGGGCCTCCGTGAGCCGCCTCGTCGTCGTCGCCGACGCGAACCCGGACCGGGCCGACAGGATCCGCGAGGCCTGCGCCGTGCGCGGCTACGCGACGCGTGCGGTCGCGAACGGGGCGGATGCGCTCGAGGCCTGCGTCGCCGAGGTGCCCGAGGTGCTGGTCACGGTCGGCGCCCTGTCGCTGATCGAGGCCGGCAAGCTGGTCGAGATCCTGCGTACGAATCCGCGCACGCGGCGCGTGCGCTTCGTCTTCGTGGCCGACAGCGAGCACCTGCCGCCGGGCGAGTGGGGCGCGGTGCACCTGCCGCTCGACGCCGACCCCGACGAGGTGGGCGAGCGCGTGGCGGAGCTGACGGCGCGCAGCTCCGAGCTCGACGCGATGATGCGCGAGTCGCGCGAGGAGGTGGAGGGCCGGCTCTCGCAGATCCCGCTCGCGGACCTCCTCCAGCTCTTCCACCTGAACCGGCGCAGCGGCACCTTCGAGCTGCGCCGGCGCACGCCCGACGGGCGCGGCGAGCGGGGCCGCGTCCACCTGCACGAGGGCGACGTCGTGCAGGCCGTGACGGGGCCCGTGGACGGCGAGAAGGCGCTCTTCCGCCTGCTCACCTGGGGCGAGGGCAGCTTCGCCTTCCGGCCCGAGCCGATCACGCTCCCGCCGCGCATCACCGCCACCACGCGCGCGCTCCTGATGGAGGGCATGCGCCAGCTCGACGAGTGGCGCCGCCAGCGCGCCGAGCTGCCGTCGCTCGACGCCCACGTGAGCCTGCGCGTGCGCAGCGGCGCGCTGCCGAGCGTCGTGCACCCCCTGACGCAGGAGGTGCTCCTCCTGCTCGAGCTCTACAGCCAGGTGGGCGAGGTGGTGGACCACTCCTCCTACCCCGACTACCAGGTGCTCCGCACCCTCCAGACGCTCGTGCAGCGCGGCATCGTCGAGGTCCGCGCCGGCGCGCCGGTGCCGCCGCCCGACGCGGGCCTGTTCCGCGCCACCCAGATCCGGCGCGTGCGCGAGTGGCTGGGCGCGCGCGGCGGCGTCCAGCGCGACGGCAAGCTCCTGATCGCCTCCGCGAGCGCCGCCGCCACCCGCGACTTCCTGCGCGTCCTGCGCGCCGTTCCCGGCCTGGTGCCGCACCCGCGCATGGCCGACGGGATCCCCGCCCACGCGCTCGCCCCGATTGCGCGCCTGCGGCTCGAGGACGACCTCGGGATCGAGCTCGTGCACGTGCCGACGAGCGACGGCTACGCGCCGCTCTGGCCCCTGGCGGGTCACGGCGCGATCGGGACGATGCTGCTCCTCGACGGCCCGGTCGCCGAGGGCGTGGCCGCCCTGCGCCCGCTCGGCGAGGCCCTGCGCTCGCTGCCGCGCTCGCGCCTCCTGCACCTGCTCCTGGTGCGGCCCGGCGAGGCGGACCTCGCCGAGGAGATGCGCCGCAACCTCGAGTGGATGGAGGAGTCCACCCTCTTCCTGCTCCCGCTCGAGGGCCGGCGCGACCCGCTCGACCTGCTGCGCGGCGCGTTCTCGAGGCTGCTCCCGTGAGCGGCGACGCGCTCAAGGGCTTCCTGCCCTTCGCAGACCTCTCCGAGGGCGAGCGCGCCGAGATCGCGGAGCTGCTCGAGGAGCGGAGCCTCTCGCCCGGCGAGACGCTGTTCGTGGAGGGCGACGACGCCGACGCGATGGTGCTCGTGGCCGAGGGCAGCGTGCAGGTCGAGAGCCGCCGCACCCGCGAGTCGGCGAGCCTCGGGCCGGGGACGGTCCTGGGCGGCCTCGCGCTCTTCGCGGTCGGGGCTCGCGAGACGAGCGCCACCGGCGCCGACCGGGCGGAGGTGCTGCTGCTGCGCCGGGAGGACTTCCTGCGCCTCGCCGAGGACAGCCCGCGCACCGCCTGCCGGGTCGCGATGGCCCTGTCGGCCGAGCTGGCCGCGACGCTGCGCGGCGCGCTCGGCTCGCTGCCCGCCGTTTCGGTTGACCCCATCCACGGGGCCGAGTAGACTGCGCGCCAGCTCGGACCCCCCGAGTCTCCCGCTCCTCGAACCCGCGTCTCCGCAACCAGGATGAGCGCCCAGGCTTACCGGTTGTGGCGATCCGTATTCGATCCGCATCCGGCGCGCACTCGACCCGAGCCAGAGGGTTGACCATGACGGACCCGCTCCGCGAAGCACTCACCTTCGACGACGTGCTGCTGGTGCCGGGCGCGTCGGCGGTGCTGCCGCGCGACGTGAGCGTGCGCACGCGCCTCACACGCGAGATCGCCCTCAGCATCCCCTTCGTGTCGGCCGCGATGGACACGGTCACGGGTCATGCGACCGCGATCTGCATGGCCCAGAACGGCGGCCTCGGCGTGGTCCACCGCAACCAGCCCCCGGCCGAGCAGGCGCGCGAGGTGGCGCAGGTCAAGCGCTTCGAGGCCGGGATGATCGTGGACCCGATCACCCTGCACCCCGAGCAGAGCATCCGCGAGGCGCTGCGGCTGATGGCGCAGTACCGGATCTCGGGCCTGCCGGTGACGCGCGAGGGCAAGGCGGTCGGGATCCTCACCAACCGTGACCTGCGCTTCCTGAAGGACGTGGACCAGGCGGTCTCGAAGGTGATGACGCCGCAGGAGAAGCTCGTCACGGTCGCGCCCGGCACCGACCTCGAGCGCGCCAAGGAGCTGCTCCACCGCCATCGGATCGAGAAGCTCCTGGTGGTGGACGAGAAGGGCGAGCTGCGCGGGCTCATCACGATCAAGGACATCGAGAAGAACGAGAAGTTCCCGAACGCCGCCAAGGACCCCTTCGGGCGCCTGCGCTGCGGCGCCGCGGTGGGGGTCGGGCCGGACCGGATGGAGCGCGCCCAGGCGCTGGTCGACGCCGGGGTGGACCTGCTCGTCGTGGACACCGCGCACGGGCACTCGCAGTCGGTGCTCGACGCGGTGACCGAGATGCGGCGCAGCTTCCCCGAGCTCCCGATCGTGGGTGGCAACGTCGCGACCGCCGAGGGCACCGAGGCCCTGATCAAGGCGGGGGCCTCGGCCGTGAAGATCGGCGTCGGCCCGGGCTCGATCTGCACGACGCGGGTCGTGACGGGGGTCGGCGTGCCGCAGCTCACCGCGGTGCTCGACGCCGCGCGCGTGGCGGCGCGCTTCGACGTGCCGGTGATCTCGGACGGCGGCGTCAAGTTCTCGGGCGACGCCGTGAAGGCGCTCGCCGCCGGCGCCGCGACGGTGATGATCGGCTCGCTCTTCGCCGGCACCGACGAGGCGCCCGGCGAGACCGTCCTCTACCAGGGGCGCACCTACAAGATGTACCGCGGGATGGGATCGCTCGGCGCGATGGCCGACGGCAGCCGCGATCGCTACTTCCAGGACGACGTCGAGGCGGCGAAGCTCGTGCCCGAGGGCATCGAGGGCCGCGTGCCGTACCGCGGCAGCCTGACCAGCAGCATCCACCAGCTGGTCGGCGGCCTGCGCTCCGGGATGGGCTACTGCGGGGCCGCGGACCTCGCGGAGCTGCGCCAGAAGGCGCGCTTCGTGCGCATCTCGTCGGCCTCGCTGCAGGAGAGCCACGTCCACGACGTGGTGATCACGCGGGAAGCGCCGAACTACCGGCTCGAGTAGGGAGGCGCGCGCCGATGTCCGCGGAGGCCCATCGCGATCGCGTGCTGATCCTGGACTTCGGGAGCCAGTACACGCAGCTGATCGCACGGCGCATCCGCGAGCGCGGCGTCTACTGCGAGATCCACCCCTGCCACCTGCCGCTCGAGCGGATCCGGGCCTGGGGCGCGCGCGGGATCGTGCTCTCCGGCGGGCCGGCGAGTGTGCTCGCCCCGGACGCGCCCGTGGCGTCGCCGGAGATCCTCGCGCTCGGCGTCCCGGTGCTCGGCATCTGCTACGGCCTCCAGTGGATCTGCCACACGCTCGGCGGCGTCGTCGAGAAGGCCGACGACCGCGAGTACGGCCGCGCCCAGCTCAAGGTCGAGCGCGACGACCCGCTCTTCGCCGGCTGGGCGGGCGGCGCGCGCGAGCGCACGGTCTGGATGAGCCACGGCGACCGCGTGCTGCGCCTGCCCGCGGACTTCGAGGTGCTGGCGTCGAGCGACCACTCGCCCTTTGCTGCGGTGCGCCGGCGCGGGGCGCCCCTCTACGGCCTCCAGTTCCACCCCGAGGTCGTCCACACCGAGGGCGGCGGCGAGCTGCTCGCGGGCTTCGTGCACGGGATCTGCGGCTGCGGCTCGTCGTGGTCGATGGAGGCCTTCCTCGAGGAGGCGATCGACCGGGTGCGCGAGCAGGTGGGCGAGGGGCGCGCGGTCTGCGGTCTCTCGGGCGGGGTGGACTCCTCGGTCGCGGCCGCCCTCGTGCACCGCGCGGTGGGCGAGCGGCTGCACTGCATCCTGGTGGACCACGGGCTCCTGCGCGAAGGGGAGGCGGCCGAGGTCGAGCGGGCCTTCCGCGACGCGCTCGGGATCCACCTCGACGTCGTCGACGCCCGCGAGCGCTTCCTGCGCGCGCTGGCCGGCGTGAGCGACCCCGAGCGCAAGCGCCGGATCATCGGGCACCTCTTCATCGAGGTCTTCGAGGAGGAGGCGCAGCGTCTGGGCGGCTCCGGGCCCGGGGCGCGGCCGGACTTCCTCGTGCAGGGCACGCTCTACCCGGACGTGATCGAGAGCGTCTCGGTGCGCGGCCCCTCGCAGACGATCAAGACCCACCACAACGTGGGAGGGCTCCCCGAGCGCATGCGCCTCGCCCTGGTCGAGCCCTTGCGCGAGCTCTTCAAGGACGAGGTGCGCGAGGTGGGCCGCCGGCTCGGCCTGCCCGCGGAGCTGATCGGCCGCCACCCCTTCCCGGGGCCGGGCCTCGCGATCCGCATCCTCGGCGAGGTGACGGCCGAGCGGCTCGCGATCCTGCGCCGGGCCGACGCGATCTTCATCGAGGAGATCCGCCGCGCCGGCCTCTACGACCGGATCTGGCAGGCCTTCGCCGTCTTCCTGCCGATCCAGAGCGTCGGCGTGCAGGGCGACGAGCGCACCTACGAGCACACGATCGCGCTGCGCGCGGTCACCTCGGTCGACGCGATGACCGCCGACTGGGCGCGGATCCCGCACGAGGTGCTGGCGCGCGCCTCGAGCCGGATCACGAACGAGGTGCGCGGCGTCAACCGCGTCGTCTACGACGTCTCCTCGAAGCCGCCCGCGACGATCGAGTGGGAATAGGCCGCCGCTCGCACGGGTGAGAGGCGCAAGAAGGGTCGATGCGTCCGTTCACGCACCTCCACCTGCACACCCAGTACTCGCTGCTCGACGGGGCGATCAAGCTCGGGCCGCTGATGGAGCGCGCCGCCGCGCTCGGCATGCCGGCGGTGGCGATGACGGACCACGGCAACCTCTTCGGCGCCGTCGACTTCTACGAGAAGGCGCGCGCCGCGGGCGTGAAGCCGATCCTGGGCTGCGAGACCTACATCGCGGCCGGCTCGCGCTTCGAGAAGGCCGGGCGCGAGCGCGACGAGTCCGGCTTCGACGCGATCCACCATCTCCTGCTCCTCGCGATGGACGAGACCGGCTATCGCAACCTCGTCACGCTGGTCTCCAAGGGCTACCTCGAGGGCTTCTACTACAAGCCCCGCATCGACCTCGACCTCCTGCGCGAGCACGCCGAGGGCCTGATCGCCACCTCCGGCTGCCTCTCGTCGATGGTGTGTCGCGCGATCCTCGACGGCCAGGCCGAGCGCGCCTGGCGCCTGGTCGAGGACTTCGGCCGGATCTTCCCGGGCCGCTTCTACCTGGAGCTCCAGCGCCACGGCATCCCCGCCCAGGACCAGGTGAACGCCGAGCTCGTGAAGATGGCGGCGGACCTGCGGCTGCCGCTCGTCGCCACCAACGACGCGCACTACCTCGAGCAGGGCGACCACCCCCATCACGACGTGCTGCTCTGCATCGGGACGGCCGCGAACCTCGAGGACCCGAAGCGCTTCCGCTTCGACGGCCAGGGCTTCTACGTGCGCGACGGCGACGAGATGCGCGAGCTCTTCCACGACCACCCCTCGGCGGTCGAGGCCACGCTCGAGATCGCCGAGCGCTGCTCGCTCGAGATCGAGACCGGCCGCTACCACCTGCCCGAGTACCAGGTGCCGGCGGGGCGTACCCGCGAGCAGGTGCTCGAGGAGCAGGCCTGGGCGGGGCTGCGCCGCCGCCTCGGCCTCGCGCCCGACGAGCCGATCCCGACGAAGCACCGCGTCTACGAAGAGCGCATGAAGAGCGAGCTCGGCGTGATCCAGTCGATGGGCTTCGCCGGCTACTTCCTGATCGTCGCGGACTTCATCGACTACGCCCGGCGCAGCGGCATCCCGGTCGGGCCCGGGCGCGGCTCCTCGGCCGGGAGCCTGGCGGCCTGGGGCCTTGGAATTACCGGTGTGGATCCGATCGAGTACGACATCATCTTCGAGCGTTTCCTGAACCCCGAGCGGGTCTCGATGCCGGACATCGACGTGGACTTCTGCATGCGCGGCCGCGACCAGGTGATCCGCTACGTCGCCGAGAAGTACGACGGGACCAGGACACCCGCGCCCGACGAGATGCGGGTCGCGCAGATCGCGACCTTCGGGACGCTCCAGGCGCGCGCCGCGATCCGCGACGTGGGGCGCGTGCTCGGGATGCCCTTCGGCGACGTGGACCGGATCGCGAAGCTCGTGCCCGAGACGCTCGGCATCAAGCTCGACGAGGCGATCGCGCAGTCGCCCGACCTGCGCGCGCGGATCGAGGCGGACGGGCAGGTGGCGCGCCTCTTCGAGACCGCGCGCAAGCTCGAGGGCCTGACCCGCCACGCGAGCAAGCACGCGGCCGGGGTCGTGATCGGCACCGAGCCCCTGATCCGCTCGGTGCCGCTCTACCGCGACGCGCGCACCGGCGACGTGATGACCCAGTACGACATGCGCTGCGTCGAGAAGGTCGGGCTGATCAAGTTCGACTTCCTCGGGCTCAAGACGCTCACCGTGATCGCCGACGCCGAGCGCGCGATCCGGTCCCGCGAGCCCGGCTTCTCGGTCGAGGCCGTGCCGCTCGACGACGCCGCCACCTACGACCTGCTCTGCAAGGGCGACACGGAGGGCGTCTTCCAGGTCGAGTCGTCCGGCATGACGGACCTGGTCGTGAAGCTGCGCCCGCGCCAGTTCAAGGAGCTGATCCCGCTGGTCGCGCTCTACCGGCCGGGCCCGCTCAACTCGGGCATGGTCGAGGACTACGTGAACCGCAAGCACGGGATCACGAAGGTCGACTACATGCTGCCCGAGCTGGCCGAGATCACGGCCGAGACCCTCGGGGTCATCGTCTACCAGGACCAGGTGCTGCAGATCGCGAACAAGCTGGCGGGCTACTCGCTCGGCGAGGCGGATCTCCTGCGCCGCGCGATGGGCAAGAAGAAGGTCGAGGAGATGGCGAGGCAGCGCGAGCGCTTCGTCTCGGGCTGCACGCGCAACGGGATCGACGCCGGGCGCGCGGCCGAGGTCTTCGACCTGATCGCCGAGTTCGCCGAGTACGGCTTCGCGAAGTCGCACTCGACGGCCTACGCGCTGATCACCTACCAGACGGCCTGGCTCAAGGCGAACCACCCGCGCGAGTACCTGGCGGCCCTGCTCACGGTCGAGGCGGGCAACCACGACAAGCTCGCCCGCTACATCGCGCACGCCCGCGCGCAGGGGATCGAGGTGCTGCCGCCCGACGTGAACGAGTCCGCGCGGGACTTCACGGTCGCGGCGGGCGGCCTGCGCTTCGGGCTCGCCGGCGTGAAGAACGTGGGCGAGGGCGCGATCGAGGCGATCCTGGAGGCGCGCGGCGCGGACGCGGGGCGCTTCCCGGACCTCTTCGACTTCGCGCAGCGCGTGGACGGCCGGCGCGTGAACCGCCGCGTCGTCGAGAGCCTCGTCAAGTGCGGCGCCTTCGACTCGCTGCACCCGAACCGGGCGGCGGTCTGGGCGTCGCTCGACCCGGCGCTCGAGCGCGGCGCGGCCGCGCAGCGCGACCGCGAGATCGGGCAGGCGAGCCTCTTCGGGGGCACCGCGGCCGCGGCGGCGGGCGAGGCCCCGCGGCTCGCGGAGGCCGCGCCCTGGACGGAGCGCGAGCGGCTCGGATTCGAGAAGGAGCTGCTCGGCTTCTACGTGACGGGCCATCCGCTGGCGGCGGTGGCGCCCGAGCTCGCGCGCTTCGCCGACCTGCGGGCCGGCCAGGCTGCCGACTACGACGGGCGCGAGGTACGGGTGGGAGGCCTCGTGACGGCGCTCCGCGAGACCCGCAGCCGGCGCGGCGAGACGATGGCCTTCGGCACGCTCGAGGACCTCGAGGGCGCCTTCGACCTCGTCCTCTTCCCGGCGCCCTACGCGCGGCTGCGCGCGCTGCTCAAGCGCGCGCTCGAGCCCGAGCCCGGGAGCCCGCCGCTGCCGCTCCTCGTCAGCGGCAAGCTCGAGGCGGGCGACCCGCCGAAGCTGCTCGTGAACGACGCGGTCACGATCGAGGAGGCCGAGGTGCGCTTCGCCAAGCGGCTGCGCCTCGAGGTGGTGGCGGCCGAGGCGAGCCGCGATCGGCTGCTGGCGCTGCGCCAGGCCCTCGGCCAGCATCCCGGCGATTGCCCCGTGCTGCTGAGCGTCCGCATCCCCGGCGAGAGCGAGACCGTGATCGCGCTGCCCGACGCCTGGGCCGTAGACCCGGACGACGGGCTCCTGCGGGCGCTCGACCAGCTCTTCGGCCGGCGCGTGGCGGAGGTGGTGGTATGAGGGGTGCGCGGGCGCTCCGGGTGCTCGCCGTGCTGCTGGCGGTGGCCCGGCCCGCCGCGGCCGAGCTCGTCCAGGTGGACGCGGTCGGGGCGGCGCCGGCGGGCGAGGGCGCGCGCCAGGCCGCACTCGCCTCGGGCCTGCGCGAGGCCGTGCTGCTCGTGGCCGATGAGCTCGCGCGCGAGGGGGGCGCGGCCGTGACCGAGCGCGCCGCGCTCGAGGCGGCCCTCGGCGCCGACCTGCGCGGCTACGCGGTCCAGTACCAGCTCTCCGAGGATCGCGGCGAGCGCCCGGCGCAGCTCGTCCAGGAGCCCGGGGTGGAGCGGGAGTACGTGGTGGTCGTGGCCGCCCAGGTGGAGGCGGGGCGCGTGCGCGAGGCGCTGCGCCGGGGGGGGCTCCTCGGGGCGGCGGCGCCCGGCGGGGTCCACTCGCTCTGGCTCACGATCGAGGGGGTCGAGGCATGGCCGACCTGGGAGCGCGTGCGGCGGGCGCTCGCGGCGCGCGGCAGCGACGTGCGGCCGATCGAGTTCGCCCGCGGGGTCGTCGTCGCCGAGATGCAGACGGACGAGAGCAACGAGGCGCTGGTCGAGCGCCTGCGCCGAGCGGTTGGCGACTCGCTCGGGGTCGCGGTGGCGGCCTCGGCGCCCGGAACCCTGCGCCTGCGCATGGTCGCAGCGGCGTCCCCGGCGCTCGACGTGCCGGGGTCCGAGCCCGCCGCGGCACCTTCCTCCGACCCAGCCCCGGCGCCCGCCACGGACCCTGCCTCTCCGCCCTCTCCGTGACCCTCCGGCAGGGTTCGCGGATTTGACGAACCGCACCCAAAACGGTATCGACTGCGCCACGTTAGGCGGCTTTCTGGCACGTAGCTCAGTGGGAGAGCACTACCTTGACACGGTAGGGGTCGGCGGTTCAATCCCGCCCGTGCCAACCACGGCCTCCCTTCGGCTTCCCGCGCTCCCACGGACATCGAAGAGCCCCATCCCATGACCCTGCCGCGTTCATGAGCGAGATCTCGGTCCGCCTGCCGGACGGCAAGACCCTCGCCGTGCCGGAGGGCTCGACGATCCTCGCCGTGGCGGAGCGCATCGGCCCGGGGCTGGCGCGCGCCGCGCTCGCGGGCCGCGTCGACGGCCGCCTGGTGGACCTGCGCCTGCCGCTCGCGGGCGACTGCGCCGTCGAGATCGTGACCGCGCGCGACCCCCAGGCCGGCGAGGTGATCCGGCACTCGGCCGAGCACGTGATGGCCGACGCCGTGAAGCGCCTGTTCCCGAACGCCCAGATCGACGTCGGCCGCAGCGACCACAGCGAGAAGTTCCAGTACGACTTCCTGGTCGAGCGCCCCTTCACGCCCGGGGACCTCGAGCGCATCGAGGACGAGATGCGCCGCATCCTCGCCGAGGGAGCCACGTTCACCCGGGAGGTGGTGGATCGCGCGGAGGCGAAGGCGCGCTTTGCGGGCCTCGGCGAGCACCTGAAGGTGGCGCGCATCGACGACATCCCGCACGGCGAGCCGATCACGATCTTCCACCACGGCGGCTTCCAGGACCTGTGCCGCGGCCCGCACGTGCAGCGCGCCGACCAGATCGGCGCGGTGAAGCTCGTCGAGCTGGCCGGCGCCTACTGGAGGGGCGACGAGCGCAACCCGATGCTCCAGCGCGTCTACGGGACCGCCTTCGCCACCCCGAAGGAGCTCGACCAGCACCTGGCGCGGATCGAGGAGGCGCGCCGCCGCGACCACCGCCGGCTCGGCCAGGAGCTCGACCTCTTCCACGTGGACCCGCTCTCGCCGGGCTCGCCCTTCTTCCACCCGAAGGGCGTCGTGCTCGTCAACGAGCTGGTCGGCTACGTGCGGAGCCTGTACCCGAAGTACGGCTTCCAGGAGGTGATCACGCCGCAGCTCTTCCGGGCCGAGCTCTTCAAGACCTCGGGCCACTACGAGACCTTCGGCGACGACATGTTCCGCTTCCAGGGCGACGAGGAGGAGGAGCTCTTCGTCAAGCCGATGAACTGCCCCGGCCACTGCGCCTTCTACAACACCGCGAAGCACAGCTACCGCGAGCTGCCGCTGCGCTACGCGGAGTTCACGCGACTGCACCGCAACGAGCGCTCGGGGACCCTGCACGGGCTGTCGCGGGTGCGCTCCTTCGCGCAGGACGACGCCCACGTCTTCTGCATGCCCGAGCAGGTCGAGCCGGAGCTCGCTCGCTTCTTCGAGATGCTCCGCGAGGTCTACGGCGCGCTCGGCCTCGACGACGTCCAGGTGTCGGTGTCGACGCGGCCCGAGCGCTTCATCGGCGCGCCCGAGGACTGGGACCGCGCCGAGCGGCTGCTGGTGCGCGCGGTCGAGGCGGCCGGCTACGCCTGCGGCATCAAGGCCGGCGAGGCGGTCTTCTACGCGCCCAAGGTCGAGTGCGACTTCCGCGACGTGATGGGCCGCACCTGGACCCTCGGCACGATCCAGGTCGACATGTCGGCGCCCGAGCGATTCGACCTGCGCTACACGGGGAGCGACGGCCAGGAGCACCGGGCGGCCATGCTGCACCGCGCGATCCTGGGCTCGCTCGAGCGCTTCCTCGCGATCTACCTCGAGCACACGGCGGGCGACTTCCCGCTCTGGCTCGCGCCCGTCCAGGTGGTGGTGCTGCCGATCGCCGAGCGCCACGCGGCGTGGGGCGCGCGCGTGCGCGACGCGCTGGCCGCGCGCGGGCTGCGCGCCGTCCTCGACGAGCGCAACGAGAAGCTCAACTTCAAGATCCGGGAGGCGGAGACGCAGAAGATCCCGGTGATGGCCGTGGTCGGCGACCAGGAGGTGGCGAGCGGGACCGTCACCCCGCGCCGCCGGCACGGCGCCCAGGGGGCGGCACAGGCGCTGGCCCTCGACGCCTTCGCATCCGAGCTCGCGGCCGCGGTGGCCGAGCGCCGGGCGAGGGCCTGAACCGAACCGTCCCGCGGAGGAACGCGCATCCGATTCCCCAAGCGAGGTGAACGCGACGTCCGGCCCGAGAGCGCCGAGCGTGTCAACGAGCGCATCCGCGCCCGTGAGATCCGTGTCGTCGACGACGACGGGTCGCAGCTCGGCGTGATGACGCCCTGGGACGCGCTCCAGAAGGCGCAGGAGCGCGGCCTCGACCTGGTCGAGGTGGCGCCCGGAGCCAATCCTCCCGTGTGTCGCATCATGGACTACGGGAAGTACAAGTACGAGCAGAAGAAGAAGCAGGCGGCCAGCAAGGCCAAGGCGCATGCCGCCACGCTCAAGGAAGTGAAGTTACGGCCGCGCACCGACGACCACGACCTGGATTTCAAGGTGCGGAGCGCGCGGCGCTTCCTGATCGAGGGCGACAAGGTCAAGGTGACGCTGATGTTCCGGGGCCGGGAGATCGTGCACACCAGCCTGGGCTTCGAGCAGCTCGATCGGGTGAAGGCCATGCTGGCCGACATCGCCAACGTCGAGAGCACGCCGCGGCTCGAGGGGCGGTTCATGTCGATGATCCTGGTCCCGAACCGCGACGCCATCGCACGCCTCGAACGGGCCCGGCAACAGGCCGACGGGACCGGGTCCGGCGAGCCGGGTGCCGGCGGGACGGAAGAGCAGGGAGCGCCGGCCGCCGAGCCGGCGCCGGGAGAGAACTGATGCCGAAGATGAAGACGCACCGGGGAGCGGCCAAGCGCGTGAAGCGCACGGGCACGGGCAAGTTCGTCCGCTCCCAGAAGGGGATGAGCCACATCCTCACCAAGAAGAGCTCCAAGCGGAAGCGCCACCTGCGCGATCGGGTGGTGGCCTCCGCGGTGGACCAGAAGCGGCTCGAGAAGCTGCTGCCGGGCTGAGCCCGGCGGCGCGAGCCGGCGCAAGGAAGGGTCGAAGCATGCCGAGAGTCAAGCGGGGCGTCGCGAAGCGGCGCCGGCACAACCGGATCCTGAAGGAAGCCAAGGGCTATTTCGGCTCGCGGCACCGTCTGTTCAAGGTCGCACGGGAGACCGTCGAGCGGGCCTGGACCTACGCGTACCGCGACCGCAAGCAGCGCAAGCGCGACTTCCGCAGCCTGTGGATCACGCGCATCAACGCGGCGGCCCGCGAGCACGGCCTGTCCTACAGCCAGCTCATGGACGGCCTGCGCAAGGCCGGCGTCGAGATCGACCGCAAGCACCTGGCGGAGCTGGCGGCGGTGGATCCGCAGGCGTTCGCGGCGCTGGTCCAGCGGGCGCGCGCGAAGACGGCCTGACCGGGACGGGCGTGGCGGCCGAGCACGCGAGCCTCGAGGCGCTCGAGGGGCAGGCGCGCGAGGCGCTGGCCGGGGCCTCGAGCCTGCCGGCGCTGGCCGAGGTACGCGCGCGCCTGCTCGGCAGGAAGAGCGCACTCGCCGCGGCGCTGCGCGGGATCGGGCAGCTCTCGCCCGAGGAACGAGCGCGCGCGGGCGAGCAGGCCAATGCGATCAAGACGCGCATCGAGGCGCTCGTCGAGGCGCGCCGCGCCGAGCTCGAGCGGGACGCGCGTGCAAGCGCGCTCGGAGCGCCGCGCCTCGACGTCACGCTGCCCGGCTGGCGCCCGCCGCGCGGTGCGCTCCACCCGGTGACCCGCGTCGAGCGCGACGTGGTGGCCTTCTTCCACGGGCTCGGCTTCTCGGTCGAGGAAGGGCCCGAGGTCGAGAGCCAGTGGAACAACTTCGAGGCCCTCAACATGCCCGCCGACCACCCGGCGCGGGACATGCAGGCCACCTTCTTCGTCGAGGGCGGCCACGTGCTGCGCACCCACACCTCGCCGGTCCAGATCCGCACCATGACCGGTCGCACGCCGCCCTTCCGCTTCATCGCGCCGGGCCGGGTCTACCGCTGCGACCGCAGCCCGCGTCACTCGCCGATGTTCCACCAGGTCGAGGGCTTCATGGTCGACGAGACGGCCTCGTTCGCCGACCTGAAGGGCATCCTCTACGCGTTCCAGCGTCACATGATGGGCGCCGACGTCGAGCTGCGCTTCCGCTCCTCCTACTTCCCCTTCACCGAGCCCTCCGCCGAGATGGACTACCGCTGCCGGATCTGCGCGGGAGCCGGCTGCGCCACCTGCTCGCAGTCGGGCTGGATCGAGGCCGGCGGCTGCGGGATGATCCACCCGGTCGTGCTCGAGCACTGCGGGATCGATCCCGAACGGTGGCAGGGCTTCGCCTTCGGCATGACGCTCGACCGCGCCGCGATGCTGCGCTGGGGCATCCCGAACATCCACCTGCTCTTCGACGGCGACGCCCGCGTGCTGGAGCAGGTCTGATGCGCGTGCCGCTGCGCTGGCTCGCGGAGTGGATCGCGCTTCCGCCCGAGCCGGAGCTGCTGGCGCGGCTCACCCAGGGCGGGCTCGAGGTGGAGGGCGTCGAGCGCGTGGGGCCCGACCTCTCGGGCGTGCGCGTGGGGCTGGTCGTGAGCCGCGAGCGCCACCCGAACGCGGACCGGCTCGCGCTCTGCCGCGTGGACCTGGGCGGCGGCGAGCCGGTCGAGATCGTCTGCGGTGCCCCGAACGTGGCGGCGGGCCAGAAGGTCGCGGTGGCTTCACCCGGTGCCACGCTCCCCGACGGGCGCAAGCTCGAGAAGGCGAAGATCCGCGGCGTCAGCTCCCACGGCATGATCTGCTCGGCCCGCGAGCTGGGCCTCGGTGACGACCAGGCCGGGATCCTCGTGCTCGATCCCGCGGCGCCGGTCGGCGCGCCCCTCGACCAGGTGCTGGCGGCCGGCGATCGCGTGGTCGAGATCGCGCTCACCCCGAACCGCGGCGACTGCGCCTCGCTGCTCGGGATCGCGCGCGAGGTGAGGGCGCACTTCGGAGGCGCCCTGCGCGTGCCGCCCTCCGAGCCGCCCGAGGCCGGGGCGCCGGCGGCCGGCTCGTTCCGGGTCGAGATCGCCGACCCGGAGGGCTGCGCGCGCTACGCCGGGCGGCTCGTGCGGGGGGTCCGGGTCGGCCCGAGCCCGGCCTGGGTCCAGGAGCGACTCCAGGCGGCCGGCCTGCGCGCGATCAACGTCGTCGTCGACGTGACGAACCTGGTGCTGCTCGAGCTCGGCCAGCCGCTCCACGCCTTCGACGCGGCGCTCCTGCGCGGCGGCGTCGTGCGCGTGCGGCGCGCGGTCCCCGGCGAGAAGCTCGCGACCCTCGACGGCGAGTGCCGCGCGCTCGAGCCGGGCGACCTCGTGATCGCCGACGCCGAGCGCGCGATCGCGCTGGCGGGCGTGATGGGCGGCGCCGAGACCGAGGTGGGCGAGCGCACCCGGGACGTCTTCCTCGAGAGCGCCCAGTTCGACCCGACCCGCGTGCGCCGTACGGCGCGCCGCCTGGGCCTCCACAGCGAGGCCTCCTATCGCTTCGAGCGCCAGGTCGACCGCGAGGGCGTGCACCGCGCCTGCGACCGGGCTGCGCGCCTGCTCGCCGAGCTGGCCGGCGGCCAGGTGGCGCCAGGGGTCGTCGAGGCCGCCGGCGCGCCGCTCGAGCCCGTGCCGATCCTCGCGCTCGATCCGGCGCGCGCGAACCGCCTGCTCGGCACGGCCCTCACGCGGGAGGAGATCGTCGCGCTCCTCGCGCGGGTGGACGTCGGGGTCGAGGATCCCCACGCGACGCCGCTCCGCTGTCGGGTCCCGAGCTTTCGCAACGACCTGCGCCGGCCGGTGGACCTGGTCGAGGAGATCGCCCGCATCCACGGCTACGACCGGATCCCGACCACGATGCCGAGCGAGCGACTCGCTCCGGTCGAGGAGGCACGCGCGCGCGTGCTCGCCGGCGCCGCCCGCGACGCGCTCCGCGCCGCGGGGCTCCTCGAGTGCATGACGCTGCCCTTCACGAGCCCGGCGGCGCTCGACGAGCTCGGGCTCGCCGGGGACGACCCGCGCCGGCGCCTGGTGCGGGTGCAGAACCCCCTGACCGAGGAGGAGGGCGCGCTGCGGACCACGCTCGTGCCCTCGATCCTCGCCGCCGTCCGCGGCAACCGGAGCCGGCAGCTCGAGCGGGTACGCCTCTTCGAGCTCGGCGCGACCTTCCATCCCCGGGCGCCCGGCGAGCTTCCCGAGGAGCGGCCGGAGCTGGTGGCGGCGATCGCGGGGAGCGCCGACGGCCTGTGGCAGGCGGGCCCGCCCGTCCCCGTCTACTTCGAGCTGAAGGGCGCAGCAGAGCAGGTGCTCGAGGCCCTCGGGCTCGGTGCCCGCTTCGAGGCCGGCGCCGGCGCGCCCTGGTGGCACCCGGCGGCCAGCGCCAGGATCGAGGTGGGGGGCCGCGTGGTCGGAGGGCTCGGCGAGCTGCATCCCGACGCCGCCGCCCGGCTCGGGATCGACGTCCCCTGCGCCGTGCTCGTGCTCGACCTCGCGGCGCTCGCCGCCGCACGGCCCGAGCCGCACCGCTTCGAGGAGCCGTCGCGCCATCCGCACGTGCGCCGGGACCTGGCCGTCCTGCTCCCGCACGGCGTGGCGGCGGCCCGGGTGCTCGAGGCGATCTGCGCGACGGCGGGCCCGCACCTCGCCGAGGCGGCCGTCTTCGACCGCTACGAGGGCCGCGGCGTGCCCGAGGGGCGCGTCAGCGTGGCCTTCCGGCTCGTGTTCCAGCGGCGCGATCGCACGCTCACCGACGCCGAGGTGACGCGGGCGCTCGAGCGGGTCGTGGGCATGCTGGCAGACCGCTTCCAGGGCGAGCTGCGACAGGGAGGCGACTGAGGTGGGGGACGACTCGATGGGAGGGCGGACCATGACCAAGGCCGAGATCGTGGAGCAGATCTACGAGCGGGTCGGCTTCTCGAAGAAGGAGTCGGCGGACCTCGTCGAGAAGGTCTTCGAGATCATCAAGGAGACCCTGGAGCGCGGGGAGAAGGTCAAGATCTCCGGTTTCGGGAACTTCGTGGTCCGCGAGAAGAACGCCCGCAAGGGCCGCAATCCCCAGACCGGCGAGGAGATCCTGCTCGAGGCGCGGAAAGTCCTCACCTTCAAGCCCAGTCTCGTGCTAAAGAACCTCCTGAACGAGGACAACCCCGAGCTGGCCGGCTCCGACGACGAGGAGGACGACGAGGAATAGCCGCGGAAGGGCGGGCTCGCGGAGGGGGGCTGCGAAAGCGATCGACGGGACGGGTGAGCCGCGCGGAGCCGGACGCAGGGGATCCGAAGAGGGGAGGGGCGCTTGGAAGGTCCTGCCCACGTGACACCGACGGGTGGCCCGGACGCCGCCGACGGGACGGCGCCCGAGAAGCGCTACTTCCGGATCGGCGAGGTGGCGAGGATCACGGGCGTGAAGCCGCACGTGCTCCGCTACTGGGAGTCCGAGTTCCGCTGGATGGCGCCCGCCAAGTCGCGCTCCAAGCAGCGCATGTACCGCCAGCGCGACATCGAGGTGGTCCAGCTCCTGAAGCGCCTGCTGCACGAGGAGCGCTTCACGATCGCGGGCGCGCGCAAGAAGCTGCGCGAGATGGGCATCCACCGCGCTCTCGACAAGCCGCAGCTGGACCTGGGCCTCGAGGTCGAGCCGATCGAGAGCCTGCGGCGCGTGCGCGAGGAGCTGCGGGCGATTCGCGCGCTGCTCTAGGCGGGCGGGGCCGGGCGGATGACTTCGCTGCGCCATCGGGTGCCGAAGGCGGCCGGCGGGCGCTCTGCGTGAGGCCGCCCGGCCGCTCGACCCCCGCGCTCGCCGGCGGCGCCGCGCTGGTGGCCCTGCTCGCCTGGCAGGGCCACCGCGTCGAGCATGCGTTGCCGGCCTTCGAGCGCGTGATCGCCGAGCTCGGACCCTGGGGACCGATCGGGCTGGCGCTCGCGATCGTGCTCCTCGGCCCGCTGCTGATCCCCGATTCGGTCTTCGGGGTCACGGCCGGCGCCTGCTTCGGCCTCGGCCTCGGGAGCGCCGCGTACTTCGCCGGTGCCTACCCGATGTGCCTGCTCGTGCAGTGGGCGAGCGGCCGCTGGCTCGGCGCTCGGGTGCTGCGGCTGCTCGCCGCGGAGCCGCGCCTGCGCGCCGTGGTCGCTGCGGCTCGTGAGGGAGGCCCGCGCCTCACCTTCCTGATCCGCCTGCTCCCGGTGAACCAGGCGCTGCTCAGCTACGCCCTCGGCGCGGCGGGGGCCCCGCTCCGCTTCGCCCTGCTCGGCAACGTCGCCATGCTCGCCCACATCCTCCCGACCGTGTACGTCGGCGCCGTCGCCGCCCACGTGACGCGGATGGCGGCGAGCCGTCACCGCGAGTGGGAGACCGGGGGTGTGCTCTTCGTCCTGGGTCTCGTGGCGTGCGTTCTCGTCACGATCCAGGTCACGCGCCGTGCCTGGGCCGCGATCGAGGCCAGGGAGCGCGCCGCCCCGGACGCCGCTCCGCGCGCACCCGCCGGGGCCTGAGGCCGCGCGCCGCCGCCCCGGCCATCGACAGCCCCGACCCCCGCCCGCTACACCCTCCCCGAGTCGGGCCGTAGCGCAGCCTGGTAGCGCGCCTGAATGGGGTTCAGGAGGTCGCGGGTTCGAATCCCGCCGGCCCGACCAATGCCTCCGGAACGAGCCGAGCGCGGCCGTTCTCTTGATCCCGCGCCTACGCGCCAGTCTCATTGCCAGTGACGATCACGTCAACGCTGCAATCGAGCACTTGGAGAAGCGAGATCAGCTGGTTCATGGACTTCCGGGTATTCGTCGTGTCGAGTAGGCGATAGAGCTGCGGCACGGACGTCTTGAGCCGTCGGGCCAGCTCGCGGCGGCTGAGGCCGCTCTCGTCGACGCGCTTCTTGGCCTCCACAGTGAGTTGATAGATGAGGAGGTCGCGGAGGTAGTTGGGATCCTCGTTGTACTCGAGCACCTGGTCGAGATGCACGGATCCTTCGTCACCGGACTCCAGGACGTAGGTGAAGGCCTCCCTTCCCAGCTCCTGGTCCACGTAGGCGTCCGCGACCCTGTCGGCCGAATTCGGCTGAGGCTCGGCCTTCACGTAGGGGAAGACGTAGGTGTCGCCGGAGTAGGTGACGACTCGGAACTCGCCCTTTCGGTTGTTCGCTTCGACCTTGCGGATCTTCACAGTGCGCCCTCGTTGTCGAGCTCGCGGATCAGCCGGCGGACCCTCGCTGTGGCCCGGCCCTTCATGGGCTGCCAGTTGTCCAGGTCCCATTTCACCACGAGCTTGCCGTCCCGGTAGACATGCACGTGGCGGGGGCTGTGGTCCCCCTTCCAGGTAAGGAAGACGTGGCCTCCCCGGCGGACCTTAGCCACTGGCAGATGTTACCAACAGTGGTATCGGTTGCAAGCTTGGACCGGAACGAGTGCAGGTGTCACCTGGCCACCCGGGTGGCTTCCTGCGTGGCCCGATCGGGCGGGGCGTTGGCCGGTGAGCCTCGCCGGACGCTACTCCCTTCTCGGATCTCGCCCACCCGAACCCCGGTGAACACGAGGAGTCGCACGGCAGCCAGGGCGGCCGGAAGCTCCGACTGCTGGCGCCGGGGGTCCTTGCCGGCCTCGCAGGACTCCTCCAGCCCCTTCCGGGCCGCGCCCCGGCGCGTCGGCTCGGCCGCGGAGAGGAAGCGCTCCCGCCGGTTCTCGGGATCGCGCCGGATGCCGCAGTCGCGCTCTCGCGGGGCTGCGGCGTCGACGGTACGCTTGTTGCGCTTCGCCATCCGACGTTCCTTCGCTCGCGACTTCCTTCGGTGAGTCGGTTCGCGTTCCGGGAAGGCCCAGGGCCAGCAATCGGGGCCGATTTCGATGATGTGGAGGCGTTCGGAGGCGTCGAGATGAAAAGCGGAGACATGCGAGAGGAATCGCACGCGAGCGCAACGTATCGCATTACTGCGTATGCCGATCGGGCGCGATGGGGTTCAGGAGCTCGCGGGTTCGAATCCCGCCGGCCCGACCAGCCACCGCCGTTGCCTCGGACTCCAACCCGGTCGTGACGTCGTTCCAGGACCAGCTCGATCGCCTCGGGGTCTCGCCGCGCAAGCGGGAGGCCCTGCTCCGTAACCACGCCTATCTGATGCCGAACCGGGTCGAGGCCTGGACGGGCGCCGGGATCCCGCTCGTGATCGGGCGGCGCGAGGGCTACCGGATCTGGGACGTGGACGGCCACGAGCTCCAGGACCTGCACCTCAACGGCGGCACCTACAACCTCGGGCATCGCCACCCCGGGATGCTGGCGGCGCTCGCCGGCGCGCTCGAGACCCTCGACGTCGGGAACCACCACTTCCCCTCGGAGGCGCGCGGCCGGCTGGCCGAGCGTCTGGCAGCCCTCACCCCGGGCGACCTCCACTACTCGGTGCTCACGCCGAGCGGGAGCGAGGCCAACGACGTGGCCATCAAGTCCGTGCGCCATGCCACGGGACGGCGCCGGATCGTGTCGCTCGGGGCGGGCTTCCACGGCACCTCCGGGCTCTCGGGCGCGGCGGGCAACGACGCCGACGCGGCCTTCTTCCTCTCCGACCACCCCGGCGAGTTCACGAAGATCCCCTTCGGCGACCTCGACGCCGCCGAGACGGCGCTGGCCCCGCGCGACGTCGCCGCGGTCCTGATCGAGCCGATCCCGGCGACCTTCGGCTTCCCCGTCCCGCCCCCGGACTACCTGCCGGGCCTGCGGGCGCTCTGCGATCGCTACGGGACCCTGCTCGTCGCCGACGAGGTGCAGACCGGACTCGGCCGTTCGGGGAGGCTCTGGGCCGTCGAGGCTTTCGGCGTGGAGCCCGACCTCCTGATCTCGGGCAAGGGTCTCGGCGCCGGTCTCTACCCGATCGGCGTCTGCGTCCTCGGCCGCCGCGCGGGCCGCTGGCTCCACGAGCGCGGCTGGGGCTACGTCTCGACCTTCGGCGGCTCGGAGCTCGGCTGCGTGGTGGCCCTGCACGCGCTCGAGCTCTGCGCCTCCGAGCAGACCGCGCGCAACGTGGCGGAGATCTCCGCCCATCTCGCGAGCGGCCTCGCGGACCTGCGCGCCCGCCGCCCCTACCTCTGCGACGTGCGCCAGCAGGGCCTGATCGTGGGCCTCGGCTTCGACGACCCGAACGGCGGCCTCCGGATGGCGGCTGCGCTCTACCAGGTGGGCCTCTGGGCGATGTTCGCAGGCTTCGACCGCCGCTATCTCCAGTGGAAGACGGGCCTCCTCGTCGACCGCGCCTACGTGGACGAGGCGCTCGACAAGCTCGAGACCGCGGTGAAGCGTGTCGCGGGCTGAGCGCCCGGCCTTCTACGCGCAGCCCGAGGCCGAGCAGATCCGCGGCCTCGAGACCCTGGCGCGCGAGGCCCTGCAAGCCTGGGCGCTCGGGGACGCCGGCCTCGCGCCCGTGGCCTACCGCGAGAACATGACCTTCCGCGTGGAGGCCGGCGCGCGCGGCCGCTTCGCCCTGCGCATCCACCAGGCCGGCTACCGCAGCGACGCCGAGATCGCGAGCGAGCTCGCCTTCATGGGCGCGCTGCGCGAGGGCGGCGTCGCGACGCCCGAGGTCGTGGCGGCGCGCGACGGCGCGCCCTTCGTCCGGGCGACGAGCCCGGCCGTGCCCGAGCCGCGCCAGTGCGATCTCTTCGAGTGGATCGAGGGCCGGCCGCTGCGGGCCACGGGAGCGGCCCTCTCGCTCCCGGACGAGGAGCTCGCGCGCGTCTACGCCGACGTCGGACGCCAGGCGGCCTCGATCGCCAACATCGCCGAGGCCTGGCAGCGCCCGCCGGGCTTCACGCGCCCGGTCTGGGACGCCGAGGGGATCTTCGGCGCGACCGCCCAGCTCGGCGACTGGCGGCGGCTCGCGCGCCTCGCGCCCGCGCAGCGCGCGCTCCTCGACCGCCTGGCCGAGCGCCTGCGCACCGACCTCGCCGCCTTCGGCCGCACCCCCGACCGCTTCGGCCTCTGCCACGGCGACTTCCTTCCCGAGAACCTGATGCTCGGCGACACGGGCCTGCGCCTGCTCGACTTCGACGACTGCGGGGAGGGCTGGACCCTGCTCGACTTCGCCACCGCCGTCTTCGACCTGCTCGGCGAGCCCTCCTTCGACGCCTGCCTGGGTGCCCTGGTGGCGGGATTCCGCGAGCGCCGCGCGCTCGCCGAGGAGCAGCTGGCGCGGCTGCCCACGTTCCTGCTCGCGCGCGCGCTCAGCTACCTCGGCTGGAGCGCCACGCGCTCGCACCTGCGCAAGGCCGAGGAGATCGCGCCGCGCCTGCTCGCGGCGCTCGAGGCCTTCGCGCCGGCCTACCTCGGGGAGAGCGGATGAGCGCCCGTCCGCCCGGCTACTACGAGAGCGCCCTGTGGCTCTACGCCGACGCCACGAGCTACGCGCCGGGCGAGACCGCCACCTTCTTCGTCTCGAGCCCGCGCTCGGACGCGCTCACCTGCACGGTCTCGCGCGCGGGCGCCGCCGAGCAGACGGTGGTCGAGCAGGGCGGCATCCACGCCGCGCCGCGGGAGGTGCCCGCGGACGCCTACCGGGCCGGCTGTGGCTGGCCGGAAAGCTTCTCCCTGCGCGTCGGAACGGACTGGCCGAGCGGGTACTACCGGGTCCGGCTGCGCGGGGGAGATCTCGACGCCGAGCACTTCCTCGTCGTGCGCTCGGCGAACCCGGGTGCGCGCGCGCGCCACGTCCTCGTGCTCGCCACCAACACCTACCAGGCCTACAACAGCTGGGGCGGCAAGAACCTCTACGGCAACGACGCCGCCTTCACCGACGGCCCCAACCAGCTCGTCCACCGCCCGGCGCCCGCGCCCGTCGTCGCCTGGGATCGCCCGTACTCGCGCTGCCTCCTCGCGCCGCCCGGGCCGGCGCGCATCCCGACGAGCCGCCGGCGCGGGATGGGCCAGGCCCTCGGTCTGCCCGATGCCGCGGCGGCGCTCGCGGTGGCGGGCGCCTCCCTCTGGGACCTGCCCGCCGGCTTCCTCCACAAGTGGGAGCAGCAGTTCGTGGCCTGGGCCG
>WBZY01000624.1_pt1 | contig 25157 bp, 22 predicted proteins | sample 5204191 | NCBI WGS metagenome assembly WBZY01 (sample SAMN12344363, study PRJNA552823) | activated sludge metagenome | biome: Activated sludge suspended growth; feature: Anammox Sidestream; material: Wastewater; isolation source: activated sludge from anammox sidestream of wastewater treatment...
CCACGTATTATCGGTCATGAATTTGTGGGGGATGTTACCAGGGTTGGCGAGGAAGTAACACAGATAAAGGTCGGCGACCGGGTGTCTGCCGAAAGCCATCTTACCTGTGGGCACTGTTACCAGTGTAATAACGGCAATTCAGAAGTCTGCAGGAATTTCAAATTGCTGGGGGTTGACCATGACGGCACCTTTGCTGAATACCTCGTATTACCCGAACACGTCCTGTGGAAAAACAACCCAAATATCCCGGATGAATGGGCAACGATTCAGGAGCCCTTTGGAAACGCCGTTGATACGGTACTTGCTGAAGACGTCGCAGCAAAAACGGTCTTAATCCTTGGCGCAGGCCCGATTGGGCTCTTCGCCACCGGCATTGCCAGGGCCTGTGGCGCATCACTGATTATGGTCTCCGATCCCAACAATTACCGGCTGGCTATCAGCAAAAAGATGGGGGCGCACATAGCCGTTAATCCCAGGAGGCAGGATGTTTTCCAACTTGCCCTTGATGCAACACAAAATAATGGTGTGGACGTTGTCCTGGAATTTTCTGGTAATAATCAGGCTCTGAATCAGGGACTAAAGGTTATTACCCCCGGTGGCAGGATTTCCATTCTGGGTATTTATGAAAGACGTGTAAATATCGACCTGAACAAAGATGTCATCTTTAAAAAAATCCGTATATATGGAATAACGGGGCGAAAGGTATTTTCCACCTGGTACAAGACCTCGCGCCTCCTGTCTCCGGGGCTTGTTGACCCAGGCCCTGTTATTACCCACCATTTTCCCTTAAAGGACTATAAAAAGGGTATGAAACTCATGAAGGACGGGAAGTGTGGGAAGGTAATTTTAGATATTTAGAGAGGTTATTTAGCCACAACAAAAATTTGAAAGAGGTAATGACAAGACCGGTATTTATTTTGTATAATACTGGCAAAAACAGGAAACGGGGGTAAAAAATATATGCCAAATATTTCACCGAAGCTTGGGGAGTTTTTGGTAAAGACCACAAAAGCAAAGGTATTGACGATGCCTTCCAAAGGGTTTTCACTGACTATCTGGAGATAAAATTGAAAAATCTCCAGGGAACTATTGAACAGTTTCAGGCACGATGGAAAATGACTTTTGAAGAATTTAAGAAAATGCCTGCATGCCCTTCTTTTGAAAAAGATGCGTATTCCTACGATATTGAGCAGGATTTTTGGCAATGGAAAGAAGCAGAAACTTTTAAAAAACATTATGAATCCCTAAAAAAGGAATGGATGTAAATACCTTTTTACTTTCCCTACTGCATGAACTTTCCCGTCTCGAATTTGTAGAAAAAGTTGACCTTCATACTGAGGTGTTTATTCTTAAGGGACGTGCAATTCTAAAGAAGAACAGATTTCTACACATATATTTTAATGAGCATACTGAAACTACAGCCTTTGCGTTAATTGAACACAGCAAGAGAATCCGGGGTATAGATTACGACAATATACGCGGATGGCATATTCACCCCGCCGAAAATCCAAAAGCTCACATTAATATTGCGTCCAGGACCGTTGAGGAAATTACGCACTATTTAAAAGATACATGGTCTTGTCTGCCATAAAAGATATAGCCTCTTAGTCCTTTTGTTCGTATTCGTGCGGAAATGTGCTAATTCCTGGCTGAAATGGTGGAGGAATATTTATGGGAAAACTGGATTTTATTGCCGCAGGGCTTGCTGAATTAAAAGAATCGGGATTGCTGGTAAATATCCGTACCATTGAAGGGCCTCAGGACGCATGGATTACCGTTAAGGGAAAAAAGGTCTTCAATCTCTGTTCAAATAATTATCTGGGTTTCGCCAATAACCCACAGCTAAAGTCCGCCGCTCAAAAGGCAATCGAGGAGTACGGTGTGGGACCTGCAGCGGTGAGGACGATTGCCGGAACAACGGCACTTCACAAGGAACTGGAACGAAAACTGGCGCTCTTCAAAGGGACAGAAAGCGCCATTACCCTGCAGTCCGGTTTCTGCGCTAATCTGGCGGTTATTCCTGCCCTGGTTGGAGAAGGAGATGTTGTCTTTTCGGACGAACTCAATCACGCCAGCATTATCGACGGATGCCGTCTCTCCGGAGCAAAGATTGTCCGCTATGAGCACTGCAATCCCGCCGACCTTCAGCGCAAAATATCAGACGAAAAAAGGGCATGCCGAACGCTCATTATCACCGATGGTGTCTTCAGCATGGAGGGGGACATTGCACCGTTGCCGGAAATCGTGGAGATTGCCGAAAAATTTGGGGCCGCTACCATGGTGGATGATGCACACGGAGAAGGTGTCCTGGGACGCGGCGGCAGGGGCATTGTAGACCACTGCAACCTGCATGGAAAAGTTGATATCGAGGTGGGCACTCTATCAAAGGCCTTTGGTGTGGTGGGAGGGTACGTTGCAGGAAGTAAGGGGCTGACGGATTATCTGGCGCAAAGAGGTCGTCCCTTCCTCTTTTCGAGCGCCGTTCCTGCGGCTGGCGTAGCTGCCTGCATTGCAGGGGTGGACATCCTGACCGCTTCGGATTCGCTGGTGAAACGACTCTGGGACAATACGGCATTCTTTCAGGAAAAGATGAAGGCTGCGGGGTTTCATCTTGGCAACACGAAGACGCCGATTACCCCGGTTTTCATAGGGGAGGTAAAGATCGCTCAGGATTTTAGCCAAAGATTATTTGAGGAGGGTATCTTTGCTCAGGCTATCGGTTATCCTACCGTTCCCATAGGCAGGGCACGCATCCGGGTAATGCTTTCAGCTACACACAACAGGGATGACCTTACATGGGCGACGGAACGTTTTGAAAAGACGGGAGAATTACTGGGGATACGGTGACAAAGATACTCATTTCTATTGATTTTTAGAGGAAAAGTATTTAGTATGCAAATAAGGAGATCGTAGCAAATTTTCATATTTTTATTTACGAGGCTTGGGTGCTTTCCATGAAAAAATTTATTATACCACTTTTATTCATGATCGGTCTGTTTGGTTGCGGTAAAAACGAAACGGAAGTTTTAGAGAAAAATCTCGCTTCTTCAGAAAAAGGGCAAGCAGAGACGAAACACCACGAGGAACTTGGTTTTATCAAGAACGAAGAGGGTTTCATCGTGCACATGAAAGACATTAAAGTGCTTTTGAAACATCTGTCGACATCCATTCATCAGCAGGACTGGGAGGCTATTAAAAAGGATACGAAAAAACTCAAAGAGGCAAGCCCGGTGGCATTCACCGGAGCCAACAAAAAAGACCTGCCGGTTGAGTTTATCAATCTGGATGTGAGGTTTCATATGAGCGCCTTGGAGTTGATTAGCGCCAGTCAGGAAAAGAACAAAGACAAGGCCACGGCTGCCTTTTTCAAGGTGGTAAACAGCTGCGACGAGTGTCACGCCAAATTCAACCCCAAAGAGGAATCCACCTCATGGTTTCAGTAAAAAATAGGTATCAATTTAGTTTTTGAAAAAATTCCAACAATAACGATATTCGTTGCACGGCGTAGGGGCGAAGCATTTGCCGGTCAGAGAATGGCGTGCATTCATAATTGATTATGCAAATGCTTCGCCCCTACCACATTCATGAAAGGGGGTGATACCTGTGGTTCTGGGAAAGAAACGATTGGTCGATTACGCCACCTGCGGCGGGTGAGCAGGCAAGATCCCCGTTGAAGACATGGCGTACATCGTCAGGCATTTACCCGAATATCCCAATGACCGGGTATTGGTTGGCCTCAAGACCTTTGCTGACGCCGGCATTTATAAAATAAACGACGATCTGGCGCTCGTGGAAACCCTTGATTTTTTTACGCCGGTGGTAAACAATCCGTATGACTACGGACAAATTGCCGCTGCCAATGCATTGAGTGACGTTTATGCCATGGGCGGCAAGCCCCTGACGGCAATGAACATACTCTGCTATCCCTTGAAATCACTGGATAAGGATGTGCTCGTAGAAATACTCAAGGGGGGTGCGGATAAGATCAATGAGGCAGGCGCAACCGTGGTTGGCGGTCACACCCTGCAAGACAACGAGATCAAATATGGGTTATCTGTCACCGGGATTATTCATCCCGGGAAGATCGTGACGAATGCAGGCGCCAGACCTGGTGATGCGCTCGTGCTGACCAAACCACTTGGCACAGGGCTCATCATCGCGGCCATCAAGGCCAACAAGGTTTTTGACGAAGATGTCAGCGTTGTTACCAGAAGCATGACGTTATTGAACAAGACGTCCTCGGAAACGATGCTGGAAGTGGGCGCCAATTCATGCACCGACATTACCGGATTTGGCCTCATGGGGCATGCCTTTGAAATGGCAGAAGCAAGCAGGGCAACCTTATCCTTTTCTGCTGAACGCATACCCATATTCGATGGTTGTGAACGCTATGTCAGGATGGGATTGATACCGGGGGTATCAAAACTCAGTAAAAAATATTTGAAAAATGACATCCGGATAGACTCCGCGGTGCGGGAAGAGTTGATTGACGTCCTGTTCGATGCGCAGACTTCTGGCGGTCTGCTTATCTCGCTCCAGCGAGAAAAGGCGGAGACGCTCTGCAAAAAGCTTCAGGAGAAGGGTGTCATGACGGTTGGTATTGTTGGTGAAGTATGGGAAAGAAGGGATGTTTCCATCGTCGTTTTACCATGAATCGTTGCGACGATACCGGAAATCCAGGATAGGAAACAATCAGATGCTGGAGAGGAAAGGAATTCGTGAAAATCGGCAATCGGATGCGTATTATCTCAGGTGCGGTTCTTGTGCTGATAAGCTCTTTCATATTCATGTTTTTCGGTAATAAAAACAAGGTTTCAGCCATGGGTGATGCAAAGTCTGTGATGGATGAAGACGCCTTTACCCGCCAGCGCAAGCGCATGGTGGAAGAACAGATTGCTCACCGGGGAGTAAAGGATACAAGGGTGCTGGAGGCCATGGAATTTGTGCCTCGTCACCTCTTCGTCCCTGAAGAAACCCGTTTTTCCAGTTATTATGATCAACCCGTTCCTGTCGGTTTTGGTCAGACTATTTCCCAGCCGTATATCGTTGCCTTTATGACGGAATTATTACAGACGCAAGCCGGCAGCGTTGTGCTCGAAGTGGGCACCGGTTCCGGATATCAGGCCGCTGTCCTTGCCAGGCTGGTAAAGCAGGTCTATACGATCGAGCTTGTGGAAGAATTGGGAAAAGAAGCCCGCAATCGTTTAAAAACCCTGGGTTATAACAATGTAGAAGTCATGATTGGGGACGGCTACAAAGGATGGCCTGAGCATGCACCCTTTGATGCCATTATCGTTACGGCGGCTGCCGAGCATATTCCGCAGCCCCTGATTGATCAGTTGAAACCCGGCGGCCGCATGGTTATTCCGGTGGGTGGAGTTTATGCAGTGCAGGACCTCATGCTGATTACCAAGGATGCGTCGTCAAAGGTCGTAAAAGAATCCGTTATTCCCGTCCGGTTTGTGCCCCTTTTGAGAAAATAGATTTTGCCGCAGTTTGGTTCGTAACCACTTCCTTAATGTAGAGCGACGAGCCTCGTCGCTCTACAACCGGAGATTTAGAATTCATTGTATCCATTGAAAATTACACGAGTGAAAAAACCTCCCGCAGGATATTTTACCTTACGGGAGGTTTTTGAGGTTTTACCGGGATGCAATCAGTGCTCTAAGGGATTATACGGTTTGCCCTCCTTGATGAGCGGCTCATCCGGTTTTACCGGCTTGGCTTTCGATTTTACATCGAAGATCGTCAGTGCGCCCATCGGATATTTACCGGTAGAGACCATACCCCGAAGGTTGTGATCATGCATAATCGATATCCCCGCGCCAAGATTGCATGACAAGCATTTCCTTTGACTGGCGAAATGGGGAATTCTTACCAATACATCAATCCTCTCTCCGCTTGCAATGCACAGGGTGTCTTTCTCATAGGTGCTCTTTAATTTTCGTCCGTCCAGCGCAATAACTTCCATATGATACCCATGCGGATGGAATGCAAAGACGTGGTCCGCGCCAATAGCCATGAACCGCAAGAGAACCACTTCGTCCTCATAACAGACAATCCTCGAACGCGGATCATTTATTACCGAACGCGGATGAAAGAGATTGTCGGTATACGTTCTTCCATTGATCAGAAAGTAGTCCGCCTTCCAATCCTGCAATCCATGAACAACCCCTGATTCCTGCAATTGCTCATTTGCGGTGGAGGACAATTCACTGACAAACAAGGTATAATCCCGGTCGTATTTATACCCATAAGCTGTTTTTGTCCTGTCATGGTGGACAATAAGGGGGAAATACATACCTGCCAAAATATGATTGAAGCTGTCCACGTGACAATGCGCCATGAACGAACCCTCATATTGCGGCGTGAGTTCGTAGGTAAATGATTTATGCTCAAGCACCGGATCTACCGGCAAGGAAGGCACGCCATCTACCGCAGGGGCCAAATCCAGCCCGTGGAAATGGATCGTATGGGCAACATGATTGATGCCCGAATGCTCCTCGGCATAATGCATCCCCGAATTATGGAGGACGATGCGCGCCTTTTCCCCCACAAACAGATGCAGGGGGTCAGAAGGCACCTTAACGGGCTCAAGCAATCGCTCAGCATCCTCTTTTGTCGTTACCTCCCCCACATTCTCAAAGCTACCCTTGGCATGAGTATAACCAAAGACCCATACCAATTCACCGTTAGTCATCTCTATATACCCGTCTGTTGTGTAAAGATGAAACTCCCACGCACCGTCTTTTGCGCGCTCACCCAAGACATCGCCATTGGTAACGTCAATCAACGCCTCTTCTTCCAGCTCGTCCTGCGTCATATTCCAATCTTCTGCCTTTTTAGCCTCTCCTGCAAAAACATCCGGCGCAGCAAAAGAGGTCGCAAATCCCATACATACCACTGCAGTAGCAACACCGAGTAAATTTTTTAACGTCTTCATCCCCTTTTCCTTTCTAAAAAATTTTAACAACCCGTTCAATACTGTTTAAGCAAACGTATCAATCCTTGCCCTAAACGAATTCGTGTATATCGTGTTCACCCTCCTTATCAGATTGCCTGATTACCTTTCTGTTTTTATTCATAGCCGGCGAATTATGTGTTTTGTTCAAATTTCCTTTTGCCGCAGGATTACGCGCAATCAACTGCTGTTTCTCCCAGAGCTTTCCAATGATGCATTCCAGTTCTTCGATATTCACCGGTTTTTTGAGATAATAGTTCGCCCCATATTTTTCGGCCTCCGCAGCGGCCTTTTCAGAACTATATGCGGTAATTACCACGATTGCCACCGACAGTTCCTTTTTTCTGACTTCATGGATCAGTGACAATCCACCCATTCCCGGCATCTTCATGTCTGTTAAGACGATGTCAAAATTTTCCCGGGAGATGAGATTCAAAGCATCGTAAGCCGACAGCACACCAGAAACAGAAAATCCATCATGCCGTAATATCTTCATTAATCCATCAAGGGAGTTCTTGTCATCATCTACCAGCAACAGCCTGGGTTTTGTCATAGAAGTTGTTCATCGGGCAAAATTTAACGTATAGGAATTTCAAATTTTCTGCTTCTGCCTTACACACCCCCAACCCTCTCTCGAGAGCGGGCGAAAGAAGTCCCCTCTTGGGAGGGGATTCAGGGGTGGATTTAACCTTTCATAAAAAGTCGCCGAAGGCCTAATTCAAAAATGTGAATCATTTAGTTTTTTGAAAAAATCTCAACAATAACGATGTTCTGCGGTCTTACGTGAGGGCGCATTGCAATATATCTCTACACTGCTATATTTTTCTCAAAAAAACGAAAGTGTAACAAAAATATATTCTTTGATTTGTTTTACTAACAACAATTGTGCCAATGGATAATTGATAATTAAAGAATTGATATAAGCTCGTATTTGATAGAATGTTAAGAATGGTTATTTTTTTAAAGTAGAGGAAGGGGGAAAAAGGGGAAATACTTATAAAACGAAAAATTTGCGATACTAAAGATTCCGGAGTGAAAGGCCTGAAAAAAATTTCGCTATTCCTGCCTGCTCATCATGCCCTCTTCGACCTGGGAGAGCAGCTTCAATATTCCCATGGCATTCCGCACATTCTCATAACTTTCAGGGTCTTGCAGACAACCTTGGGCTCCCCCCTCTGGGTAATGATAACAGCCCGATGGGTTTCGTTTATTTGCTTTAGCAAATCGGCATAGAGGTCTGGCGCCGCATCTTCCATTGTTTTTACTATGCTCTGAATTTCCTGGCGGCTTTTTTCGGCAACTTTTTTGCTGGCTTTTTAGCAGCCTTTCCTTTTACAGCCTTCGATGTGGCGACCTTCTTTGTTTTCTTTGTTGTTTTCCTTCCAGACTTTTGTATCACCTGGCTTTTGGGTCCATGCAGAGGCTTTTTTGGCGGAGTTTTTCGCGTTTTTGCCGTAGCCTTTATCTTTTCCAGGGATGCAGTTTTGCTTGCAGCGTCCCCTTCATTTTTCCTTTCAAAATCGGGAACAGTGTCCATCTCGATGCCAAAAACGGACGACAAATCCTGGCCTTCAAGGATTCGCTGACTCTTCTTCTCCGCCAAGGTAAGCAACTCTTCTGTTTTGTCTCTCATTGTTTCAGATATCAAATCACCGATTTCTATTTTTCTTAGCAGAAAGAACAGATTCGGCGCATGATCCAGCCGCGCTCCGACTCCATAAAGAGTTGCCGCGACGTGTTTGCACATACTCGCAAAATCGGGACAGCTGCAATCAAAGTCAATCTCTTTCGGTGACGGGAATAATCCCCTTCCACAGGTGGTAAACATCTCACCCAGGTCATTTGGAAATTTCCCCATCAACAGTTCTTGCAGCGAATCGAGTTTGCCCGCACAAAAATCTTTTATCTCTTTCCAAATATCTTTTTCGAGCGCCTTTATTTTTATAACAATGGAATATGGTTCCGAATCTGAACCCTGCACCAGCGACTTGACGTGCCCTTCCTGTATCTGGAGATCAAGCACGGATCCGCAGCGCACATAGCTCCGCCCGCGTCCGATGCGGTTGCTGTAATCAGCATACGCCTCCAGATTCTTGTTCCATGCCTTCCCCCACCATGTTTTTGCAATGGCTGTGCCTTCTATTCTCACGGGCTGGATGTCCTTATTTTTCTTCATTAACTGCTCTAATTTCTTCTTCGCCCGCTGCTGTTTTTCTCCCACGGAGATATATCGCGGAAACCCCCAGAAACTCATAATTGCCTCCTTAAATTTTCTCCAGGTACGTTACCTACAAGGTCAGCCTGAAAAGCTCCATCAACTCGCTATCGCCCATTTCCGTAATCAACGACTCGCTGGTAACCTGTATGACGTCTGCCGTCATCTTTGCCTTCTCGCACAGCATGTCGTTGATTTTCTCCTCTATGGTGCCCTTCGTTATGAATTTATGCACGATAACGTTTTTCTTTTGCCCGATGCGAAACGCCCTGTCCGTCGCCTGGTTTTCAACAGCGGGATTCCACCATCGGTCAAAGTGGATCACGTGATTTGCCTCCGTCAGATTCAGGCCAACCCCCCCTGCCTTTAGCGATAATACCATATAAGGAATATACTCGCCACCCTGAAATTGCTCCACAAGCTTCTTCCGCATCCCAACGGCGGTGCTGCCATGCAGCACCAGTCCTTCCCGTTCAAATATCGTTTTCAAAAATGCGTGTAAAGGTCCGGTTATCTCCTTGAATTGGGTAAAGACCAATACCTTCTCGCGCTTCTCGTGGATTGTTTCACAAATCTCGCGCAACCGTAAAAACTTCCCGCTGTCTGCCTCATCATATACGCCGGTTCCAAGAAACTGATCGGGGTGATTGCAAAGCTGCTTGAATTTCATTAACGACGCCAATACGATCCCTTTGCGCTGCACTCCCTCCAGACTTTCAATCCTTTTGGCTAATTCCCGGACGGCATTTTGGTACAAGACTATCTGCTTCTTGCTTAAACCGGCATACGAGGGCATTTCGACCTTATCCGGCAAATCGGAGATGACGGATTTATCAGTCTTCAATCTTCGCAGAATATAAGGACAGATTATCTTCTTCAGCCTGGCATATCCGTTGTGTGATTTCTTCACTTTACTTGCAAATTCGTTGAACTCGCTCGCCGTCCCCAGCAGTCCGGAATTGAGAAAATCAAAGAGCGACCACAGATCGGTCAACCGGTTTTCAATGGGAGTCCCCGTCATGATAATTCTATTTTTCGCCTTCAGTTTTTTTACACCCCTGGTCTGTTGTGTGCCAGGATTTTTTATTGCCTGGGCCTCGTCCAGTATCACATAATTCCAGGAATAGGTCTTCAGCCATTCATACCTCTGAACGAGCGCGTAGGTTGTAATTACCAGATCCAATTCGTTCAGCGACGCCTCGTTTTTCTCATCAACCTTTTTATCGCGATGCGCCTCGGGATGGGCGATAAAGACTTTCATGCCGGGGGTAAAACGGTCTATCTCGTTGCTCCAGTTTGAAATAAGCGAAGCGGGGATTATCAGCAGGCTGGCATTTTTCTGCCTCCTGTTTTTCAGGATATGTAAAAAAGCTAATATCTGTATCGTCTTGCCAAGCCCCATATCATCTGCCAGGCACGCCCCGAAACGCAAAGAATCAAGGAAACAGAGCCAATTCACCCCTTTTTCCTGATACGGCCTGAGCTGAGCCTTAAAGCTGGCATCCAGACGTACCGGTGGGATCAAATCCAGGTTCGCCAGCTTCCCCATAACCTGTTCCAGCCATTCGTCATTTGACACCCTGATGACGTCTTCATCGCCGGGTAAGCCCAGCATATTGTTTGAGTACAATTGAAGCCTCAGGGCGTCACGCAAGCTGAGGTTTTGATTTTCCATCAATTTGCGGGCGCTTTCATAAGCATCGAGGGTTTGCTTCAGCTTCTCGGTATCCACAGCAATCCATTTACCCTTAATAAAGGCCAGACCATCCGTTTCCTCCAGTAACCGCCGCGCCTCCTCATCGGTAATAGGCGTATCGCCAAGAAACAGTCCCACGCGGAAATCAAGCACGGCATCCATTCCAACAATGGCCTCTCCCTTACCGCCCATCTGAATGGTTACCTTCCATGGGGAGGACGCCTGTTTCCACCAGTTGGGAATCCGGCACAAGATACCGTATTTTTCATATATGGGGATTTCCTGCAGAAAACGGTACGCATCCTTCTCGCCCCATGCCAACGGATGAAACAGTTCGCCGGATTCAAGAAGGCCTGAGATAAGCGCGCTTTCTTTTGCGGCGAGGTGAACGGTGGAAAGAAGCTCCAGCAGCCTGCCGCTTTCTTTGCCATACTCAGTTAATGCGTGTTTCAGAGGCAGGTGTTTTGATTTGCCCTGTTTGTCTGTTTGTGTTGAATAGGTGGCAAGGAAGGCAAAAGGATAGTCCTGGTTTTTGTTTTCAACGAGATGAAAATATATGCGCCCCACAAGGTGCACGTCGGGACTGTAGGTATGGATAAAATCTTCGACCGTCCCCTTGTAATTGCTTACTTCATATTGAAACTGCGCGTTGAGCATCGACCAGAGGAGTTCGAGAAATTCTGCGTTCAGGTACTCCTGCCCCGTCATTAATGGCGCGCGGGACAGCATTTCAGCAATGCTCTCTTTTTCTAAGGGAATAGTTAGCTTACTTCGGATATCTTCCAATTCCGGTGTCTGGCGAATTCTTCTGGCAAATTCACCGGTAAACGAACGCCAATAATCGAGTGATGGTGAGAGGGGTATCGTCTGGTCTGAAAAACTCAAAAATAGGAGGCCGGATTTTAGATCGGTTTTAAAACGTCTGTATATCTCTTTTTGCAATAGTTGCTGGCTTTTGTCTATCTGTTCAGGAACCTCATTCCACTCCAACTGCAATGCGCCATTGGGCATAACTATTGCATTTAGCTCAACATTCATAATCATCTTGATATATGCTGGACATTTTTCTCAGGAATAGAGATGCAAACCGAAAGGGTTTAAAAATTTCGCTATCAACTACTCCTTATTTCCTCTTCATCTTGGGAGAGTGGCTTCAATATGCCAATGGCGTTCCGCATAGTATCATAACTTTTGGTGTCTCGCAGCACAACCTTTCATTGAAAAAAGCGGGCAGAGATTTTCTGTACACCGAATATATTTATCTCATATAAAAAAGTTTGTAACAATTTAATTTTTTGAAAAATGGCAACAACAACGATGTTTCCGCACGGTGTAGGGGCGAAGCATTTGCCATCAATTGGCATAAATGTCTGCACACCCCAAGCAGGCAAATGCTTCGCCCCTACCTTTTCAAAAAACTAAAGTGTTACAAAAGTTTTTATAGAACGATTTGACAAAGAAAAATTTATTCAAATGGCAATTATAAATGATGTTTTATACAATCTTTCGGGCAATACTGAGCAGCCCGCTTGATCTTTTCACTATGCTGGGTAATATCAACCCCCTCCTTTAACCTCGGCCCGCCCGTTTCTTCAAACTCAATAACTTCAGGAGCTTCTTCAGCACACATTGCACACTTAATACAACTCTCTTCAAACCAGACAACAGATTTCTTCATAGGAGCGCCTCCTCCTCATTTCTCAGGATATTCTCCCTACGCCTGATGCTAAAAAATTTCAAACATCCCCTATACTCCCTCGCGTAAACGAGGGAGTATGGGGCGGAAAACCACCGAATGTCTCATGAAAACATTACATCCAGGGACCAAAATAATCGATGTGATAAATGTCGATAATTATCCAAAAAAGTTTTGTCCACGCGGTTGTGATCCTGCGCAGTTTTTCCGGATCATTTTTTAGTTCCTGAGCAAAGAGGTTGAACAAATATTGATGTATATACCCCCATAAGGCGAGATTCAGCCTTATCGGTATATAAAGATCTTCGAAACCAAAGATGGGCACATGCACAGCCCCCACCCAGCGCACAAAATTCCAGAATTCCTCATCCCATTTACACTCCAGTATCTTAAGCAGAAACCTTTGTTGTCTTGCCCGTCTTATGTCAACGTACTCCCTGGCTATTTTGCCACTATCGTCTCTGAACCATCTTGAGAGCCATGGGTCGGTTATGAGTTTTTCATAATAGATATGATCAAGGATTGCCTTCAAATTTGCAGCTATAATATCCTTTGATTCCTTAATAGCCGCAGTATCCTTATCAGTAAAGCCGACACATTGAGCCATGTATTCGTAACGTTTCACAATATCCAAACTGGTATCCCGGTAAAGCTTCCATGCCGTGTTAAACTCAGGCACTTCCAAAACAGGATTACGCTTGCCAGCCGAAACCTTCTTCTCTGCTTCCATCGGAAACATTTTCATATACGCATCTGACATAATTGACATACGCTATTCACCCTCCTTGTAAAACCAAAAAATGTTAATTCTAAAATGCGGCATGTATCTTCACCATAAGATACTCATGCCGTTTTTCAAAATAACAAAAGATATGCCAATTGCCATTTTAAGCCGCACAAAAGTCATAAGTATATTTTTGGAACATCTTTAAACCGTGCGTCTTTTTATGTGATGCGATGACCAGAAAGAGATGCTTTTACAAGAGGGGCGTATTAAATGAAAATTTTGCGGAAATCCAGGCAGACAGGAAAAAGATGCTTGAAAAAATTTCGCTTCTAACTCCACTCCTTTACTTTATATTCAATTTTTCTGCTCGAGATACCCAATATTTTTGCGGCTTCCTTCTTACTTCCCTGCGCCATCTGAAGTGTCTTTTGGATAATTTCCTTTTCGGCTTCTTTTAGAGAAGTGCCCAGGGGAATTTTGATCATAGAGACATCTTCCTTGTTTGGAACAATGTTTTTGGGCAGAAGGTCGATGGCGATCATGCTTTTTTTACAGAGCACGACAGCCCTTTCCATGACGTTTTCCAGCTCCCTCACGTTTCCCGGCCATTGATACAAACAAAGTGCCTCCATTGCATCAGGATCAAATCCCCTGATCTCCTTTTTATACTTTTTTATGTACTTAATAACAAAAAAATTAGAAAGGAGGGGAATGTCGTCTCTCCTTTCCCTCAGCGGAGGCAAATGGACGGTGATGACATTTAACCGATAAAACAGATCCTCGCGAAATCTTCCTTCCGAGACCTCTCTTTCAAGGTTTCGGTTCGTTGCCGCAATCAATCTCACATCCACCTTCAGAGTTTTTTCCCCGCCAACACGCTCAAACTCACCCTTCTCTAAAACCCGCAGCAATTTCACCTGTACCTTTAAACTCATCTCGCCCACTTCGTCCAGGAAAAGGGTGCCTCCGTCCGCCATCTCAAACCGTCCTTTTCTCGCCTGAATGGCGCCGGTAAACGCCCCTTTTTCATGACCAAAGAGCTCGCTTTCCAAAACGCCTTCTGATAGGGCGGCGCAATGCAATGCCACGAGGGGCTTGCTGGACCTGTCGCTTTGATAATGAATGGCATTCGCCACGAGTTCCTTCCCGGTCCCCGTTTCCCCTAAGATCAGGATTGATGCGGCGCTGGGGGCAACGTCTTCAATGGTCTTGAAGATACCCTGCATCTGGGGGGTGCTTCCCACCAGTTCAGAAGATTTATACTTGTCCTTTAATTTTTCCTTTAATAGTCGGTTCTGGAAAATGAGTTGCTGTCGTTCCCACAACTTTTCCAATACCAGCTCCAACTCTTCAACGTTTACGGGTTTCGTCAGATAATCGTCCGCCCCGCACTTTATCGCCTCAACAGCCGTTTTAACCGAGCTATAGGCCGTGATAACCACGATGGCCATCGGCTCTTCTTTCTTCCGCAATTCGTGAATCAGGGACAATCCGCCCATACCGGGCAGCTTCATATCCGTCACAACGATATCAAAGGTCTTCCCGGAGAGGAGGTTTAATGCCTCATAGCCAGACAGGGCTCCGGAGACCGGATACCCGTCGTGCGCCAAAATCTTCACCAGCCCATCGAGCGCGGTTTTATCGTCATCAATTAGTAAGATCCTTGGTTTTGTCATAGGCTGATACTAAGGAATTTCAAGGTTTCTGCTCCTGCCTTACACACCCCCAACCCCCTCCCAAGAGGGGACGCAGGAAGTCCCCTCCCGGGAGGGGATTCAGGGGGGGGGTTTTATCGTATAATAAAAATTTGCTGAAGGTCTAATCTAACCCCTAACTCGCCCCCTAACCGCACTGCACGCTCCTTCCATCCACCTAACTTATAGGAAGCGCAATCACAAATTTACTTCCCCTGGAAGATGCCTCCAGCCGTATGATACCTCCATGGGCCTGGACAATGTTCTGTGCAAACGAAAGCCCTATGCCGGTACCCCCGTCTTTTGTGGTATAAAAGAGATGAAATATCTTGTCCCTGATTTCATCCGGTATCCCCGGCCCGGTGTCCTGACAGGAGATACCTATTTCCTGTTCAATACGCTTTGCACTTACCTGCAATATTCCTCCGTCTGGCATTGCCTCAATGCCATTGATCAGGATATTCAGGATCGCCTGCTTTATCTTGTCCCGGTCGATCATTATCTCCGGCAAGGCATTTTTTATTACGAATTCAATTTGTATCCCCTGTAATTGCGCCTGGGGCAGGAGCAACGAAACAATCTCGCTGAGGAGATCACCCACATGAACGCTGCTCTTATTCAGTTCACCGGTCTTTGAAAAATGCAAACACTCTTCGACAAAACCGCTCAAGCGATGCAGTTCCTTCTGAACGATCGTGACAACGTCAAGTAATTCCTTTTTTGCCCGATCGCCGAGCTTCTTGATATCGTGGATCTCCCGTTCCAGCACCGTCATCTGGATATTCATGGCATTTAAAGGGTTCTTCACCTCATGTGCCAGTTCCGCGGCAAATGCGCCAAGGGTGGACAGGGTTTTCGACCTGAGCACCTCATCCGAAAACCGCTTTATATCACTAATATCCTCGATTACGGAAACAAGATGCGTCACTTTTCCCCCGGGGGTTTTTAAAGGAGAAACGCTCATTTTTACCCAGGATTCGGTTCCATCCCCCCGTCTGATCAGGAGTTCCCGCGAACCCTGGGAGAGGCCTCCGTGAAATATTTCCATGCCGGGGCAAAACTTCTCCGTCAAACACATCCCCGTGGAGGTATGGCACAAAAAAATGTCGCCGCAATCCTTTCCGATAACCTCTGCCCGCGACCATTTCGTTATCTCTTCACAGGCGTGGTTAAAAAACACCACCCGACGGTTGATATCCTGTATCATAATGCCTTTGCCTATACAATCTAAGGCCTGATTTACAATGCCTGTTAGCGTATCCATTGTATCCATAGTGTCTAATAAAAAATATTTTGACATTTTCGGCAAAAATGTTTTTTTCACACTGTGTAGGGGCCGGTTTGAGACCTGCCCCTACCGTATTTCTCTTCCGACTCGTTCGGGTTGGGTAGTAATAAGCCTATCAAAATTCCTTCAAAAGTAAATGTCAAAAATGAAGAAGGCGCTCTGTTTGTGGTGGCAACTTTCTTTTTGGGTTAACAAGGGAACGGAGGACAAAAGGAGGCAGGGATCAGGATGGCACGACGGGAACAGCATACGAAAAACCAGATGCGGAATGCCCTGTTACCCGGCAAACAGTGAGGAGGAAAACCGCTGGTGGCTGACAGCATGAAGAATTTCCGCGCCCTATCGCCTCACTTGTCGCGCAGACTTAAGGGTCCTGGGCTCGGAAACAGGTACTCCCTAATCATCTGCACGAAGCACATATCGGTGAATAAGGCCAGCGTCTACCCCGATGATCATGGTCTCAAAGGGCTTTATGCTATCTTTCGGGCTATCCGGTATGGTAAACTCTTCTTTCTTAACCAACAGATCACGATCATCATAGATTTCCAGCTTAAATTTTGCAAAACGATAGTTCTTTTCCGACCGGTTCGCTATCTCGCCCATAAAAAGCACGTTGTCACCAAACGGATTAAACCGCACGCCCCTCACAAAAAATCCATTCCCAATATCTTCAAATCCATCCGTAAGAATGGGTCTCGCAGGCTCTTTCCCGGCAACCTCTTTTTTGGCCGCTTTTCCAACCCCCGGGGCGAGATTTTTTTCTAATGCGTTCACCCGCTTTTCCAGCGCCTCTACCCGCGCAATAAGATTTGAAATAACGATCTCCATCATATTCAATTTATTGGATACATCTTGTGCGTTTACCGTATTCACCAGGAAGAGTGGGACTATTAACGCTACCAGTCCCATGAAAAACTTTCTTTTTGCTATCTTCATATTTCACATCCTAAAGCACTTTGTTGTTATCTGGTTCGAACAAGCCATGCGGGTACAATTAAGATTAAGCATGCAGAGGCAATTTTGCACTGATTTATTGCTGTCATTGAAAATAATTGTTGTAATGAAATAAAGGAGCGCTGATTGTCCTTTTTGGAATTGGGAATGCCTGCTTTTCAGGATGATATTATACTCAAGATGTTCATAAAATGTGAATTTTAAATTGATAATATGGTGGCATGGACAAACTCTGTTTGTCCGTGTTGAACTGCTATAAATCACAAATTGTGAGACTGTAGAGTATATCATACTCTCAACGGGAAGCGCAAGGGTAATCCATCGAAACCGTTGCACAAAATCAGCGAAAGACCGGTGGCAACGTCAAATATAAACGCAGGCGCTTTAACATAAATCGGGGAGATCTGATGATGAAGGTGGCGCTATCAAAAGCCAGAAGCGCCTTTTCTGTAAAAATAATTTTTACAGAGTTTCGTATTTCACTTTACGTAAGTCTTTGGAAAAGATTTTAACACTACCAATCTCCTGGCGCTCTTCCGGTCCGTTCCGGTCTATGGGTAATATAAATATTTTGCTAGGCAAACAATATCGTTTATGTTATGAATAGGCGTTCCCGAACAATAACAGTGCGAATGGTGAAGCTACGCTATGCCGATGCCCGGTTTTTCTTGACGTGAACCCTCGTATCAGGCAATACGCACTGGACAGCGCAATCACTTTGAATAGTTCCTGGAGCAGCCCGAAAGAAGGGCTTGATGGGGGTAATATCTTCGGTATCGGAGGGATTCTTTAACAATGGCAGACAACGAAGTGGGTGGGTTACTGTATAGCATAGATTTACGGTTAATTTTTGTATGCGCTATCGCCTTGTTCTTTCTGGCTTTTGAAGGTGGCTTTCGATTTGGGCGCCTCATCCGGACAAAGGTTGATGAGACGGCAAAATCGTGGATTACTACCATTGATGCGGCTGTCCTTGGTATACTCGCCCTCCTCCTGGGATTTACCTTTTCCATGGCGCTAACACGTTTTGATCTCCGTAAGCAACTGGTTCTCGAAGAGGCCAACGCCATCGGCACAACATATCTGCGGACACAACTGCTGCCGGAACCGTACATGACGGAAATATCCGGACTGCTGCGCCAATATGTCGATACGCGGCTAGAAGGTATACAGCCGGGGAAACTCCATGATGCGATCGTCAGGTCAGAACGATTACACAATCAACTTTGGCTGCGTGCCGTTGACATCAGCAAGGACAAAAGGGTATCTTCACCGGTGATTGTCTCGCTGTTTCTGAGTTCTTTGAATGAAATGATCGACCTTCACGCCAAACGCCTGGCTGCATCTGAGAACCGTGTTCCTGAAATCGCCTTTTGGCTTTTGTTTACGTGTGCGGCCTTGTCTCTCCTGGTCATGGGCTATGGATGCGGCATGGGGAGCCGGAGGAATTTCTTCCCGGCGGCAATGATGTCGGTCGTTCTGGCAATGGTCATTCTGGTGATCATGGATCTCGACCGGCCCCGGCGGGGGTTCATCAGGGTCAGCCAGCAGGGCATGATCAGGCTTCAGCAAAGTTTAACTACCGGCCCGGCTGCCCCGGCGGAAGCGATTGCAAAATAAGAAATCTGCGACTAATTTTGATGATACTACTTTGAATCAAAGGAGGAATGTATGGATAAGTTACCAACAGAGGCACAACGGCTGATGGAAGCCAACCAACAGAAGGTGCACTGGAAGAAATGGGGTCCCTATTTGAGTGAACGTCAGTGGGGCACGGTGCGCGAAGACTACAGTGAATCCGGGGATGCCTGGAACTACTTCCCCCACGATCATGCCCGTTCCCGAGCCTACCGCTGGGGTGAAGATGGCCTTGCGGGCATCTCCGACGACAATCAACGGCTCTGCCTTGCTCTTGCTTTGTGGAACGGCAAGGATCCGATCCTGAAGGAACGCCTGTTCGGGTTGACCAACGCCGAGGGAAACCATGGAGAGGACGTCAAGGAGTATTACTTCTACCTCGACAGTACGCCGACACACTCGTATATGAAGTACCTCTATAAGTACCCGCAGGCAGCCTACCCGTATGACGACATTGTAGCAACGAATCGCCGGCGGGGCCGCCATGAACTCGAGTACGAGCTTATCGACACCGGAGTCTTCGACCAGGATCGTTACTTTGATGTGTTCGTCGAATACGCCAAGGAGTCGCCCGAGGACATCCTGATTCAAATCAGCGTCCACAACCGTGGCCCGGAGGTGGCCACGGTGCATGTACTGCCAACGCTCTGGTTTCGCAACCAGTGGTCATGGGTCGCCGGTTCAGACAAACCGGAGGCTTTTCAGACGGAGGGAAGCACAACATACAGCGTGGTCGCGGCGTCCTATCCCAGGGAAGAGCCTCACTACCTGTACTGCGAGGGGACACCATCCTTGCTTTTCACAGAGAATGAAACCAACACCCAACGACTTCTTGGCGTCCCTAACAGGACTCCGTACGTCAAGGACGGCATCAACAATTATTTAGTCCATGGACAACAGGAGGCCGTAAACCCGGAGAAGAAGGGTACAAAGGCTGCGGCTCACTACCGCTTAACGGTCCCGCCTGGCAAGAGCCATGTGGTCCGGATCCGGCTCACTTATGTTGCGCCGGCCGCGCTTGATCAGACCTACGGTAAAGGATTCGGACCGTTCGGAAGCCATTTCGATGATGTGCTGAAGAACCGCAGGCAGGAAGCGGATGAGTTCTATGCCACCGTCATTCCACCGTCGCTCAGCGCAGATGCGGCTAAGGTTATGCGCCAGGCCCTGGCGGGTATGCTGTGGACCAAGCAATTCTATTATTATGACGTAAACCAGTGGCTCGGGGAACGTGGCTCAGACCCTTTTAAGCCGAAAAGACGCGCAGCGCCCCGCAACGATCACTGGCATCACATGTACAACTCCGACATCCTTTCGATGCCTGACAAATGGGAGTATCCATGGTATGCGGCGTGGGATCTCTCCTTCCATGTCCTTGCCCTGACGCTGGTGGACCCGGATTTTGGCAAACAACAACTGGACATCATCCTCAAGGATCACTACCTGCACCCCAGCGGGCAGATTCCGGCATACGAGTGGAACTTCGGAGACGTCAATCCGCCGGTGAATGCCTTTGCTACCATCTTCACCTACCGCCTGGAAAAGGCCCGGAAGGGTCAGGGCGATATCCGCTGGCTCGAACGCAATTTTCAGAAACTGCTCCTCAACTTCACCTGGTGGGTCAACCGCAAGGACCGATTTGGCAGGAACGTCTTCGAGGGCGGCTTCCTGGGACTGGACAACATCGGCGTCTTCGACCGAAGCGCGCCGCTGCCGACGGGCGGCTACCTGGAACAGGCAGATGGCACCGCATGGATGGCGCTTTACTGCCAGAACATGCTCGAGATCGCCATAGAACTGGCGATGGAGAAGGAATCATACGGTGATATGTGCCTTAAGTTCGTCCAGCACTTCCTGTGGATTGCCTCATCGATGATACACACGGGCGAGGAGACGGGGATGTGGGATGAGGAGGACGGCTTCTTTTACGACGTGCTGCGGTTGCCGGACGGCCAGGCCCAGCGCCTTAAGGTGCGCTCCATGGTGGGCCTGCTGCCCTTGTGCGCAGTCACGGTCTTTGAGGGAGAATTATCAAAGAAGTATCCGGAGATCCGAGACCGGTTCACACGGTTTCTCGAAGCACGGCCGGAGTTGTTAACCTTTATCCACAACCCAAACAAAACTGGTTATGCAGAACGCCGGCTCGGCTCGATTCTGAACGAAACCAAGCTCCGCCGGGTGCTGGAGAAGATGCTCGATGAGCGGGAGTTCCTCAGCCCTTACGGAATCCGCGCTCTCTCCCGCTACCATGCCGACCACCCCTATATCTTCCGTACGGGCGGACAGGAATACCGTGTCTCCTACCTGCCGGCGGAGTCTGACTCCGGCATGTTTGGAGGTAACTCGAACTGGCGCGGACCGATCTGGATGCCGGTAAACGGTCTTATCATCCGGGCATTACTGCAATATTATGCTTACTATGGCAATGATTTTACCGTTGAATGCCCAACGGGCTCCGGACGGCGTATGAACCTGTACCAGGTAGCCGGTGAGATCACGCGACGGCTGTCCAATATCTTTCTGCAAGACAAAGATGGGCGACGGCCGGTCTATGGAGATACCCGGAAATTTCAGGAAGACCCGCTCTGGCGCGATTACATCCAGTTTTACGAGTACTTCCACGGGGACAACGGGGCCGGCCTCGGCGCCAGCCACCAGACCGGATGGACCGGAATCATCGCCCGGCTTATGCATATCTTTGCGACCGTCACGCCGGAGTTGATCCTCGAAGGCGGCAGAAAGGCAGTTTTCGAGGCGGCCGCCCAGGTCAAGAGAAGCCAGCCCGGAGGCGCTGACAAAAAAGGTAAACGGGGCGCTTCCCGTCGGTAGATTGAGAGATTATTGCAAATACAGCAGAAAATCTTAGTGAAATCGTAATTAAAAAGGAGTATACTGCAAAGGATTTTATGAAAAAAGAAGAGGCGGGAAGTGGGAAAGGATACCTCGTTTGACCGGGAAAGGATTAGGGGGTCTTCATGAGTACGCAAAGCCAAAATAAATCAGAGATAAAGTTCAGCCACCCATCACAGGACACCCTTGTTGTCCATTTTGCCGGAGACTGGCTTTTGGAAACAACACCCCCTTCAACCGAACTATTCGAAAATGAGATAAAATCGTTCAAAACACTCCGTACGGTCAATTACGAGACAAAGAATCTTACCAACTGGGACAGCAGCCTGCTTCTATTCTTATCAAAGGCCTCCGACATCTGCGTTCAACGCAACATCCACATCGGGATGGAAGGCATTCCCCAGGGAGTGCGCAAACTTCTCGATCTTGCATCACCGAAACGCCAGCGGAAAGGAATAACCGGGAAGGCAGGGAAGAAATCCTTTCTCGTAGGAGTGGCGGATACCACCCTTGATTTCATACGGACGTCGAAGGAGATGTCTGCGTTCATAGGCGAGGCGGCGCTTGCCTTCGGAAAGCTGTTGTGCGGCAAGGCAAATTTTCGCCGCTCCGACCTTATGAATATCATCCAGGATAGCGGGGCGCAGGCGCTCCCCATTGTTACCCTGATCAGTGCGCTGGTGGGTTTGATCTTTGCTTTTGTCGGCGCCTTGCAACTGAAACTCTTTGGCGCGCAGATTTACGTAGCGGATATTGTGGGGATAGCCATGGTCAGGGTGATGGGGGCGATTATGACCGGCATCATCATGGCAGGCCGTACAGGCGCTTCGTTTGCCGCTCAGATTGGCACAATGCAGGTGAACGAGGAAGTCGATGCGCTCAAAACCCTGGGGATATCGCCCATGGAATTCCTGGTGCTGCCCCGCATGCTTGCCCTGGCCCTTATGATGCCGCTCCTGTGCCTGTATGCAGATCTTATGGGCATTATTGGCGGAATGGTTGTGGGCGTGTTTATGCTCGATTTGAACTTTATGGAATACTTCAACCAGACAAAATCGGCAATTGCCCTCACCCATCTCTGGGTAGGGCTGTTTCACAGCGCCGTGTTTGGCGTGCTCATCGCGCTCGCCGGATGCCTGAAAGGAATGCAGTGCGGACGGAGCGCATCTGCGGTTGGCACTGCCACAACGTCAGCGGTAGTGACGAGCATCGTGAGCATCATCATCTCAACGGCAATCATTACCATTGTGTGTGAAGTGCTTGGTATTTGAATATGGATGAAAAAAGAGAACTTACCGCAGAGAAAAAGAAGATCGTGGTGCGCGACCTCGATATGGGATACGGCAGCTATGTGCTCATGCGTAATATGAACTTCACGGTGAACAAGGGAGACATTTTTGTCATTATGGGAGGGAGCGGATGCGGAAAGAGCACGCTTCTGAAGGTGCTCATAGGGCTGCTGGAGCCATTGCGCGGACAGGTACTGTATGACGGTGTAAATTTCTGGGAAGGAGACGCTCAGCAAAAAGACCGTATCATGAGGAGGTTTGGCATCCTCTACCAGAGCAGCGCATTGTGGAGCTCCATGACCCTGGCTGAAAATGTTTCGCTCCCGCTTGAACAATATACCAACCTCAGCAAGAATCAAATCCGTGAGTTAGTCTCGCTAAAACTTGCGCTCGTCGGACTCGCAGGGTTTGAAGAATTTTATCCCTCGGAAATAAGCGGAGGAATGCGAAAGAGGGCAGGGCTTGCGCGGGCAATGGCGCTTGACCCCGACATCCTCTTTTTTGACGAACCTTCGGCAGGTCTTGATCCGGTCAGCGCCCGGCTTCTTGATGATCTGATCATTGAACTACGGGATAGTCTTGGCGCAACCGTCGTAGTGGTTACCCATGAACTGCAAAGTATCTTTGCCATCGGGAACAACTCGGTCTTTCTCGACCCTGATACCAAGACGATCATCGCGTCCGGCGACCCGAAGAGACTGCTTGCAGAGTCAAAAGATCCGAAAGTAATGAGTTTTTTAACCAGGGGAGAAAAAACAGAACAGGGGGTAGTATCATGAGTAAACCGGCGAATAAGACACTTATTGGCGCTTTTATCATAGGGGCGATTGCCTTACTGGTTGCTGCAGTGCTTATTTTTGGATCGGGCAAATTCCTGAAAAAGACGCATTATGCCGTGGTGTTCTTTGAGGGTTCTATTAAGGGGCTCAATGAAGGAGCGCCGGTTATTTTCAGTGGGGTAAAGATAGGCGCTGTGACAAACATCCGTTTGGTTTACGACCCTGTTAATGACTCTGTTCGGATACCGGTGATCATCGAACTTGAGCCGGACAAATTCGAAAGGACTGACGTAGTTGAAAGACAGCCGGAGAAAAATTTAAAACTGCTTATCGAGCGGGGACTGAGGGCGCAACTTCAGATGCAGAGCGTTGTTACCGGCCAGCTCATGATCGCGCTTAACTTCTTTCCTGACAAGCCTGCCAACTATATTGGTTTTGTAAAGGAATATCCCGAAATTCCATCAATCCCCACCCCCTTACAGGAATTAGCAAAGACAATCGAGGACCTTCATCTTAAGGAAATTGTCAAGAAATTAGATGGTACCCTGGATTCGGTGAAAAAACTCATCCAGCACATCGACAATAAGATTGATCCGCTGATAACGAATATCACAAAGACCTCCGAGGTGAGTCAGAACACCCTTGAGATTATGCAGGCTACGTTGAAGCAGACCAATAATACCCTTTCGGTCTTTTCTGAAACAGCCCGGTCGGCAAGGTCCTTAACCGAGTACCTCCAGCAGCATCCCGATTCCATTCTCAAGGGAAAACCACGGTGATACTGTCAGGGTTTTTCAGTAACAATGTATGAATAAACACACCCCTACCCCTCTCAAGCGGGGAATTTGAAAAGTCCCCTCTTGGGAGGGGATTGAGGGGTGGGTAAAAAAGCCGTTGGGTTTTTGTCTTTTCAAACCCAGCCTAATTACTCGACGTTTAGTGTCTAATAAAAAATATTTTGACATTTTCGGCAAAAATGTTTTTTTCACATTGTGTAGGGGCAGGTTTGAAACCTGCCCCTACCGTATTTCTTTTCCGACTCGTTCGGGTCGGGAATTCCAATGTTTGTTGTAGGGGCGAAGCATTTGCTGATACCGGATTTGAATGTCATCTTATATCCTGGACAGCAAATGCTTCGCCCCTACGTGTGATCGCAAACAAAGTAGCCGAAGGCCTAATTAAACACCCTGATTTTATAAGGAGGCATTTCTCAATGAAAAATTATGCCGTTTCATATTTTGCCCGTTTCATCCCAATGGGCGTCCTTGCGGTTATTATGGGATGCGCGAGTACTCCGTCATCAAAGTTTTATATCCTGAATCCCATAGAAAAGGACGAGGCGCAGCAGGAGAGCACAGATGTTTTGCAGC
>WBZY01000625.1_pt1 | contig 25153 bp, 29 predicted proteins | sample 5204191 | NCBI WGS metagenome assembly WBZY01 (sample SAMN12344363, study PRJNA552823) | activated sludge metagenome | biome: Activated sludge suspended growth; feature: Anammox Sidestream; material: Wastewater; isolation source: activated sludge from anammox sidestream of wastewater treatment...
AACGCAGTATCGACCGTAACTTGCGGCTGGCCGATGTAGAGGCCGGTTGCAATGGGTAACAGGAAGAGCCAGAAGCAGATAGAGGCGCACCCCGAGAAGCTCGAAGCCTGCAAGGATACCCGTGCGAGGAGGGGAGGGTCGAAACGCTACTACAACAAAGCCAAGAACACCGTCGCGATGAAGGAACACCGCGAACACAAGCGAGAGGTGTTTATTGGCCTTGGGATTCTATGATAACACCAGAGCCGAGCCAAGGCGGCGGCACCCTAACAAGGCGTCAATGGAGGTTCGAGCCCTCCCGGTTCTGCATTGCCACCAACGGTCATGGGTTGTGGCCGTGCGAAGTTCAGCTATGTGCGCGGGGCATGGCTCACAACCCGATGTTACCCGCCGTGTTTCTTTCTCTGGATCCAAAGCATAGAGCAGATGGCAAAAATCGAACTAGATGATCTGGTTCTTGGCGTGTCGCCGCTGACCGAGACAGTATTCGCAGGCGTGTTGGATAAGCGGAGCTTGGGCAAGAGGCCGCTGTGGTTGCACAAGAAGGACGTGACCAGTGATGTGCTCAGGTGTATCATTGAAAAGGTTGGCGAGGGCATGGTCCTGAATGTCAGCGCAGGTGATGAGCAGTGGGAGATCAGCGTGGTGAAGCTCAAGGCCAAGGCGAAGCGAAGAGGTTCTTTACATGGCGGGTAACGTCCGAGCGGTTGGCGTTCGTTGCCGACTTTGGAATACGAAAACTTAACTTAAAAACATAAATTTATATGGAAAACAATACTTTAACAAACCACGAAAACGGCAATGACGCTAACTGCTTGTTAGCTGCTGGGCTTCGTGTAAAATTGCATTTAGTTGATGTAAATCCAATTTCTTTTGAGATACCAAACTTTCATTTTGTGCCACGAAAGGATGACTTAATAGATGTTGGAAGTTTAATTGACGAAAACAACTACTCAGATGAAGAATTGAAAAAAATATATTCTCTTTCGTGGTCTGTTTGGTATGTCAACTGGGGAAAAGATGAATTTGGATTTTTTGCCGAAATAGTCTGTGAGGGAGAATAGCCTTGCAGCTAACACACGATATACGCACCTCCCGTCCAACAAACGACTGCAAACGGTAACAAACGCAGAAGCCCCGGTGTAGTGCCGGGGCTTCTGCGTTTCGGGTGGTCGGGGTCACTTGCCGAACGGCGCACACAGCCCGTCCCCGGCCATCAGCATCCGGTCGGGGAACTGAACCGCGCTCCATGCCGCCACGCCCACGGGCAGGCCGCTGGTGAAGCGCGGGTGGAACAGGGTGACGTTGACGAACTGCTGGGCAAGGCTGCCGCCCGACCCCTGCCACGGCTCAGACACGCTGCCCACGCTGAAGGACGCGCCACGGTCCAAATGGTACGTGAGCGGGGTTTGGTTCTGTCCGTTCAGGCCGTTCGACCCCGCAGGCAGGAAACCGCCGTAGCTGGTCACATGGTCCCCGTAGAACCCCTTGGCCCATACGGTCGTGCCCGCATCGCCTAGCTGGAACATGCTCTGATACCCGGCGATCACCGGCGTAGCACCGGGCTTGCGATCCGCCCTCCAACACAGCGTGCTGATGTAGTTGCAGGCGTTGTTGCCGTTGCCGATCCCCGAGTAGGTGCGGTTGTCCCACACCGTCACGCCCGCCGCCGTCTGTCCCGCCCGTGCGCTGCCCCGTGGCGTGCCCGTCTGGTCCTTGGCCAGCAGCAGGATCGCCTGCCCTGCCGGGTTGGTCCCGTGCGCGTCCTTGCGGATGTACTTGTCGCTCACCAGCAGGAACGAGGGCGCGGCCCCCTTGTCGGTGCGGGGCTTGGTGCCGGTGTACCCATACAGGGGTGACACGGTGAGCGATGCCACGTTGCGCTGCCCGAACGTCACGTAGGACGTGATGGACTGCGAGCCGACCCGGCTGGGGTACTCCATCGCCAGCACGGTGAACTGCTTGCCCTTGGCCTCGATCGCCGTCCGCATCGCAGCGGCTACGGTGGCGGTGGCATCGTGGGACGTGCCGCCGTTGACCGCGATCACGTTGGATGCCGGGATGCCCCACGCGGCGGCGTAGGCAGCACCCCACGCGGCGGTCCTGCTGTCGGCCGAGTTGGTCACCACCAGCACGTCGCTGGGGTCGATACCGCTGCCGGTGGGCGGGGGCGTCACCGTGCAAGCCTGCGCCTCGCTCTCGGCGGGCTTGGGGTCCGTGCAGGTGCTGCCCGTTGGTCCACACGCACAGGTGCGTGTGCGCGTCTGCTGGCCATCGTTGCAGGCACCCCATGCGCTCCACGCCGTGCAGGTCCATGTGCCTGGCGTAGGCGGCGGCGGTGTGGTAGTGGCATCAAGGTAGACCGTGGTGGCCGATCGCGGTGGCCCGTCGATGATGTAGCGGTAGGGCGTGCAGGTGGTGTGTGACGGCGTGCCGGAGGTCCGCAGGAAGTCCACACGTGTCGAACATGCCGCCGTGCTGGTGATGCCCGGAACCGTGGTGAGTGTGCCACCGCCCCGGTAGGTCCATTCAAATCCCAAGGCCACGTAATCGCCCGGCGATGCCCACCGCTTGCGGTTCACCAGATCATGCACCAACGTGGCGTAGTTAAAGCCCTTCATCGCACCGACACGGACGTAGCTGTTCTGCGGCGTGCCGTTGGTGAGGCGCGTGTCCAGCACGAACAGGGCATCGATGTCGCACGATCCGCTGGCCGCGCTCACCGCCCCGATGTGCATGGCGTACTGCCCGCCCATCACGGCCACGGCCTGCCCACGGTGCGCCCGGTCGCTGGTGGCCACGCACGTCTCATGCTTCACCACCCCGATGTTCCACGTTCCGCCGCCCTCGCTGCCGTTGCCCGCGATGCTTTCGATCATGGCGCCGTTGTCATCGCCGCTCACCTCATCGATGTTCACTGTGCCGCCCCAGCAGCCCACGCACCCGATGCCCGCCTTCACGTTGTCGAACACGCTGATGGTGCCCATGTGGTGCGGGGTCGGTGCGTACATCTCGATCCCGTAGCTTCGGAAGTTGCGGGCGTAGATGTCGGTGGTGAACGTCACCTCACCGGGCTTCCACATGCGGATTCCCGAGCTGTTGAACTGCACCGATGGGAACTCACGGGACCGTCCGTTTAAGGCGAAGCCTTCGATGCGCGTGGCCTCCACGTAGCTGAAGTTGCCAGCCCCGCCCCATGTGCCGCTTTGCAGGGAGTGACGCTCGCCCGTGGGTCCGTTCCACAGCTCATGCCAGATCACCAGCTCGGTGTTGATCGACACGCTGTTATCGCCAACGTAGCCCGTGCCTGCGCCGGTGTATTCGCCCCCGCTGAACTCAGCGGTGACGGTCTGCCAGTATCGGCCCGGAGGGACGACCACATGGTTCTGGGAATTGAGGACGCCGGTGATGGGCTGCCCGCCGCCTTGCCCATTGAACACGGCGTCCATCCATGCGGCATCGAAGGCCGAGAGGGTCATGAACTTGCCGTCCGTCCATCCGAGGCCGGACAGTCGGGCGTAGGCGCGTGGGTACTTGACCTTGGCGGCATCGAGCGTGCCGAGGTTGGACAGTTGCAGCTTGGACTGCATTTCGGTCAGCCCGTAGTCGGCGCGCAGGTCGTATGCCTTGCGCGTCTGCGCCGATGCGTTGCCCACCACCAGCGCGATGGCGGCGGCGAGCATGAGGAGGCGGTGAAGAAAGCGGATCATGGTGTTCACTTGTTACGCTTGACGGTGTAGACGATCGGGTGGTAGTTGCCGCGCCCATCGGGCCAATAATATGCCCACACGCCATCGACGTAGAGCTTCTCGGCCCGCAGGTTGCGCTTGGCACCACGGCGGGCGCTGCTGTCATCGTAGTACCGTTGCTTCATCACGTACTCTTCGCGGCTGGGCCGGGCGATGGTGACGGTCCACGGCTGCGCGTGGTCCTTGCGCTTGTGGCGCGTCAGCACCACTATCACGCGTGTCTTCTTGATGTTCATGGTTTTGGTGTTGAGAGTTTTTCGGGAACTTGACAGTACTTCACATGCTTCCTCAGGTTCTGCGGGAGTTGGTATATCGTCACTAGCGAGTTGCCGCAGAACAGATAGATGTTCTCGCCGTAGATGCGGATGCGGTTGGCCTTCTTGTACCTAGCCCACACGCCGCTCACGTACTTGTTCAGCGAACCCTTGGTATCCTTGTGGCAGATGCCGTCGTTGTAGGCTTTTTCGGCCATCTTTTCAAGGACACTTGTCTTCCAGCTTAGGCGCTCCTTAGCCCGTTCGTAAGCGTGGTCCGTGATATGCACCACGGGAATATCGTCGGACGGATCGCGCATGACTTCGCTTGGTTTTCGAGGTGTCTGTTGAGGTCTTTGAGGATGCGGCGCTTCACGCGCTGCGCTTCGGCCCGGCTTGGCGGTGCATGTGGATGGTCATGGCTTTTTCATTGGGACGTAAACTGCCATGTGATTCCTTCCGTATCGTTCCGCTAGGTTGCACGCCGCAGCCACCTCCCTGCCGTAGCCCTTGGGCACCACCATCGTGGTGTGCAGGTATGGCGCGCGCACCCAATCGTACTCCGGCTTGTCGGGGTCCGGCGTGAACGATGCCGACCCCTTGACGTAGTCTGGTTCATCGGGATGGTGCCACCCGTGCCGCATCTCCAGCCGCATCACGCGCTGCTGGGCACGGTTGCGGTCCTTGGTGGCGCGGTCGAGGCGCACGCCGAGGTAGATGCAGGCAGCGGCGAGGATGCCGATGGCGGCGATGGCGTAGGTCATGCGGGGTTGTTATTCCGAACGAGATATGTCAACGGCGTTGACATTCCATCTTCCAAGTAATCGGACAGACCTTCCACCTCTTCAGAAGCCTGCATCCTGTCCGCGTCATCCATACATGGCACGCAAATCGGGCTGGGCCTTGGCGGCCCCCAGAATGTTCGACCACAGTACTGGCACACTGGCATTTCTTCCATCGCCATACACTTCATGCGATCCACAGTGCCACCGTTACCGCCGCCACCAGCACCAACGCCTCGAAGGCATAGGCCATGAGGCCAGCGCGGTGGATGGCCTTGGTATAATCAGGGCTCGCAAGGCTCCCGTAGTTCATCGCATGGTCATCACGTACATGCTCCCTGTAGTTGTTGCGGTTTATCCACCCGAGCGTGTGCTGGATAAACATCCAGTCGTAGCGATTGCCGGGGGCCGTGTATCGCCAGTCCTTGCCCCGCGCCCGGTTCAGCGTGTACCGATGCGCGAGGGTGAACACCGCCCATGCCACGCACGCCAGCGGCACACCGACCGACAGCGCCACCCGCCACGATCCATCCAGCCCCAGCAGCAGCACCGCCGCAAGGATCATCCACGCTGCGATCCATCCGCTGCCGACCCATTCGATGCGCCACCACACCAGCTCATCGTGGGGCAGGTCTTCATCGAACCCCTGCTCGATGTTCTCGGCGATCACTTCCGCTTCGGTCTGCGCCATGCGGCGGGCGTTCCAGTAGGCCCAGCCGCCGACCGCGGCAAGGGCGATGATGGTGGCGATGTCTGCGGGGGTCATGCCTGCTTGCCGTTGAAGTTGCGCCAGTGCCCCCAATGGATCAGTGCCAAGGCACCCCACGCCAGCGCCTTGCTCCACCCCGGCGCGGCGATACCCCACGCGAGGAAGGCGGCGGTGATGAGCAGGCCCACCACGAGGTGCCCGGCCTTGCCCCACTTCCACTGCCGGAAGTTGTACACGAAGCCCCAGTATGTGAGCTTCCTCGATGCCATGTGCTCCATGGCCCGCCGCATATCGCGCTCGCGTTGTTCGTCAGGTGTCATCGTTGCTTCGGATTGTTGATGAACGTGACGTGCTGCCCCGTGATGGTATTCTCCCCGTCGTCTGTCCATTCCATCGCGGCGTGCTGGAATGGACCGTGCAAGACCTTGGTGTACACGCACGACACCAGCCACCCACGCAGGTCCGCAAGCAGGCGTTCGTAATTCTCGGCCGTGGCCGCGTTGGCGAGGTCCGTCATGGTCTCGATCCTGATCGTCTTGCCCGTGGGCTTTTTCTTTTTGCTCATCGGTCGATGAGTTGTTGGACCTCCCCCACCAGCACAGCGGCGCCCACCACCGCACCCGCGATGGATAACACCTTGCCAGTGGTGGCCCATGGTTTCAGTTTGTTGGCCTTACCCTCTGCCCTGTCCGCACGCCGTGCCTCTGCCGCCCGTGCCTCATCGCACGCCGTTTGCAATACCTCCTGTTCATTGGCGGCTTGCAGCAGACCGCCGATGCGCTCCTCCTGTGCAGCGATCACACTGCGGGCCGATGCCAGCTTGATGGCGAAGTCCCTCACGCGGTCATCCTGGGTGAGGCGCAGGGCGTAGGCTTCGCGCAGTTCGGTGATGTGGACGCCCACCACGTAGCCGTCAGGCAGCAGGCGCCAGCCTTGGGCGGATGCCATGATGGGCAGCAGCAGGAGGAGGGTGGTGAGTTTCATTCGATGCTCAGTTGCACGGGTGCCGGGCTTGGCTTGCTATCGTCCCACGTCTTTGTTCCGTCAAACTTGACCGTCTTAGTGTTCTTCCGCTTGAAGTCACTGATGCCTATCCCATACGGCGGGTCCACGATGGCAAGGTCGAACGCCTTGTCCGCCAGACCAGCCATGTACTCCATGCAGTCGATGTGTAGTAGCTCGATGCTCATTCCACCCCCTTTAGCAGCCCCGCCCGCAGCGTGTCCAGTCCGGCATCCTGCGCGGCCTTCCGGTGCCCCTCCAGCACCACCCGCACCGGGGGCACGGGCGCATCCATCAGCGCCTTCAGGCTGTCGATCTCGATGGCCTTGAGGCTGTCCTTGGCAGCAATGTGCCGCAGGTGCTCTAGAGTGGTGGCGCGGTAGGCATCGTATTCGGTGCGGATGGCGTCGGCATCGCAGCGGGGCTCGTTGATAACGCAAAGCATGAAGCCAGCCGATGCCGATACGGCAACGACAAAGACGCTCAGTGCGAATAGACCGATTTTCTCTGTGTCCATCGGTGTCCTGTTTTGCGGTGGTGGCCCGGTGCCTCCCATGCGACACCGGGCCTCTCCTAACCCTACGGCGCCCTACCGCCGTGACAAAGACGCTTCCACAAATATAACAGGCCGGGCCGACCACAGGCCGGTCGGTCGTAAACTTTTCGACTGACCGGCCTGCCACAAAAGCAGAACGCCGCGAGGGTGTCCCTGCGGCGTCCTACCGGCATCCCTGCCTTGACGGCTGTCTGTCGTCCATGCGGCAAAGGTAATGATCCGTGGTGTTGGTGGGCGTACCCTCTTCCGCACCCGCTGAACCGCTACGCTTCACGGGCCGATGCCTGACCGGGATTTCGGGCACCGTTGAACGGACCAAGGCTTCGACCTCCGGCAGCTACCGGGCCTCACGCCGCCTTGTCGATGGGCGGGCGTCCGCGCACCATCACCACGAACCAAAAGAACCGCCCCAAAGGTAGTCACATCACCCGCAGCTCAACGCCCGACCCCTCATAAGGCTTCAGCACCGCCTCCAACAGCCCCAGCGCCTCACCGCTCCGCACGCCGTCGATCACCCCATCGCCGTCGATGTCCCGCCACTCCATCACCGGAGCGATGCAGCCCCGCAGTTGCCGCGTGTAGTTGGCCGCGTGGATCCGTATGCCGTAGCGGTCCTGTACATGCATCACCTCCCACATCATGCGTTTGAAGGCGGGCGACCAGCTCCACCGCATCCGGTACTCGCCCTTGGGGATGCAGGACACCCGCGATGCGTTGTCCCGCCACGGCAGCTCGATGGACCGGATGAACAGGTGGCGCGTGACGCCCACGGGTGATTCCCAGAGGAACGACCCAAGGGTGGGGGTATCGGGCGCGAACGTGCGCCGCACCAGCACCAGCCGCGCCATCACTCCTCGACGTGGTGCCCCAGCAGCTTACGCAGACGCGCCACCAGCTTGGAGCCGGTCAGGTCGCCGTACTTCTGTGCCACGTCCAGCAGGGCCGTGACGCTCACGAACATAGTGACCACAAAGAACACGGGTTGGTCGGGGATCCATCCGGCGTTGGGGATCATGCTATCAACCCACGCCGCGCACAGGTACATGAGGCCGGTCACGATGATCTTGGACGACGGCCCCTTCAGGAACCGCGCAGGGCTGAAGTTGACGCCCGCCCGTTTGGACAGCATCACCCCCATCACGCTATCGGCCACGATCAGGATGAAGTATCCGAAGATGGATGCGCCGATGGCCGATAGGTTGGCCCACAGCATCGCCACGGCGCCAAGGATGAGCTTGACCAGCACCTCCGCTGGTGTGCCCCCAAGGATGTGGCGGAGGGCTTCGCCAACGGCGTGCTCTTTCATCGTTTTCGTTGAATGATGAGGGCGAAGGTCACAGCGTGTTTCATGGTTGTTGGGGTGTTGGGGTTTACATGGCGTGAGCGACGATCATACCGGCGCGGACGGCTACGTTTCCGGCTCCGCCGCCACGCTTGACGCGGGCGACGAAGGTGCCGTTGGCGCTGGGAACAAGGACCGCCTGAAGTTGGAAGATGTAGGGCGTGTTGGCGGCGCTGACGCTGTTCGCATCGGCAAGGCTGCCGAGGCTGTCGTATGCCGTGACATCCGACCGGATGATGGAGCCGCCCGCCGTCTGGTTGCCTTCGTACCGTGCGGCGAAGTAGGTGAAGGCTGGGCCGTTGGCGGACAGGCACACGCCGCCGCCCGTGTTGGAACACTCTGCCAAGATCCACACGTTGATGTGGTAGGTGGTGCCCGCCACGACGCTGAAGGATAGGTCGGTGACGTCGGTGTAGCTGGCTCCGACGCCCGTGGTGGCGGTGGACACCTTGCGGGTGATGATGCCGAGGTTGTCGCGGGCGGTGCCGGTGTTGCTGACGTCGGACAGGTTGCTGGCCTTGACCATGAGGCCCGACAAGTCCTGATCGCCCGTGTTGGTGCCTTGTACACTAGCCTCTGCACTCACCGTCAAGTCGCCAGACAGGGCGATCGTTCTGTTGACATCGTTAACCTCGAAAACGATGCGCCTGTCAGCGGTCAGATCCTCCCCTGTCTGCAACAGAAGCACATGGTCGGCGGCGCCATCCAAAATCCCAAGCCCATTGTGCGGGAACGTGAGCCCGGTGCTCAGTGTGGCACCGTCCTGAACGTAGCCGCTCAGATCCTGGTCGCCCGTGTTGGTGCCGCTGACCGTGGCGTTGGCGCTGACCGTCAGATCACCAGCAAGGTCGATCCTCCGGTTCGCATCGTTAACCTCAATGCTCAACTGCCTATCCGCCGTGAAATTCTCATCGGGCACGATCACCAGCGTGTGATCGGCGTTCTGGTCGGCAATGGTCAGGCCCGCGTTGGGGAATTGCAGGCCGATGGACAGTGCCGACCCGTCCGTAATGCCGGGTGAATATGCCGATGTCCTCACGAACGGATCGGTAGCCGCATCAAGGATCGTGCTGGCCTGGTCGGGCGTCAGGTCGGTCGGGTCGCCCGTACCGGCCCCATCAGCACGGCCCTTGATGGTGCCCTCGGCCATGTTTTCCAGCTGCGCATTGCTGACGCTGTCGTTGCCCAGCGTCACGTTCACCGTTAGCGTTGCCATCAGTCGATCACGATATTTAGTGTGTTGGCTAAACAGGGGTCAATTTCGACCGTCTCCACAAAACTGCCGTTGACGTTCACGGTGATGTCCATCGTGTTACACCCCTCGCCCGGTTCCCCACAGTCAGCACACGGATCGTAAGCCGTCACGTCGCAGCTTTCAAAGCACCCTTCCGCACCGGCCACCGTCACGGTCACATCCACCGTCACCACCGCCCGTTGCAACGGCACCACGAACCCCGGCAACTCACTCTGTGCTGCCCGCGTGCTATCGGCCTCAGCACGCGCCGCCGTCAGGCTGGCGCTCACTGCGCTCACCGCCGTCTCGATCTGCCGCTCCGACCCCTTCAGGGCGATCATCACATCGCCCACCGCCCTGCTCAGTCCGTCGCACACCTCCGAGGATCGATCCAGCAGGAACACCAGCCGCATGGGGATGTCCCACCGGATGCCGCTGCACGCCTCGCCGATGTCCGCCCGCTGCTGCTGGATCGGCCCCGTCACCCTCCAGTATGAGGCATTACCGTCGCTATCCTCCACCACATGCCGCGCCTGCCCGCCGCCGACATACTTCACCGGCCTCTCCCCCTTGTCAGTCTTCACCCGTTCGCACAGGCCCCACCGCGTATCCACGGGGATCGCCGCGGCAAGCCTAGCATCCAGTATGTCGATGATGCGGTCGATCATTGTTGTTCACCGCTTAGGATGCGTTGCCAGATGTCCCGAAAACGCTCCACATGCGAACGCCTTTCGTCGGGCGACAGCATCAGGAACTCCCCCTTCTGGTCCGTCAGGCCCTTCCACTTGTCCACATTCTCATCACGCAGCACGATGTCCACCGTGCGGCCGCCGTCGCTCTCCACCAGCGCCGCGCTGCTCAGATACCCCTTGCGGAAGTTACCCGACAGGTTGAACGGCAACTGCGCCCGTCCCTGTCCCGCCTTGAACTTCAAATAGGTGGGATAATACCCCCCCTTGATATTCCGGCTTTTGCCTTCCGCGTTGGGCTTGCCCTTCCCGCTCACCTTGCGCGGTGCGGGGGGCTTGTACCCATAGTACTCGTAGTCCTCTAGGTAGCCCACCGGCTGCCCATCCGTCGTCTTGCCTTCGTCCCACACGCGCCCGGCGACCTCTGCCTGTGTGCCGGTGGTGGCAAGGAACAAGGCACGGTCGCTGTCCAGCCGCGCCACCAGCGCGTTGACCTCACTGAGCCACTTGTCCGCCTGTGCTCCCATCACGGCAGGGCGACCACGCGCCGGATCATGGAGTTACAGACGAAACACGCGGCGTCGGTCGGGGTGGGCATATTATCCCACAGCCTGCCCATCGCGTCGGCATACTTGCGGGCGAACTCATCGCGCCGCGCCACCAACGCATCACGGTTGCCGGTGCCGATGCGGGCGTTGATGCGGTCAAAGTTGCCCAGCCCGTAGCTGACGACCTCCTCGGCCACCTTGAACCCCATCGGCAACGCCAGCAGTCCCTTGTGCTCACACACGAACGCCTCATGGTCGCACGCCACCGTCAGCACAATGCTGAGGCCGCTAGTGTGCGTGGCCCGCTGGATATTGGCGTAGCTCACCGTGGCCGCGCTGCTGATGTAGGCGCCGTAGACCTCCACCGGACCCTGCCGGTAGGTCTTCGACCCGCACGTCGTGCAGGAGCCACCATGCAGCGTGGTCCGATAGTAGCTGGGCAGGTCTGTCGCCACCAGCACGCGCATCTTCTTGCGCGGGATGCTGATGGTGATGTCCACCGCCTTTGTGCCCAGCTTGTCCGCCGTAGTGGCCTCGATCGTCTCGGTATGCAGCACCGTGCCGTCGGTGAGGTCCGTGAACACCACGTCCACATCACCGCCCACGTCGCTCCATACCGATAGGCTGCTCACCAGCAGTTTCAGGTTGCTGCCCGGCTGGCACACGTCCAGCACCATGCCGCCCTCGGTGTTCACCGGCGCGGTCATCAGCGTCTGCCGCTCGTCATACTCGCCAAGCCTACCCCGATCCACGAACGTCTTACCGATCATGCGTGGCGCAAGGCGCGTGAGCATATCGGTCATCACCCACCGCTCAGCAAGGGCTACGCGGTCGGCGATGAAGTCGTCGATCGTGGCGCTGTCGGCGCTCATGTAGTCCGACAGCTCCTTCTCGGTGATGCCCAGCTCGCCGACGTAGGTCTTGCCGTCGCGCTGCTGGCACGTCACATCCAGTCCGACAAGTTCACTCAGGCATCCCATGCGTTCAGGGTTTGCACCTTTGGGGGCGGGCATACGATCCCGCCCCCTCCGGTGTCAGCTAGTTCTTAGCTGTTGGTGATGGTGATCTTGGCCACGCCGGTCACACCTTCATACGGATCGCCCGTCGCGAACATATCGTTCGGCAGGGCGATCACCTTGCCCGTCCACGTCAGGTTGCTGGTGACGGCGCCGCAGTTGTCCTGCATCGTCCAGTCGTACAGCAGCCCCGCCATGGGGTCGGCGATGGTGGCGTGGTAGTAGTTGGCGCCCTCCGCCGGGATCGGCAGGTTGGCCTTCCACGGGCTGCGCGTGTAGGTCACCAACTGCAACGCACCCGGCAGGATCGCCATCGCCTTGTTGGCGCCGTCAGCATAGGTGCCAGCACCAAGCGACTTCTGCAACCGCGCGTCGTGCGCGAAGGCATATCCGAAGCGGGTGAACAGGCTGCCCACATCGAGGCCGTTGTTGGCGCAGCACCCGCTCTGGGAGAGCTGGAAGTACTCGCGGCCCGTGGTGCCACCGATGATGAGCGGGTTGTTACCCATGCCGCTATCGGTCAGGGCGTTCCACAGCCGCACCCACGCCTGCTTGTCGTGCTCACCGCTGACGATGGTACGCCACACGTACTCATCTTGGGCGTTGACGTTGCCGACGCTGTTGCCGGGGGCGAAATAGGCCATGGCCCACCCGCCCGCCAGCACGGCCACCTGATCGGCGATCTCGCTGGCAACGGCACGGCGCAGCACGTCCATGTCGCGCTGGAGCAGCTGCTGGAACAGCACGCCGTTGTCGCGGCATACGGCCTCCAGCATCTCGGCATCCATAGCGAAGCCGGTGGTCTGGAGGTTTTCGCCGGTGTCCAGCGTGTAGGTGGTGGACAGATCACCCTGGTCCTCGCCCTGCCCGCAGTTGGGGTTGGCTTGGTTGGCCACGACCTGATCTTCGGTCAGGCGCTGCATGTAGGTGAGCTGCACGTTGCGGACCTTGCCGCCGCCAGGGCTGATGAGCTGGGTTACCCCTTGGCGGTTGACGGCGCTGGTCATGTATTGCAGGAGCGGCATACGGTCGTCCGCTCCGATCATGGCCCCGGTGGACCATGCGGTGTCGAGGCCCTGCTGAATGTCAGGACACGACGTGAAGATCTGTGAAAGAGCACTCATGGCGCTTCACGGTTGTTTGAGGTTGCGGCCCTTTGAAGGGCGGGCCGTAGATCTCCCGCAAAGCGTCTCTTATGGCGGACGCGAGGTGGCCTGAATGTGGCGCGTTACGGTGGGCGCCTCACCGGAAGTGCCTACCTACCGCATCATCCCCTCAGTCCCACATGGACTGGGCGCAAGGGCTTGTCGCCTTCGCCACCACCACCGGGGGGAGGTTGGATGATGATCTTGTTCTGACCGACAGGCTTACCCCCTTGCGGGTTGCCTGCGGCTTCGTCCAGCTTGTATTCCTTGGCCTTGCTGCCCACGAGAGCGCCAAGGTCCAAGTACTTCTGTGCCTTCACCGGGTCGGCCACGCGCTGCCCGTTGGCATCGGTGGCGTATGGGTTGCCGCTCTCATCGAACTGAACCCGGTATTCCTTCTTGACGCGGGCCACGAAGCCGTCACGGGTCAGGTCGTCGATGCCCTGCTTCCACTTGATGCCGCCAAGGGCACGCTCCCATTCGGCGTTGATCTTGGCTTCGGCCTCACGCTGGCGCACGCTGCCCTCCAGCTCCTCGTACTTCTTGGCCTGCTGGGCGCTGAGGGCTTCCATGTCGGTCGCCTTCTTCATCGCTTCGGCCAGCTTGGCCTCCAGCTCCTTCACCGCCTTGCCGCTGCCACCCTCCTTGACGGCAGCCTCCAGTTCGGCGATGCGGCCGGTGAACCGTTCGGTGCCCTTGGTGGCCAGCATGTCGATCAGCTCTGTCGGGTCGTGATCGTCCACCTTGACGCCTTCAATGCCGAATGCCGCAAGGGCTTTCTTGGCGCGCTGGCGCAGGGTGAAGTTGACCTTGCCGAATACGGCCTTGCTCACTTCAGGGTTCTGGGCCGCCTCGCTCACGCGCGTCCACTCCTTGCCGAACGTCTCGGTGAACGTCTTGACGTCATCGAACTGCTCGGGGTCGATGTCCAGCGCCGTGAGGATGTCTTCAGGCTTGATCGGCATCGTTCTTGGCTTTGGGTTTGCGTCCGGGCTTCTTCTTGCTGGCCATCTCAGCGATGGCAGCCTCCAGTTGCTTGATGCGCTCTTCCTGCGCCTTCAGCACGTCAGCGCCAACAGGTGCGGCGCTCTCGAACTGCACACGGCTGGAGGTGTCGGTGGTCACGTAGTCCACATGGTCGGGCACGATCTGGATGCCGAGGCGCTTGGCGCCGCGTGTTTCGGCCATGCCTCGTGGCATCAGGCGCGATTTGTACTTCATCTTCTTGCCCGGCGCGGGGTCCACAGGACCGACGACGCGGACAAGCTCTTGGTTTCGTCGTGATGGTGCTGACATGCCGCCAAAGCTAATCACAAAAGTCCTTGCCTGCGCATCCGTTCAAGGTCCGCTTCGGGCACGTCCCGTTTCGCCAGCGGCACAAGGATGTGCTGGCAGTTGTAGCCCCCCAGCAGGTCGAAGATATTGCTGGCGTTGGTTTCCGGCCGCTTGCCCGCCCACTCCTGCGTTGCCCACCCCCTGATCTCCTGCTCATGCCACACCTTGCCCCGCCGTGCCTCACAGAACGGGCGCGTAGTGTCGATGCTGGGGCCTTGGTAAAGGTAGAACTTGACATTGAGTTGCCGCGCCACCTCCTGCGTGGTGGCACGTTCGTGTATCGCCGTGGCATCTGCCACCGGCACCTCCACCATGTGCTGAATGCCGCCCTTGCGCTCATCGTTGCCCGTCAACAGTTCGGACACCGCCTGCAACGCCAGCGATGCCAAGCCTTCCGAAGCGATGGCGGAACTAATGCTTTGGTAGGTTGGCACCCACACCGTAGCCGCATAGGTGCCGGGGTTGGTGAGCATATCCGCCAGCAGCGCCTTGTACTGCCTGCGCAGCGCCATAGATGCGCCATCATCCACCGTGCCCAGCGTTGCGGCATACTTCAGCACGCGGTCGGTGGTATCGTCAAGGCTTTCGAGGTAGTCGGCTACGGCATCGATCCAAGGGTCTGAGCCAAGTTCCAACTTGATCTCTGCGACAATGGCAAGGGCTGCGGCTACGTTGGCCTCTGTGCCCAGCAGCCTGCCGCCGCTGGTGTCTAGCCCCGCGATGGCTTCGGCGGCACGCCGCGCCATGCGTTCCTCCAGCGCAACGATGGCATCCAACAGGCGCCTGTACGCAGCATCACTTGCCGCCCGCGCCCCCAAGAACTCCCTGACATTCACCGGGCGATCACTTCAGTGATACGTGCTGCCGGGGCCTGTGCCGTGGGCACCATGGCCTTCGCCGCCGCCACCATCGCAGCCGCATCGGTGGCGATGTCTCCCGTGATGGTGCCATCGCGTTGCAGTTGGTCATAGATGGCGAACGACTGCTGGTGCAGTGCCACCTGCCACGGCTCGATGATGCGCTGCGCCAGTAGCTGCTGAATCGTGGCGGTGTTGGTGGCGAAGATGGTATCGGCGGCGGCAATGGTCTGCCACGTTTTGAGCTGGTCGGGGCTGTGGCCGTAGCGGGCCTTGATGTACTGCCACAGGATGCCTTCGGCCACCGGGGGAGGCATGGTGGTGGTAGCCACCTTGAACTCGGCGATCAGGTCCGTCTCAGTGCGCACGTCGTAGGTTGACGGTCGCGTGATGGTGACGCCGGGGTATCGTTCGGCGTAGCGTTCGGCACCGATGCAGTCGATGATGAACTCGGTGAGGTCCAGCACCTGATTGGCGATGGGTGCCACGAAAGCCTGCGTGGCGCGGACGTCCACGCCCACCTGCGTAGCCGTTGGGGCATCCCCGCCCACGATGGGCGCTTCGCTGTGCAGGTGCAGCAGGTTGCGGGCTTGCCGCAGGTTGTATTCGATCTCTTCGCGTAGGAAGGTCAGCGTTTCGGTCGGCGGCGATACGAACGTGAGCGCATCGCCGACCTTGGCCTCTGCGCCCCCCTCACCGGTCGTCTTCTGCCGTACACGCACCTCGCCCAGCGGCCCAAGGCGTGCCTGACTACCGCTGCCCTTGCACGAAGGGCACGTCATGCGCTTCACCTCGCCGTCCGCCGTCCATTCAAGCGTACCGTTGAAGCAGGCGGCGCCCGTGGTCTGATCCATGTAGCTGCACGGATCATCGAGCACCACCATGTGCGGGAACGCCACCTTGGCCTTGGATGCCTGAAGGTAGCTGCTGTCCAACAGCACCTGATCCAGCGGCTCCACGGCGGGCAGATAGAACGACTGCCAGCGCAGGTCGCCGTCATCCACGATGGGGGTGCCCTTCAGGTGTGAGGCGGGCGGAAAGCCACAGCCGTGCTCCCACCACTGCACCACCTCAAAGGCGAAGTCCTCGGCTTTGCCCGTCTGCTCGATCCGGTAGAACCATGTGTCATCAACCAGATGCAGCACAAGGCCAACGCGCTCGGTGCGATCACCGCGCCGCACCTCACTGCGCTCATCGGTCAAGTACAGATACCAACGGTCAAGACTGAAGCCGTACACCTTGGTGCAGTCCACATAGTGCGGCATCGGCTGCAATGCCCCATCGGGGTCGATCACCATCGTGCCGTCATCCTGTGCCACCACCGGCAACGCATCGGGACGCACGACCACCAGACCCATCGGGTCCACGGCCTTCAGACGCAGCACGATGCTGCGCACGTAGTCCGCCACCGACCCGTGTTCCTTGATCCCAGTGTTGATGTATTCCGATAGGTCCATCTTCACGGCTTCGTCCACCTGCTCGGCGTCATCGCCGTAGATGACCGTCCAGTTGCTATCGGACAGGGCGCGCTTGATGGTGTTCTCTGCGTCGGCATAGACAACAAGCGTCACCTGCTTGAAGTTGTGCCGCATGTATTCCATCTCCCTATCCGATGCGTTGGGCGCCCGGTGCCTGAACACCTCATCAGGAAAGTAGCCGTGCAGGATGTGCGGCTCCAGCCGCGTGCGCTCATCGCAGGCGCGACCGTAGCCCGGCCAGAACTCCGGCCGCTTGGCCTTGTTGTCCGCCCACGCCCACGGCCTATCGACCCGGTAGTGCGGCTTTAGCATCGCGCGGACGCCCGTCCAGATGCTGGCTACTTCCTCCGGTGTCAGCATCGCGGACGGGGGCGAAGGGGTTTCTTGGGCTTACCACAGTTGCAACGCATGGTCATCCGAGGTATTTGTCGTTCAGGACATACTGGACCTTGAAGATGTGATCGCCGCCGATGGCGCGGTACGTGTCGCGTAGGTAGGGATCCAGCATGTCGATATAGCGGCGCTTCACGAAGGTGCGCGGCCCGCGACCGTTGCCGTAGAGCGTCAGGATGTCGAACTTTTCGCGGATGTCAGCAAGGCGCTTTTCCGAGTAGTCCACCCCGAAGAACACGCGCTCCCCAAAGCTGGGATCCATGTCAAGTTCCGTGCAGGTGGTGGAGTAGATAAGCTCATCGGGTAGCGACTTGCCCCACTGGCGCGTCAGCTCATCGCGGCGCCATGTGCCCGCGTCGAAATGTTCGGCCACGCGGCGGAAGAACGGCCCATCATCCCGCATGAACATCCATGTGGTGTTGATGCCGTAGATGGTGCCACCGTCGCGTCCGGCCTTGGCGGCGATGGCGGCAGGTGTCGCCCACGGCGTGTAGTTGATCTCATCAGTAGGCCCACCGGAGCCCAGCGTCTCGCACGCGAACATCTTGCCGGATGCCATCAGGGCGTCCCACAAGGGCGTGATGTCGCGCAGGACCACGCTATCCGCATCGATGAAGAGCCAAGGGCCATCGGGCAGCAGGCTACGCAAGTGGCACTTGGCCTTGCCGGGGTCGGGGATCCCCCCCGTTTGCCAATGCAGGGGGGAGAGGGCTGTGATCTCGGTGAACAGCCCACGGTGGAACGGTTGAAGCTGCCGGAGGCATTCGGTATCGGCAATCAGGTGGATGGTGGCCGCTGGTGTGTGGCGGCGGATGGTGGCGGCGAGGTTGGCAGCCCCGAAGGCGTACCCGCGTTTGCCAAAGGCTAGTAAGGCGATCCTTGGGGCGGACCCGTTGCCCGCCCCTTGGTTCGTGGTATTGGTGGTGATGGTCACGCGAACACGCCAGCGGGTACGTCGGCGATGGTGGGGAAGTCATCACTGCGGCACGTCAGCGTAAACTCGTAACGCTGAATGTCGGTGTCCTGATCGGGCATCACCGGACCACCGGCCATCGTCAGCGCCTCGTTGAAGTAGTGGACGCGCGTCGATCCGCAATCGCGGATGATGATGCCGCCCAACTCTCCGCCGAAGTCGCGGATGATGGAACCGTAGAAGTCCGATGCTTCTGCCGTCACGTTGCGGTCGATCACCGTGATCGTCCAGTCCTGCGTCGCCAGCGTGTCGGGCACGCACCCCACATAGGATTGCGTGGTGACGGCGCTGGGCGCATCCCAGTTGATCTTGAGGTTGTTGACGACCACCGCGTTACCGGCTGCCACGAGGGCGTTGATCTCCGTGCCGTCGCTGGGGTCAGCGACTTCAGATCCGCAACGAATGAAGACGGCGCCATTCGCACCGCCTTTGTACTTGGTGCTACACCCTGCGATCGTGTAGGTTGGGAAATCCTGACCGCAGTCGTAGCTAGGACAATTTGCCATTGGCTTGACCTAGTTAGAGGTATCCGCCCGTTGGGTGCCCGGCGGCTACGGCAGGAAGATGTAGGTAGGCGCTGCTAAGGTATGCACTAAACGGCAATCTTCACCACCCAGATGTCGAGGGTGATGCTGCCCGACACCGGAGCGAACGGCGCATTGGCGAAGACACCCACGTCCAGCGTGTCATCGATGCGGTATTCGTACACCATGGGCGACCACGTAGCCACGAGGTCGGTGCTGTCCATGTCCAACTGGCATTTGAAGATGGCCCCGGCACTGCCCCCGGTCGTCAGCCTGAAATCCTGAAGGCCCGCATAGGGACCGGACGTGGGCGCATTGTACCGACAGTAGCTCCACGGAAGGACGGCATAGCCGTAGCCGCTCTCGATATCCGAACCAAACAACTTCGCCTGAATGGACGGGGCCAGATACGACAACAGGATGGTGGCTTGAATGCGCACGATGTCGGCACCCAACATCGTATCCTTGCGGATGCGGAAGTTGCGCCACTGCCCACCCACGCGCCGCTGGATGTTGAACCAGGTGAGCGTCGGGATGCTCATCTCACGGTCGAAGTCCTCGATCTGCTCAGGCATCGATCATGCGGTAAAAGAGCGTGATGTTCAGGTCGTTGTCGCCCGCCGTGGGGTCGCCCGTGAGCACCTGACAGACGATGTTGGCGTTCGGGTCCGCTTGGTACAGACCCAGCGGCGTAGCCTCGGCCACCATCGTCACGCCTGCATTCTTGTTGATGCTCATCGTGGCGAAGTAGTCGGCGATCGTGGCACTGTCGGCATAGAACCGCAGCGTCGTGTTGGTGGCGTATGGCGTCGTGCCACCACTGAAGTTCACCACCACGAACAGCGGGATGGGGATCTGCCCGTTGGTGGCCGTCAGCACCGTCACCGGCGTACTGTTGAGCGTCAGCACTTCGGCCGTCGGGATGGTGATGCTGGCCCGGAAGATCTCGGGGGCCAAGTCCTGCACCCGCAAGGCGAGATCCGACCAGACGCCGGAGCCGTTATCACGGACGCCATATAGCAGGTCGTCATCCTGCCGTTGGTTGACGATGGCCAGTTGAGAGGTGGAGCGGCTAGGCATTGGCGTGTAGTTCGATGGGTTCGTTCGTCTCTTCGGTCAGGATGTAGTCCGTGTTGGGGCCGGTGTTCTCCACCCAGTAGTTCGGGGGCACGAAGCAACCGCCGTCATCTTCGGCACAGCGCACCTTGCGCACCAGCTCCTGCTTGGGTTCCAGCTTCACGATCACCGGGGCGATGTCATCCCACACGTCCGTGTATTCGGGTTCGTAGGCTTCGGCCTTGGCGATGTATTCGTAGCCGTCGATGATGAGGCGGTCCCAGAGGGGAAAGGTGCTCACGAAGTCGTGGCCGTATTCACCAAGGCGGTCGATGCGTAGTTCCATCGTGCGGCGGCGGTCGGCGTAGTTGCGCGACACCTTGCCGTTGCTCCACCTGTCCTCGCTGGTATCGTAGTCGAACGTGGCGCGAACCAGCTTGCCATACAGGCGGATCTCGGGGTTGAAGTCCGTGAGGTTGAAGCCCATGGCATCACCGCTGTTGCAGCACTGAACCAGCACGGTGCATTCGTGGTCGCCCACGTTGACGGGTGAGCTGCTGATCTGCGACAGGCTGCATTCGTCGGTGAGGCGCACATAGTAGCACCCGTTGGGGATGTACGTCATGGGGTAGCTCACCGTCATGGTATTGCCGGTGATGACGAACCGCTCGGGGTTGGTAGCGAAAGTGAAGTCATCAACCGCACCGCTGATCTCGCCTTCCGGCAGCAGCTCGACGGTGACGCCGAAACTGTATTCCTTGACGGAGGCCCTGGCGATGCAGATGTCGCACGAGGAGCAGAACCGAAGGCCATGGGCGGGGCCGAGGGTCTGCACGGAGAATGTATAGGTGCCCGGCTTGGTGATGAGGAAGGTCTTACCGCCGAAGTAGCAATCGACAGTGCAGGCGCCCATAGACAGCACCACCACCTCGATGACGTAGAAGGTGCCCGCCGTGGGGGTGAAGGAAAGGTCTGCGAGTCTCTTGCACGGGCCGGGCGGGAACTCCCGTGGCGTGTAGCACGTTTGGTTCTCCTGAATATCCCAGCCGCCCTCGGCAAGCCAGTCGGCGGGGTTCGCGAAGGTAGGCGATGCCAGCAGCTCATCGCCTACGCATCCCTCGAACGGGCCGCTGCGATGTAGGTTGTCGAGCTGCACCTGGAACCGCAGGGTGTCGTCGGTGCGCATCAGCACACGTTCCTGCGGTCCTTCGCACAGGCAGCCCGCAAGGCGCGTGGTGTTGAACGCGAGGGGCTGGTTGGGGATGGGCACGAAGCTCATCGGATGAAGGTGCTGGTGGTGGGTGCGATCAGCTCCCAAGATGCCTCTCCGGTATTGACTACACGGGACACCTTGCGAACGTGCGCTAAGATAGTGTGGCGGTCGTCAGGGCTGACGTTGACGCCCGCCGATGGGTCGTCGGTGAGGCTGCGCCAGTTGCTGAGGGTTTCGTGGCGGTCGTACTTCAGCAGGACGGTGCGGGCGCCGTCGAGGTCCGGTGGCAGGACGGTGCCGCCAAGGTTCTCGATGTACTCGGTCTTCCAGTAGGCGAAGATGCCAGCAGCACCGGGAAGGTTTGAATACGCCAGTCGAGCCGTCATCGTCCAAATGGGTGTGCCGGTGTAGAACGTGGCCTCCTGATAGACGAATTGATATTTAACGATGGCATAGTCAGTTGCGTTGGCAAATACGTTGAACAAAGGAGTGTCAACAAACTGATATCCCTGAGCGATGCTATATGGATTGTAGCCGTCGATGAATGGAGAGATGTACGGACCAACGAAGTCGAGTGGCGTTTCCAGCAGGACGTTACTGCTGTCATATCTCTCAACAATGATTCGTAAGGCGATGCGCTTGCCGCCTGTCAGTGGCGTGTTTGAAAAGTTCTTCCTGATTTGCCACGTCTGCCGGATCGACATCTTGTAGAGGCCCTGCTGTGGGAAGGTGTAGCGGCTGTCGGCGGTGGACACCGGCGTACCCTGCGGGGTGCCGTTGCCGTAGTTGTTACCGGGGTCGCGTCCGAACGGCGTCTGTGGCGTGATGTAGTCGAACCGGAAGCGTGCCTGTTCTGGGGCTACTGGGAACTCACCACCCCCGAAGCCTGCCGTGGTGCCGTAGGTGGTGCCGATGGCGGGCTCGTATGCGCGGAAGCCGTCGGTGTCGTTGGTGATGTACTGGACCGCGCCGATGGTAGTGTACCGCTGCACCACGGCGGCGTTGATGAGGGCCGGGTTGTAGAAGTATGGCTCAACGCCGGGTGTGATGTATTCGCCCTTGGCTGCGAACGATACAAGGCTGATTGTGTTCGTTCGATACTCGATCATGAACACGTCACCATCGTATCCATCATCATCGGCCATAACGACCGTCTCTATGACGTTGCTATCAATGATAAAGTCGGTGATCAGGTCCAGCGCCTGATCTGTGTTACACTGGATCGGAATGTGGTAGTTCTCCTCGGTGAAGCCCATCAGCAGCAGATACGGAAGCGTGGCGTCCGTCTTGGCGCCTCTGATCGTTTCAGTGCTGCCTACTTCGATGCGTCCGTAGAGGGCGGCGGCGTCCGACGTCTCAACCAAGTCCTGCACCCACGGGTGTGTCACCGTGGCACTGCCGAAGAAGTAGTCACGGGGTTCTATGCGCAGGCGGTAGGTGCCGTCATAGCTGGCTTCCACCGCGCTCCACAGGTCGAACTTCTTAGCCATGTTCTGCCACAGCGTATCGAAGTCGTATTCTGGGGCCTGCTTGGGCTGGAATCTATCGTAGCTGCCGATGTTCATCACGTTGCGCAACAGATCGCCCGTGGTGAGGGCGAACATTTGCCGCACCTCTCCCACGGACGGATACGTTGCCAGCAGGCTATCATACCAATCGGAAGTCACCCCGCTGATATTGCCGTCGCTGATGTACTGAAGGCAGTGGTCCATGCACGCCTTCCAATCGAACATGATGGGAGCGCCGGGCTGGCCCGTGGTGTTAGCCTCGTTGATGTAGTCGCCCGCTACTGCTGTCGGATCATACACGAATACCGGCACGTATTCCGCCGCTGCGATGTCCGTCCCCGTCTTGCTGGTGGTGGCCGTAGGCCGCAGCTTGATCTTTCCGTTGTTGACGATGTAGCTGCCGTAGCTGGCATCAGCCGCCAGCGCCGCCGCCTCACACCGCGACAGGTTCCACTCCACCTCCGTCAGCAGGATATTGGCCGCGAACGCCTCATGATAGTCGTCGCCGCACTGCTGGAACACCTGATAGGAGATCAGGCCGCAGAAGTTGGCGACCTTCAGGTCGTAGAGGACCTGATAGCCGCTGCCCGTGAACGTGACCTGCCCTTCGTACTTCACGCCGATGAACCGCCGCGCGTCGTCGCGCTCGATCACCTGCCGGAAGTCGCGCCACCCGTTCGGCTCATCCACCAGGACGCCGTTAAGGTAGTGCTCGAACTGCCCCTGTTCGGCCATCACCAATGCCGCGAGCTGCGGCGGTCGTTGCGCTGACTGGCGATCACCGCCAGCAGGTCGTTGGTTTTGCGCTGCTCCTTGCGCGTGCTGCCCAACGCCTCCACGATGTTCTTGTCGTAGTACTTGGCCAGCATGATGGACGACGCCATGCGCTGGCCGGTGTCGCCGTCAAGGTATCGGTTGATCTCCGGCATCACCAGCATGTTCTCCAGCTTGAACGATGGCACTTTGAACTGGACGGGTGCGGATAGGCCGTCGAGGGGCGCCACCTGATGCACCACCATGTTCTCGCGCTTCCACTGCTCGAACTTGCCTTTGTGGATGGCGTGGAGGGGTTCATAGTACTTGTGGTTCTTGTCGGCCGCGACAATGCGCTCGCCCTTGTTGACGCGGCGCAAGTAGGCGTCACGGGTGGCGCCGGGGATGTCGGGCTTTCCGGTGATGAACTCCTCTCCTTTGAAGGCCCCGCTGATGGATGATACCAAGGCGCTGAAGAGGCCGGTGAGGATAGCGGTGATGATGGCGGCTTGTGCCTGTCCTGCGATGGCACCCGGAACACCACCCGTGGCGCCGCCCTCCGCCGTCTGCGTCAGCACCACCTCACCGATGAGGATGGTGAGTACCTTTTGTAGCGTGTCCAGCAGGATCTTGGTGCGTTCCCGTCCCTGTTTGCGTTCGGCTTCATTCAGGGCGCGGGCACGCTCGCCGTTGATGCGGGCGCGCTCCTCTTGGATCTCGGCCTCACTCTCTGCATACTTCTCCAGCTCCCGAAGCTGGTCCGCGTAGGTGCGGTTGATGGCCTCGACCTCTTCGCGGAACTGCACCTGTGAAGACGCGAAGGTGCTGATGCTGCTTTCGAGGAACTGCGCGGCCACGTCCACCAGCTGCTCTTCGACGCTACGGCGGTTGCTGACGGACTGCTGTAGGATGCCGTCAAGCTCTTCCTGACGGCGCTTGTTGAGGGCATTGCGCAGCGTCAGCAGTTCGTCCTCATCGGTTACGAACTTGGCGAGGCTGTCGATGAGGGCGTCGTACTTGGCGTCGATGGCGTTGGCCGCTTGGTCCTGCTCGGACGTAAGGGCTGCGGTGACGGCGGCGCGGGAAGCCTTGTCCGCTTGCTCTTCATTGGCGTAGAACTGCTGGTATGCTGCCTTCGCTTGGTCCTTGTACTTTTTGTTGATGGCCGCAAGGGTGGCGACCTTCAGTTGTTCGATGGCGGCGAGTTCGTCGGCGTGGCCCTGTGCCAGCGCCTCCATCTCGGCGAACATCTCTTCAGCCGAAGCCTTCGCGGCCCTCTGTTCGGTATCTATGTCGAAGATCTGCGTGGAGAACGTGGGCGCGCCGTCAGCCCCAAGCGTAGCCGTCCGCAGTTGTTCGCGCTCGATGTCCGTGCGGATGCCCGATGCCTGTGCGCGGAGCTTGGCAAGTTCGGCAAGGCGGGCGCGTTCCCGTGCTTGGTTCTCCGCCTCCTTTGCTGCATTGGCCTCGCGAAGTGACGCAATGCGGTTCTCGTTGCGTTCCTTCAGCAGTCCCACCTCCGTCTCATCCTGCACGATCTTGTTCTGAAGGTCGGCCGCTGCCTTCAGCAAGTCGGGCGACACGTTGAACCCAGCCGTCTGAAGGCCTAAGATGTTAGCCGCCGCCGTCTGCGTCAGCGTGTCGAAGCCGTCAAGCGTGGCCCTGAACTCGGCCGACAACTGCGGGTTCTGCTGCTTGACGCTGCGCACAAGGTCACGGTAGGCGATCTCAGCGCGTTCGATGTTATCCTTGAGGTCCACCTCGGCTGCCTGTTCCAGCAGCACGTTGGCCTGTGTCAGCAATGCAATGCGCTTCTCTTCGGTCAGCGTCCGGTTCCGCGCTTGGCGTTCCAACAGGGCCGCATCAGCGCGGAGCTTCGTCGTCCGAACACTGTTGAAGATGGCCCGGTCGTTCAGGGCATCAAGCCGTTCGGCAAGCTCCACCGCCTCCCTGATGCCGTTGATGGTATCCTCCAGCGTGGCGTTACCGGCAAGGCTATCTAGAAACGACTGGAAGCCGGCCTTCAGCTTTGCGATG
>WBZY01000630.1_pt1 | contig 25019 bp, 24 predicted proteins | sample 5204191 | NCBI WGS metagenome assembly WBZY01 (sample SAMN12344363, study PRJNA552823) | activated sludge metagenome | biome: Activated sludge suspended growth; feature: Anammox Sidestream; material: Wastewater; isolation source: activated sludge from anammox sidestream of wastewater treatment...
AGGATGCCACGGATGTTGATGCCCGGGTGGTCCCAGAAGCTGTTGTCTTCGGTGGAGACCGTTGCGTTGACCATGTTCTGGGAGATGTGGTCGAGGGTGACCGGCGCCAGCAACTGGGCATCGAGGTTGGTGAGCTTCCCCAGGAGAACCCCGGATTCCGGCCCGCCACGATCGTAGATTTCGGTGAGGCCGAGGTTGGTCTGGGCCAGCTTCTCGTCAATGGGGACATAGTCCCTGGCGTAGGAGTTGTAGACGTAGTAGACCGTGCCGACGGCGCCGGCCACGCCCACGGATCCCAGCGCGGCAAGCCCCAGCAGGGCCACCAGGATCCAGGAGAGGCGGTTGCTTCGCCTCTGGTAGCGCTTGCGAAGCAGCCGGCGCCTGGTCAGAGAGTTCACGTCAGGCCGCCTGCCCGGCACGGGGGCGAGGGGTGGCGCAGGAATGTGAGAGGCGAGTCGGTTCGCATTCCAACTGAGCGTAGCAAAGCAATCCCAATAATCTATGCGTGAACGGTTCCGGGCGGTAAAGGCCGCGCCGTTGTACCCTTCTCGTCATGCCGCTCACGCCCGAAGAAGTCCTCCACATCGCCCGGCTGGCCCGCGTGGCGCTCACCGAAACGGACGTCCAGCGTCTCGCAACACAGCTTTCGGGGATCATCGGCCACTTCGCAGCCCTCGCTTCGGTGGATACCGAAGGGGTGGAGCCAACGGCCCACGCCCTCCCTCTTTCCAACGTCATGCGCGCCGACGAAGTTGCACCCTGCCTGCCGCGCGCCGATGTGCTGGCGAACGCTCCTGCACAGGAGGACGGCTTCCTGCGCGTGCGGGCGGTGCTGGAATGAACGAACTCTGGCGCCTGACCGCGCACGAGGCGCACGAAAAGCTGCGGTCGAAGGAGTTCACCGCCGTGGAGCTGACGCGATCAGTCCTCGAGCGGATGGCGGCCGTGGAAGAGCGCGTGCATGCGTACATCACCCCCACGCCGGATCTCGCCCTTGAACAGGCGCGCGAGGCTGATGCGCGCTTTGCCGCGGGAACGGCCACGCCGCTCACGGGCATCCCCGTGGCGGTCAAGGACATCATCGTCACGAAGGGCTTCCGCACGACCGCCGGCTCGAAGATCCTGGGCAACTTCGTTCCGCCTTACGACAGCCACGTAAACGAACAGCTTCGGCGCGCGGGCGCTGTCATGGCCGGGAAGGCGAACATGGATGAGTTCGCCATGGGTTCGAGCACCGAGCACTCGGCCTTCGGGCCCACGCGCAACCCGTGGAATCTCAACCTCGTTCCCGGCGGGAGCTCGGGCGGCTCGGCCGCGGCCGTCAGCGCGGGCGAGTGCCTGGTTGCCCTCGGCAGCGACACCGGCGGCAGCATCCGCCAGCCGGCGGCGCTGTGCGGGGTGGTGGGCATCGACCCGACTTACGGGCGCGTGAGCCGCTATGGCATCATCGCCTTCGGCAGCTCGCTCGACCAGGTAGGGCCGCTTGGCCGCGACGTGGAAGATGCGGCCACCATGCTCGATTGCATCTCGGGCCACGACCCGCGCGACAGCACCACCAACCCCGAGCCCGTGCCCGACCTTCGCCACTACCTGGGCCGGGAGATCAAGGGAATGCGCGTGGGCGTGCCCCGGGAGTACTTCATCGAGGGCATGGAGCCGGGCGTGAAGGCGCGCATCGAGGAGGCGCTCCGCCTGTTCGAGGAGCTCGGCTGCCACGTCGACCGGGATCTCTCGCTCCCCAGCACCGAACACGCCCTGGCGGTCTACTACCTGATTGCGCCAAGCGAAGCGAGCGCCAATCTCGCCCGCTACGACGGGGTGAAGTACGGGTTCAGCGACCGCACGGGCGGCACCATGTGGGAGAACATGGAGCAGACCCGGGCTCGAGGATTCGGCGAAGAGGTGAAGCGGCGCATCATGCTGGGCACCTACGCGCTGAGCGCCGGCTACTATGATGCCTACTACCTCAAGGCCCAGAAGGTGCGCACGCTTATCTGCCGCGAGTTCGCCGCGGCGTTCGAGAAGTACGACATCATCGTCACGCCCACTTCGCCCACCGTGGCGTTCCCTATCGGAGCGAAGACGGACGATCCCTTCGCGATGTACCTGAACGATGTGTACACGCTGCCCAGCGCCGTGGCCGGCCTCCCGGCGATAAGCATCCCCTGCGGTCTGAGCGAAGGGCTCCCCACAGGGTTGCAGATCATCGGCAACTTCTTCGATGAGGGGCGCATCGTGTCGGCCGCGCACGCCTTCGAGCGCGCCTTCGGCTGGGCCAACCGGCTGCCGGCCCTTTGAGGGAGCGGGCAGCACCTCTTCCGCTACAATGCCCGTGCTGATTCCCGTACCGGTGAGGGAGGTGCGACCGTGACCCAATCGAAAGAAATCGGCCTGCCCGTGAGCGAGGTGTACCGCCCGCCCGCACGCGTACGCGAAGGCGCCCTCGTCCGGGACCGCGACGAATACCAGCGGCTCTACGACCGCAGCATCACCGACCGGGATGCCTTCTGGGCCGAGATGGCCAACCGCTACATCGAATGGATTTCGCCCTTCGTCACGGTCTGCGAGGAGGACCTCCACGCCGGTGAGATCTCGTGGTTCGGCGGTGGGAAGCTGAACGTTTCGGTTAACTGCCTCGACCGCCACCTGGCAACGAGGGGCGATGCGGTGGCACTGCTGTGGGAGGGAGACGAACCGGGGGAGAACCGGCGCGTCACCTATCGCGAGCTCTACGAAGAGACCTGCCGGCTGGCGAATGCCCTCCGGGCGCGCGGCGTGGGCAAGGGCGACCGCGTGGCCATCTACATGAGCATGGTGCCGGAGCTGGCGGCGGCGATGCTCGCCTGTGCCCGCATCGGGGCCATCCACTCCGTCATCTTCGGCGGGTTCAGCCCACATTCCATACGGGACCGCGTGGAGGACTCATCCTGCAAGGCCGTCATCACCCAGGATGAGGGACGGCGCGGTGGCCGGCCCGTGCCGCTCAAGCGCAACGTCGATGAAGCCCTTGCTTCCGGTGGCGCGAGCGTGGAGTTCACCATCGTCTTCCGCCGCACCGGGAGCGACGTGCCGATGACGCCGGGGCGCGACTTCTGGTGGCACGACGAGGTCGCCAGCCAGCCGTCCGAGTGCGCCCCCGAGCCCATGGACTCCGAGGACCCGCTCTTCATCCTCTACACTTCGGGCTCCACCGGGAAGCCGAAAGGCGTTCTGCACACGCAGGCGGGCTACCTGCTCTTCACCATGGTCACGCACCGCTACGTCTTCGACATCCGCGACGACGATGTCTTCTGCTGCACCGCGGATATCGGCTGGGTGACCGGGCACAGCTACATCGTCTACGGACCGCTGGGCAACGGTTCCACCAGCGTGGTCTTTGAATCGATCCCTTCCTACCCCGGCCCGGGACGGTTCTGGGACCTGGTGGACCGGCTCGGGATCACCGTCTTCTATACGGCGCCGACAGCCATCCGCGCCCTCATGCGCGAGGGCGATGAGCCGGTGAAGCGCTACAGCCGCAAGTCGCTGCGCGTGCTGGGAACGGTGGGCGAGCCGATCAATCCCGAGGCCTGGCGCTGGTACTACCGCGTCGTGGGGGAGGAGCGCTGCGCGATCGTCGATACCTACTGGCAGACCGAGACCGGCGGCCACATGATCACGGGGCTGGCCGCCGCCATCGACATGAAGCCGGGCTCGGGTTCGCTACCGTTCTTCGGCGTTCGCCCCAGCATCGTCGATGAGAGCGGGAACGAGCTGGTGGGGAACGATGTCACCGGGCGCCTCTGCATGGACGCTTCGTGGCCGGGGATGATGCGAACCGTCTATGGCGACCACCAGCGGTTCATCCAGACTTACCTGGCAGCCTACCCGGGCCGCTACTTCACAGGTGACGGCTGCCACCGCGACCGGGACGGGTACTACTGGATTACGGGTCGCGTCGATGACGTGCTCAACGTGGCCGGGCACCGCCTGGGGACGGCCGAGATCGAGGGCGCGCTCGTGGGCCACCGGGCCTGCGCCGAGGCTGCCGTCGTTGGCTTCCCGCACGACGTGAAGGGCACGGGCATCTACGCCTACGTGTTGCTGAAGCAGGGGTACGCCGCCTCGGACGACCTTGCCCGGGAGCTGCGCGAGGCGGTTCGCACCGAGATCAGCCCCATCGCCACCCCCGATCGCATCCAGTTCGTGGAGGGCCTGCCAAAGACGCGCTCGGGCAAAATCATGCGGCGCATCCTGCGCAAGGTGGCCGAAGGCGAGCCCGAAAACGTCGGCGATGTCACCACCCTGGCCGACCCGGCGGTGGTGAAGGACATCATCGCGGGCGCCCAAGCGGCGCGTTAGCAGGCGTCATCGCAGGCGCAAGCCGCTGGTAACCCCCGGCGGTGAGGCGTAGCATCGATCCCGTAGCTGCTTTGGGAGTGGCCAGGTGACGAGCCTTGAAGAGCTTGTGGCGAAGACGCGCGCTTTCCGTGACCTGCACGCGGGCCCGGGAATGCTGGTAATGGCGAACGCCTGGGACGCCGCCAGCGCGCAGCGCTTCGAAGCGGCAGGGTTCCCCGCCATCGCCACGAGCAGCGGCGGCGTCGCCATGGCGCTCGGCTACGCCGACCATGAGCAGGCGCCGGTGGATGAGATGCTCGCCTCGGCGGCGCGCATCATCCGCTCGGTGTCGCTGCCCGTGACAGTGGATTTCGAAGCGGGGTACGGGCTGCCACCGGAGGAGATCGCGCGGCGCCTCATCGAGATCGGCGCTGTAGGCCTCAACCTCGAAGACACCGACCACCGGGCCGATGCGCTTCGGCCCGCCGAAGCCCAGGCGGAAAGGCTGGCCGCCGTCAAAGCCGAGGCGCGCAAACTCGGCGTTGACCTCTTTCTCAACGCGCGCGTCGATGTATTCATCCGCCGCGAAGGCGACCTCGCGGCGCAGGTGGCCGAAGGAACGCGGCGCGCCCGTCTCTACCGTGCCGCCGGCGCCGATTGCATCTACCCGATCGCGATCGGCGACCCCGGGGCGATCCGGGCGATGGTGGAGGCCTCGGGACTCGTCAACGTGACCCTGCGGCGAGGTGGTGCCCTGACCATCCAGTCCGCCGGCGCGGCCGGCGCGCGCCGCGCAACCTATGCGACCACGCTGTTCCGCGACACCATGGCGGCCCTCGATGGCTTCGCGGCCGAGATCCGCTCCGAGGTGCTGGCGCAGTAGGCCAGCGCGAACCCCGGGAAACGCTGAGAACTGGATGGTTGCCCCGGCCGGCCGTTCTGCTTTCGAGCGGCGGCCGTCACGAAACCTGGAGGAGGAGAACCATATGGCCCGCATGCGCCCCCTGGGCAAAGACGAAGTGCCCGAGGCGATCCGCGAGATGCTGGAAGCCGGCGAGCGCTGGCTGGGAGAACCACCGCTTTCGACCGGGATCCAGGCTCGCTGCCCGGAGATCCTGGAGGCCAGCCGCGCGCTGGGCGCCGCGCCCGGCAAGAGCGGACTGCTCGATGCCCAGTTGCGCACCCTGGTTTGCCTGCGCGCTGCCGAGATGGTCGGCTGCCCCTTCTGAATGGATACCAACACTGCCGGGAGCAGTATGAACGGCGCATCCGATGAGAAGATCGCGGCGGTCGAGACCTTCCGCACGAGCAGCCTGTTCACGCCGGCCGAGCGAGCCGCCCTCGAACTGGCCGAGGCGATGACGCTCACGCCCCCTGAAGTTACCGATGAGCTGTTCGAGACCGTGTGCGCTCATTTCAGCGAGGCCCAGGTCGTGGAGCTCGTGGCCACGATTGCCATGGAGAACTATCGCGCCCGCCTAAACCGCGCCTTCGACATCGAGGCCCAGGGGCTCTGCCGCCTGCGGGGAATTACGCCCGCGCCGCCGCTGAAGGCGTGGGAGGCAACCGCCTGACTCTCGCGTGCACCACTGCCGGGGCCGCGCCGGCCTGTGCCCGGACCGGTGCCGCGCCACCACGCTAATCAGTGACCGGGCGGCGCAGCTCATCGAGGCTTGTTTCGCTACCGGCCGAAAGCACGTCCAGGCGCAGGCCTCGCGCTTCCAGCGCCCTGCCCGGGCGAGGCTCGACGGCCCGCACCGAAGGCGTCCGCCGGGCCACCACCACGTTCCCGCTTCCAATCACGCGGACGCTGCCGCCGGGCTCGATGATGACAGCGGTGCGCTCATCCAGGCCGAGCCACGTTATGTCGGGCCGGATTGCGCCCATCAGCAGGAGGTGTCCGTACCGCTGCCACTCGGCAAGGTGCGCCTCCACGCCGAAACCGGGCAGCCAGTTGAAGCCCGGCCAAACCTGGAGGACCGTTTTCTGGTCGAGTGGCACCTCGTAGTTGAAGTGGGGCGGGCCCGGGTCCAGCCCTCCGCGCAGACCAACCGGCCCGTTCGCCGGGGAGATGACGAGCTCGCCGGCAACGCGCGCCCCGGCACTGGTTCCCGCGAGGAGGGCGCCCCGCCGGTGGGCCTCTTCGATGGCCGCGTGGACGGGCGTGCCGGTGATGACCTGCTGCAGGCGCAGGTCGCTGCCCCAGCCAATAAAGATGAGGCCGGCCTCGCGCAGGAGCCGCGCGTTCGCCTCGTCCTCGGCGTCCTCCCGCTCGTAGACGGGCGCCACCGTTACGTCTCGTGCTCCCAGCGACTGGTAGTACGCGGCGAACTTCTCGCCCACGCGGCGCGACGTGTGCGGGGTCGGCAGGAATACAACCGGCGTGGCGGCGCCCCCCGCGAGTTCAAGCACAACCCGGTCGACCTGCTCCGACTGCTCGTAGTCGCCGCCGCCGATCAGGACGAGCGTGCCCGAGGCACCTTCGAACCCGCCACCGTTGCGCACGCCTGGCTGCCTCCTGCCCGAGAGTGTGGTCGCTGCCGTGTGGCGAAGGGCACGCAATGCACCCCGCGCCTGGCCCCACCGGATTTGCGGCAGGGGTGGCTCACCCGGGCCACGGCCTCAGTAGGCTACACGAGGCGGCGACCTCCTTTCCACACGGGCCCGCGGCAGTTGTCCGCCCGAACGGCTCAATCTCCGGCGCGGCGCCGGGGTCCAGGCCCGGGCCGGGCGTGGCGCGTGGCCGCTGGCGGGCGTTCGGCAATCCGCTAGACTGCGCGCGACCACGTGAGGAGGCACGAGAGTGGGCTTCGAGACGATCATTTACGAGAAGCGGGCGCCTATCGCGTTCGTCACGCTGAACCGGCCGGAGAAGCTGAACGCCCTTTCGCAGCAGTTGCAGGCCGAGGTGCGCGAGGCGCTTGAAGATGCCGGCTGGGCCGACGATGCCATCCGCGTCATTGTTCTCAAGGCGAATGGCCGGGCCTTCAGCGCGGGTTTCGACCTCAGCGGGGGAGGCGGGCCCTCAAACGCGCACACCATCCGCCGTTCGTTCATGCAGGGCAAGGGCTTCAGCGCCTCGGCGTGGTGGGAAGTGTTCTGGGGCAATCCGAAGCCGATCATCGCCCAGGTGCACGGCTTCTGCATCGCCGGAGGCTGCGCCACCGCATCGTTCTGCGACCTTCGCGTGGCTTCCGAAGATGCGCTCTTTGGGGCGCCCGAGATTCGCACGGGTGGCCCTTATGTCCCGGCGATATGGCCGTGGCTGGTGGGTGCGGGCAAGGCGCGGGAGCTCCTCTACACGGGCAACCTCATCGATGCGCAGGAGGCGCACCGCCTCGGCATGGTGAACCATGTGGTGCCGCGCGAGCAGCTGGACCAGGCGGTGCAGAAGCTCGCTCTGACCATTTCGAAAGTCCCGGGCCCGACCGTGGAGTACAGCAAGAAGCTGGTGAACATGGCTTACGAGCAGGTCGGCATGCGGCAGGTGATCGAGCGTTCGCTTGAGCTGGAGGCGAATGCCATGGCGAGCCCCGGCTCTTCGCCCGAGATTGCCGAATACAACCGGCTGGTGTCCGAACAGGGGCTGAACGCCGCGCTCAGCTGGAATGCGGCGCGCTTCGCCGAAGAAGACGCCTGGTTCAGGGCCGCCCGCAAGCGGACGTAGCGCGGCTGCCGGGATGGCTCGCGGAACGCACCCGCAGAGCGGCTTGCGGCACGCCGCGGCCACCTTCATGCTCACTCGAGGCGTACTCCTCCGGGTTGCGCCGGAGGTACCGGGGCGTGGCCACGTCCATGGCACGGCGAACACCCGCGGTCGTGTCATGCCGGGGCGCAAGCGCGAGTCGGCCGGGCACAGCGGCAATGGGCTGAGCCGGGAGGCCGGGTCTTACGCCAGGTCCAGGTTCGCGCCGGGGTGGCGGAACGGCAGACGCAGCGGACTTAAACTCCGCGGCCGCAAGGCATGTGGGTTCGAATCCCACCCCCGGCACAGGTTTGGAGTTAACGTGCGGCGCGAAGGACGCCAGGGTCGGCCATGCGTGTGCGAGCAGGCCGCTCCTTCGGTAGCGCGGATTGTGAAGACGGCGGGGCCAGGGGATAAAGGCGACAGCTGTTGTCGCGTAGTGTGGGGAGGATCGTGCCTATCCCGGTGCGTTGGAGGAGTTATCGCGTGTTTCGCAACCAGCCGCTCCTGCTTCAGCTGCTTCCCTCGCTTCTCGGCTACTCGGCATCGGCGGTGGTGGAAGGAACGCCGCGAGACACCGGACGCGGGATGGTTCTCAAGGGCCGGTTGGACGGGTAAGTTGGGCCATCCGATCCTGTGCGCCGGGCGCTCCTGGCGCTGTCATGACAACGATGCAGGCACACTTCCCCAACTCGGCAAGGCCCTACCTGAAGACGGTCGCCGCCGGTCTGCTGGCCATCCCTGCGTTGTTGCTGACCGCCCTGGCAATCGGGGAGATGGCCGGGGGCGACATGGCCGGGGCGCAGCACGTTCCAGGGGCGCTCGTGCTGGTGGTGCTCGCTGCGGCCGCGTGGAAGTACCCGACGAGCGCCGGTGTCATCCTGATGGTGGCCGGAACAGTCCTGTTTGCGCTCTGGGCCCTTATTGCCCTGACGGCCGACAGGCATGATTCGCCCGCGTCCATGGTTGTGGTTGCCGTAGTGTTGTTCGTCCCACCCGTGGTGGCCGGCTGGCTCCTGTACTCGGCGGGGAGGAGTTAGCGACCATGCTCGCCACTCTTCGCAATTCACTCCAGGAACCGCAAGTGCGGGTGGCTCTTGTGACTGCAGTTGTACTCCTTGTGCAGGCGGTTCTCGCCAAGAACGTCCTCGATATGGAGCTTGATTTCTTCAGTCAGAATGCGCCACTTCTCGTGTTCATCGCATTCTTGCTGGGCGGTTCCCGGTCGCGAAGTACCGAAGTCGCATTCGATGTCGCGATTGTCGCGGTGTCAGCCGCGGTGCTTGTTCTCTACTCCGTCTGACCATCACAGCGGTTCTGCCAGTTGTCGCCATTTCGATGCGAATTACCCCAAGGCGCCGGTGTGCGCCCATGGGCTACCGGAGGCCACCTGGCGGTTCGTGGCGGTTGTTGGCCGTCTCGGTGAAGGTGGCCGCGATGCGCGCGGCTTCGTCACCGTCAAGGAGCTTCCCGGCGAGGGCGTGCAGGAGGGCGAGCTGCTCGGCGTTCACGTCGTAGAGGTGGCTCATGGCGCGGTGGTCGGCCTCGTCCTTGATACGGTCGCGGGCGGCGGCCCGGTTCGAGGCCGTGAGCATCGTCGGCACAAACAACGACTGCATGATGCCGCCCAGGATGAAGAACAGGAATGCGAACGGGAACGGGTCGAAGCCCGTGTTGTCGCCAATCCAGCTCTGCCAGGCGACCCAGGCGCCCATGACCAGGCAGAGCAGGTAGAAGAACGCCATGGTGCCCGCCAATCCGACGACATGGTCGGCGAGGGCGCCGTTGAAGCGGGCGATGGCGGGCTGTTCGGCACGGAGCCCCGCGAGGACCCGCTGGGTGCTGACGACGTGGGGCCTGCCGCGATGAAGACGCTCGATCGCTGCCTGCACCTCCTGTTCGCTTCGATAAGGATGCAGCCACAGCTTCGCCATGGGGGGCCCTCCGGCTACGAAGATGGCGACAGTATCAGGCGTGCCGGTCGCCTCGTCGCGCTCCGGCCGGGGGCGGGCAGGCAGGGTGAAATCCGCCCCGCACCCCGGGAGCGTAATTGAGGTTGACTATCATTCCCATCGGAATATACTCGCGCAAGCAATCTCTCCGGTATGTTGATTGAGGCGTCGAAGGCGGCCTCGCTTGACATGGAGGAGCCCCGGGATTGCCGGAAGTCAAACACCGTCGAGCAAACACAGGAGGACCAATCATGCGCCAGGACGACAACTACTGGCTCCGCCGGCCAGGCTCACGCCGCCTCGGCCGCCGACGATTCATTGCAGGTGCGGCGAGCGGCACGGCTGCACTGGCCGGCCTGGCACTCGTTGGCTGCGGCGACGACGACGACGAGAAAAGCGGCGAGACGCCCGCCCCCGGCCAGACACCGACCCCGGGGCAGACTGCGGCGGCAAGCCCCACCGGCACGCCCGCACCTCAGCGAACTGCCGGCGGCGTCGCCCGGGGCGTGTTCCTTGGAGCGCTGGACTTCGACACGGTGGACCTCCACCGGGTGCGTGCCAATCCGACCCTGTGGATGTCGAACAGCGTCTTGAACAAGGTTGTCCGGCACAAGAACCCGGACACGGGCGAGATAGAGGGCGACCTCGCGGAGTCGTGGGAGCCGATCGACGCCGCGAACTACGTGTTCAAGATTCGCAAGGATGTCTACTGGCAGAACACGCCGGTCACCAACGGGCGCCAGCTCACCGCCGAGGACATCAGGTGGCATTGGCAGCGCCAGAAGGACGGGAAGCTCTCCGACGGATCGGCGGGGGACTTCGCCCGGGGCAGTCTCTACAAGCAGATTTCCAAGATAGAGGTGACCGACCAGTTCACTATCAAGGTGACGTTGGAGAAACCCAACGCAACTTTCCTCGACAGCATCTCCGGCTTCGGCGCCACCGTGCCCAACAGGGAGGCGACGGAGCAGTTCGGTGAGAAGGCTCCGAAGACGCGGACCGAAGAAGCGATGCCTGCCACCGGGGCCTACACCATCAAGCAGTGGCGGGCAGACAAAGAGGTTATTTTCCAGAAGAACCCGAAGAACTTCCGCAAGGGCGAACCGCTCCTTGACGGGACCATTGTGCCACTCCTCTTTGGTGACCCGGCCGCCCATCGCATCGCCTTCGAGCAGAAGCAGGTTGACTCCTGGGCGGCGCCTGACAATAACACCACGAAATCCGTCATAGACGCGCACAAAGGCCAGATGCGCGAGGTGCTCACCGGTGTGGCGAACACGGTCTACCTGCACCTGAACATGAACAAGCAATTCAAGGATGTCCGCCTTGTGAGGGCGGTGAACCTGGCGTTCGACCGGCGAGCCTTGATCCAGTCGCTCCACCAGGGGTTGGGCCAGGTCAGCGGTCCGGTGACGTGGCTCCAGGAAGGGTATGCCATCCCGACGAATGACCTCATCCAGATGGATGGCTATCGGGTCAACCGGGACGAGGACAACAAGAAGGCCCGTGATCTCTGGAGTGCGGCCAATGGCGCCTCGCTGGGGGAGATCAACGTGGCCACGATCCAGGACTGGCTCAACGTCTACCCTGATACCATCACCCTCATCCCGGCAATGCTGAACAAGGCATTGGGCGTGAACCAGTTCGTATCGCGGAAGGCCACCTATGAGGATGTCACGGCCAACCTCGCCAACGGAACATTTCCCAACTGGTTCGCCTGGACATCAGCCGTTGGGGGCCCGGACCCACGGCAGGGGCTGCGGAGCACCTACCACTCAACGAGTACCACCAACTATCAGCACGTGAACAACCCTGAGCTCGATGCTCTGCTCGACAAGGCGATCCAGGAGACCGATTACAAGAAGGCCATAGACCTGGTGCGGCAGATACAGAAGATCCTCATCGACAACGCATCGTTCGGGAACATCAACGCTTACAACTACATCAGCCGGGGTGCGAGCTGGAATTACTTCCACGGACTCCTCAAGGTAGAGGCAAGCGAGGGCAAGCCGGGCGAAGGATACAGCCTTTTCGCCGGGCACCTGGCCCCGGGGGCTACCTGGCTGGACACCAAGGACGCGACCTACCAGGGAAGGCCATCGGCAACCGTCTAGGGCGCGGCGAGTGCCCCTGAGGAGAATCGGAGAAGCCATGACCCAGAGGCGAGCTTGATTCAGTATATTGTGCGGCGTTTGCTGGTGAACGTAGCTGTTCTCTGGGTCGTGGCGTCACTGGTGTTCTTTGCCACTGACGCACTTCCCGGCGATTACGCCATCCGGCAGGTCTCCAGCCAGCTCGAAGCGGAGACAGACTACGAGGAGGCAATCAGGGCCGCGCGCAAGGAGCTGGGGCTGGACAAGCCGGTTTGGGAGCGATACCTGCTGTTCCTGGGGGACCTCGTCACCCTCGACTTCGGCACATCTTTCGAATCGGACAAGAGCACGTGGTCGGAACTCGGCCAAAGGCTCCCCACGACGCTCGAACTCGGATCGATGATTGTTTTTGTAGCATTCGCAACGAGCATCCCTATCGGTGTGATTAGCGCGATCAAGCAGAACACCTGGATCGATTACGTTCTTCGCTGCTTCGCCATCTTTGGCGTGGCTGCGCCGGTTTTCGTCACGGCCCTCGTTCTCACCTTCATCGTCCTGAGGTTCGACCTCTGGACCATCGACATCATCGGGGACCCCCATCTCTGGAGTGATCCAGGCGGCGCGTTACGGCTGTATGCGATTGCCGCGGTTGCGGGAGGTGTCTCCGCCGGCGCTGGCATCATGCGAATCCTCCGCTCCCAGATGCTTGAAGTGATGCGGAACGACTACATCAGGACAGCATTCGCCAAGGGTCTGAACCCGAGGGACGTCTGGATACGCCACGCGCTAAAGAACGCGATGCTGCCCGTGCTCACTGCTATGGGGTTTACGATCGCGGGCATTGTCGGGGGCCAGATCATCCTTGAGAACATGTACAACATCGACGGCGTTGGACGTTATCTCTTCAACCGATTGACGGAACGCGACCTGCCTCCGTTCCAGGGCACGGTGGTCTTGATCGCGTCGGTTGTGGTCACGGTGAACCTCTGCGTTGACCTGACATACGCATGGCTTGACCCGCGAATCAGGTATAGCTAGGGGGGACTGGTGGCACGCGCAGAGCAGAGCACGACGGCCCTGGCGGGCGAGCAGTTTGGGTTTGGAAATGTGGAGCGCCCTTCGCTGGCCCGCCGCCTGGCGGCTATTGCCCGCCGGAACAAGCTGGGCGCCATCAGCTTTGTGCTCGCCGCCCTGGTGTTGTTTATCGGGGCATTCTCTCCCTTCCTCCAAAGGTATGAGGAAGAGCGGCAGTTCCAAACGGCAAACCCGGAGTTCAATCCGACGGCCAGCCCAATGGAGATAGCGCGCAACCCGAACCTGAGCACGCCCTTTGTTCTCAATCGCTTCGAGGGCGTCAGCTGGGACCATTGGCTGGGTACTGATCAGCTGGGACGGGACATCTACTCGCGCCTCGTGGTGGGGGCGCGCCTGGCCATCATCATCGGTATCGGCGCGTCGCTTGTCTCGGTGGCGAGCGGTACTGCTACCGGGCTGATCTCAGGATACTTCGGCGGAAAAACCGACTTCGTGCTGCAACGGGTAGTGGACGGGGTACAGGCGTTTCCGGGACTCGTGTTGCTGCTGCTCCTCGTCCAGGTGGTGGAGAAGCCGAGCCTCACACTCACCGTCGCGGTCCTCGGATTCCTGGGATGGGCCGCGTCCACACGGATAATGCGATCGGCCGTTCTCGGTGTTTCGAGCAGCGGTTATGTAGAGGCGGCGCGGTCCACCGGCGCGACGAACCTCCGGCTCATGACGCGGCACATACTCCCTAACGTCTTCGCGACGATGATCATCATCTTCTCCATCAGCATTGGTCTCTACATCCTCGCCGAGGCAGGCCTGTCGTTCCTTGGCCTTGGCCCCGCCGACCAGACAACCTGGGGCAAGATGGTGAACTCGGGCCGCAACCTCATCGACACCCATCCAGAGGAATCGCTTCTCTCTGGAGCAGCAATCACGTTCGCGGTCCTGGTCTTCAACCTCGCCGGGGATGCGCTTCGGGACGAACTCGACCCGCGCCTCCGGGGCCGCTGAGCTGACGGCGCACGCCGCGGCCCTGGGCCCCGGGAGCGTGGGGCGATGGCCGTCTGCATCGCAGCGCGGATCGGCGGGAGTGCCGCCGGCCGCCGGCCCGGTGCGCCTGGGCGCGTAGCCCTGGGCTGTTCTCCCGGCCGCCCGGAGGGGGCGCGTTGCCTACACCTTGCCCCAGCCGGGGAGCTGTGCCGCTTGCCGCACCCAGCTCGCCATCTGCTCCTCGTCGTAGGCGCCTTCGTGGATGTCGAGCCAGCGCACGGTTTCGTCCTTGCCTCGCCCGGGAGGGACGGGCTGCAGGGCGGCGCCGCCGAAGAACGTCACCTTCACGTAGCGGGTGAACACGTGGAACGAGAGGATCCAGCCCTGACCTTGGAGGCCATAGAACGGCGAGTTCCAGCGCACGGCCTTGCGGACGCCGGGCACTTCGCGCGCTATGAGCGCATCGAGGCGCTCGCCGAGTTCGCGCTTCCACCCGGGCATGGCGGCGATGTAGGCCTGCACGGGGGCATCGCCGTCGCCTTTGGCGATCTGCGGGTTGCCGCCCGAGAGCAGCGCCGGGGTGGTCTGCCGATCATTGGTCTCCAGCGGCAGCCTCCTCCGGGCGCGAGGCGCGCGCGGGCCGGGCCTTGCGACGGGACACGTTGAGGGCGGCGGCAGCGCGAAAGAGCGACTTGAGCGCCTCTGCATCGATTGCCGCGCCTTCGCCGATGTCGATGGCACGCCGGGTGTTGCCCTGGAGGCTGGCATTGAACAGCCCCGCCGGGTCGTCGAGTGCTGCCCCCCTGGCGAAGGTCAGCTTCACCACCGACCGGTACGGTTCGCCCGTGCAGATGATCCCGTCGTGGGACCAGGTGGGCACGCCCGGGCTGGTGGACCTGGCCCACTTCAGTTCTTCAACGACCCCGGGGACTGCCTCGCGGATGAGGTCGCGGACGTGTTGCAGCGTGGATTGCCGCCAGCCCCCAAGGGCAGCGATCCTCGCCGCGACCTGCTGCGAACCGTGGGTATCCCCGGTCGAACCGGTGCCGTTCACGTACGCCCCCGTGACCGGTGATTCTAGCAAAGCGGTCCGGGCCCCGCACGAGGCCGAGGCGGGCGAAGGTGCGGCGAGGGGGAATGGGAGGGTGCCAAGGGGCGGGCAACGGTTCGGCGACCATCTGCTGGACGACCGGGAAAGCGCACGGCTGCCGCGGCCGTCGCTGGCCAAGGGCATCGTGGAGACCGTACATCGCACGACCTTCGGCCGGCACCTCGGCCGGCTCACGCCGCGCGACTTCGTGGCGGTCGAGGGTTCGCTCAGGGAGATCCTCGGCCTCTGAGGCCGTGCCGGTGGCGGCGCCCCCGCTTTCAGGCGGGGATTACGTGGACGTCGCCGGCGTCGATCTCGATGCTGAACTCCTTGCGGGTGGCGACGCCCAGGACTTCGTACGGCCGGGCGGCGATTTCGACCTCCATCGAAGGGCCGGCAGGGGTGGGCTCGAGGTGGAGGGTGTGCGTGGACCCGTAGGCGTACTCGGCCACGACGCGGGCGCTGAAAATATTCGCCTTCTCGCCGGGGGCGGGCGCGCCCCGATGTAGGTTGATGCGCTCGGGACGTACGACAACGTCGACTGGCTGCCCAACCTGGACGGGGGCCGGCGAGCCGGACGAGCGGAGCCTGAGCCCCTGTACTTCCACCACAACCGAGCCGGGCGCAACCTCGGCCACGTGCCCGCTCCAGATGTTGCTGCCGCCGGTGAGCTGCGCCACGCGCCGGGAGCTCGGCCGCTTGAACACCTGTTCACGAGCATCTACCTGGAGGAGGGCGCCCTCATCGAAGACGGCGATGCGGTCGGCAAGGAAATGCGCCTCGCGAAGGTCGTGGGTCACGAAGAGGATGGTGAGCCCAAGCTCGGCGCGCAGCCGGAGGAGCTCGCGCCGCAGGGAGGTGCGAAGCGTATCGTCGAGGGCGCTGAAGGGCTCATCGAGGAGCAGGACGGGGGCATCGCGCGCGATGGCGCGGGCGAGGGCGACGCGCTGCCGCTGCCCTCCGGAAAGCGTCCGCGGCCGGCGTTCGCCGAAGCCATCGAGCTCGAAGAATGAGAGCAGCTCGCGCACACGCTGGCGGCGGTCCACGCCGCGGGGCACACCGAAGGCCACGTTCTCGGCGACTGTCATGTGTTCGAACAGCGCGAGCTCCTGGACGACGTACCCGGCGCGGCGGTGCTGAGGCGCGACGTTCAGGCTCCGCGAGGAGTCGAACACGCAGGCGCCATCGATGGCGATGCGGCCCGTGGACGGGCGCAGGAGTCCGGCAACGAACTGCAGGGTGAGGCTCTTGCCGGCTCCCGAATGGCCAAAGAGGACGACGATTTCGCGGTCGGCGTTGAAGGCCGCCCGGTAGAGGAAGGAGCCGAGCTGGCTGGTGACATCGAACTCGAGGGTCATTGGCGGCCCCCGCGGCCGGTCGCGAGCCGGAAGCAAACGAGGACGGCGAGGGCCGTGGTGAGCAGGATCAGGGAGAGGGCGATGGCGCCGGCGACGCCGAGTGTCGAACCTTCGAAGGCACTGATGATGGCGAGGGGCATGGTCTGGGTCTTGCCTTCGAAGTTACCGGCGAAGATGAGGGTGGCGCCCAGCTCGCCCATGGCCCTCGCCCAGCAGAGGACGACACCGGCGAGGAGTGCCGGGGAGGCCTGCGGCACGGTGATTCGAAAGAAGGTACGAACCTTCGATGCTCCGAGCGTATAGGCCACCCGCTCCTGCTGAACGTCGACAGACTCGAACCCGCTGCGGGCGGCCCGGATGTAGAAGGGGGCGGCGACGAGCAGCTGAGCCATGATCACGGCAGTGGTGCGGAAGCCAAAGGTGAAGCCGGTAAGCTCCTCGATCGGCTCGCCCACGATGCCCCGGCGCCCGAACGCGGTGAGGAGCGCGACGCCGGCAACCGTGGGCGGCAGGACAATGGGCAGGTCGATGAGGGCATCGACGATGGACCGGCCGGGGAAGCTCACGCGGGCGAGCAGGTAGGCCACGGGAGTGCCTGCCAGCAGCGCGAGCGCCACGGTAACGGTTGAAGTCCAGAGCGAGAGGGTAAGGGCCTGGCGCACCTGTGAGGCGCGCAGCAGCTCCCATGTGTCAGGTTCCTCGAGGGCCCGGGTGACCAGGCCCACGAACGGCACCACGAAGAAGACCGCGAACGCCAGCCCGAGCGCGACGACGGTGACGGAGGCGGCCCGATCGAGGTGAGAGGTCATCTTCTGCGACTGCGATCAGGGCTTTCTGAACCCGAACTTGGCCAGGATAGCCTGCCCTTCGGGCCCGGTGATGAAGGCCACCCATGCCCGGGCGGCGGCGCCATTCTTCGCCCCTTTGAGGGCAGCGATCGGGTATTGAGCGATGATGTTGAAGGCGGCAGGGATCTCTGTGACTTTCACATCGGCGGTGGCGATTGCGGCGTCGGTCGAATAGACGATCCCGGCATCGGCTTCGCCGAGCTGCACCTTGGTGAGAACGGCGCGCACGTTCGCCTCGTTGCTCTTGACGTTCGCCAGGACGCTGCCGGCGAAGTCTGCCGAGATGCCGCCGGCCGGCTTCGACGCGTTCGCGAGGATCTCGCGGGCGTACTTGCCCACGGGGACCTCGGGCCCTGCGAGCACGAGCCGCACGCCGGGCTTTGCCAGGTCGCTGAATGAGGCGACGGGCGAACCGGACTTCGGGACCACGACAACCGGCAGGTTGGCCGCGAAAATCACCGATTCCGCCGCATTGCCATTGCCGGTGACGTTCTTCATCTGGTTCGCATCGGCGCTGGCAAACACATCGGCGGGGGCGCCCTCGTTGATCTGGGTGGCAAGAGCTGAGGAGGCGGCGAAGTTGAAGGTCACCTTCGCCTCAGGGTTCTTCTCCTCGAACCTGGTCCCGGCCTCCTTAAAGGCGTTGGTGAGCGACGACGCGGCGAAGACGACCACCTCTCCTGTGACCGGGACCGGGGTTGGGGAGGTGGCCGCCGCTGTGGTGGAAGCGGGTGTCGTAGCAGCGGGTGATGCAGGGCTGGCGGGCGTGGACTCCGCGTCATCATCGTCGTCGCTGCCACAGGCGGCCAGCAGGAAGGCGAAGGCAACCACGAGCAGGATGGGGACGAGAGACCACCGGAACCGCCGGGACTTGATCACGCTTCAGATCTCCTGTTCAAGCTGGAATGCATAGGCTTTGAGCCAGCCGAGGGTGGCCTCGGCGGCGGAGCGCTTTGACTGAACGACCAGGCGGTCGAACTCGGTCAATTGTTGGCGGCGATCCAGGCCGGCGAGGTAGGCCTCGCAGACCCGGATCTGGTCGGCAAGGAGCCGGCTATGGGCCTTAAGGTCGGATTCGGCGAGGAAGAAGAGCTTGAGCAGGAACTCGAGCCGGACTTCGCGCATGCGCTCGACGGGCTGGCGCAGCCACGCGCCAATCACGTCACGCCCGCTATCGGTGAGCCTGTAGATCTTCCGGGGCGGGCGCAGCCCCACGCGCTCCTCGGTCCAATCGACGAGGCCGCGGGCTTCGACGTTGCGCAGGTAGGTGTAGAGGGTGCTCTGTTCGAGGGGGCAGATGGAGAGGAGGCCCTCGTCTTCGAGGAAGCACATCATCTCGTAGCCGTGCATGGCGCGCAGAGAGAGAAGGGATAGAACAGCGTATTCGCCCGGCAGGAGTGCTCTTTCGGTCACGAGGCGGTATGCTACCAGCGGCCAAACTACTTGGCAATGGAGTAATCGGGAATGGAATTATCAGCGAGAAACCAGCTGCCGGCCTCGGTGAAGGACGTTCGCATGGGCGAAGTGATGGCGCAGGTGGTGCTCGAACTTGCGGGCGGCGGCGAGCTGGTGGCCGCAATCACGCGGGACAGCGCTGAGCGGCTGGGGCTCCAGCCGGGCAAGCGGGTGCTGGCGGTAGTTAAGGCAACCGAGGTGATGGTCGCGCTGCCCTAGCGGGCCCGTGGCACGTGGTTCGGGGCCACCGGGCGTTCCCGGCGCTTCCGTGACAACCGGGACCTGGCCGGGGCGAGCCAGACGTTGGGAGCCATGTCCCCCGCCGGCGACAGCATCACGGAGCAGCGGGGAGCGCTAACCCCCGGGACGCGCGTGCAGGCGGACCAGGATCCCGGTCAATGAAGCACGGAATTGAGTGAACGCAGGAGCGTTTCCGCCTCGGCCACGGTGCGCTGAACGATCTCGCCAGCGGGCAGCTCCTCGGACATGAGGGCCGCGCTCTCTCCCGCCCAGTTGAGGTTCACGGGAGGGTCGAGCGTGGCATCAAGAAGAATCCCGTAAGGCTGCGCGTAGGTTGCAGCTTTCGCCCGCAGCTCATCGGTGCGGCCCTCCCAGAGGCTGGCGAAGGGAGTGCGAATGACGCGCCCACGCACGTTTGCGGGCCATGTGAAGGGCAGGACGGCGTCGTTCGCGAGGTCTGCCAGGGTGTCGCTGCCGTCGCTGGCGGCAATAGCGGCCTTCTGGTCGGCGCGGCCGGCGTACTCATGGCTGAGCTTGAAGCGGGTACCCATGACGACCCCGGCGGCGCCCATGGCAAGGGCGGCAGCGAGTCCACGGCCATTGCCCACGCCGCCCGCCACGACGACGGGAACGCCGTCAGCCATCTCGATGACCTGGGCGGCGAAGCTCAACGTTCCCCGCTGACCGGTGTGTCCGCCTGCCTCGGCGCCCTGTGCCATGACAACGTCGGCGCCGCCTGCAAGGGCCGCTCGCGCCTGGGATGCGTCCTGGACCTGGACAAGCACGGTCGCCCCGGCTGCTTTGAAGCGGGCAAGCGCGGGCCCGAAGTCTCCAAACGAGAGGGTCACGTTGGGGACATTCATCCTGAGCGCGAGATCGATGAGCTCATCGCGAAACGGCGCCGTTTCGAAAGTGACGAGGTTGACGGAGAACGGCCGGCCGGTAAGGTCGCGGGTCCGGGCGATGGCGGCCTCCACACGGTCGGGCGTACTGGCGATCGTGCCGAGGGTACCGAGGCCGCCGGCATCCGACACGGCAACGGCGAGGTCGGGGCCCGCCTCGGCGGCCATGCCCGCCTGGATGATGGGATGCTCGATGCCGAGCAGCCTGGTCAGAGTTGTGTTGAGCATGCCTGAACTCCTGCCCCCGCGGTGCCCGAGGGGATCCTTTACGTGTACGTAAGCGTAGCATGGGCCGGCGGCACGCTGGCAACGCCTCGCCCGAGTGACGTGAGCGGCGTCACATCTGCGGGGGCTCGAAGCAGCGAGTGCTGGCAGCCGGGCGGCGTCTCGCGCCTCACGGAGGGACATGCTCAGGGGGGCGGCCCAACGTCCCCGGAGGTGGGCCCCAAGGATCCGCGGTGAATGAGGTCGCCGAGGACGGCGACGAGGCCGGGCGCCACGGATTCGAGCTCGGCCAGGTGCTCGGCCGACAGCCTTCGCAGCAGGGCCTGCCCTTCGGGCGTCAGCGAAACGAGCGCGAGGCGCCGGTCGGCTGCCGAGGTGGAACGGGTAACGAGGCCGCGCCGCCCGGCACGGTTGACGAGCTCGACGGCGCTGTGGTGGCGGATGAGAAGGCGTTCGGCGATCTCGCTGATGGGGACGCCGGCGCCGGAATCCCGCGCCTGGAGGGTAAGGAGGAGCTGATGCTGCTGGGGGTCGAGGCCGGCGTTGCGTGCGGCGGTCTGGCTGAAGTGGAGGAAGTGGCGGATGGCGTAGCGGAATTCGTGGAGGAGCGCGTAGTCGCGCTGAGATGGTTCAGCTCCGGCTCCCGGGTGCTTGTCCACTGCCGCGAGTATAGGGCGCGGGCATGACAGAGGCGACGAGATCACCTCTGGAGGGCGTTGCACGTTGAGCGACAAATGGCTCGTGACACGATAGGTGTCGCGCGTGGACGTATCGAAAATCTCTATTGTATCGTGACACGATGTATGACTTTGGTCACACTGGCAGAGTAGTCGTGGCTCGATAATTTCAGGCTGGATTCGGGTCTCGCAGCAACTGCGAGGAGCGGCTCTTGCCTCGCCTGACTCCTGAATCCGGCCACGGCCAAGTCCAGTTGGGAGGGTGCGATGAAGCTAAGCCGCAGGGGTTTCCTGAAGCTTGGTACGGGGACGGCAGTTGGCGCGACGGCGCTCTATCTAGAGACTCATCTCGCGTTCCTCCAGTCGTCGACGGGCATCGAGAACCCGTTGGCGCAGTACCCGGCCCGGGACTGGGAGCGCATCTACCGCGACCAGTACCGGTACGATTCGAGCTTTGCATTCATCTGCGCCCCGAACGACACGCATATGTGCCGCCTGCGGGCGTTCGTCCGGAACGGCGTCGTCATGCGCATCGAGCAGAACTACGACGGCGACGCCTACCGGGACCCCCAGGGCAACCGGTCGAGCGTCGCCTGGAACCCGCGCGCCTGCCTCAAGGGTTTCACGCTCCACCGCCGCGTCTACGGTCCGTACCGTGGCAAGGGCCCGGCGCTGCGCAAGGGATGGAAGCAGTGGGCCGATGATGGTTTCCCGTCCCTCTCCGATACTCCCGAGCTTCGCAAGAAGTACCGCTTCGACGCGCGGGGTGACGACGAGTTCGTGAGGGTGTCGTGGGACGAGGCAAACGGCTATGCCGCGCGCGGGCTCGAGGCGATTGCGAAGGCCTACAGCGGTGAAGAAGGCCGCCGCCGCCTGGTGGAAAAGGATGGCTACCCCGAGGAGATGCTCCACCACTGGGAAGAGGCGGGGACGCGCACGATGAAGTTCGGGTCGTCGCTGCCGCCACACGGGGTGGCGGGGAAGTTCGGCCCCTTCCGTTTTGCGAACATGCTGGCCCTGCTTGATGCAAAGGTGCGCTCGGTGGGCCCGGAAAAGGCGCATGGCGGACGGCCGTGGTCGGAGTACACCTGGCGAGGCGACCAGGCCCCGGGCTTCCCGTTCGTACACGGCCTGCAATCCACGGAGACCGACTTCAACGACCTTCGCCACAGCAACCTGCTGGTGATGATTGGGAAGAACCTTGTCGAGAACAAGATGGCGGACAGCCACTGGTTCCACGAGATCATGGAGCGCGGCGGCAAGATCGTCTCCATTGTGCCGGAGTACAACCCGCCGGCGACGAAATCGGACTACTGGCTCTCGGTGAGGCCCGGCCTCTCCGACACGGCCCTGCTCCTGGGCGTGGCGAAGGCGATCATCGATCGCAACCTGTTCGACGCCGGGTTTGTGAGGCGGTTCACGGACCTCCCGCTGCTGGTGCGCCTGGACACGCTGCAGCGCCTGCGCGCGGATGAGGTGTTCCCTGCCTATGCGAGCAGGCTCGACCCTTCGGGCCCGAGCCGCAGTCTGCACTCAATGACCGAGGAGCAGCACGCGCAGATTGGCGACCGGGTGGTCTACGACGCCACGGCGCAGGCGCTGCGCGCGGTCACACGTGAAGACGTGGGCGACCGGATGGAGGCGAAGAAGATCGACCCGGCGCTCGACTACCGGGGAACGGTGAAGCTCGTGAGTGGCCGGGAAGTGCAGGTTGCGACCGTTCTCAGCCTGTACCGGGAGCACCTGAAGGACTACGACCTGGACACGGTGACCGACATCTGCGGGGCGCCGAAGGACCTGATCGAGCGGTTCATCGTGGATATCGCCACGATCAAGCCGGCGGCAATCCACATCGGCGAAGGCATCAACCACTACTTCCACGCTACCCTGCACAATCGGGCGGCCTACCTGGTGATGATGCTCACGGGGAACGTGGGCAAGTACGGCGCCGGCGTGAGCACCTGGGCCGGGAACTACAAAGGCGGCATCTTCCACGCGGCGGAGTGGTACGGGCCGGGCGTGGGGGGTTATGTGAACGAAGATCCGTTCAACCCCGTGCTCGATGAGAAGGCGCCCTACACGGCGAAGACGACGCACGAGTACTCTCACGGCGAAGAAGCGGCCTACTGGGGCTTCGGCGACAGGCCGCTCATCGTCGATACACCTGCCGAAGGGCGCAAGGTGTTCACGGGGCAGTCGCACCTGCCGACGCCGACAAAGGTGCTCTGGTACAACAACGCGAACCTGATCAACCAGGCCAAGTGGGCGTACCACCTGGTGAAGAACGTCAACCCCAAGATCGACATGATTGTCGACCAGCAGATTGAGTGGACCGGTTCGGCGGAGTTCGCGGATGTCATCCTGCCCGCGAACAGCTGGCTGGAGGCGAAGACGCTGGAGATGGGCGGCTCGTGTTCGAACCCCTTCCTGCAGGTCTGGAAGGGCGGCATTCAGCCCCTGAACGATACTCGCGACGACGTCGAGATTTTCGCGGGTGTGGCGCGCGCGCTCTCGGACATCACCAAAGAGCCACGCTTCGGGCAGTACTTCCAGTTCTCCGGGCGGCCCGAGGTCTACCTCGACCGGGTGTTGCGGGCCTCGTTCACAACCAAGGGCTACACCATCGAGAATCTCATGAAGGGCGAGTTCGGACCCCCGGGCGGCGCGCTCTTCCAGTACAAGAGCTATCCTCGCGTGCCGTTCACGGAGCAGCTCCAGGACAGCCTTCCCTTCTACACCGACACGGGACGCCTGAACGCCTACGCCGATATCCCCGAGGCTATTGAGTACGGCGAGAACCTGATCGTGCACCGGGAGGCGGTCGAGGCGACGAAGTATCTGCCGAACGTCATCGTCTCGACGAGCCCGTACATCCGGCCGAAGGACTACGGCATCCCGCAGGCGAGCATCGACCCCGACCAGCGGGCGGTGCGCAACATCAAGATGGCGTGGTCCGAGGTGAAGAAGACCGTCAACCCGTTGTGGGAGCAGGGTTTCCGGTTCTTCTTCCTGACGCCCAAGTCGCGGCACAGCACGCACTCATCGTGGTCCATAACGGACTGGAACTGGATCTGGAACAGCAACTTCGGAGACCCGTATCGGGCGGATAAGCGCCTGCCGGGCGTGGGCGACGTGCAGCTCCACATGAACCCGGATGATGCGCGTGAGCTCGGCATCGCGAACGGCGACTACGTGTGGATCGACGCCAATCCCGCGGACCGGCCGTACGTGGGCGTGGAATCGGACCCATCGTTCAACGAGACGGCGCGGCTCAAGGCGCGGGCGAACTTCAACCCGGCATTCCCGCGGGGGGTGACGATGCTGAAGCACGCCTACTACATGTCGACGCCGAGGACGGTGCGCGGTGCCCGCGAGCGTGCGGACGGGCGCGCCCTGGCGAGCGCCACGGGCTATCAATCGAGCTTCAGGCAGGGGAGCCAGCAGAGCGTGACGCGCGGCTGGGCTCCGCCGATGCATCAGACCGACTCGCTCTTCCACAAGAAGGCAGGCGGCATGGGGTTCGTCTTTGGCTTTGACGAAGACAACCACGCTGTGAACACCACGCCGAAGGAAACGCTCGTGCGTATCACGAAAGCTGAGGACGGGGGACTGGACGGCAAGGGCCGCTGGGCGCCCGGGACCACCGGCATGAGCCCCGGCGATGAGGACGACATGATGAAACGCTACCTTGCCGGCGGACTCGTGAACGTGAAGGGCGTGTAGCAATGGCCTTGACCGACGGTGCGGCAGGGGACGGCGACTCAGTTCGCACGGGGGTGCTCTAATGGCAAAGGTCTACAACTGGCAGCTGGGCCGGGAGATGGATTACCGGTTTGCGAATGGGCCAGCAAAGCGGCAGTTCGCGGCGGTCTTCAACATCAACCGCTGCATCGCCTGCCAGACGTGCACAATGGCCTGCAAGTCGACGTGGACGTTCTCGCCCGGGCAGGAGCTCATGTGGTGGAACAACGTCGAAACGAAGCCCTACGGCGGCTACCCGCAGCACTGGGATGTGAACATCCTCGAGCTGCAGGAGAAGGCAAACCCCGGCGGACAGGTCTGGGACCCTTCCAAGAAGGACCCCAAGAAGGCGCCCTACGGCCGTTTCGATGGCAAGACCATCTTCGAAACGGCCGACCAGGTCAACAACATGGCCAC